>Ga0137343_1000060_pt1 | contig 8207 bp, 7 predicted proteins | sample EasRivERMLT499_2_FD_104755 | JGI IMG/M metagenome (GOLD analysis project Ga0137343, IMG submission 104755) | Soil microbial communities from meander-bound floodplain in the East River, Colorado, USA - East River MetaG ERMLT499_2 | ecosystem: Environmental > Terrestrial > Soil > Floodplain ... | reverse complement strand
GCCCGGGCGCGCCATCGTGGATGCGGGCCTGAAGGCCTCCAGCGTCGATTCGGGCATGCCCGCGGTGTGGCGGCGCCCGGGATTGAGCTACGCGCTCGCCTCGGACGAGCACGGGTTCATCGAAATCGCCTCCGGTGCGGCGGCGCCGGCGCTGGGGGAGAAGCTGCTGCTCGTGCCGGGGCACTGCGATCCGACGATCAACCTGTACGACTGGTATGTTTGCGTGCGCGGCGGGGTGGTGGAGGCGCTGTGGCCGATCACGGCCCGTGGAGCGCTGACCTGAACCAGCAGCGCTACGGCTGGGTGGTGGTGGCCTGCGCCTTCACCCTTACTTTCGTCGGCTTCGGCGTGGCCTATTCCTTCGCCGCGTTCTTCAGCGAGTTCCAGGCAGAGTTCGGCGCGTCGCGCGCGCACGTCGCGCTGGTGTTTTCCCTTTGCGCGCTGCTCTGGTTCTCCTTCGGCGTGCCGGGCGGGCTGCTGGCCGACCGCTTCGGGCCGCGCGGCGTGTGCCTCGCCGGCGCGCTCGCCATCGCCGGCGGCCTCGCCGCAGCCGCGCATGCGCCCTCGCTCGAAGTCCTCTACGTCACCTACAGCATCGGCATCGGCGTCGGCATCGGCCTGATCTACGTGCCGTCGGTCGCCGCGGTCCAGCACTGGTTCGTGCACAACCGCGTCCTCGCCGGGGGCATCGCGGTCTCCGGCATCGGCGCGGGAAACCTGCTCGTGCCGCCGCTTGCCGCGTGGTGGATCGAGCTGTGGGGATGGCGCGGGGCCTACCTCGGACTGGGCGCGCTCACGCTGCTCGCCGCGGTGCCCGCGGCGCTGCTGCTCGGCGGGCGCGCCGCGGCGCGCGCGCAGGCGGCGGGCACTTCGCTGCCCGGCATGACGCTGGGTGCGGCGACGAATAGCCGCCTGTTCTGGCTCATGTACGCGGTGGCGTTCCTCATCTGCGTGGGATTCTTCGTGCCGATGGTGCACCTCGTGCCTTACGCGCAGGACGTGGGCCTCAGCGAGGCGCAAGGGGTGAGTCTCGTGAGCCTGCTCGGCCTGGGGAGCCTGCTCGGGCGCTTCGCCATGGGCGGCGTCGCCGAGCGCCTCGGGCACGCGCGCTCGCTGGTGCTGATCGGTGCGGGCCTCGGCTTCATGTTTCTCGTGTGGTGGGTGGCGACGAGCTTCTGGCTGCTCGCGGTATTTGCGGTGTGCTTCGGCACTCTGTACGGCGGCTATGTGGCGCTTGCGCCCACGCTCTGCATGGATCTCTTCGGTCCGCGCAGTCTCTCCGCGATCCTGGGCACCCTCTACACGGCGGCGGGGCTCGCCACCCTTATCGGGCCGACGTTCGCCGGTGCGAGCTTCGACGCCTTCGGCAGCTACGACGCATCGATCCTTGGCTGCGCGGCGCTGTGCTTCGCCGGCGCCGGGCTGGCCGCGACGCTGCGGCGGCATTTGCACTCCCCCGCGTGAGCCGGCGCCCGGTGCTTGCCGTGAGCGAGGAGCGCGGCGTGCGCACGCTGCACGTGGGCGGCGAAGCCATCCAGAGTTCGATGCGCCTGTCGGCACCCTACGCGCTCGAGCTCGACTACACGCGCTGCATGACCAGCTTCCTCCTGTTCCATCCGCGGCCGCGGCGCGCGCTCAAGATCGGCCTGGGGGGCGGGTCGCTGGTCAAGTTCTTCTGGCGCCAGCTGCCCGCGATGCGCACGCGCGTGGTGGAGCTCGATGCGCGCGTGCTGGCGGTGGCGCGCGAGCAGTTCCACTTGCCGCCGGACGATGCGCGACTTGCGGTCGAACTGGGCGACGGCGCGCAGGCGCTCGCCCCCGAGTGCTGCGACCTGCTGGTGGTGGACGCCTTTGCCGACGAGCACCCCCCCGCGGCGCTGGTGAGCCAGGCGTTCTTCGATGCGGCCTGGCTCGCGCTGGAGGAGCCGGGCGCGATGGTGATGAATTTCATGGACGACGATCCGAAGCTGGACGAGCGCCTGCAGCGCATCGAGCGCGCCTTCGGCGGCACGGTGCTGGCGCTGCCCGCGCTCTACGACCCCAACGTCGTCGTGATCGCGCTCAAGGGCGCGCCGCTTTCGGTTCCCTGGGACGCGCTGGCCAGCCGTGCGCACGCGCTGGAGAAGCGCTACGGCATGCCGTACCCGCGCTACCTGCCGCGCCTGAAGCGCATGAACCGGTACGACGCGCAGCAGCTCTTCATTGCGCCGCAGGCGCCGTGAGCCCCGCCGAATACTTCGCGCTCATGCTCATCGGCTTCGCGGGGGCGCTTGTCTTCGGCCTCACCGGCTTTGGCGCGGCACTGGTCACCATTCCGCTCGCCACGCACTTCGTGCCGCTGCAGTTCGCGCTGGCGCTGTACGCCTTGGCGGACCTGAGCAACGCGTTGCGCATCGGTTTCGAGAACCCGAAGCTCGCGGTGCGCGCCGAATGGACGCGCCTGGTGCCGATGATCCTGCTTGGCACGGCGCTCGGCGTGACCTTGCTGGTCAACCTGCCGCGCGCGGCGGGGATGTTCGCGCTGGGCGCGTTCGTGGTGAGCTACGCGCTGTACAGCCTGTTCAGGCATGAATCGAAGCAGGTGATCGCTGCCGGGTGGGCGTGGCTCGCGGGCCTGGCCGGCGGCATCACCAGCACCCTGTTCGGCGCCGGCGGGCCGCCGTATGCGATCTACCTGTCGCAGCGCGGCCTGGCCAAGGAGCAGTTCAGGGCGACGATGGGGTTCGCCACGCTGACCAGCATCTCGCTGCGCGTCGTCGCGTTCGTCCTCACCGGATTGCTGCTCGAACCGCAGGTGTGGCTGGCGGCGATCGGGGTGATTCCCGTGTCGCTGCTCGGCATCTACGTCGCGCAGCGCATGTTCCTCAGGATTTCGCGCGAGCAGTTGCTGCGCGCGGTGGCGGTGGTGCTGCTGGCCACCGGCGGGACGCTGGTGGCGCGGGCCCTCGCCTAGGCGCCGTACATGAACTCGCGCGACCAGGGCAGCGGATTGCGCGTCGGATCGCCGCTCTTCACGGCCAGCACCTGCTGCACGGAAACCCAGCCGCGCTCGAAGGCGTGCGCGCAGCCGGCGAGGTAGGTGCGCCAGATGCGCGCGCGCTTCTCGCCCGTAAACGCGCGCGCCCTGTCCAGGTTCGCCTCCAGCCGCTCGCTCCAGCGGTGCAGCGTGCGCGCGTAGTGCAGCCGCAGGGTCTCGACGTCCATCACTTCCAGCCCTGCGCCGCCCATCTCCTTGAGCACCAGCGACAGATGCGGCAGCTCGCCCTGCGGGAAGACGTACCTGTCGATGAACTCGCTCGCCCCCATGCCCACCGCGCGGCTCTCCGGATCCACCGAGGTGATGCCGTGGTTGAGCGCCAGGCCGCCGTCGGCGAGCAGGCGGCGCATGGCGCTGAAGTACAGCTGCAGGTTCTTCAGTCCGACGTGCTCGAACATGCCGATGGAGGCGATCTTGTCGAACACGCCCTCGCCCGGCACGTCGCGGTAGTCCTGCAGGCGCACTTCGCAGCGGCCGGCGAGGCCGGCGGCCTGGATGCGCTCGTTGGCGAGCGCGTGCTGGTTCTTCGACAGCGTGATGCCGAGCGCCTTGACGCCGCAGCGCTGCGCCGCGTGCATGACGAGCGCGCCCCAGCCGCAGCCGATGTCGAGGAAGCGCTCGCCGGGCCTGAGGCGCAGCTTCCTGCAGATGTGGTCGAGCTTCTGCTCCTGCGCGAGCTCGATCGATTCGTCGCCCGTCCTGAAGTAGGCGCAGGAGTACACCATGCGCGCATCCAGCCACAGCGCGTAGAAGTCGTTGGAGACGTCGTAGTGGTAGCGCACCACCTCGGCGTCCTTCTTCTTTGAATGCAGGTTGCGCAGCACGCTCGGCACGCGCCCCTTCCTCGCCTCGCCCCAGCCGCGCGCGAGGCCTTCCGCGGCGCGCATCGCGTCGCCCATCGGACCTTCGACGTCGATGTGGCCCTCGACGTAGGCCTCGCCGAGCTTGGCGAGGTCCGCGTTCATCAGGAAGCGCAGGGCGGAAGCGGCCAGGACGCGCAACGTCACCGTGGGCTTGTCGCCCAGGGCGTAGCGCTTGCCGTTCCACAGCTCGATGGCGAGCGGCAGGCTCGCGTGTGCGCGCAGCTCGCCGACCATCTTCTCGATACGCGATTCGAGGATCATCGTCAGGACGACTTCTCGCGCATGGTAACGAATTCCTCCGCCGCCGTGGGGTGGATGCCGATCGTGGCATCGAACTGCGCTTTCGTCGCGCCCAGTTTCACCGCGATGGCGATGCCCTGGAGGATCTCGCCGGCATCGGGGCCGATCATGTGCGCGCCGAGCACGCGCTGCGACGCCGCATCCACGACCAGCTTCATGAAGGTACGCTCTTCGTGGGCGCCCAGGGTGAGTCTGAGGGCGCGGAAGGTCGTCTTGTACACCTCCACCCGGCCGTGGCGCTCCCGGGCGCGCTCCTCCGACAAGCCCACGGCGGCGACGTTGGGGTTGCAGAACACCGCGGTGGGCACGTTCTCATGGTCCATCGCGGTGGGCTCGTCGCGGAACAGCGTTTTCGCGAGCGCCATGCCCTCGGCGGTGGCCACCGGCGTGAGGTTGAGGCGGTTGGTGACGTCGCCGATGGCGTGGATCGAGGCCACCGAGCTGCGCCCGTAGGTGTCCACCGCCACCGCGCCGTCGGCGGCGAGCTTCACGCCCGCGGCCTCGAGGCCGAGGCCGGCGGTGTTCGGCCGGCGCCCCGTGGCGAACATGACCAAATCCACCTCCTGCGCGGTGCCGTCCTCGTAGGTAACCCGGATCCCCTTGTCCAGCCTGGCGGGGTTCGCTTGCAGGCGGATGACGACGCCCTTCTTCCTCATCTCCCCGGCGAGGCGCTCGCCGAGCTCCGCGTCGAAGCCGCGCAGCAGGCGCGCGCCGCGGTAGGCGAGCGTCGTCTCGACGCCGAGGCCGCGGAAGATCGAGGCGAACTCGACCGCGATGTAGCCGCCGCCGACCACCAGCGCCCGCCGCGGCAGCTTCTCCAGGTGGAACGCTTCGTTGGAGGTGATCGCCAGCTCGCACCCGGGAATCTCCGGCGGGTGCGGCCAGGAACCGGTGGCCACCAGGATGTGCCGCGCGCTGTGGCGCTTGCCGCCCAATTCCACCGTGTGCGCATCCACCACGCTGGCGCGGCCGCGCAGGATCTGCGCGCCGGCCTTCGCCAGCACGCTCTCGTAGACGGCGTTCAGGCGCGCGATCTCGCGGTCCTTGTTGGCAAGTAGCGTGCCCCAGTCGAATTGCGGCTCGCCGAGGCTCCAGCCGAAGCTTCGCGCGACGTGGAAATCCTCGCGCAGGTGCGCCGCGTAGGAGAACAGCTTCTTCGGGATGCAGCCGACGTTGACGCAGGTGCCGCCGAAGCGGCCGCTCTCGGCGACCGCGACGCGCGCGCCGTAGGACGCGGCGACGCGGCTCGCGCGCACCCCGCCCGAGCCGCCGCCGATGGTGATCAGGTCGAAGTCGAACTTCAGCTGGCTGGCGAGCCGCTTACTTCAGGTTGGGAAGGTTGATTTCCACCAGTTCGAGATGCGCCGCGAGGCCCATGTGCGCGGGCTTGCCGTTGAGCCACCTGAGCGCGCTGCGCACTGTCTGCTCGAGCTGCGCGCGCGGCGCGCCTTCGATGCCCTCGAGCATCTGCGCCAGTTCCGCCAGATCGGCGGACTGCGCGGCGCCGCGGATCTGGGCGAGCCGCTCTTCGATGCCGGCGCGGTCGAGGTTGGTGACCAGCTTCAGCGTCTTGTCGTGCGTGCTCATCGCGCGCTCCTTGGGCAGTCAGCCTGCCGCCGGGGATTGTACCAGCGTGAAGCGGCCGTCCGCGGCGCGCACGCGCCCCTCCGCCGCGAGCTTGTCAAGGTGCGCGGCGAGCGAGCGCAGCGCCACGCCGTGCAGGCGCGGCGCCACGTCGTCGTAGACCTGGAGCACCAGCTCCTCCGGCGTCGGCGCGCCCAGCCGCGCGAGCGCGCTCACCACCTTCTGCTCGCGCGCCTTGCGGTGGCGGATCAGCCGCCGCGCCTCGCGGTGCGGCTCGCCGATGAGGTAGCCGTGGCCCGGCGCGAGGATCAGGATGTCCTCGCCGAGCAGCAGCTCGAGCGAGGCAAGGTAGGCGCGCATGTCGCCGTCGGGCGGGTTGATCACCACGGTGGAGCCCTGCATCATGTGGTCGCCCGTGAACAGCATGCGCGTGTTCTCGAGCAGGTAGCAAAGATGGTTCGACGCGTGCCCGGGCGTGTGCAGCGCGCGCAGCGACAGGCCGCCGAGCATCAGGCGGTCGCCGTTCTCGAGCACGCGATCGGGGACGAAGCTCGTGTCCTGGCCCGGCAGCCCCGGCGCGGGCCGCCCGAGGAGCACCGCGCCGGTGGCCGCCTTGATCGCCTGCGCCGCGGGCGAATGGTCCATGTGCGTGTGCGTGCACAGCACCCAGCGGATGCGTCCGGCGCCGGCCGCGAGCACCGCCGCGATGTGCGAGTCGATCGCCGGGCCGGGATCGAGCACCGCGAGGTCCCTGTCGCCCAGCAGGAAGGTGTTGGTGCCCGGCCCGGTCATCATCCCCGGGTTGGGCGCGATGACGCGCGTGACGAACGCGTCGAGCCGCTTGGGCACGCCGGGGGCAAGCGCGATGCTGGTCTGCCCGGTTTCCTCCGGGTCGCTCCAGTGGATCTCGAAGTACTGCGGGTCGCGGCGCCGGAACAGCGTTTGCTCGCCGTCGGGGCCCAGCGCCCAGCAGGCGCGGTTGGTTTCGACCTCGGCCTCGCGCGCGTGCGCGAGCGCGTCCCGCGCGCGCGCAAAGCGCGTGAGGTCCGCCAGCGTGTTCTTGGTGGCGAACACGAGTTGCATTTCGCCGCGCGCCTCGCGCTCGATCGCATCCAGCGGGCGCAGCCAGGCGCTGGCGATCAGCTCGGTGCCGTCGTGCGCGCCGTGCTGGCCCTCGGGCACGAGCGCGAGGAAGAAGCGCGTGTCGAAGCGCCGCGCGCGCCCGGGCGCGGTGATCCAGTGGCCGAAGTAGGCGAGGTCGTAGGCGCGCAGCAGCAGCCGCTCGCGTTCGAGGAAATCGGCAAACGCCAGCTTGCCGGCGTGCAGCAGCCCGCGGTACTGCGCCAGCTCCGCGGCGCGCACAGCATCGAGCGCGCGCCCGTCCTCGCCCTGGGCGAGCAGGATGCCGGCCTCCTCGAAGCATTCGCGCACCGCTGCCACCCAGTAGGCGAGCCCGCCGGCGGCGACGCCGAGGCGCGCATTGGCCTCGTCCTCCGACAATCCGTGCACGCGGCGCAGCACGCGCGCATCCTGGTCGGCCTTGTCCAGCGCGCCGCCGGGAAACACGTGGGCGCCGGCAAGGAAGGCGGCGCTCCTCGTGCGCTGCAGGAGGAATGCCTCCGGGCCGAGGCTGCCGTCGCGCAGCAGCAGGACCGTGGCTGCGGGGCGGGGCGTGAGCTTGTCCGCCATCGGGGTGCTCAGGCGGCGCGGCCGGCGCGGTCCTTGTCGTTCTGCGCCTTGATGAGATCCCGCGCCCGCTGCCAGTCGGCATCGGACATCCTGTCCAGCTCGGTGAAGTAGGCGCCCGTGGCGAGGTATCCCGCGCCATCGATGGCGATGGTCTCGCCGGTGAGCCACTCGCAGCCGTCGGCCATCAGGAAGGCCGCCAGGTTCTGCAGCTCGGACATGTGGCCGATGCGGCGCATCGGGTTCACCTTGGTGGACTCGCCGAAATCCGCGCCCGGGCGCAGCCGCTTGGTGGCGCCCTCGGTGGGGAAGGGACCCGGTGCGATGGCATTCAGGCGGATGCCGTGCTTGCCCCACTCGACCGCGAGCGACTTGGTCATGACGTGCAGGCCTGCCTTGGACATGGCGGAGGGCACGACGTAGGGCGAGCCGGTCCACACCCAGGTCACCAGGATCGAGATCACGGAACCCTTGTGGCCGCCCTCGATCCAGCGCTTGCCCACGGAATGGGTGACGTAGAAGCTGCCGTGGAAAACGATGTTGGCGATGGCGTTGAAGCCGTTCGGCGTGAGGTCCTTGGTCGGGCTGATGAAATTGCCGGCGGCGTTGTTGATCAGGCCCGTCAGTGGCCCGGACTCCTCCCAGATGCGCTGCGCCATCGCGTCCACCGCGGCATAGTCGCGAATGTCCACCGCGTGCGTGCGCACCTTGCCACCGTGCTGCGCCATCAATTCCTT
>Ga0137343_1000056_pt1 | contig 8358 bp, 5 predicted proteins | sample EasRivERMLT499_2_FD_104755 | JGI IMG/M metagenome (GOLD analysis project Ga0137343, IMG submission 104755) | Soil microbial communities from meander-bound floodplain in the East River, Colorado, USA - East River MetaG ERMLT499_2 | ecosystem: Environmental > Terrestrial > Soil > Floodplain ... | reverse complement strand
GGATCAGGTGAAAGCCGAACGGCGAGCGCACCGGCTCGCTCAGCTCGCCGGGCTTGAGCGCATTCATCGCGCGCTCGAACTCGGGCACCGTGTCCCCGGGGTGGATCCAGCCCAGCTCGCCGCCGCGCGCCGCGGTGCCGTCCTGCGAATTGAGCCGCGCCAGCTCGGCGAAATCGACGCCGCCCACGATGCGCTCACGCAGCCCCGCCAGGCGCCGGCGCGCGTCGGCCTCCGAGACCACTTCGCTGGTCTTGATCAGGATGTGGCGCGCGCGCGTCTGCGTCACCGGGGCGGCAATCCCCGCGCCGCGCAACTCGATCAGCTTGACCACGTGAAAGCCCGCGGGGCTGCGCAGCACGGCGCTCACCTCCCCTGCCTTCATGGTCTTCAGCGCGTCGGCGAACAGCTCCGGCAGGCGCGCGAGGCTGCGCCAGCCGAGCGCGCCGCCCTGCAGCGCGTCGCCGGCGTCCGAGGTGCTGGCGGCGATGCGCGCGAAGTCGCCGCCGGCGAGCGCGTCGGCGCGCGCCTTCTCCGCGCGGGCGCGCGCCTGCGCGATGCGTTCCGGGCCCGCCTGCTCGGGGATGCGCACCAGGACGTGCGCCGCGTTGTACTCCTGCGCGCCGGCGGCCGCGGCCTTGTGCTCCTCCATGAAGATGTCGATCTCGCTCTCGCTCACCTGCACGCGTTCGTCCACCTCGCGCTCGCGCAGGCGCTGCTGCAGGATCTGCTGTCGCACGTCGGCGCGGAACTTGTCGAAACGCATGCCGTCGGCCTCCAGCCGGCGGCGAAACTCGGCCAGGGTCACGTTGTTGCTCTCGGCGATGCGCTGCACCGCCCGGTCGAGCTGCAATTCGTCCACGCGCAGCCCCGTTTCGGCCGCCAGCTGCACCTGCGCCTTGTCCAGGATCAGGCGCTCGAGCATCTGGCGCTCGAGCAGTGCGCGCTCGGGCAGGGCGATCTTCTGGCGCCGCAGCTGGAGTTCGGCGAAGCCGATCCGCTCGGTCAGCTCGCTGGCGGTGATCACCTCCTTGTTGACCACGGCGACGATGCGGTCGACGAACGCGGCGCGCTGCGCGGTCACGGGCGGCGCGGCGCAGGCGAGCAGCAGCGCGACAAGCCGCGTGACCCGCCGGGCGCGCATCAATACACCTGCTGGAACGGCAGGCGCGGGCGCAGGCTGGGCGGCACCAGCGACTGGTCGCCCGGATTGGTCACCGAGTACCCCGGCACGGTGCGCCGCAGGAGCGTCAGCGTGTCGTCGGAGCCGATCTGCCCGAAGCCGTTGAACTCGATCTGGAACAGGAACTGCGAGGAAGTCACGTCGGTGGCCGCCTGCAGCCGCTGCACCACCCCGCGGAACACCCAGCAGCCGCCGTTGTACTCGATGCCGGCGACGCCTTCGAGGAGCTGCTCGTCGCGCAGCGAATAGTTGTAGCGGCCGATCGCATACCAGCCCGGTGTGACCGGCCATTGCACGGAAAGATCCACCTGGCTCTGCACATCGCGCTGGAAACGGTAGCTGGCGTTCAGCACCTTGGCGATTTCCGGGTTGTAGCGCAACGACACGCCGGAGCGTTCGGTGACCGCGTCGCGCGGGTTGTACTGCAACGTGGTGTCGAATGTCCAGCTCCGCGCAATGCGCCCGCCCACCGACACCAGCCAGTCGGACTCGCTCGAGGTGCGCAGTGTCGAGGTCGGGGTCAGGCCGACGCGCTCGTTCTCGAAGTAGTAGCGCTGTCCGAGCGTGGCGCGCAGCCGCTCCTCGCCGCCGGCGCCCAGCAGGCGCGTGGTCAGGGCCGCGGTGACCTGGTTGGCATCGCCGAAGCGGTCGCCGCCGACGAAGCGGTTCTCGCTGAACAGCTGCGCGTAAGTGAAGTCGGCAAGCGCCGTGTCGAACAGCGGCGCCTGGTCCTGGTTGCGATAGGGGGCATAGACGTAGTACAGGCGCGGCTCCAGCGTCTGCGTCAGGGCGCTACCGAACCAGTTGCTGTCGCGATCGAACACCAGGCCGCTGTCCAGGCTGAACCACGGAATGGTGTAGTCCTGGCGCTCCGCCTGCCCTGCCCCCGGCCGCGTCAGGTTGTAGCCCACGCGCCGCGCGCCGAGCTTGGGCGTCACGAAATAGCCCGGCGCGACCAGCGGCGTCGCCAGCACGGGGGAAATCGAGGCGCGCGCGCCTTCGACCAGTGTCTGGTGGGTGAAGCCCACGTATTCGGCCGGCACCATGGCATCCAGCAGCCCGCCGATGTCGTTGCGCGTGACGCCCAGGTTGAGTTGCGGCACGCGATGATAGGGGCTTTGGATCGGCGCCAACGGGTCCTGCAGGGTCTGGAAGCGCTGCACGCGCGCCTGCGCAAGATAGGACGCGCCCGCGAGCGACCCCGTGTACTGCAGGTAGCCGTCGCGCTGCAGGTTGCCCGTCGACACCTGGCGCACCTGGCTGTACAGGTCCACGAAGTAGGTGTCGTCCGAGACGCGATTCAGGTCGAGGCGCCCGAGCAGCGCGGGCGAGAAGCGGTGCTCGTGCTGCCAGGAGTAGCCGGCGCGTCTGGTGCCCAGCACGCGGTCGTCGGGCATGTACTCGGCGCGCGCCTCACCGGAATAGCGCGCATCCAGATAGCGGTAGTGCGTCTTCAGCTGCTCGCCGCGCTTGGACATGAACACGGGCGTGATGGTGGCGTCCTGCTCCGGCGCGATGTTCCAGTAGAAGGGCACGCCAAACTCCGCCCCGCGCAGCGAGGTTTGCGCGTAGTACGGCGCCAGCAGGCCGCTCTTGCGCCGGTTCTCCAGCGGAAAGGAGGCGTAGGGCGCGCCGAGGATGGTGGCGCCGAGAAATCGCAGCCGCGCACCGTGCGCGATGCCGGTCTGCTCGTCGTAGTCCAGTTCGATCTCGCGCGCCTCGACGCGCCAGTCGTCGTTGCCCGGCTCGCAGGTGGTGAAATGCGCGCCGCTCAGGCGGAAGCGGTTCACGCCGAGGAATTCCACGCGCTCGGCGCCGCCGCGCGCCGTCTGCCCGCGGCGCAGCAGGAACGCGGGCTCTTCGAGAACACCGGTGTGGTCCGTGGTGTCGTAGCGCAGGCGCGGCCCGCTGAAACGGTCGCCGCCATGCTGCAGGCGCACCCCGCCCTCCGCCTCCAGGCGCCCGAACTCGCGGTTGAACTTGAGGTAATCGGCATAGATGGTCGTGTCGTCCTGCACGAACTCCACGCCGCCGCGCGCCGTCACCTCCAGTCCCGCGATGCCATCGATGCTCTGCGCCTCGATGGTGGAGGGCGCCGTCCCCTGCTGCGCGTGCGCAAGGGCGACGGCTAGCAGCGCGAGCAGCGGCGCCGCGGAAAAGCGCATGGAGATCAAGGAGAAGCCGCGCTTATGCAGGTAAAATCGCACATTACCACGCAACGCGCAATGCACCCCGTGGACGAAAGGCTCGAAGCGCTCCAGCGCTGGCTCGCCGGGCCGCTCGACATCCCGGACGTTGCGCTCGCCCCCGCGTCCGCGGACGCGAGCTTCCGGCGCTATTTCCGCGCCACGCTCGCCGACGGGCGCACCTATGTCGCCATGGACGCGCCTCCAGGCAAAGAGGACTGCCGCGCCTTCGTACGCATCGCGGGCCTGCTGCGCGCCGCGGGCGTGCACGCACCGCAGATTCATGCCGAAGATCTGGCACGGGGCTTTCTCCTTCTCGAGGATCTGGGCACGAGGACGTATCTTGAAGCCTTCGCCGAGACAAGTCCTGCGCAGTTGTACGCAGCGGCCACGGAGTCGCTGCTGCGCTGGCAGCTCGCGAGCCGCCCAGGCGTGCTCCCCGAGTATGACCGGCCAATGCTGGAACGCGAACTGGCGCTGTTTCCCGACTGGTACCTGGCCCGGCATCTGGCCAGGCCGCTTGCCGCCGCCGACGAGCGGGTGCTGCGGCACGCCTTCGAACTGATCCTCGCCAACAACCTGGCGCAGCCGCGCGTGTACGTGCACCGCGATTACCATTCGCGCAACCTGATGATCAGCGAACCGCTGCCGGGCGTGCTGGATTTCCAGGACGCGGTCTACGGGCCGATCACCTACGACCTGGTGTCGTTGCTGCGCGACGCCTACGTGCGCTGGGATGAAGAGCGCGTGCTCGACTGGGCGGTTCGCTACTGGGAGAAGGCGCGCCGGGCACGGCTGCCGGTGGCAGCGGACTTCGCCGATTTCTACCGCGACTTCGAGTGGATGGGAGTGCAGCGCCAGCTCAAAGTCGTCGGTATCTTCGCCAGGCTCTGGCGCCGAGACGGCAAGCAGCGCTACCTGGCCGACATCCCGCTGGTGCTCGACTATCTTCGTTCCGCGTGCCGGCGTTACCGGGAACTCAACGCGTTGGCGCTGCTCCTCGAGCGCCTGCAGGAGGAGGCCGTGCGCGCTGGCCCCGGCTCCAGGTGAAGGCCATGATCCTCGCCGCCGGTCGCGGCGAGCGCCTGCGCCCGCTGACCGATCACCTGCCCAAGGCGCTTGTCCAGGCCGGGGGCAAGACGCTCGTCGCCTGGCAGCTGGAGCGGCTGGCCGCCGCCGGATTCCGCGAAGTGGTGATCAACGTTGCCTACCTTGGCGAGCGGATCGAGGCGCATCTGGGCAACGGCAGCGCTTTTGGCGTGACGCTCGCCTATTCGCGCGAGGCGCAGCCCCTCGAATCCGCAGGCGGCATCGCGCAGGCGCGCCTGCTGCTGGGGCGCGAACCCTTCGCGCTGGTCAATGCCGACGTATTCTGCGACTACGACCTCGCCGCGCTGCGCGCGCGCGCCCTCGAGGGCTGCCTCGCGCACCTCGTACTGGCGCCGAACCCGCCGCACCACGCGGCGGGCGATTTCTCGCTTGCCGGCGGCCGCGCGGGCAATGCACCGGCGCCGCGCTACACTTACACGGGCATCGCGCTGCTCGACCCGGCGCTTGTCGCGCCGGTGCGCGCCGGGGACAAGGCGCAGCTCGCGCCGCTGCTGCGCGCCGCCGCGCAGGACGGGCGGCTTGCGGGCGAGCTGTATGCAGGGCTGTGGCGGGACATCGGCACGGCGGAGCGGCTCGCCGAGCTCGACGCGCTGCTGCGCGCGAGGACGAGGACTGGAGCATGAAAGCGAACGATCTGACGCAGGACGTGGCGGTGCGCGCGGCGCGCAGGCAGCGCCTTGCACAGGCGCTGCCCGGCGCCGTGGCGGTGATTCCTACCGCTCCGGAGCGCGCGCGCAACCGCGACACGCACTACCCCTACCGCTACGACAGCTATTTCCACTACCTGACCGGCTTCCAGGAGCCCGAGGCGGTGCTGGTGATTGTCGCCGATGCGGCGCCGCGCTCGATCCTGTTCTGCCGCGAGCGCAACGCGGAGCGCGAGACCTGGGAAGGCTTGCGCCACGGCCCCGAGGGGGCGCGCGAGCGCTTCGGCTTCGACGAGGCGCAACCGATCGCGCAGCTCGACGAGGCGATGAGCGCCCTGCTCGCCGACCGGGCCGCGCTCTGGTATCCCGTGGGCGCCGACCCGGAGTGGGATGCGCGCGCGATGCGCTGGCTGAACGCGGTGCGCGCCAAGGCGCGCAGCGGCGTAGCCGCGCCGCAGCAGCTGCACGACGTGCGCGCCCCGCTCGACGACATGCGCCTGGTGAAGGATGCGCAGGAGCTCGCGGTGATGCGCAAGGCCGCCTCCATCTCCGCCGGCGCGCACCGGCGCGCCATGCAGGCCACGCGTCCGGGACGCAACGAGTACGAGATCGAGGCCGAACTGCTGTACGAGTTCCGCCGGCGGGGGTCGCAGTTCCCGGCCTACTGGCCGATCGTGGCGGGCGGCGCCAACGCCTGCGTGCTGCACTATGCTGCCAACGACGCGCCGCTCGCCGACGGTGGGCTGCTCCTGATCGACGCCGGCTGCGAACTCGACGGCTACGCCGCCGACATCACGCGCACCTTCCCGGTGAACGGCCGCTACGGCGGCGCGCAGCGCGAGGTCTACGATCTGGTGCTTGCCGCGCAGTGCGCGGCGCTGGACAAGGTGCGTGCGGGCATCGCGTGGAACGAGCCGCACGATGCGGCGGTGAAGGTGCTCGCGCAAGGCATGCTCGACCTGAAGCTCCTCTCCGGCAGCCTGGATGCCGTGCTTGAAAAGGAAGCCTACAAGCGCTTCTACATGCACCGCACCGGGCATTGGCTCGGCATGGACGTGCACGACGCGGGCGATTACAAGCGTGCCGGCCAGTGGCGCGCGCTGGCGCCCGGCATGACGCTCACGGTGGAGCCCGGGCTCTACATCCGCGCCGCCGACGATGTGCCCGAGGCGCTGCGCGACATCGGCGTGCGCATCGAGGACGACGTGCTGGTGACGCAAGCCGGCTGCGAAGTGCTGTCCGCGGAGGCACCCAAGGCGGTCGCCGACATCGAGGCGCTGATGCGCGATGCCCGGCGCTGACATCCTCGTCCTCGGCGCCGGTCCCGTCGGCTGCACGCTTGCCCTCGCGCTGCGCGACTCGCGCCATGCGGTACGCATCGTCGATCCCGCTGCGGCGGCCGTCGGCGCGTTCCGCCCGATCGCGCTGTCGCACGCGAGCCGGCTGATCCTCGAACGCGTGGGCGTCTGGGGCGCCTTCCCCGCCACGCCGATCGGCTGCATCCACGTGTCGCAAGCGGGCGCGTTCGGACGCACGCGCATGCACGCCGACGACGCCGGCGTCCCCAGCCTCGGCTACGTGACGCAGTACGCGCAACTCGTGGCGGCGCTGCGCGAGCGCCTCCGCGTCGAGCGCGACACGGGCGGCGCGCCGCGACTCACCGTGCACGCCGAGGGCGCCGCGACGCAATCGCGCGAGCGGCGCTACGGGCACGATGCGGTGGTGGCGCGGGTCGCCGCCGCTCCCGCGTCGCAGCATGTGGCCTACGAGCGCTTCACGGCGGACGGGCCGCTCGCGCTGCTGCCGCTGGCCGGCGACTGGGCGCTGGTATGGAGCACGCGGCCCGAGCGCGCCGCCGCGCTGGTGGAGGCCGCGCCGCCGGACTTTCTCGTGCAACTGCAGCAGGCATTCGGCGAACGCGCCGGTCGCTTCACGGCGGTGCACGAGCGGGCGCGCGCAGCGCTCGCCTTGCGCGTGCGCGCCTCACGCGTCGAGACGCGCGCTGTCTTCATCGGCAATGCCGCCCGGACGCTGCACCCGGTGGCCGGCCAGGGGCTCAACCTCGGCCTGCGCGACGCGTGGGACCTGGCGCAGGCCCTGCATGCGGCCGAAGACCCGGGCAGCGAGCACGCGCTCGCGCGCTTCGCCGCGCAAAGGCGGCTGGATGCCGCGGCGACCACGGGCGTGACCGAAATACTGGCGCGCGGATTCCACGGCGCTAATCCGCTGGCGCGCGCCCTGCGCGGCGCCGCGCTGACGAGTCTTGACATCCTGCCGGCCGGGCGGCGTTTTTTTGCGCGACGCATGATCTTCGGACCTTCCGCGCTGCCCTGATCTTTTATAGAATGCCGTTCCCTTCGCGCACGGCATCCTGAATCGCAAATGCAGATCGGCGCGCACGTCCTGCGCAACGCGTTGTTCGTCGCTCCGATGGCGGGCGTCACCGACCGCCCCTTCCGCATGCTCGCGCGCCGCTACGGGGCCGGCCTCGCAACCAGCGAGATGGTGTCCTCGCGTCCCGAGCTGCGCGGCTCGCGCAAGTCGCTGCTGCGGCTGGACCATGCGGGGGAGTCCGCTCCGGTATCGGTGCAGATCGCCGGCGCCGATCCCGCCTGGATGGCCGAAGCCGCGCGCTTCAACGTCGGGCGCGGCGCGCAGATCATCGACATCAACATGGGCTGCCCGGCGAAGAAGGTGTGCAATGCCTGCGCCGGCTCGGCGCTGCTCGCGGACGAGCCGCTCGTGGCGCGCATCCTCGAGGCGGTGGTCGCCGCGGTGCAGGTGCCGGTGACCCTCAAGATCCGCACCGGGCCCAGCGCCGAGCGCCGGAACGCCGCTCGTATCGCGCGCATCGCCGAGGCTGCGGGCGTGCAGTTGCTCGCCATCCACGGCCGCACGCGCGCCTGCGGCTTCGCCGGGCACGCGGAGTACGACACCATCGCCGCGGTGAAGCGCAGCGTGCGCATCCCGGTGATCGCCAACGGCGACATCCGCACGCCGGCCGAGGCGCGCGAGGTGCTCGCGCGCACCGGCGCCGACGGCCTGATGCTCGGCCGCGCCGCGTTCGGCCGGCCGTGGATTTTCCGCGAGGTCGAGCACTTCCTCGCCACCGGCGAAGCGCTCGCGCCGCCCGCGCCGGCCGAGATCGAGGCCGTGGTGCACGAGCACCTCGAGGGGCTCTACGCGCTGTACGGCGAGGAGCAGGGCCTGCGCGTGGCGCGCAAGCACCTGGGCT
>Ga0137343_1000055_pt1 | contig 8394 bp, 9 predicted proteins | sample EasRivERMLT499_2_FD_104755 | JGI IMG/M metagenome (GOLD analysis project Ga0137343, IMG submission 104755) | Soil microbial communities from meander-bound floodplain in the East River, Colorado, USA - East River MetaG ERMLT499_2 | ecosystem: Environmental > Terrestrial > Soil > Floodplain ... | reverse complement strand
TGGGTGACCGCGATCGGTCAGGAGAAGGCGCAAGCCGCCAGGAAGCCGCTGCTCGGCATTCCCGAGGAGCTGTCCGTGCTCGACATCCTGTGCTTCGGCGCGCCGGCCAGGCCGCCCTACAAGCGCTGGAAGAAGAGCCTGGGCGAGATCGTCAGCTGGAACCGGTTCGACCCGGCGCACTGCATGACCGAGGCGCAGATCGACGAGTGGGTGGCGACCACGCGCCAGAAGGTGATGTACAAGGACGAAAGGAACGTCGACTAGACGCTCAGAACGGGAACGAGGTGGTCAGCGAGATTCCGCGCAGGCCGTCGCCGGCGCGCACACCGAGCGAAACCCGGTCCACCTCGGTGCCGAACAGCAGGTGCGGCTGGTGAAAGCGCAGCGAGACCGCGATCTCCGATTCGGCGCGCACCGCCACCTCTTCGCTGTTCGGCAGCAGGAACTTGAGCTTCCTGAAATACCAGTACTGGATCACCGTCACGCCGATCGACGCCGGCTGGCCGACGTTCACCTGCATCGATGTCAGCCAATCCAGCCCGAGCGCCAGCTCGCCCATGTCCTCGCGCAGCTCGTCGGTGCGGGCGCGCGCGACCAGCAGCGACGCGCCCAAGTCCAGCGTGGTCGGCTCCAGCGGCAGGCGGTAGAGGCTCTTGGCGCCGATCACGCCCACCGCAGCGCGCTTGTTGGAGGCGAACTCCTGCCCGCTGCCGAGGGTCGCCAGCGGCCTGAGCATCCAGCGCTCGCTCATGCGGATTTCCAGTTCGGCACCCACGCTCGCCGTGAGCGCGGTGAGCGTGTCGGGAATGCCGTCGCGGTCGTCCGGCTCGATGTCCGCCACCCCCGCGGTGATCGGGACGACGAGGCGCACGCCCCACTGCTGGGGCGTGGCCTCCCGCAAGCGGTATGCCACCGGCGCCCGGATCACGAACGTGTTGATCTCGCCGACGCGGTAGGCGCCGCTGCCGAACGCGGCGGCGTAATACCAGTTGAACAGCACCGCATTGTCGCGCGCCGGGTCCACCGCCAGCGCCGGGCAGCACAGCAGCGCGCAGGCGATCGCCAGCAAGCGAGCAGCAGTCACACGGGGATCCCGGCAGGCCGCGGCGCCACGCATTCCAATGCACGTCAAACTACCAGATCGCGCCCGTCTCGGCTGCCTCGGTGCTCGAACGGGGTGGGCGCAAGGCTCTTCAGGCGCTGGGGTGCCACATAGTTGATATCTGCACGTTCGATTGCGATGAGCGCGGGGAGCACATCACTTCGAACTGTGGTCAGCGGCGTCAGTACTGCTCCGTTGAAGCATTGAACCTTGGTCGCGCCTGCGCAGAACCTTTGCGTCGCGAGGTTGATGCATATGGCAATCCGCCCGCCCCGCTCATCCGGCGTGTAGATGGGAATGAGGCAAGCGAGCGCAGCAGCGGCAATATCCAGCGCGCTGGCATACTCGTATGGGCACAGCAGATCCTCATTGCTGTGACGTGTCTGGTGAAACGCAAACGCCGCCGCCACGGAAAGCGGCACACAGGCGTCCTGGCTGCTACGCCATGTTTGCTCGACTTGCGCGAAGTCTTGGTGAAGGTCTACCACGCCGCGGGCACGCAGGCGGCGGACAAGCGGAAAAGTCGTTGCGCAACGTGATCCACCCCCGCGATGCCCTCCCTGCATCACTCTCTCTTTGCCAGCGCTGGCGTTCTGTGCGGTAGCGAACACAGTGGGCATAATTCGCCGGATTGACTCGCTTGTCCTTTCTTGCTGCAATGACCCGTCCAACCCGCCACCACTTGACGCTATCCGCTTCGGAGGGAGTTCTCATGCCGTTTGCCCGTCTCGCAGCTTTTGCGCTTGCCGCCTTGGCCGCCTTCCCCGCTTCTTCCCAGCCGGCCGCGCAATGGCCCGAGCGCCCGGTGCGCCTGCTGGTGCCGGTCGGCGCCGGCGGTGCCGCCGACACGCTCTCGCGCAACCTGTCGAGCGGATTTTCGCAGTTCGCCAACGGGCAGGCGCTGGTCGTGGAGAACCGCACCGGCGCCGGCGGCACCATCGCGGCGGCGGCCGTGGTGCGCGAGAAGCCGGACGGCTACACGCTGTTCCTCGCCGAGGTCGGGCCGAACGCCGTCTCGCACACGCTCATCAAGCTGCCCTACGATCCGCACACCGCCTTCACGCCGATCATCCACGCGGTGAACCTGCCGGCGGTCATCCTCATCCGCCCGACGCTTCCCTACAAGACGCTGGCCGAATACGTGGCTGCGGCAAAGCAGCAACCGGGCAAGTTCAACTACGCATCGGCGGGCATGGGCAACTGGACGCACCTGTTCATGTCTTACCTCAACAGCCAGGCGGGGATCGAGCAGGTGAACGTGGTCTACCGTTCGGGCGCCGAGATGCTGCTCTCGCTCCTGCGTGGCGATGCGGACACCGCGATCATCACCGTGTCTACGTCGCTCGGGCAGATCAGGGAAGGCAAGATCCGCGCGCTCGCCGGCGCCTCGATGCGACCGATGCGGCAGCTGCCCGACGTGCCCCCGGCCGGACAGACGATTCCCGGCTTCGATGTCAGCGTCTGGCACGGCATTGTGGGCCCGGCAGGCATGGACCCCGCGCTCGTGACGCGCATCAACGGCATCTTCAACCAGGTTCTCCAGGTGCCCTCGGTGCGCACCGCGATAGCCGAAGCGCAGGCCGCCGAGATCGTCGGGGGCACGCCGCAGCAGTTCGACGCGTTCATCAAGGGCGAGCTGAAGCGCTGGCCGGGAGTGGTCAAGGCCGCCGGCATCAAGTCGGAGTAGCGTGTGACGCGGCGGACACGTTGCGCCGCGAAGGGGATTGGTAGGCCGTGGCGGATTCGAACCGCCGACCAACGGATTAAAAGTCCGCTGCTCTACCAGCTGAGCTAACGGCCCACGGGAAAGGGCGCGATTTTATCAGCCCTCGCGCCTGATTCGCCAGCAAAATCAGGCCGCGTAGCGCGTCGAGTCCTTGATTCCCGCGTCGGCGAACCCCGCTTTGCGGATGCGGCACGCGTCGCACACGCCGCAGGCGCGCGCTTCAGCGTCAGGCTGGTAGCAGGTGACTGTCTCGGCAGGGTCCACCCCCAGTTCGAGCGCGCGCCTGACAATTTCCTTCTTCGGCAGGTCGATCAGCGGCGCGCTGATGTGCACACGCCTGCCTTGCACCGCAGCCTTCGTCGCCAGATTCGCCATCGCCTCGAACGCCCTGAAGTACTCCGGCCGGCAGTCCGGGTAGCCCGAGTAGTCCACCGCGTTCGCGCCGATGAAGATGTGCTGCGCGCCGAGGACCTCCGCCCAGCCGAGCGCCAGCGACAGGAGGACGGTGTTTCGCGCCGGCACGTAGGTGGCCGGAATGCCGGCCTTCACGCCCTGGTCCGGAACCGCGATGGACCGGTCGGTCAGCGCCGAGCCGCCGAACTGCGCCAGATCGATTTTCACGCTGCGGTGTTCGACGGCGCCGAGGCGCTGCGCGACGCGCTTGGCCGCCTCGAGCTCGGCGCCGTGGCGCTGTCCGTAGTCCACCGATAGGGCGTAGCAGGCGTACCCCTCGCGCCGCGCCCAGGCGAGCGCAGTGGCCGAATCCAGCCCGCCGGAAAGAAGGGCGACCGCCTTCAGCGCTTGCCCGCCTGCGCGAGCCGCAGCTTCGCGTTCGCCGCAGCCGGCGAGCCGGGATACTTCGCCATGACCTCCTGCAGCGTCTTCTGCGCCGCCGCGCGTTCGCCCAGCGCCTCATGCGAACTGGCGATGGACAGCATCGCGTCCGACGCCTTCGGGTCGGTGGGCCAGCCGGCGATCACCTTCTGGTGCGCCGCGATCGCCTGCCGGTAGTCGCGCCGGCCCGAATAGCCCATGCCGATCCAGTATTGGGCATTGGGTGCGAGCTTGCTGTTCGGGTAGCTCGCCAGCATCCCCTGCAACATGTCGATCGCGGCCGAGTAGTTGCCGAGCTTGAAATGGTTGAGGGCGCCCTCGTAGGCCTTCTTCTCCGCCTCGGTTGGCCCCGCGTCCGCGCCCGGTCTGTCCGGTGCGAGTGCGGCCTGCTCCTTCACCTGCTCGAGCCTGCGCAGCCGCGTGTCGATGTCCACGTACAGGTCTCGCTGCCGCTTCTCCGTGTTCTCCAGCTGGTTCACCATCACCTCGATCTGGCCCCTGGTGCGCGCGAGCTCCGCGCGCAGCGCGTCGATCTGGCCGGAGAGGTCGAGGATCGCGCGCCGCTCGACCGCGGCCGCCTCGATCGCGGTGAGGCGCGCGTCGATGCGCTGCTGGTTCGCCTGCTGTTCCTGGCGCAGCTCGTCGACGCGGCGCTTCATCTCCGGGTCGCTGAACAACTGGGCGGAGGCGGCGCCCGCCCAGCCAAGCACCGCCACCGCGAGGAGCCGGCGCATCAATATTCGCCGGGATAGAGCATGTCGCTGCGCCGGTTCAGCGCCCAGGCCTCTTCACCGGTAGCCGTGGCGCGCGGCTTCTCCTCGCCAAGGCTCACCGCCTCGATCTGATCCTCGCGCCCGCCGAGCAGCAGCAGCATGCGCTTGACGGACTCCGCGCGGCGCTGGCCGAGCGCGATGTTGTACTCGCGGCTGCCGCGCTCGTCGGTGTTGCCCTGGATCAGCATGCGGGTGCCGCCATTCTCGCGCAGATACTTGGCGTGCGCCTCGACCAGCGGCTTGTACTCGTCCTTCACGTCGTATTTGTCGAAGTCGTAGAACAGCGAGCGCTTGGACAGGATGTTGTTCGGGTCCTTCAGCGCAGCCGCGCCCGTTGCCATTACCGGCCGGCCCGTCAGGTCGACGCTGCCGATCGGCGCCGCCTGCGCGCCGGCGCCGGGCTTGGCGCCGCGGTCCTCCACCGACGCGGGCGGCTGGCTGTCCGTGCTCTGCGTGCCCGCGCAGGCGGTGAGGATGGATGCGACGAGGACTGTCCAGATGATACGCATGGCTAATCTCCTTCTCAATGGGTCAGTGGACCCCAGGCGGGCTCGCGCACGTCGCCCGCCGAGAGCGTGAGGCGCTGCGTGACGCGCCCGTCGGAGGACACCGCGGAAAGCACGCCGCGTCCGCCGATCACCGTCGCCAGCAGGATCTGGCGCCCGTTCGGCGCGAAGCTGGGCGACTCGTCGAGCTCGCTGTCGGTGAGGACCTGGACCTGCCGGGTGTTCAGATCGAGCAGCGCCGCCTGGAACTTGCCGCCATTGCGCATGATGAAGGCGAGGCTCCTGCCGTCGGGGCTGATGCGCGGGGACACATTATAGCTGCCCTCGAAGGTGACCCGCTGCGCCTCGCCGCTGCCCGAGGCCGGCATACGGTAGATTTGCGGGCTGCCGCCGCGGTCCGAAGTGAAATAGATCCACTGCCCGTCGGGGGAGAATCTGGGCTCGGTGTCGATGCCGGCCGAGCTGGTCAGGCGGCGCAGGTTGCTGCCGTCCGGGTTGATCAGGTAGAGCTGCGAATTGCCGTCGCGCGACAGCGCCACCGCCAGCTTCGAGCCGTCCGGCGCCCAGGCCGGCGCCGAGTTGGAGCCCTTGAAGTTGGCCACCACGTTCTGCTTCGGCACTTCGATATCCTGCACGTACACGATCGGCTTCTTGTTCTGGAACGAGACGTAGGCGATGCGCTTGCCGTTGGGCGACCACGCCGGCGAAAGGATGGGTTCGTTCGACACCAGCATCGCCTGCTCGTTGGCGCCGTCGGCGTCGGCCACCTGCAGCTCGAAGCGCGCGCCGCGCTTGACCACGTAGGCGATCCGGGTGGAGAACACGCCCTTCTCGCCGGTGAGCTTTTCGTAGACGTAGTCGGCGATGCGGTGCGCCGTGGCGCGCAGCTGCTCGCGCGGCACGGTGTAGGCCACGCCGCCGATCGGCGCCTGCTTCACCACGTCGTACAGGCGGAAGCGCACCTCGAAGCGGCCGTCGGCGCGCACGGCAATCGAGCCGAGCACCAATGCGTCGGCGAGCCGCGACTTCCACTCGGCGTAATTCACGGTCGACGCTTCGCTTGGCTGCGGCACGAGCCGCGGCAGCTCGAGCGCGCGGAACAGCCCGCTGCGCTCCAGGTCGGCGCGCACGATGGCCGTGACGCCGGGGGGCAATGCCGCCTCGCCCGCGAAGGGCGCGATGGCGACCGGGATGCGCTGCGCACCGGCACCGGTGATCTCGATGGAGAGTTGCGCCAGCGCCGGCCACGCGGCGAGCGACAACAGCAGGGCTGCCAACAGTCTTCTCATGCCGCGATTATATTTCAGTCCCTCGGGCGGAACGTCAGCTTCAGCTCGCGCTCGAACAGGCCGGAAGTGTCGGGCTTAGGCAACGGCGAGGATTTCAAGATGGCGCGCAGCACGGCGTCGTCGTAGGCCGTGTGCCCGCTCGAGATCACCAGCCGCACCTGCAGCACTTCGCCGGTGGGCAGCTGCGTCACGAGGAACAGCGCCTCCGGATTGCCCTTGAGGTCCGGCGGCAGCACGATGTTGCCGCGAATCTTGGCGCGCACCTTGTCCACCCAGGTGGCGATCGCTCTGAAGCGCGCGGCCGCCGCATCGCGCGCCAGCTGGTCCTTCATCGCCTGGCGCTCGCGCTCGGCGGCGAGCAGCTGCTGCTCCCGCGCCAGCTCCTCGCGCAGCTGCAGCTGCGCCCGCCTGTCGTCCGGCTTGGGCGGCGCGGCCTTCGCCACGGGCTTGGGCTGCACCTCGGGTTTCGGCTTGGGCTTGGGCGCAACCTTGATCGCGATGTCCGGCTTCTCGATGCGCGGCTCGGGCTTCGCCTCCGGCACGGGCGGCGGCTTGGTCGGCTCCGGCAGCACCTCGGGCGCCGGCGGTGGCGGGGGCTGCCACAGCTCCACGGAGATCACTTCCGGCGCACGGCTCTGCCAGCGCACGCCGAATGTCAGGATGACGGCGAGCAAGACGTGCATCGCGACCGCGAGCAGCAGCGCCGCGGCGAGGCTTTCCTCCCGCCGCGCCTCGAGGAACGGCCCGGCAAGCGCCGCGCTCATTGCGCCGGCTTGACCAGCAGGCCGACGCGGCGCACCTGCAGCTTCTGCAGCTCGTCCATCACCTGCAGCACCGCCTCGTAGCGCACGTCCTTGTCGGCCGCGATGACCACCGGCTGCTGCGGATTCTTCGCCTGGCGCTCGCTGATCACGCGCGCGAGGTCCGCGCGCGCCACGCGCCGCTCCTCGCCGGGCGCCCCCTTCGCATCGCGGCTGCGGATGAGGATCGAGCGGTCGGCGCGGATCACCACCTCCAGCGGCGACACCGGTGCGTTGGACGCCTTGGACACGGAAGGCAGGTCGATGACGCCGGGGGTGACCAGCGGCGCGGTGACCATGAAGATGACGAGCAGCACCAGCATCACGTCCACGTAGGGCACGATGTTGATCTCGTGCATCGGGGCGCGCCTGCGGTGCAGGGCCGGCATGGCTACTTCACCGCTTGGCGCTGGAGGATGTTGGAGAACTCCTCCATGAAGCTCTCGAAGCGGATGGCGAGGCGGTCGATCTGGTGCGAGTAGCGGTTGTAGGCCACCACCGCGGGAATGGCGGCGAACAGGCCGATGGCGGTGGCCACCAGCGCCTCGGCGATGCCGGGGGCGACCTGCGCGAGTGTCGCCTGCTGCACGTTCGCCAGGCTCCTGAAGGCGTGCATGATGCCCCACACCGTGCCGAACAGCCCGACGTAGGGGCTCACCGAGCCGGTGGACGCGAGGAACGCCAGGTGGCGCTCGAGGTGGTCCATCTCGCGCTGGTAGGTGGCGCGCATGGCGCGCCGCGCGCCGTCCACCATCACGCTCGGGTCGGTGCTGCTGCGCTGGTTCCTGAGCTTGGTGAACTCGCGGAAGCCCGATTCGAAAATGCGCTCCAGGCTGCCGATGGTGTGGCGGTTGTTGACCGCGCCCTGGTAGAGCAGGTGCAGGTCGCTGCCGCCCCAGAACTCGCGCTCGAACTGCTCGGTCTGCGCGCGCGCGCTGCGCACGGCGAAGAACTTGCTGAAGATGTACATCCAGGAGAGGAAGGACACCGCGAGCAGCAGCAGCATCACCGCCTTGACCACCAGGCTTGCGCCGAGGATCAGGGTCCAGATGTCGAGGTCGGCCGTGACGTTCATCGCGCTAGGCTCTGTTGCTGCACCGGCCGATTGTAGACCGTAGCGGTCGGGGCCACTCAGCCGCGCCCGCCCGGCCCGAGCAAGTCGTGCGCGCCCGACGGCACGACAATGCCGAAATGGCGGTAGGCGGCGAGCGTCGCGACGCGGCCGCGCGGTGTGCGCTGCAGGTAGCCCTGCTGGAGGAGGAAGGGCTCGATCACGTCCTCGATGGTGTCGGTCTCCTCGCCGATGGCATGCGCGAGGTTCTCCACGCCCACCGGCCCACCGCCGAACCTCTCGATCACCGCGA
>Ga0137343_1000054_pt1 | contig 8527 bp, 9 predicted proteins | sample EasRivERMLT499_2_FD_104755 | JGI IMG/M metagenome (GOLD analysis project Ga0137343, IMG submission 104755) | Soil microbial communities from meander-bound floodplain in the East River, Colorado, USA - East River MetaG ERMLT499_2 | ecosystem: Environmental > Terrestrial > Soil > Floodplain ... | reverse complement strand
TTGGTCCAACCTGAGAGGGCAATCCATGGAACGACGTAGATTCCTGCAAACCACGCTTGCCGTGCCGGTCCTGGTTTCCGTGCCATCCGCGCTGCGCCAAGCGATGGCCGCGGCGCAATCCGACGGCTGGCGCACCTTCGAGATCGTCACGAAGGTGGAAATCACGAACCCCTCCGGCGTTTCCCGCACTTGGGTGCCGCTGCCGTATACGGCCAGTACCGACTGGCACAACCCGCGGGGCAGCCAGTGGACGGGCAACGGCCAGATGAAGGTCGTCAGGGACGCGAAGTACGGGGCGGAGATGCTCTACGCCGAGTGGAAACCCGGCGAGAAATCACCGGTGGTGGAAGTAACCAGCCGCTTTGCGACCCGCGACCGCGAAGTCGATCCCTCCAGGCCCAACCCCAAGGCGCCCAAGCTGTCGGCGGCCGAGGTCAAGTTCAACACCGCGGCGACGGAGTTGATCCCGACCGACGGCATCGTGCGCGAGACGGCCCAGGCGCTCGTCAAGGGCGCGAAGACCGACGTGGAGAAGGCGCGCGCGATCTACGAATGGATCGTGGACAACACCTTCCGCGACCCGAAGGTGCGCGGCTGCGGCTGGGGCGACATCAAGTCCATGCTGGAGTCCAAGAACTTCGGCGGAAAGTGCGGCGATCTCAACGCCATGTTCGTTGGCCTGGCGCGCTCGGTCGGCTTGCCCGCGCGTGACGTCTACGGCGTGCGCGTCGCGCCTTCGCAGTTGGGCTACAAGAGCCTGGGCCTCGGCAGCCCCAACGCGAGCAAGGGGCAGCACTGTCGCGCGGAATTCTTCGCGCAGGGCATCGGGTGGGTGCCGGTCGATCCTGCCGATGTGCGCAAGGTGGTTCTGGAAGAGCCGCCCGGGAATCTTGCGGTCAACGACCCGAAGGTTGTAGCGATGCGCAAGAAGCTGTTCGGCGCGTGGGAGATGAACTGGCTCGCTTATAACACCGCGCATGACGTAAAGCTGCCGCATTCCAGCGGCCCGAAGATCCCGTATCTCATGTACACCAACGGCGAGACGGGCGGGAAGGTTCTCGACCAACTCGACCCGGACGCGTTCAAGTACACGATCATCGCCCAGGAAATCAAGGCCTGATCGTTCAGCCTGCGCGCAGTGCATCGCGCGCAGCAATAATTTCGCCCATCCCGGCGGCCTCATAGCCGGGATGGGCGTCCACCCATTTCCGGAACGCGGAACCATCAAGCGCCTGCAGCAAGGCTTGCGGCGCAGGGCGTGTCAGTGTGCCCGCGCGTGCCGCGAGAAAATAGCGCTCAGTAGCGAGAGGGACGAAGTCGAGCCTTTGCACACGAGCCGCGGCTTCGATGCCGAATCCCGCGTCCGCCATCCCGCTCGCGACGGTCGCGGCAACTGCGGCGTGAGTGAATTCTTCTACCTGGTAGCCGTTGATCTGCGCCGGCCTCAGACCTGCCGCTGCGAGCAGGCGGTCGAAGCATAGTCGCGTCCCTGAGTCCGGCTGGCGGTTGACGAAGCGCGCGCTTTTTGCGGCGAGGTCGGCAAGAGACAGCAGCCGCTTTGGGTTGCCGCGCGCAACCATCAATCCCTGGCGGCGCCTGACGAACCGGATGAGACGCAGAGTGCGGGCCTTGAGCCAGGGCCGGTAGGGCGCAAACGCCGCGCTGTCCGCTCCGCTGTCCGGAAGGTGGAAGCCGGCAATATCGCAGTCCCCGTGCGCGAGGCTCGCCAGGCATTCAATGCTGCCCCTGAAATGCAGGTCGACAGCGGTGCTTTTCGACGTAGACAGCATGTCCCGCAGTTCGGCGAGCGCCAGATCGTGGCTGGCGTGTATGACCACGGGCCGGTCCCGTGACGACGCGGGCTTGGCGGCCTCGTGATTGAGACCCAGCAAGGCCGCCTCCATCCCGCGGCTAAGGACATCCGTGGCCGCGTCCTCGGCAGCCAGCAGCTTTTCCCCCAGGGGGCTCAAGTGCGCTCCGCGCCCGCGTTGGAATATCACCAGCGGTTGGCCGAGGCTGCCCTCCGTCTTTCCGAGCATTCCCCACGCATGGCGATACGACAGCCGCAGGGACGACACCGCCTGGTTGAGCGAGCCGGTCTTCGCGACCGCCCGCAGTAGCGGCAGCAGGCGTCCATCGAGCTCAGCGTTGCCGGCCAGCCACCGTACGGAGAGTTGTATTGCCATATATGCAAGTCAGAGCATATTTAGTAAGTGGTGCTGAATGTGGATAATCCACTGCTTAGAAGCAGTTAGTTATGTCAACTAAAGCATAACATAGCCGATGAATGAGATCTGGGTCGCACTGAGCGAGGCAGGCCGTCTGATCGGCGGTCTGGACGTCAAGCTCACGGAAATCGTGTTCCTGAGCCTGCGAGTCAGCCTGACGGCGGTGCTTGTCGCGAGCGCTCTGGGGTTGCCGTTGGGGGCGGCGATCGCCGTGGGTCGCTTCCCAGGTCGCCAGGCGTTGATCGTGACCCTCAACGCCTTGATGGGGCTGCCGCCGGTCGTCGTAGGGCTGCTTGTCTACCTGATGCTGTCACGTGCCGGCCCGTTGGGCCAGTTCGGCATCCTCTTCACGCCCGCCGCGATGGTCGTTGCGCAAACCATCCTGATCCTGCCCATTGTCGCAGCGCTGTCGAGACAAGTGATCGAGGATGCCTGGCAGGAGTACCGGGAGCAGCTGCGCTCCCTCGGCGCGGGTCCCCTCACGTCGGCGGTGACGCTGCTGTGGGACACGCGCTTTTCGCTGGTCACGATAGTCCTGGCCGGCTTCGGACGCGCGGCCGCCGAGGTCGGCGCCGTCATGATCGTCGGCGGCAATATAGACGGCGTCACGCGCGTCATGACGACTGCCATCGCGCTGGAGACCAGCAAGGGCGATCTGCCGCTCGCGCTGGGGCTGGGAATCATCCTCATCACGCTGGTACTGGCACTCAACGCAGCCGCGTACTGGGTCAAGGAAGCGGCGCAACGCCGCTACGGATGAGTATGCTGCCGCTGTTGCTCGATCGGGTTTGTTTTGCCGTTAACGGCAAAACGATCATTGACAACATCTCGGCGGAGATAGCCGACGGGCCGCGCACCGTTATCCTGGGGCCAAACGGGGCGGGTAAGAGCGTGCTCATGCGGCTGTGCCATGGGTTGTTCGCTCCCACGTCCGGCAGCATTTCCTGGCGCGGGACAAATGGCGGCCGGCGGCGGCATGCCATGGTGTTCCAGCGCCCCGTCATGTTGCGCCGGTCCGCTCTCGCGAACGTCGCCTACGCATTGAAGCTCGCCGGCGTCTCGCCGCGCGAGCGGGTGCTGCGCGCGCGCGACGTGCTCGAGGCGGTGGGGTTGGCGAGCGTCGCGGAGCGGCCCGCGCGAGTGCTCTCAGGCGGCGAGCAGCAAAAACTCGCGCTGGCACGCGCCTGGGCACTCGGGCCGGAGGTGCTGTTCCTGGACGAGCCCACCGCGAATCTCGATCCCGGCGCGACACGCGAGGTCGAGTCCCTCATCGGCCAGATTCGCGCCGGCGGCACCAAGATTGTCATGACGACGCACAACCTCGGCCAGGCGAAGCGTCTGGGCGACGAGATCCTGTTTCTCAATCAGGGACGCCTGGTGGAGCGGACGCCCGTGGATCAATTTTTCATCAAACCTGCGTCGGCGGAAGCCGACGCTTTCATCAGAGGAGAACTGCTGTGGAATTGAACCGTAATGGATTGCTCAGCGTAGTGTTTGCCGCATTGATGCTTGCCGCTGCGCCGTTCGCGCTGGCGCAGAATTTCATCACCGTCGCTTCGACCACCTCGACAGAACAATCGGGGCTGTTCAAGCACCTGTTGCCCGCCTATGAGAAGAAGACAGGAGTCCAGGTGCGGGTAGTTGCGCTCGGCACCGGCCAGGCGCTCGACATGGCGCGCCGCGGCGACGCCGACGTGGTTTTCGTCCATGCCAAATCGGCCGAGGAGAAATTCATTGCCGAAGGCTATGGGGTCAAACGGCTTCCAGTCATGTACAACGATTTCGTGCTGGTCGGGCCCAAGTCGGATCCCGCGAAGGTTGCCGGTGGTAAAGACATCGTGGAAGCGCTGCGCAAGGTCAAGGGCGCCACGGCGCCGTTCGTGTCGCGCGGAGACCGCAGCGGCACGCACATGGCGGAGCTGGCGTTGTGGAAGACGGCTGGCATCGATATCGCGGCGGACAAGGGGCCCTGGTACCGCGATACGGGACAGGGCATGGGGCCGGCCTTGAACAGCGCGTCGTCGATGAACGGCTACATCCTGACCGATCGCGCCACCTGGCTCGCTTTCAAGAACCGCGGTGATCTCACGATCGTGGTCGAAGGTGACAAGCGGCTGTTCAACCAGTACGGCGTGATGCTGGTGAATCCGGAGAAGCACAAGCACGTGAAGAAAGAGTTGGGCCAGGCGTTCATAGACTGGGTCGTCTCCCCCGACGGGCAGAAGGCCATTGCCGATTACAAGATCGGCAGCGACCAGCTGTTCTTCCCCAACGCCAACGACGCGGGGGCATGATGAAGCTCAGTGCGCGCAATGTAATCAAAGGCAAGGTGGTCCAGGTCACGAGAGGGCAGACTACCGCCCACGTTAAGATTGAAATCGCGGCAGGCACGATTATCACCGCCTCGATCACGAATGAAGCGGTGGACGAACTCAAGCTCAAGTCGGGCGATGCTGCCTATGCCGTGATCAAGGCATCGGACGTGATGGTTGCGCGCGACTAAGGGTCGGGATAGCCTGCTTCCGCATGAACTCCAGCATCCCGCCTGGATCACAGGCAGCGGCAGCGCCGTTCTCCGGCGGCGCCGCGCTGCGCTTTGGCCGCGGGGAGTGGGCGGGTGCGTTCGGGGACCTCGGCACGCTCGTCCCGTTCCTGCTCGCTTACGTTACCGTCGTCGGCATCCAGCCGGCCGGGATGCTGCTCGCGTTTGGCGTCGCGCTAGTTGCCGCCGGGCTGTATTTCCGCACGCCGTTCCCGGTACAGCCAATGAAGGCCATCGGCGCGGTCGCCGTGACCGGCGCCGCGCAGACCGCGGTGGTCACGCCCGAAGCCGTGGCGGTGGCCGCGCTTGCCACCGGGCTCATCTGGCTCGCGCTCGGATTTACCGGCGCGGCCGAGCGCGTGGCGAAATGGGTCGGGCGGCCGATCACTCTCGGCATCACGCTCGGCCTCGGCCTCGCTTTCATGCTCGACGGCACACGCATGATGGCTACCGGGCTGTGGCTTTCGGTGCCGCTGCTGCTGGCCACGATCCTGCTGTTGTCCAACCGCGCGCTGCTCGCCATGTTTCTCGTTCTCGCCACTGGCGTGGCGTGGGCCGTGATCAGCGATCCGGCCGTAGCGAGCGCCGTGGCGCGGGTGGAGCCCGGGATGCACCTTCCTTCCTGGCCGTTCGGCAACCTGACCTGGGAGGCGGTGTTCGTCGGCGTCGTGTTACTGGCGCTGCCCCAGGTGCCGTTGACGATGGGCAACGCGGTCATCGCGCCGGTCGAGTTCAATAACCGGGAGTTCGCGGACCGGCCGATTACGGAGCGCAAAGTCGCTATCTCGACGGGGATCATGAACACGCTGGGCAGCCTGGTCGGGGCGGTGCCGATGTGCCACGGCGCGGGCGGCATGGCGGCGCAGGTGAGCTTCGGCGCGAGGACCGGCGGCGCGCCGGTCATACTGGGCGTGCTGCTGGTCGCGCTGGCGCTGTTCTTCAGCGACTCCATCGCCATCCTGCTGCGGCTGTTCCCGGCGCCCGCGCTGGGGGTGATGCTGTTCCTGGCCGGCGTGCAACTGGCGCTCGGTTCCTGCGACTTTTCCCGCGACAAGGGCGAGCGTTTCGTGACCCTTGGCACCGCGGCGCTGACAATTTGGAACGTCGGCGTGGCGTTCTTGTTCGGCATCGCAGTGCTGTGGATCGTGCGCCGCGGCTGGCTGCGGCTGTGAGATGCGCAATGGGCGGCCGCCGAGCCTAAAACGCCGCGAGTTACTCGCGAGCGCGGCGCTGGCCTGGCTCTGGCCGGGTGTGGCGGCCAGCCAGGCGCGGCGGGTCTTCGTCGATTCGGCCGGGCGGCGCGTCGAGCTGCCGGAGCGCGTCGAGCGCATCTATGCGGCGGGACCGCCGGCTTCCATCCTGGTGTTTGCCATTGCGCCCGACAAGCTGATCGGCTGGACCTCTGCATGGCGCGAGGCGGAGCGACCGTTCATAGCGAGGCGCTACGCGGATCTGCCGACGCTGGGACGCCTTACCGGACGCGGCAATACCGCTAACGTCGAAGTGGTCCTGCAGGCGAAACCCGATTTCATAGTCGATTACGGCACGGTCAGCCCTACGCTGTCCTCCCTCGCGGACCGGGTGCAGGAGCAAACCGGCATCCCGTACGTACTGCTCGACGGCGAATTCGACCGCATGACCGAGGCGATTCTTCTGGTCGGAAGAATCGCCAATGAAGAAAAACGGGCAACGGAATTAGCCCGATATGCGCAGGACACGGTTTCGGATATTAATCGCCGTATCGCCAAGATTTCGCAGGAAAGACGGCCTCGGGTCTATTACGGACGCGGTCCGCAGGGGCTGAATACGGGGCTTGCCGGCTCGATCAGCGCCCAGTTCATCGAGCAGTTGGGGGCGGTGAACGTTGCGGCCGAGTTGGGGAAGGGCGGCCTGGTACAGGTCTCGATCGAGCAGGTGCTGCGCTGGAACCCCGATTTCGTGATCACGATAGATCCCAATTTCCATGCGGCCGCGCGCAGCCATCCCATCTGGCGCGAGCTGCCGGCGATCAGGGCGGGACGCTTCCACCTCGCGCCCAACGTGCCGTTCGGCTGGATCGACTTCCCGCCCTCGATCAACCGCCTGATCGGCCTGCGCTGGCTTGCGCGCATCCTGTATCCTGACGCTTTCCCGGAAGACCTGCGGCCGATCGTGCGCGACTTCTACACCCGCTGTTATCACCAGGCGCCGACCGAAGCGCAGCTCGAAGCATTGCTGCGGCCGGCATGACCCCGGCGCGCGTGCCCCTGGCGGTCGCGGCGGCCGGTGCCGCGCTGGCCGGGCTGGTGATCGTCGCCTTCTCGGTGGGTCGCTTCCCGGTGGCGGCGGGGGACCTCGCCGGCATCCTGTGGGCCAAGCTCACGGGCTCCGCGCACGGCATCGATCCGACCGTCGAGGCCGTGGTCCTGAAGATACGCGGGCCGCGCGTCGCCGCGGCGTTGCTGATCGGCGCGGCGCTGGCGGCTGCGGGCGCCGCGTACCAGAACATGTTCCGCAATCCCCTGGTGTCTCCCGACATCCTGGGCGTGTCCGCGGGCGCGGCGGTGGGCGCGGTGCTGGGCATTTTCCTGTCACTTAACGTGATTGCAATCCAGTCGCTCGCTTTTGCTTTTGGCCTGGGCGCGGTGGGGCTGGTGTACGTGACCGCCCGCGCCGTGCGCGGCCACGATCCGCTGCTGGTGCTGGTGCTGGCCGGCGTGGTGGTGGGATCCCTGCTCGGCGCCTGCGTCGCGCTGATGAAATACCTGGCCGATCCCTACAACCAGTTGCCGGCGATCACCTTCTGGCTGCTCGGCAGCCTCGCGTCGGCCAGCCCGGAGGACGTCTGGTCCACGCTGCCGCTGATGCTGCTCGGGCTGGTACCGATGTGGCTGCTGCGCTGGCGCATCAACCTCCTGTCGCTCGATGACGAGGAGGCGCGCGCACTGGGGGTGGAAACGGGGCGCATCCGCCTGGTCGTGATCCTGGCTGCGACGCTGATGACCTCGGCCGCCGTCGCCATCTCGGGCGTGATCGGCTGGATCGGGCTGGTGATCCCGCATTTCGCGCGGCTGCTGGTGGGGCCGGATTTCTCGCGCTTGCTGCCGACATCGATCCTGCTCGGTGCGGGCTTCCTGCTCGCCGTGGACACGCTCGCGCGCACCGTGGCGCGCATCGAGATTCCGCTGGGCGTGCTGACGGCGTTCGTCGGCACCCCGCTGTTCCTGTGGCAGCTCGCGACCGCGCGCAGGGGTTGGCAATAAGGGCAATGCAACCGCAGATAAACGCAGATAAACGCGGATAGAATCGAAACCAAATTAGATAGGATCGACAAGATTCAACCAAAAGCAAGTTTTCTGTTTTTGTATCTGCGTGTATCTGCGTGTATCTGCGGTTAATTCTGGTTTTTAATCTGGACTGAAATTGTGAGACTGGAAGCGAGCCATCTGGATTTCGGCTATCGCGGGCACCGCGTCGGCAGCGATGTCTCGCTGGCGCTCGAAGCGGGGGAAGTGCTGTGCCTGCTCGGCCCGAACGGCAGTGGCAAGACCACGCTGTTCAAGACGCTGCTCGGACTGCTGTCACCGCAGGGCGGGCGGGTGCTGTTCGACGGTACCGACTTGCAGCAGAAGAAGCGCGGCGAGGTCGCGCGGCTGGTGAGCTATGTGCCGCAGGCGCATGCCGCGTTCTTCCCGTTCACGGTGCGGGAAGTAGTGCTGATGGGGCGCACGGCGCACCTGGGGGTATTTTCCTCGCCGTCGCGCCGCGACCGGGAAGC
>Ga0137343_1000053_pt1 | contig 8575 bp, 7 predicted proteins | sample EasRivERMLT499_2_FD_104755 | JGI IMG/M metagenome (GOLD analysis project Ga0137343, IMG submission 104755) | Soil microbial communities from meander-bound floodplain in the East River, Colorado, USA - East River MetaG ERMLT499_2 | ecosystem: Environmental > Terrestrial > Soil > Floodplain ... | reverse complement strand
GAAATTCGATCCCCATCGCCACCAGGCGATCAGCACGATGGAATCCGATGCCGACCCCAATACCGTGATCAAGGTGCTGCAGAAGGGCTACCTCCTCCACGACCGGGTCATCCGTCCCGCCCTGGTGATAGTGGCCAAATCCAGGAGTGCCTGACCGTTGAAAGTCCGGGGTTAACCCCCATATCCAGTTCATGACAAATAGCGCTGAAAAAGCAAAGAGGTAGAACATGGCTAAAATCATCGGTATTGACCTGGGGACGACCAATTCGTGCGTCTCCGTCATGGAAAACGGCCAGCCCAAGGTAATCGAGAATTCCGAGGGCGCGCGCACCACGCCCTCGATCGTCGCGTACATGGAAGACGGCGAGATACTGACGGGCGCGCCGGCGAAACGGCAGGCGGTCACCAACCCCAGGAACACGCTCTACGCGGTGAAACGCCTGATCGGTCGCCGCTTCGCCGACGCCGAGGTGCAGAAGGCGCTCAAGGTGGTTCCGTACCAGATCGTGGAGGCGACCGGCAAGGACGCCTGGGTCGAGGTGCGCGGCAAGAAGATGGCGCCGCCCGAAATCTCGGCGCAGGTGCTGATCAAGATGAAGAAGACCGCCGAGGACTACCTTGGCGAGCCGGTCACCGAAGCGGTGATCACGGTGCCCGCCTACTTCAACGACTCGCAGCGTCAGGCGACCAAGGACGCCGGCCGTATCGCGGGACTCGATGTCAAGCGCATCATCAACGAGCCGACCGCCGCCGCGCTCGCGTTCGGCCTCGACAAGCAGGAAAAAAAGGACCGCAAGATCGCGATCTACGACCTGGGCGGCGGCACTTTCGACGTGTCGATCATCGAGATCGCCGACGTCGAGGGCGAGAAGTCGTTCGAAGTGCTCTCCACCAACGGCGACACCTTCCTCGGCGGCGAAGACTTCGACCAGCGCCTGATCGAGTTCGTGTGCGACGAGTTCAAGAAGGACAGCGGCATAGACCTGAAGAAGGACATCCTCGCGCTGCAGCGCCTGAAGGACGCCGCGGAGAAGGCCAAGATCGAACTTTCCTCCAGCGCGCAGACCGAGATCAACCTGCCGTACGTGACTGCCGACCAGTCCGGGCCCAAGCACCTGGCGGTAAAGGTGACGCGCGCCAAGTTCGAAAGCCTGGTCGAGGACCTGATCGAGCGCACCATCTCTCCGTGCCGCACGGCGCTGCAGGACGCCGGCATCAAGACGGGCGAAATCTCCGACGTGATCCTAGTGGGCGGGCAGACGCGCATGCCCAAGGTGCAGGAGAAAGTAAAGGAGTTCTTCGGCAAGGAACCGCGGAAGGACGTCAACCCCGATGAGGCGGTGGCGGTCGGCGCCGCGATCCAGGCCGGCGTGCTGAAGGGCGACGTCAAGGACGTGCTGCTGCTCGATGTCACGCCCCTCTCGCTCGGCATCGAAACGCTCGGCAGCGTCATGACCAAGCTGATCCAGAAGAACACCACGATCCCGACCAAGGCTCAGCAGATCTTCTCGACGGCCGAGGACAGCCAGACCGCGGTCACCATTCACGTGCTGCAGGGCGAGCGCGAGATGGCGCGCGGCAACAAGAGCCTCGGCCAGTTCAACCTGACCGACATCCCGCCGGCGCCGCGCGGCTTGCCGCAGGTCGAAGTAACGTTCGACATCGACGCCAACGGCATACTGCACGTCTCGGCCAGGGACAAGGCAACCGGCAAGGAAAACAAGATCAAGATCCAGGCGAGCTCGGGCCTCACCGAGGCGGAAATCCAGCGCATGGTGAAGGATGCCGAAGAGAACGCGGAGGAGGATCGCAAGGCGCACGAACTGGTGGAAGCGCGCAATCAGTGCGATCACATGGTGCACTCGGTGAAGAAGTCGCTGAAAGAGCATGGCGACAAGGTCGGCGCCGACGACAAGGCGAAGATCGAGGCCGCATTGAAGGAATCGGAAGAGGTGATGAAGGGCGAAGACAAGGCCGCGATCGAAGCCAAGACCCAGGCGCTGGCGCAGGCCGCTCACAAGCTCGCCGAGCAGATCTACAAGGAAGAACAGGCGAAGCAGCAGGCCCAGCCGGCGGGCGGCGAAAAAGCGGCGGAAGGCGCGAAGAAGGAAGACGGCAACGTCGTGGACGCGGAGTTCACTGAGGTCAAGGACAAGAAGTAAGATCGAGGAACGAGGATTGAGGATTGAGGGGAAGGCGTAAGCCCTCCCCTCGATCCTTTTCGCCGTTCACTCAATCCTAAATCCTCAATCCACAATCCTCAATCCTGAGCCATGGCGAAAAAAGACTACTACGAAGTGCTCGGCTTGAACCGGGACGCCTCTGAAGAGGACATCAAGAAGTCGTACCGCAAGCTCGCCATGAAGTGGCATCCGGACCGCAACCCGGACAACCCCAAGGCGGAAGGGAATTTCAAGGAAGCCAAGGAGGCCTACGAAATCCTCTCGGACAGCCAGAAGCGCGCGGCCTACGACCAGTTTGGCCATGCCGGAGTGGATTCGACGGCCGCGGCGGGAGCCGGTGCAGGCGCAGGCTTCGGCAATTTCGCCGACGCCTTCGGCGACATCTTCAGCGATATCTTCGGCGGCGGGCGCGGCCGCTCCAACGTCTATCGCGGCGCCGATCTGCGCTACAACCTGGAAATCTCCCTGGAGGACGCCGCGCGCGGCACCGAGACGCGCATCCGCATCCCGGCGATGGAGGAATGCGGCACCTGCCACGGCAGCGGCGCCAGGTCCGGTACAGCACCCACCGTCTGCCCGACCTGCAGCGGCCAGGGCCAGGTGCGCATGCAACAAGGCTTCTTCTCGATCCAGCAAACCTGCCCGCGCTGTCACGGCACCGGCAAGATCGTGGCGAACCCGTGCGTGGCCTGCGGCGGTGCCGGGCGCATCAAACAGCACAAGACGTTGTCGGTGAAAATCCCGGCGGGCGTGGACGAAGGCGACCGCATCCGGCTGTCGGGCGAAGGCGAAGCCGGCGCCAACGGCGGCCCCACCGGCGATCTTTACGTGGTGGTCCACCTCAAGCCGCACCCGGTATTCACGCGCGACCACAACGATCTCCACTGCGAGATGCCGATCAGCTTCACTTCGGCAGCGCTCGGCACCGACATCGAGATCCCTACGCTCGACGGCTACGCCAAGATCAAGGTGCCGGCCGGCACCCAGACCAGCCAGATGTTCCGGCTGCGCGGCAAGGGCATCAAAGGCGTGCGCTCCTCGGCGCACGGGGACCTCATCTGCCACGTTGCGATCGAGACGCCGGTCCAGCTCACTGCGCGCCAGAAAGAACTGCTGCTGGAGCTCGAAGCGATCAATCAGAAGGACGCGGGAAAGCACAACCCGCGCGCGAAGTCCTGGATGGAGAAGGTCAGGGAATTTTTCGCCCAGTAGGTGCGGGCGGCCGCAGCCCCTTATCCCGCGGCCCCTCACGGGCGCATAATGCCGGTTCAGGCTCGGGCACGAGGCATTCCGCGCCGCGTGCCCGCAAGGAGGACAGGCCGACATGACAAGTTCCGGGGCCGGCTCGGCTCTCTCGAAGGCAGTGCGGGCTGCACTGCATCTCTTTGCCGCAGCGCTCATCCTGGGCTTCGGGCCGGCTCACTCCGCGCCCGCCCAGCCGGTCGTGACGCTCGAAATCAAGGGCGCGATCGGCGTCGCCACGGTGATGCAAATGGAAGCGGCGCTCGCGCGCGCGCGCAAGGAAAATGCCGCGCTCGTCGTCATGAGCCTCGATACGCCGGGGGGTCTCGTCGCTTCGACCCGCGACATCATCCAGGCGATGCTCGCCTCGCCGGTCCCGATCGCTGTCTACGTCTCGCCCAGCGGCGCCCGCGCGGCCAGCGCCGGAACTTACATGGCCTACGCGGCGCACGTCTCCGCGATGGCACCCGGCACGCACCTGGGCGCGGCGACGCCGGTCCAGATGGGTCCGCCGGGGGGCGTGCCCGGCTCCCCCGCCCCGGCAAAGCGTGACGGCGATTCCAGCAAGAAGGATGCGCCCGCGGATAGCCAGGGCACCATGGAGCGTAAGGTGCTGAACGACGCGATCGCCTACCTGCGCAGCCTGGCACAACTGCGGGGCCGCAACGCCGCGTGGGCAGAGAAGGCGGTGCGCGATGCGGCAACGCTCACCGCCGAGGAAGCGGTGAAGTTGCGCGTCGTTGACTTCATGGCCGCCGACCTCCCGGAGCTGCTCGCGCGTGCCGACGGCCGCCGCGTCAAGGCCGCCGGCCTCGAGCTCAAGCTCGCGACGAAGGGTGCCGAAACGATCGCCGTCGAGCCCGACTGGCGCATGCGCGCGCTGGGCGTCATCACCAACCCCAATATCGCCTTCCTGCTGCTGCTGGCGGGCATCTACGGCATCCTGTTCGAATTCTGGAGTCCGGGGGCGGTAGTCCCCGGCGTCATCGGCGGCATCAGCCTGCTGCTCGCCCTCGCGGCCCTTGCCGTGCTGCCGGTCAGCTTCGCCGGGCTCGCGCTTCTACTGCTGGGGATCGCCTTGATGACCGTGGAGGCGCTGACGCCGGGCATCGGCGCGCTCGGCATCGGCGGCATCGTCGCGTTCGTCGCGGGCGGCGTGTTCCTGTTCGATCCCGCAGGCGCGGACATCGCCTACCGCGTGACGTGGCCGGTGCTCGCCGTGACGGCGGGCGTGAGCGCGGCGTTCTTCCTGTTCGCGCTCGGCTACGCGCTGCGCGCGCGCCGCCGCGGGGTCGTGAGCGGGTCCGAGCAGATGATCGGCATGGCGGGGCGCGTGGTCGAGTGGGACGGGCTCACTGGCCGCATCCGTGTCCACGGCGCAACCTGGCGCGAGCGGGCTGATATTGCGCTCGCGCCCGGAGACCCTATCAGCGTGGTGAGCCGGAACGGACTGACGCTCACCGTCCGACCAATCACATCGACGGGAGAAACTCATGCCTGATTCCATGGTTATGCTACTGATCTACCTCGCCCTGTTCGGCCTGCTGGTCGCGCTGCTCGCGTATTCGTTCCGCATACTGCGCGAATACGAGCGGGGAGTCGTCTTCATGCTCGGCCGCTTCTGGAAGGTCAAGGGACCCGGGCTGATCATCGTGGTGCCGTTCATCCAGCAGATGGTGCGGGTCGACCTGCGCACCCGGGTGCTGGACGTGCCGCCGCAGGACGTCATCTCGCGCGACAACGTCTCGGTCAAGGTCAACGCGGTCGTCTACTATCGTGTCATGGACCCGGAGAGGGCGATCATCCAGGTCGAGAACTTCAACCAGGCCACCAGCGAGATCGCCCAGACCACGCTGCGCTCGGTGCTCGGCCAGCACGAGCTCGACGAGATGCTCGCGGAGCGCGAGAAGTTGAACACCGACCTGCGCCGGCTGCTGGACGAGGCCACCGACGCCTGGGGCATCAAGGTTTCCAACGTCGCGCTCAAGCACGTGGACTTGAACGAAGTCATGGTGCGCGCGATCGCGAAGCAGGCCGAGGCGGAGCGGCTGCGCCGCGCGAAGATCATCGACGCCGAAGGAGAGCAGCAGGCGGCCGAGCGGCTGGCCCAGGCGGGCGAGATCCTCGCGCGCCGGCCCCAGGCGATGCAACTGCGCTACCTGGGCGCGCTGCTCAATATTGCGGGCGAGAAGAGCAACACTATCGTCTTCCCGCTTCCCATCGAGCTGCTCACGGCTTTCCGGCCGCAGCCGGCACCCAAGGAGTAAGAAACCCCACTACCGGGCGGCGGCAAGCAAACTCCTTTGCGACGGCCTGCATGGGAGTGTTCCTCGTCAACGAATGTCATCGCCTGCGCGTTTTCGGTACGGGTGGCGACATGGGCGAAGTTCCGAAACCAATTCCAGTTCAGGCGGATGACCGCGAACGCGGGAGCCCGATCCTTGATCTGCTTCGGCAATCCCCTGATTTCCAGGTTACGGAGTCGCGCCTGCGAGTAGGCGACTATCTGGTGGATGGACGTTTTCTCTTCGAGCGAAAGACTCTCACCGATCTGGTTGCTGCGATCATTGACGGCCGGCTGTTCAAGCAGGCATTGAGGCTCGCCGGCACGCCCTTTCGACCCGTGATGATCCTGGAGGGAACCAGCCGGGACTTAGCCGATAGCGGAATGCGATGGGAGTCGGTCCAAGGCGCCTTGGTGACAGTCGCTCTCTTCTGCGGAATACCCTTGCTCAGGACGCGCACTCCCGAGGAAACCGTGCGCACGATGCTGTTTGCGGCCAGGCAAGCGCAGACTTGCGCAACTGGGGCGCTGCCACGTCATGGCTGGAGACCCAAAGGGAAGCAGGCGCGTCAACTCTACATCCTCCAGGGCCTGCCCAATATCGGGCCCGAACGCGCACGCCGGCTGTTGGCCCGGTTCGGCAGCATCGAAGCCGCCTTCAATGCCCGGCCCGAGGAATTGCTGTCGGTCGCGGGCATAGGCCAGCGGGTTGCCGACAATATCAGGCGGGCGGTCGAAGAGCCGACCTGTGAGTATTCTTGATACTCAGGATTCGGCGCCGGGGATTCGGCAGATACCCGTCGTCGCTTCTCATGCCCTGCCGCGTCTGGCAGCCGCTCACCGTATCCTGCGGCTTGCCCGCCGTTACAGTACGGAGAATAATGAAAAAGTTCGCGGCCTGCAGATAAACTCGCGAACTTTTGACCAAGGAAACGAGGCTCAGGGACAGAGCGGTCCGCAAGCGTCAAACCAGCAGAGGCAAGCCAAGTTCAGCTGCGGACTGATTGAGACGTTCGTCGAAGGACGCGAAGCGTAGGCTGTCCACGCTTCGTGACAGCAGCGACTCCGCGGCGGCGAGATGAACGCTGTCGTAGCCGCGCAGGCCGAAGCGCTCAGCCAGATCGCCGGCGCGCCGCATCATGGCCTCGGTCGGAGAGATTTTCAGGGTCCTGTCCCAATCCTGCTCGAAAGTCGCCTTTATCGAAGCAACCTCCGCGGCGACCAGGCGATCCATGCGCTGCATGCGCGCCAGAGCCGCCCGCATTTCGGCGTAGGCAATGAGATGCGTCGCAATCTCCGACGCGCTCTGCGCCACATTCCAGATCAGATCGTGACCCGCCTCTCGAACATAGACTCGAACGTACGCCGACGTATCGAGGTACAGGATCATTCCCTGTCCTGAAGGACAATCTCCGCGGCCGTCGGCCCCTCACCGCGGAGGGGAATACCCGGACGCGATCCCTTGATCTTCCCGCCCTTCCCCGGCTGCACCCACGGCAGCGCGTTGATGCGCCGGATGTACTCCGCCTCGGCTTCCTTGGCCGACAGTTGGACGACGGTCAGCCGCGCCACCGGCCGCCCACGGTCGGTGATCACCACGTCCTTGCCCGCCTGCACCAGCTTCAGGTACTTGGACAGGCGGTTTTTCATCTCCCGGATCGAGACTTCCATCGAAGTTTTCCTTGTAGCCACAATGAAAACATTGTAGCTACATCAGAAAAATCCGTCTACGCCTTAATTTGACGCGTTTGGCACCCGTGGCACTGCAGGTGGATGATTTTATTCATAAATCCAGGCACTCGTTAAGGATTCGGCGCTCTGAACTCGGCGAGAACACGTGTCCCCACTCAACCAGCGTGCTTCGATAGACATGATCGCCGAATCCTAGAGCCACTTCGCCTTGCGGAAGCGCATGAAGAGATAGACGTCTATCCCGACCATCAGGGCCAGCGCCAGCGGGTAGCCCCATACCGACTTCAACTCCGGCATGTACTCGAAATTCATGCCGTAGACGCCGGCGATCATGGTCGGCACCGCCACCAGCGCGGCATAAGCCGCGAGCCGCTTGACGGTCTCGGCCTCTCCGATCGTGATCATGGACAGGTTCACGGAAAGGGCCGTGATCACCATGTCGCGCTGGCTGTCTATGGACTGGTTGATACGCTGCAGGTGATCGGCGATGTCGCGGAAATACTCCTGGGTATAAGCGCAGACTGCCGGCACCCGCCCGCCGTAAAGCCTGCCGAGGGCCTCCTGCAAAGGACCGACCGCGTGCTTGAGGACCATCAGTTTCTGCTTGATCGCGTACAGCGCCTCGATATTCGCGCGCCCCGGCGAGCCGTCGAAGATGCGCGCCTCCACCGCCTCGAGTTCGTCCTCCACGGCGTCGAGGATGGGGAAATAGCGATCCACCACCGTGTCGATCAGCGCGTAGAACACGAACCCCGCGCCGTGCTTGAGCAGGTGCGGCTCGTGCTCGCTGCGGGTACGCACGCTGGCGAAGCCCTGCTGGGCCCGGTTGCGCACCGACAGCACGTAGTTCTTGCCGACGAAGATGCTCAGTTCGCCCACGTGCAACTGGTCGCCCTCGGGCTCGATCATGTGCAGTACTGCGAACAGCGAGTCGCCGTACTCCTCGATCTTGGGTCGCTGGTGACCATGGCGCGCGTCCTCGACCGCCAGCTCGTGCAGGCCAAACTGCCGCTGCATTTCGTCAAGCTCTTCGGGAGTGGAGTCTTTTAGCGCCACCCAGACGAAAGCGCCGGGCCGGTTCAGGTAGTCGTGGATCTCCTCCTGGCGGATGTCGGCGAGCTTCTTGCCGTTCTGGTAGGCGGCACAGTTGATGAGCATGCGGATTCCCGTTCCT
>Ga0137343_1000052_pt1 | contig 8599 bp, 7 predicted proteins | sample EasRivERMLT499_2_FD_104755 | JGI IMG/M metagenome (GOLD analysis project Ga0137343, IMG submission 104755) | Soil microbial communities from meander-bound floodplain in the East River, Colorado, USA - East River MetaG ERMLT499_2 | ecosystem: Environmental > Terrestrial > Soil > Floodplain ... | reverse complement strand
GCCGACCACCGCGTCCTCGAGGATCGCCGGATACGGACCCGACAGCTCCCAGGTCTGGAAGAACGGCCCCCAGTCGATATAGGGCGCAAGCTTCTCCAGCGGGTAGTTCTTGAGCGCCGTCACGCCCGGCTTCGCCGGCGCTGGCGGTTGATAGGCCTTCCAGTCGGTGGCGTGGCCCAGTTCTCTCGCCCGCGCGATCGGCAGCAGCGGCCCGGCGCCCTTCTTTTCGGAATGCTGGCGCCGGATTTTCTCGTAGTCGACGCGCACTTCGGCGACATAGGCGTCACGCGCCTCGGCCGATAGCAGGCTCTGGGTCACCGTCACCGAGCGCGATGCATCGGGAACGTATACCACCGGGCCCGAATAGGCCGGGGCGATCTTGACCGCGGTATGCGCCCGCGAGGTCGTGGCCCCGCCGATCAGCAGCGGCAGCGACAGGCCCTGGCGCTCCATCTCCTTCGCCACGTGCGTCATTTCCTCCAGCGAAGGGGTGATGAGGCCGGAGAGGCCGATGGCGTCCGCCTTCTCCTCGCGCGCCGTGTCGAGGATCTTCTGCGCCGGCACCATCACGCCGAGATTGACCACGTCGTAGTTGTTGCACTGGAGCACCACGGCGACGATGTTCTTGCCGATGTCGTGCACGTCGCCTTTCACCGTGGCGATCACGATCTTGCCCTTGGGGCGGCCGGCCTCGCCGGTCTTCGCCTTCTCCGCCTCGATGTAGGGGACCAGGTGCGCCACCGCCTGCTTCATGACACGCGCCGATTTGACCACCTGGGGCAGGAACATCTTGCCGGCGCCGAACAGGTCGCCGACCACGTTCATGCCTTCCATCAGGGGTCCTTCTATCACTTCGATCGGATGTCCCGCAGCAAGCCGCGCCTCCTCGGTGTCGGCCACGACGTGGGTGGCGGTCCCGGACACCAGGGCATGCACCAGGCGCTCGCGCACCGGCGCGCGCCGCCATGCATCGTCCGCTTTCGCTGCCTTGCCGCCGCCCGCCTTTACCGAGTCGGCGAACTCGACCAGCCGTTCGGTGGCATCGGCACGGCGATTGAGGATCACGTCCTCGACGCGCTCGCGCAGCCCGGGTTCGATCTCTTCGTACACGCCGAGCTGCCCGGGATTGACGATGCCCATCGACATGCCGGCGCGCACTGCGTGGAAGAGGAAAGCCGTGTGCATCGCCTCGCGCACCGCGTCATTGCCGCGGAACGAGAACGACAGGTTGGACAGGCCGCCCGAGACCTGCGCGTGCGGCAGGTTCGCGCGGATCCAGCGCGCGGCCTCGAGGTAATCCAGACCGTAGCGTGCGTGTTCCTCGAGCCCGGTCGCCACTGCGAAGATGTTCGGGTCGAAGATGATGTCCTCCGGGGCGAAGCCGGCCTTGTCGATCAGCAGGTCGTAGGCGCGCCGGCAGATGGCGGTGCGACGCTCGAGCGTATCCGCCTGCCCCTGCTCGTCGAAGGCCATCACCACCACCGCGGCGCCGTAGCGGCGTGCCAGGCGCGCCTGCCGCAGGAATTCCTCTTCCCCCTCCTTCATGCTGATGGAGTTGACGATGCTCTTGCCCTGCACGCACTTCAGGCCCGCCTCGATCACGCGCCACTTTGAGCTGTCGATCATCACCGGCACGCGCGAGATGTCGGGTTCCGCGGCGACGAGGCTGAGGAAGCGCTGCATCGCGGCCTCCGAGTCGAGCATCCCTTCGTCCATGTTGACGTCGATCACCTGCGCGCCGTTCTCCACCTGCTGGCGCGCCACCGTCAGTGCATCGGCGTAGTTGCCGGCGAGGACGAGGCGCGCGAAGGCTTTTGAGCCGGTGACATTGGTGCGCTCGCCAACGTTGACGAACAGCGACTCGGCGCCAACGTTGAGCGGCTCCAGGCCCGCGAGGCGCAGCTTTGTCGGCAGCCGCGGGATACGCCGCGGCGCGACCCCCTTGACCGCCTGCGCCATCGCGCGGATGTGCTCGGCGGTGGTCCCGCAGCAGCCGCCGATGACGTTGAGCCAGCCGTTCCTCGCCCACTCGCCCATCAGCGCCGCCATGTTCGCCGGCGTGTCGTCGTATTCGCCAAAGGCGTTCGGCAGCCCGGCGTTGGGATGGCAGGCGACGAAGGCCTCGGCAACCGCGGACAGCTCCTCGACATGAGGACGCAGCTCCTTCGCCCCCAGCGCGCAATTGAGCCCCACTGCCAGGGGCCGCATATGGCGCACGGAGTTGTAGAAGGCCTCAGTGGTCTGCCCGGAGAGCGTACGTCCCGAGGCGTCGGTGATGGTGCCGGAGACGATGACCGGCCAGCGTGCACCGCGCTGCTCGAACAACGCTTCCAGCGCGAACAGTGCGGCCTTGGCGTTCAGCGTATCGAACACCGTCTCCACCAGGAACAGGTCCACGCCGCCCTCGGCGAGCGCAGCGGCAGCTTCGCCGTAGGCCGCGACAAGCTGGTCGAAACTGATGGCGCGAAAGCCCGGGTCGTTGACATCGGGCGACAGCGACGCGGTCTTGGTGGTCGGACCGAGCACGCCGGCGACAAAGCGCGGCCGCGACGGATCCTTCGCTTCGCAGGCGCGCGCGGCCGCCACCGCGAGGCGCGCGGCGGCGCGGTTCAACTCCGCGACCTGCGCCTCCATGCCGTAGTCGGCCATGGATACGGCGGTCGAATTGAAGGTGTTTGTCTCGATAATGTCGGCGCCCGCCTCGAGGTATTGCTCGTGGATGCGGCGGATGAAATCCGGCTGCGTCAGCGCCAGCAGGTCGTTGTTGCCCTTCAGGTCGCGCGGCCAGTCGCGAAAGCGCTCGCCGCGGAACTGCGCCTCATCCAGGCGCTCGCGCTGGATCATGGTGCCCATGGCGCCGTCGAGGACGAGTATCCGCTCGCCCATCAGGGCGGCGAGCTGTGCGCTGCAATCGCGATGCGTCATCGGGTCCCGGAAAAACAAAACGCCCGTTCGGCTTGCGCGGAAACGGGCGTCTAGGCACGTCTCTTTAGCTGTATTTGTAACGCGCCCGCAAGCTGATCAATCAAATCGGCGCGAGCCCGCAGTGTGCCCACTAATGTCTGCTGTGTCAATCGCTTACACGTATAATGCGCTGCCCATGGAACATCTCGAACCCAAGCGCGCCCAGGAGTTTCTCAAGCAGCATTCCGATGCGCTGTTCGTCGATTGCCGCAGCGAGATGGAGTACCTGTTCGTCGGCCATCCGGTCGGCGCGCTGCACGTGGCCTGGAAGGACGGGCCGGACTGGTCGGTCAACCCGCACTTCGTCGGCCAGGTGAAGAAGCTCGCCGGCACCAACCACACCACGCGCCCCGTGGTTCTCATCTGCCGCAGCGGCAATCGTTCGCGGGAGGCGGGCGAGGAGTTGGAGCGCGCGGGCTTCCAGCAGGTCTACAACGTGACGCACGGCTTCGAGGGCGAGTTGAACGACAGGCACCAGCGCAATTCTCTCGCCGGTTGGCGTTTCGCGGGCCTGCCCTGGGAGCAGTGCTAGGCCACCAGGCGTGCACTCGCCACGCGCGCGACGCACGCGCGCCAGATGCGCTGATAATATTCCGCGCCATGGACGGCGTGGAGTTCCGCTCGATCGTCGCGACGTTTCCCTGCCAGGTGCAGTGGGGCGACTGCGACCCGGCCGGCATCATCTTCTATCCAACGTATTTCCGCTGGATGGACGCGGCCTGCTGGGCCTTGTTCGCCGCGGTCGGCTACGACGCGAAGCGCATGCGCGCCGAGCACCGCGCCATGCCGCTGGTGTCGGCGGATTGCCAGTTTCTGCATCCCGCCCAGCAGGGCGATCGCTGCGTGGTGCGCTCGCGCATCGCGCAATTCGGCGGCAAGTCCTTCGTGGTCTCGCACGAGGTCGTGCGCGAGGACGGAATGGCGCTCGCCAAGGGGTCGGAGACGCGTGTCTGGGGCGGGTTCGAGGAGGGACCGGGCTCGCGCCTGCGCGGGCAGGCGATCCCCGAAGAATTGAAGGCGCTGTTCCGCGCCGGCTAGCCTCAGAAGTCCAGGAACGCCGTTTCGTCCTTGCCCTGCAGGACGATGTTCCACTCGAGCACGCCTTTGCCCTTGCGGCGCGCGACGAGCGTGGCGCGCCGCGCGGCGGGAACCCGCTGCAGCACCGGGTCGTGCTCGTTGGCCGGATCGTCCGGGAAGTAGATCCGCGTCGAAAGCTGCTTGAGCAGGCCGCGCATGAATACCGTCACCGAAAGGTGCGGCGCCTGCAGCTCGCCCTCGGGCCCGGGCACGCGGCCGGGCTTGATGGTGGTGAACATGAATGCGCCCGTCGCGTCGGTCGGGATGCGCCCGAAGCCGCGGAAGCCCTTTTCCAGCGTCTTTTTCTGGCGGTCCTCCGGGTGCGCGTACCTGCCCTCGGCATTCGCCTGCCAGATCTCGATCAGGCCGTCGCTCACGCCGGCGCCGTCGCCATCCACGAGGCGGCCTTGTATGGCGGCGTGCTCGCCCTTTACGCCGGGCCCGGCGATCCTCGACGTGTTTAACCAGGTGAGTCCGATGTGCAGGTAGGGGCCGACCGTCTGGGAACCGCTCGCGTAGAGGCTCATGTCATTCCCCCGGCGACTTGTCCATCGGCGTCGCCTCGCGGCCGCGCAGCACGATGTCGAAGCGATAGGCGAGCGCGTGCTCCGGCACCGTGTTCTCCCAGTCGAACTGCGAGACGAGGCGCGCGCGAGCCTTCTCGTCCGGGACACTCATGTACATCGGGTCGTAGGCGAGCAGCGGGTCTCCCGGGAAATACATCTGCGTGACCAGGCGGGTCAGGAACGCGTGCCCGAAGAGCGAAAAGTGGATGTGCGCGGGACGCCACGCGTTGTAGTGGTTGCGCCAGGGATACTCCCCGGGCCGGATGCTGATGAAGCGATAGCGTCCTTCGGCGTCGGTGAGCGCGCGGCCGGCGCCAGAGAAATTCGGATCCACCGGCGCGTTGTGCGTGTCGCTCTTGTGCGGGTAGCGCCCGGCGGCGTTCGCCTGCCAGACCTCGACCAGCGTGTACGGCATCGCTCGGCCGTTCTCGTCGAGCACGCGGCCGCTGACGATGATGCGCTCGCCGATCGGGTCGCCCTTGTGCTGGTGCGTAAGGTCGTTGTCGGTGGTCTTGAGCTCGTCGGTGCCGAAGACCGGCCCGGTGATCTCGGAGAGCGTCTGCGGCACGATGACCAGCGGCTGCGTCGGATGGCGCTTCGCAGTCGAGGCGTAGAACGGGAAATCGTATTCCGGTTGCGTGCCGGGATGGAACCTGCGGTAGCCGTTGAGCTTGTTCATGGTGGCGTCATTCCCCCTCATTCCGCGTCTGGCTGCTTGCCCGGCTGCGCACGGTCGAAGGACTCGAGCTGCATGCAGGCCTCGAACACGCGCACCACCGTCGGGTACGGTGCCAGGTCGCATTTGTAGCGCTGCGCGTTGAACACCTGCGGCACCAGGCAGCAATCGGCGATCCCGGGCGCGTCGCCCTGGCTGTACTTGCCGGTTCCCGGTGTCTTCGCCATCGCGGATTCGAGCTTTGCCATGCCGTCGGCGATCCAGTGCCGGTACCACGCGTTCACCTGCTCTTCGCTCTGCCCCAGCGCATTCCTCAGGTGGGTCAGGGTGCGCAGGTTGTTGAGCGGATGGATCTCGCAGGCGACGAGCAGCGCGAGGCTCCGCGCGCGTGCGCGCGCGAACGGATCCTTCGGCAGCAGCGGCGGCCGGGGATGCGTCTCCTCCAGGTATTCCATGATCGCGAGCGACTGCGTGAGCAGCCCTCCGCCGTCCTCCAGGGTGGGCACCAGCGCCTGCGGATTGAGCGCGCCGTAGCCGGGCTTGCGGTGCTCGCCCTTCGGCAAGTGCACGAACGCCGGCTCGTAGGCGAGCCCCTTGAGATTCAGGGCGATCCGCACCCGGAAAGCTGCCGAACTGCGAAAGTAGGTGTAAAGCTTCACAGCGCGGGCAGCAGCTTCACCTTGAGCTCGCCCACGCCGTCGATGCCGGCGTGCATCTCGTCGCCCGGCTTCACCGGGCCGACCCCGGCGGGCGTCCCGGCGTAGATGATGTCGCCCGGCTCGAGCGTGTAGTACTCCGACAGATACGCGATCTGCTCGGGCACCGACCAGATCATGTCGGCGAGGTCCGCCCTCTGGCGTTCCTTGCCGTTCACCTGCAGCCAGATCGCGCCCTTGGACGGATGGCCGGTCCTGGCGGCCGGTACCAGGCTGCTGCAGGGCGCCGCCTCGTCGAAGTCCTTGCCGAAGTCCCAGGGCCGGCCGTGGTCCTTGCCCCATTGCTGCAGGTCGCGGCGCGTCATGTCCAGGCCCACCGCGTAGCCGAATACGTGCTGGTTCGCGCTCTTGGCGTCGATGCGCCGGCCGCCTTTGTGGAGGGCGACGACCAGCTCGGTCTCGTAGTGGTAGTTGGCGGTTTTCGGCGGGTAGTGCACGTTGCCGCCGTTCGGCACCAGGGCGTGCGCGCTCTTGATGAAGAAGAACGGCTGCTCGCGGCCGCTGCCGCCCATCTCCTTCTGGTGCTCGGCGTAGTTGCGTCCGACGCAGAAGATGCGGCGCACGGGGAAGCTGTCGCCGCTGCCGGAAATCGGCAGCGCCGGTGGAGTCCAAGGCGGGATTGCGTAAGCCATGCCGACCTCTCGTGGAAAACGCGGATTCTATTCCCTGGCGGCGCGCTCGCGCTCGAGCAGTTCGCGCAGCTTGAAGCGCTGCACCTTGCCGGTGGCGGTGCGCGGCAGCTCGGCGACCGGCAGGATCCACTTGGGCCGCTTGTGTCGCGGCAGCTTCTGCGCGCAGGCGGCCGCCGCTGCGGCGACCGCGGCTTGCGCGTCCGGGCCGCGCGCGGCGACGAACAGCGCGAGGCGCTCGAAGCCGTCGTGGTCCCGGCCCGCGACGCAGGCTGCTTCGGCGATGGCCTCCAGCCCGAGCACCGCTTCCTCCAGCTCGCCGGGCTGCACCCACTGCCCCGCGATCTTCACCAGTTCGTCGCTGCGCCCCTGATGCGAGTAGTAGCCCTGCGCGTCGCGCACGAATAAGTCTTTGGTGCAGAACCAGCCGTCGCGAAACTGCTCGCGTGTTTCCTCCGGCCGGTTGGCGTAGCCGGCGCTGAGCGCGGGGTGGCGCACCCACAGTACGCCAGGCACGTCCGTCGCGACCTGGCCCCCGTCGTCGCCGCGCAGGCGCACCTGCACGCCCGCGAGCGGCTTGCCGGTTCGCAGTGCGCCGGCGCCGCCAGGCGGCGTGGCCATAATCACGCAGAAAGTCTCCGACATGCCGTATACGGACAGGATTTCCCGCCCGGTGGCTGCGCGCCAGCCCTCGAACACCTGTTCCGGCAGCCGCTCTCCCGCGGAGATGTAGCGCCCCACCTCGCGAAATGGCGCCAGGCGCTCGGGCGGCAGCGCGAGCAACCGGCGATAGAAGGTCGGCACGCTGAACAATGCGCTCGGCCGGTGGCGGGAGACAATGGTCCGGATCTGCTCGATGTCAGCCCAGTCGGGATGCAGGATCGCGGTGGCGCCGAGCGCGAGCGGTCCAAGCAGGCCGTTCTCCAGCGCATAGGCGAAGAACAGCTTCGAGGTGGCGAACACCGTGTCGCCTGCGGCCACCCCCACGACTTCGCGCAGCGCCTGCCCCGCCGGCAGCACGTCGCGGTGCGCGTGCACGATGCCCTTGGGCCGCCCGGTGGTGCCAGAGGAGTAGAGCCAGAAAGCCGCGTCCTCCGGCCTTGCGTCGTGGAACACCGCCTGCTGCGCTGCGCGGCCCACCGCTTCGCGCCACGGCGCGCTGGTGGCGAGCCGGTTCTCCTGCGCGAGCGGCGTCGCGAGCGGGCCGAGTGCGCCGAGCAGCGCGTCTTCCGCGACCAGCAGGCGCGCGCCGCTGTCGGCGAGGACGTGGCGGTAGTCTTCTTCGCCCAGCTTGGTGTTGAGCCCAATCGCCACCGCACCGGCCTGCACCGCGCCGAGCCAGGCGGCGACGAACTCGGGGGTGTCGCGCAGCAGCAGCAGCACGCGCTCGCCGGGCTGCACGCCCAGCGCGCGCAGCGCGTTCGCGGCGCGGGCGACCTCGGCGGCGAGCGCGCGATAGCTGAGCACTTCGTCGCCGCAGACCAGCGCCGCCCGCGCGCCGTGGCGCGCGAGCGCCTTCTCGCCCAGCAAATGTTCGGCTGCGTTCATTGCGCGAAACGCAGTATAGAGGGACTGTCGGCGCAGCAAGCGGCCTGCGCCAAAGTGCAAAAAAAACGGGGCGCTTGCGGCGCCCCGTGAACTAGGAAAGAACCTAGGAGGAGACTTCGTTGCGCTTACATCCGGTATGCCGCCTCGCCGTGCGAGGAGGTGTCGAGGCCTTCGCGCTCTTCCTCCTCCGGCACGCGCAGGCCGATGGTCCAGTCCACCAGCTTGAAGGCGACGAACGCCACGATGCCGGACCACAGCACCGTCACGCCGACTGCCTTCGCCTGGATCCAGACTTGGCCCGCAATGCTGTCGAAGCCGGGCTTCATCTCGAACCAGTTGTTGTAGAAGCCGGGGCCGCCGAGCGACGGGGCATTGAACACTCCGGTCAGCAACGCGCCGAGAATTCCGCCGATGGCGTGCACG
>Ga0137343_1000046_pt1 | contig 9132 bp, 20 predicted proteins | sample EasRivERMLT499_2_FD_104755 | JGI IMG/M metagenome (GOLD analysis project Ga0137343, IMG submission 104755) | Soil microbial communities from meander-bound floodplain in the East River, Colorado, USA - East River MetaG ERMLT499_2 | ecosystem: Environmental > Terrestrial > Soil > Floodplain ... | reverse complement strand
GGGGTTAGGAGGTACGGGGGGGTACTGTGTTGTAATACCATATGAATATCGTACCTAGCTTTTATTGAATGGGGGGTACGGGGGGTACGGTTTTAAAAAGATTGTTTATGATGAATTTACCACTTCGTGGGCCATATCTAGCACCAAGTGCAGAGGCCATTCGGAGAAGGCAGCATGGTCAAACGCCCATGTTTTGATATCTGATTTCCTCCGGTAGTGGGCTATAGTGAATCCATCTTTGGTTTCAGAGACGGTGGCCTTCCGCAGTTCGTTGTCTGATAGGATGGTGATCATGATTCATACTCCTTGATCAAATTCATCATCTCGCCGTGCGATAGATGTTTTGGGGGATTCGCTTCTATCAATTCACGGACCTTGGTAAAATGTTGGCTGAGCGCAGCTGATCGGATCTCGGTCAGGACGCAAGCGATTCGTGTTTCGTTCATGTCCTCCTCTCGCATCATCTCGATCGCGGTTTTACATCTTGAGATGAAGATGCTATCTTCGATGCTGATCACGTCTTTTCCTCCCAGTCACACCCAACTCTCTTGGGCCGCATCTTCCACGGCGTGATGCCAGGATAGGTGTTCGAAGGCCCGTCGGGCCAAAGGTGCACCTAGGGAGGCCCGCCTGCCAACATAAGCGGCCGCTGCAGCGTCGCTATCAAACCGCTGAGCGTCGTCGTAGCGTTCGATCCGTAGCCTATGATCGCTGTTATCGGCGATCAGCCAGCCTTGTTCCATGGCCGCTTCTTGATCTTCGTGGGTCCAAGTCATGAGAATCTTCTCCTCCGGGCTCATCAGCGCACGCCATACGTGCGGACGCGCGGTCCTCCCACCGCGCCGTTTCGCCCTCTAACCCCGTTGCAAGCCCCGTAGAGCGCGTGAAGGGGATCGGCGGCTAGGGTAGTAGCTTCGCGCCCCCTAATCGTGCCCTACGGCCTTCTATGCCGCCTCTCGCTCCCCCCACGGCAGCCCGTAGTGCCCGGCGCAGATCGGCCCGTATCCGACGGACGTGGACCGCTCGTCGGTCAGCGCTCGGTTGCAGAAGCAGCACGCCCCGGTCAAGTGTCCGTAAGCCGCCGCTGTGCCCGCCGGATCGCTCGCCATCGCGCGCAGCCCTCGGGTGACGGCCGCGATCGTCGCGTCGTCGTACTTGCGGCTAGGCTCATAGGTGCCGTTACGGGTGACGCGCCCGTACCAATCACTGCGTTCGGCCGACGTGACGTTGATCGAGCCCGGTACGCGCGCCCGCGCGCCAGCGAGCGACAGCCGCAGGTCGCCGTCCGGCCCGCGCAGGAGGATGGCCGGTCGTTTGAGATGCTGTTGGGCACGGTCGAAGAGCTCGATGATGCCGGCCACCGAGCCGATCGCCGCCGTCTGCGGCGCGGGAGCGTGCGCCCGCGCGATGAGCTTATCGACCCAATCCCACTGCTTGGGGCTGAGGCCGCGTCGTCCTGAGGCTTGGGTGACGAGCGAGTTGGCGAACTCACGACTGCGGTCGTCGAGTTGCGGTAGCACGGAAGTGAGCGCTTGGATATCGGTCATGGGGAATACCCTATCCTTGTTTTAACGTAGATGATTCTACGCTAATTCGGCAGTTAAGTAAACCAATCGTTGATTGAGTCAGGTGTTCTGAGCGTCGGCCAGCGCCTCTTCATAGCTATCGAATGGTCCGTTTGGCGACCCGTCGGGCAGGCAACCCGGGAAGCACGCCCACCAGAACCATCCGCCGCGAATGCCCTCTTCCTCGACGATCGCGTCGATCATCGCTGCCCGAACTTTGGTATTCATATTTGCCAGGCGGAACTCGGGACGCTTCATGTATTCATAGATGGTGTCTTCATCGAACGCCGCAATTTCTTGCGGGATCATTTCGAACACTTCGATATCGGGCAGCGCGTGGGGATCGGATTCGCGCGACGGGTCGCTGTAGGCTTGGGGCATTAGGATCTCCTTTACTTGAGTTATACTTGTACGCTCGCGTTTCTATACTTAGTGGCGCACAATTCGCCGCACCGTTACTTGCGTCGGTGCGTCATGTCACGTCGCGGAAGTACGTCCGTAGCAGCCAGGTCTTGGCCGACCGTCGCGCCTCGTCGGCGAGGTTGCTGACCTTGGACGTAGACGACGGGATATTCTCTGCCATCTGCATGACGTCGCGCGTCCATTCCTCGCGGATGCATTTAATGCGATCGTCGGCGAAGTCCGGGTTGACCTCACGTTTAAGGAACGCGAGCGCTTCGCGGGCATATTTAAGCGTGGCCGCTTTCAGATACAGGTCGCCGGACCAGCTTAGTTCGTAAAGCGGGTCCGGTGAGGCTTGGAGCGCGAGCGCCCATCCGCTTATCTCGGATTGGGTTCGCCGGACCGTGTCTTCTAGGATGAGTATTATTTGTTGTTCGGTCGTGGTCATTGAGATCTCCTCTGGCGAAGCGTCATCGGTGGGTGATACACCCTACACCCGGAGGCGGCATCCAGCCGCCTTTCTGCTCTAGTTCTGAAACAGCGTCAATACTGCGTTATGGTGGATGCCATACTTGTCGATGAGCGCCATGAATTCGGTGTACTCGTATCTTGAATGGTGGTTTGGAGGCACGGCCTGGTTGTGGGCTAGCATGGCGGCTGCCTCGATTTGGGCGCAGGCGGCCATCGCCGTGATGTAAGCAGCTTTCTGAGCGTCATCCATCTCAGTCGTTCCTGGCGTGCGGCCAGCCGCATCGGCTCGGCTCACCCTCGACGCACGCCCGCTCCCCGGACCGGCACCGCGAGCAATTGTGGTTCCGGAATATCGCGTCGCGATGGACGTAGCCCGCCGGTACCTTGTAGGGTCCGGGAGGCGGTGTCCATTCGATTCGGGAGTCTCGGCCGTCGGTCGGTTCGCGTAGCCAGATGTAGCCGTCCGGCGTCGTGTTACGATTCTCGCCGTGTACAGGGCAAATCGCTCTAAACCGCGAGCCAGGATAATCGCCGCAGATGCAGGTGTTAACTTGTTCCATTATTTCCTCGCTTTCTTCCTAAGCAGGCTCCGTTGCGCAGCATACGCAATCTGCGCCGCCGACCGCTTGATAGGCAGCAGCGGCAGCCACCCCATGTCGTTGACCCACTCCTCGTCGTCCCACCGCACCGACCCATCGTCGTTGATTTCATCGTTGAAGTACGTCGACGAGTACACCCGGTGAGCGGTCTTCGCTGGTTGTGCCGAGTACGGCGCAGTCCACGCATAAGTGTTGGAATACCACCGCCCCCGATGCCACAGCCCGCGATACTCGCCGACGAGCCTGGGCTTCTTCTCCCCAGCCGTCCACAGCGCGAGCTTGTTGCCCGACTCGATCTTCGTGACCAGCGCGCGGTGAACCTTCTTCGTAATCTTTTTGTGCTTGCGCAGCGTCGGTTCGAGATGGTCCGCGATGAAGCACTGTGTGTCACTTAGCTTGTCTGTGTGCCGCCAATCTAGGATGCCGTTGTGGAACACCAGCGTCGTGTCGTTCGCGACGAAGGGGTGGCAGTTCGCCGGCGCGACCGGGCCGCTGGTGCGCAGCCGCCAATGAAGCACGATATCGCCGGTGCTCGTCTCGAGCAATTTTTGGTAGAGCGTCCATTGGGCGTCGAGCGTATGCAGGCCCTTGTCGTAGCGTAGCTGGCCGTCTTTGCCGATCCACGCCGCGCCGAACCCGTGGGGATTGCGGCGGTTAAAATCATCGAACTCGGACCGTGCGAACGGCTCCGCGGTCTTGGGGTGGTAGATTAGCATACACATGTGATGGGAAATCCTTTCCCGTTGGTTGGGTTGACTTTTCAATAAACCGAAGCGTGGCTAGTCGGTTTCACGGAATACTTAATCTTGTAGTATTGTCGCTCACCTGGCGTCAGCCCACGGTTCAGCCGCCGCGCGTGCTGTTTGGCGACTTCCTTGTCTTCGTACGTTGTCACGATGTTGGTATCACGGTTTTCTCCGATGCTGCCACCGGTGCGAATTACTGCGTAGATCATAAGTTCCTCTTGGGCTCATCAGCGCACGCATCACGTGCGGACGACGCGGTCCTCCAACCACGTCCGTTTCGCCCTTGGCCGACCTCTACTCCAGGCGGAGTGTCTTGATCTTCTTCTGCAGCCCTTCCCGCCTGGTATAGCACGCGCCGTTCTCGTTATCTCTACCGCGCAAGTGGCTGAATTCATCCAGCCAGTCATCGAGCGCTTCGTAGAGTTCCTTGAGTTCTTCCTGCGTAAACATTCTTTGGTCTCCTTAGTCGTCGATCAACAGCCCCACGGCCAGCAGGCAGCCGATAAACTCCTCGGCGTTCCGGCAGGACACCTTCTTGCCCGTCTGAAGCCCCGCACGCCCGGCCATCTGCCGCATGAATTCCGCGTCCGTGGGACACGGGCTGCGGCTCATCTTGTGAAGCTCGCGCACCAGCTCCGTTGGTGTGCCGCCGTGTAGATATTCGCCCTCACGCGTTCTCATCAGTTTAACTCCATCTGCCGTTCTACGAAATACGCTCGTTCGCTCTCGACCGCGTTTACCAGGGTCAGGAGGCCCTCCAGCGTTGCCGGAGCGCTGTCGGTCGGCGGTCGGCTCACCGTTGGTGCTGCGCCTCTTGCCGCCTCCCACGCTCTCCTAGCAGCCTCTACGGCTGTCGCGTGTTCGGCTTCCATTCGCGCTACGGTCTCGCGCCACTCACGTGTGAGTCCTTCACGTCGGTTAGCCTCGTCGGAACCCGGGACGACTGGCACAGGGACCTGCCGCATATTCACGACGTCGATGGCGCCGTAGTGTCCGACATCGTATCGCAATCGATCCCACGAACCGCCGCGAGCGAGATATTCGCGAATTGTTATCCCCAATTCGTAGTACGGCCAGTTACGGAGGCCTGCGCCGCTTCTCCGTGGATTGGGGCCGATTCGGCCGATCGTCCAATTGCGGCCGAAGTGGCGCAGATTGTGCTGCGTGAGTTCTGAGTGCGGAACTATCACAGGCCTGGCCTCGGTCGAATCCGTGAACCGCGGTGGCGTTGGCCGTAGCGGCATTGTCGGTGGCACAAACTCACCGTGCGACCCAGCCATTTCGGTATTCCGCGCCGCGTGAGCCACCATCCGCAGGCACAACTTCACCCAGTTCTCGATCTTTTGGGCGTTGGTCGTGCCCTGGTGCTGGCGAAACTCGACCGTACCGTGAACGCCATAGGCGTACAAGTTGAGTTTCGAGTAGCGGCGGTCGGATTCATCTGACCGTGCCGGATTGGCCTGTCTCATCACCCGGTCAATCGTCGTGGCTCGCTCTACCGCGTCGTTATACACGGGCGGCCGACACCATCGCGAATTTTGTGCCCGACGAGACCGCGCCATGAGTTGGTCGATCACCGGCTCGAACTTCACATAAGTCCGCACGAGCTCCTTGAAGAAGCCGACCTGCTCGCTGAACCGGTCACGCGCTCCAACGTGAACGTGAAGACCGGTCGTGCGGTCGACTTGGCACCCGTGCGCGTCGAGCGCGCGGCAAACCTTGCGGATCTGCTCGAACCCGTCTTCGCCGCGGAGTATTGGCGAAACGACCTCGGCGTTATCGCTGCCGATAGAGCCGTCGGTCACGATTTTCCAGTGCGGCCGCGTGCGGTGGTTGTAGCTTTCATGGGCGCACTCTATTCCCGCCGCGAGCATTCGCTCGGCGAGATCATTGCGCCCACGATGGCCGAGACTGGCCGCTGGCATGATCACCTCCAGCTCCACGCCGAAGGTAAGTTCCGTTATCGGGATTTCCGTCATTGGCTTACCCGACGGGCAAGTCGTCTTGGCTTTGCGGTCCGCCGTCGAAAGGCATGGTCAACTGCACGATTGAGCCTCGTTTCGTCGAGATTAAAATCGCGGTATCCCTGCCTGATTGTCTCAAGGTACGGCGGACTCGGCTCACGGATTGCCGTGGATGACAGTTGATACACCAGACACTGGTGCGGTCTGCCGTTGAACTGTATTGTGACAAATCGCTTGGCGTAGAGACCTCCTGATACGTTTTCGATAACGTCGAGCCTAGCTTCATCAGCTTCCGTAATCTCCCATAGTCCGCCGGGGCACTCTGCTCCTGGAAATACGGCGACGTCAGCGATTCCGCGAAAGCGCAAGATTGTATCTGGCATCACGTAGGCACCGAGTTTTACCGCTCCGGGACATCGTGACGTCATCAGCTGGATATTGAGGTTGGACCCATAAGCCCAGTAAAGCGTCATGGAGAACTCTCCTGGTTGAATTCGTACTCTAACCCATTCGCCGGCGGAAGTAAATCCGCCGTTGCCCGCTCAGCGCCGCGTGGAGGCTGGGTTGTGCTGAGCACGCGGTCCGGAGACCGCGGGATAAATCTATTTCTCCGTTACCGGTCGGTCCGAATCCGAAGACCCATATTGGAGGTCGACGATGTACCGAGCGAGATGGACGTAATACCATTCTCGGGTCACGACAATGTCGCCAACTCGGTGATCGAGCCGACCGTGTTTTCGTGCCGTTGCGGCCTGGTCGGCGGGCATCGGCGGGCAGATGAAGGATGAGCGGTTCATTTTAGTTCGAAGACGGTCATTTCAGCGCACGACGCGCAGGCGGTCGCGCAGCAGGGCGCAATCGCGATAGACCGAGGTGAGCCAGCCGGGGTAGATCCCGACCGGCCGGTGGCGTCGGCCGTTGAAGGCGATGCGTAGCAAGCAGTAGCGGGCGTTCATATGTGTGTTCTCCTCATGGGTTTCGTGAAGCGTCGTCTGGCGCTTCGTACATGGCCGCGCGGTGGCGGCCATGCGGCGAAGGGTCAGTATGGTACGAAACCGTATCGGCGATAGATTGGTGCATCGTTGCCCATCAGCCGTCGGCATCGCCGGCGGATGTCGCGCATCTTCATACCGGCCGCGTGTTCGGCTCGCCGTCTGGCGAACCGCATCCGCTTCCCTTCGCCCTTCGCGACGAGAGCGTGGCACTCGCTTGGTGCGTGCCACGCGGCCACGTCCTCGTGCATCTCGCACTCGAAACGCTGCGCTCTGATCAGGATCGAGAGTGCTTTTCCGAGTTGTTGCATTTTTTAACGCCCTCCGATGATCTGTTGCACGAGCCACAGTGCCTCGCGCTTCTTTCCGCCGACATGCCAGTCACGGATGTCCTCGACATCCGTGCCGTGGACGCCGCAGTAGGCACGGCCGTCCTTCCAGTTGTAGATCGTCGCCACGATCACGTCCATCCCACCGGGCAGAGTCAGTGTCCATTCGGCGTCGGTTTTGTATCCGTCGCCGCCGTCCGGCTGGCCGAAGATCTCGACCAGGCGCGCGTAGGGCACGGAGATTTCACCAATTAGCGCCGTTCCGCTGATGTTGCCACCGCGGGTCCATTTCACTTTGGTCATCGGAAGATTGCTCCTTTTGTTTCAGTGCGTTGTCGTGATAGCGGTGATCCCGTCGACCAGGTCCGCCCGCTGAAAAGCGCGGTCCCGCGCTTCCCGCGCGGACGTGTAGGTGTCGATGCCCTGGCCGTCACGGCCGATGACGATGAAGGCCTGGCCGTGCTGGACGACGTTCACGGTTCCGATGCGTTCGATGATGGTCATGGAGAATGCTCCTGTTGGAGGGATATGCTGGTTTAGCCGATCAGCTGGGTCACAGCTGCGTTGTATGCCTGGCTCACGACCGTGATTGGAGCCAGAGGACCTTCGGGCACGTAGAACGTGATGCCGGTCGCGACGCAGCGGAAGTAGAAGTTGCCGATGTACGTGAACATAGGAATTGCTCCTGTTAGCAGCACAGCGCTGCCCGCTACCCACCCTGTAATGCGCGGATGGGCAGACGGCAATACTGCGGCGGACGCGGACCGAAGTCCGCGTTTCGACCTTAGTGCGCCAGCGCTGCCTCAAGTGCGGCGACCATATTCCGCCCGGTCTGGCGATTAGGATTAAAATCCGCCTTGCGTGGATTAATCTGGTAGCACCGACCGTTGACCATCATCTTGGTCATACCGCGGGCCAGCGCGGTCTCGACAAGTCCGTTATAGTAGCGGGTCATTTTTTCGCCGGTCTTTTCACCGCGGACAGCGCGGACTTTCGGCGCGGCGCTATAATCGCGGCCGCAGTAGAACGCGCCCATGTTCACGAGTGCCGCGACCTCGGCCGCACCGGCGGCCAGGGACGCCTGGTGGTCGGCGGCCACCGCAGCGGCCGCGTCGATGGTTGCCTGGCGCCGAGCGGCGACTACGGCGGCGCGATTACGGATCAGCAGGTCGCGAGTCATGGCGATTTGCGTCATAGGAAATGCTCCTGTTAGCAGCACAGCGCTGCGCCCAGCCCGCTGCGATGAGCGGGCTGGGCGCATAGCTGCGCACCGGGCAGCGTCGAAGCGCTGCCCGGTTGCGTGTGCGTTTTCATGGGGTGCCGCCCAGTACGGTCGGGCTCTGTAGCTGCCCTGCCCGGCACGCGTATGCTACGCGCATGCCGAGGTCTGCTATTCTCGCCGGTCACATCAGTCCTGCCGCTCGTCCCTCTTATGCGCGTATCGTTTTTGGTTTCGCTTGACGCTGCCATTTTGTGGGGTTCAGCCTGCTGGCCCTGGTGTGCCTGTGACGGTGTGTGTCCCGTCCGCCCGTACTATCTCCTCCGGGTCCCTGGAGCGGTCACTGAACTGCGCTAGCCATCTGCGGTATCCTACGCGAGAGCCTGGAACCGGCGCACCGCGCCAGCTAGATAGCCCTCCTACGTGTTCACTGTCCCGCAGCGGGTGTACACGACACCCGGACACAGTCCCTCTACTCAAGCAGGGGAGGTCTTACGCGTTGGTTGCGGTGGCTCGCGAGGCCTTGCGGGAGGCCCGAGCGCGTGGCCCGGGTCGGGGGATCCGGTCCCCCCGGCGCCCGACCTCGACTCGGGTGGCGCCGTCCGTTTCTTCTTATTCATTACAGTAATAATACCCTTAACCGACCCTAAAGTAAACGCCTAATTACATTTTTATTACTTAAGCTATACGATTATTTACTTATACCCTACGTTTTAATTACTTAACCTAAGCCCGTTTAATCTTAAAGCTACTTAATAGCCTAAGTAAAGCTATAGTAAAGCCTAAGTAAAGCCTAAGTATAGGTGAACTTCAGCAGTCGGTTTAGCGACCGCCGGCAGCGGCGC
>Ga0137343_1000045_pt1 | contig 9267 bp, 6 predicted proteins | sample EasRivERMLT499_2_FD_104755 | JGI IMG/M metagenome (GOLD analysis project Ga0137343, IMG submission 104755) | Soil microbial communities from meander-bound floodplain in the East River, Colorado, USA - East River MetaG ERMLT499_2 | ecosystem: Environmental > Terrestrial > Soil > Floodplain ... | reverse complement strand
CGCTGGGCCGCAGGTGGACGCCAACGTCCGCCTTGCGTTCCAGAAGCAGCTGCAGGCGGTCACCAACAAGATCCACGCCACCAGCAACGTCGACGAGATCATGCTGGAGGTGAGCGCCGACATCTGCGTGCTGTTCAACGCCGACCGCCTGACCATCTACTCGATCGGCGAGGACAAGCAGTCGATCGTCTCCAAGGTGAAGACCGGACTCAACTCGTTCAAGGACCTGAAACTGCCGATCGCCGAGCACTCGATCGCCGGCTACGTCGCGCTCGCCAAGAAGACGGTCAACATCAGGGACGTGTACGACGACGCGGAGCTGAAGTCGCTCAACCCGAACCTGCGCTTCCTGCAGGAGGTGGACAAGCGCACCGGCTACCGCACCAAGCAGATGCTGGTGGCGTGGATCTTGTTGGTGACCAGCTGCAGCTGCTTCTGGAACGCGAGCCGCACGTTTGCGTCGGCTTGCGGCGCAGCGTGATGGCTGAGTACGGCGCTCATTGCTGACCCCCTGATTCGCCCTTGCAGGCTATGCTATCCCCCGGACTGCAAACATTCAACCGCCATTGCCCTGATTTTTAGGCGGTTTTTCACGATCCGGCGCGGGGCTGCGCGGTCAAAATTCGAAAACCTGGTTGTTCTGCAGCATGCGCGGCTGCAGGCGCCCCGAAGACTCCTCGATCTCCTGCATGGTGAGTTCGGTTTCGCCCGGCTTGAGGTGCGTGACGTAGATCTCCGCCTCGCCCTCGAACTTGACCAGCTCCTCGGCCAGCATCGACGGGCACAGGTGCTTGGAGAGCTCCGCGAGATGGCGCTCCTTGTTGGCGAACGCGGTCTCGATGATCAGGTACCGGAGATTGTCGAGCCGGTTGACGATGTGCCACAGCGCGTCGTTCGGACCGGTATCGCCCGTGAACACCAGGCTCCCGCGGCCGCTGTCGAGCAGGTAGCCGACCGCCGGCACCGTGTGGATCGCCGGCAGGGGCGTGAAAGCGCGCCCGGCGAGCGACACCGCGCGCCCCAGCTCGATTTCCTCATAGCGCATGAACGGCGACTGCGGCGTGGGAATCTGCGTGAAATCCGGCCAGATCTCCCAGTTGAAGATGTGGTTCTTCAGGATGGCGATGGTCTCGCGCGTCGCGTGCACGACGACGGGTTTCGAGCGCATGCCGCCGACCGTGTCGGCAATGAAGGCGATGCAGGCGACGTGGTCGAGGTGCGAATGGGTCACGAAGATGTGATCGACCAGCGACAGCTCGGTGAGCGACAGGTCGCCCACGCCGGTACCGGCATCGAGCAGCACGTCGGCGTCCACCAGGAAGGACGTGGTGCGCAGGTGGCGACCACCGATGCCTCCCGAGCAGCCGAGGACGCGCAGCCTCATCTGCGCTGCCTACTTCTCATCGAACGCGGTGACACCGGCCCAGCCCGCCGGGGGCGCATTGCGCCTGAGCTGCGTGACGCGGTCGCCGTAGAGCGCGTACAACTCGCACGCGGGGTTCATGCGCTGCAGGTTGAGCAGGCTCACCTCCACCTGGTCCCACTGCTGCGCGCGGTAGGCGCGCAGCGTTTGGTGCCAGAGCTTGACCTCCTCAAGCTGCTTCCTGTCCACCTCGGACTCCAGGCCGAGCGGCTCGTAGATGCCCACCGCCTCGTCCCTGCCCTTCACCTTGATGCGGTCGATCTCCTTGAACACCACGTCCTTCACCGCGTGCCTGACCGGCTCGCCAACCAGGATGCGGACGCCTAATACCTTGGGGCTCCCCTCCAGCCCCGCGCCACCGTTCACCGCATCCCCCATCGCGGTGTAGGCGCGCCGCACCTGCGAGCCCATGTCGCCGACGCGCACGTTGCCCGAATTGACGCCGACGCCGATCCTGATCGCAGGCCAGCCGCGCGCGGCGAACTTCGCGTTCAGCACCGCGCACTGCTTTTGCATGTCGAGCGCCGCCAGCACCCCGTTCCTCGCGTGCTGCGCATCCTCCACCGGCGCGCCCCAGAACGCCATGATGGCATCGCCGATGTACTTGTCGAGCGTGCCGCGGTACTTGCTGCGGATGATGCCGCTCATGTCGGTGAGGTACTCGTTGATGTACCCGCGCAGCGCTTCGGGCTTGAGCGCTTCCGAAATGCCGGTGAAGCCGCGCACGTCCGCGAACAGGATGGTCAGCTCCGCGGCGCGCGGCTCCATGTTGTACTTCTCCGGGTTGCGCGCCATCTGGTCCACCAGCTCCGGCGGCACATACTGGCCGAACAGCTCGGTGAACTGGCGCTTGGAGCGCGCCTCCACGAAGTAGCCATAGGCCATGTTGACCGTGTACAGCGACACCGTCATCAGCACGGACGTGGCGAGCGGCAGCACCATGTCGGCCTGGGTCCAGATCGCCAGGTTGAGCGCGCCGATGAGCAGCATGCCCGCCAGCGTGACGAGCGTCGCCCACAGCGGTGCGAGTATCGGGATGAGCAGCGACAGCGCCACGCCGCCGATCAGCAGCAGTACCACCTCGGCGCCGAGCATGTAGGGCGGCTTCAGCTTGATGTTCCTGTCGAGCATGCCGGCGATCAGGTTGGCATGCACTTCCACTCCCGGATAGACGCTGTCCACCGGCGTCGAGCGCAGGTCGAGCAGGCCCGGCGCGGTGGTGCCGACCAGCGTGATCCTTCCCTTGAGGCGCTCCAGCGGCACACGATCGGCGAGCACATCGGCGAGCGAGACGTAGGCAAAACTCCTCTGGCGCCCGCGATACGGGATCAGCGCGCTCGCGGTTTCGTCCACCGGGACGATCAGCGGTCCCACCTTGAGCCATTCCAGGCCGCTGTAGCCGCGCTGCAGGAACCGGTCGGGCGCGTAGCCCGGTTCCACCTTGGGGAAGTTCAGGATGGTGCGCACAACGGCGAGCGACAGCGCCTCGTAGTAGGCGCCGTCCAGCTCGGCAATCATCGGCACGCGCCGCACCACGCCATCGGGATCCGTGATCGGATTGAAGTGCCCGGCGCCCACCGCGTTCCTGAGCAGTTGGTCCAGGTTCCCGCCATATCCCACCCACGTCGTGAACGGGATGCCGCGCCCCTGGAATGTGCCCTTCGGCAGGACCGGGTCGGGAATCGCCCCGGTGCGCTTGGCGTCCTTGTCGCTGTTCAGGTAGTAGCCGAGCACTACCCGCTTGCCCTTGATCGCCTGCGCGAACAGGGCGTCGTTGTCCAGGCGCGGCCGCATCTCGCGGAACGCCTGCTGGAACGCCGGCACGTCCTTCAGCTGGCCCTGCGCCAGCTTCTCCAGCGCGCGGATGCCCGAGGAGTAGTCGGCCTCGGCGAACACCACGTCGAAGGCCACGATCTCCACCTGGTACTTGTCGAACAGCTTGTCGATCAGCCCGGCCATCACGTCGCGCGGCCACGGCCAGCGCGCCACTTCCTGCAGGCTCTTCTCGTCGATGTCGAGGATCACGATGCGCTCATCGACGCCGCGCGGCATGGTGAGCTGCAGCCGCGTGTCGTACATGATGTTGTCGAGCTGGGCGATGAACGGCACCTCGACGTAGCGCGCGGCGTGCACGCTGAACAACAGCGTGATGGCCAGCCCGAGGGCGATGCGTGCGATGTGCTGCTTCAAGCAACCTCCGTCGGGCGGGCGGGGCGGGTTGCCAGGCCGTCCGCGCGATCAGGCCTTGATGAAGAACTCCATCTTCACGCCCGCCAGTTCGACCAGGTCGTGGTCCTTGAGCGCGTAGGGCGCCGTGCCGATCGCCTGACCGTTGACCGTCGGCGGGTTGGCGCCCTCGACGTGCGTGATGAAGTAGCCCTGCGGGCGGCGCGTGAGCACTGCCACCTGCACGCCGGGCTTGCCGAGCGTGGTGAGCGGCTTGGCCAGTTCCAGCTCCTTGCCGGCATTGCCTCCGGTCATGATCTGGATCGCGCCCAACGGGTGCGCGCTCTTCGCTGCCGGCGCAGGCGCCGGGGCGAATGCCGCGGCGGCGGGCGCCGCAGCGGGCGCGGCGGACGCCGCAGCGGCCGCGGGTGCGGCGGGCGCAGCCGGTGCCCGCGTCGTCAACGGGATGGAAAATGGCGCGGTGGTTGCGGCTGCCATGCTTTCCTTGTCGGCCAACCCCGCGGCGGCAGCGCTCGCCGCGACCTGTTGCGCGGCGCTTGCGCGCGCGGCCTCGGCCGCGCCCGCGCCCATGGCCCGCGCCTGCTCGGCCGCGGCCTTCATGGCCGAAGGTCGCAGCACCATGGTCTTCTCGAAATCGGCCTTCTCCGCCGCAGCGGCCGGCAACGGCGCCTCGCCGACGAACTTGAGGCGGTATTTGCCCAGCTCGACGATGTCGTTGCTCTGCAGGAAGTGCTTCTTCACCGGGTTGCCGTTGACCAGCGTGCCGTTGGTGCTGCCCAGGTCCTCGAGGAAGCAGTCGTTCAGGATGGTGACGATGACGGCGTGCTCGCCGCTCACTGCAAGGTTGTCGATCTGGATGTCGTTGTGGGGTTTGCGGCCGATGGTGGTGCGCTCTTTCGCCAAGGGGATTTCCTTGAGCACCAGCCCGTCCATGCTGAGTATCAGTTTCGCCATAGCCTGCCCCAGGAACCTATTTTAACCATCCAAGAAACTTGCCCATCACGCCGCGGGCGGCGGGGTACTCCCGCAGGACGCGCACGAGTATAACCGAAACGTTGTCCTTGCCCCCGTTGTCATTGGCCATCTGCACCAGCTGCTGCGCGGCGAGCTTCAGGTTCGCGCCGAGCGCTTCCAGCGTCATGCTGATGTCGCTGTCCTCCACCATGTCGCACAGCCCGTCGGAGCACAGCAGGTAGAGGTCGCCGGGACGGACCTCGTACTCGCGGATCTCCGGCTCTACGGAGGGATCGATGCCGAGCGCCCGGGTCACGAGGTTCTTGTGCTGCGCATGCTTCGCCTGCTGCGGGGTGATCAGGCCCGAGTCGATCTGCTCCTGCAGCAGCGAATGATCGCGCGTCACCTGCTTCAACACGTTGCCGCGCATGCGGTACAGGCGCGAGTCGCCCAGGTGCGCGACCAGCGCCTTGTTGTCGTAGAACAGGCACACCACCAGCGTGGTGCCCATGCCCGCGTACTGCGGCTGGCTCTGCGCGGCGTGGTAGATCGAGGCATTCGCCTTCAATACCTGCTCGCGCACCAGGCGCGCGGCGATCACCTTGCCGGTCTCGGGATCGATCTCGTAGGGATGCACCTTGGCGAGCAGCTGCTGCATCTCCGTGGTGATCACCGTGGTCGCCATGCCGCTGGCAACCTCGCCGGCGTTGTAGCCGCCCATGCCGTCGGCCAGCACCACCAGGCCGATGGCGCCGTCCGCGGCGACGGAGTCCTCGTTGTGCGAGCGCACCATGCCGGGGTCTGTGCTGGAGGCGATCTCGAGGGCTTGGCTCAGGTCCATCCGCTCAGAGCTCGATGTCCAGCCTGTTGGCGCCGCCCGCGGCGGCGCGCAGCGCGGCCGCGAATTCCTCGCCGCTCTGATAGCGCTCGTCTGGATTCTTGGCGAGCGCCCTGTCGAGGAACGCCACCAGGCCGTGCGGCACTTGCGGGCTCACCGACAGGATGTCGGTGGGCGGCTCGTTGGCGATCTTGAACATCAGCTGGGCCATCGACTCGCCCTCGAACGGCAGCTTGCCGCAGAGCAGCTGGTACAGGCTGACGGCGAGCGAGAACAGGTCCGAGCGGCCCTCGATCTTCTTGCCCGCGAGCTGCTCGGGGGACATGTAGGACGGCGTGCCGAGGACCATGCCGGTCTTGGTCCTGGAGGAATCGGTGAGGCGCGCAATGCCGAAATCGGTGAGCTTCAGCGTGTCGGTACCGGCGTGGTACATCATGTTTGCCGGCTTGACGTCGCGATGCACGACGCCTTGCTTGTGCGCATAGCCGAGCGCGTCCGCCGCGCGCGCCACGATCGACACCGCCCGGTCCGCGGGCAGCAGCTTGTCCGCCTTCACATAGGGCGCGAGGTCGCCGCCTTTGAGCAATTCCATGGCGATGTAGCAGAAGTCGTGCTCCTCGCCGGTGTCGTAGATGGTGACGATGTTCGGATGCGACAGCCGCCCCGCGGTTTCCGCCTCGCGGAAAAAGCGCTCCTTCACCTCGCCCAGCTCCTCGGCCTCGAACTCCTGCGCCAGCGCCATGGTCTTGATCGCCACCTCGCGGCCGATCTTGGGGTCCTTGCCGAGGTAGACCACGCCCATGGCGCCCTTGCCCAGTTCCTTTTGCACTTCGAACCTGCCGAATTTCGGCTTCTCGCCGGCGGCGAGGTTGAGCGCGCCGCCGGGGTGGCTCGAGCCGCCGCCGAGGATCACCGTTTCCGACAGCAGCTTGGCGCGCGCGAGCTTCTGCGCAAGGTCCTTGAATTTCGGGTTGAACCCGTGCATCTGGCGGAACACCGACTCCGCCTTGTTGAACTGGCGCTTTCTCTCGAAATCGAGCGCGAGGTTGTACAGGTTGTCCATAACCGTTTCGGACATCGGCACCTGGCGGAACTTGTCCCAGGCGAGGTCGAGCTGCCCCTGCGCCTGGTAGGCGATGCCGAGCATGCGGTTGGACTCGGCCGAGGACTCGTCGGACTTGACCTTGGCGGCCTCGGTGACGATGAAGCGCTTGGACACCAGAGCCGCGTGACCGAGCACGAGCAGCGTCGCTGGCAGCATGAGCTGCAGCCACATTCCTGCAGACACCATCAGCGCGAAATGCGCGCTGACCAACCCCACCAGCAAGGTGCCGGAGGCGAGCAGCGCGACGCGCGCGCTGAATCGCGGCAGCAGCAGGATCAGGTAGGCGGCGATCACCACGCTGCACAGCAGCTCGAGCCAGTGGCTCCACGTGGGAACCACGAAGAAGTGCTCCTGCAGCAGCGACGACACGGTGTGTGCCGAAAGGGTAACCGCCGGCATGCTTGGGCTCACCGGCGTCACGAACAGGCTGCCCAGGCCCGCCGCGGTCGGACCGATCAGCACGATCTTGTCGCGGTATTTGTCCGCCGGGATCTTGCCTGTGTACACGTCGTAGAACGAATCCTCCGCGAACGCCGGCTGGCGTTCGCGGTCGCGGTAGAAGTAGGTGTACATGCGCGCGCGCGGATCCGTCCTGGCCTGCAGATTGCCGATGCGGATGGCCTCTCCCGCGCTGATCCTGATATCGGCCGGCCCGAGATTGAGGCTCTTGGCGACGATCATGGCGGCCAGCGACGGGTAGTACTCGTCGAAGTGGGTGACGGCGAGCGCCTCGGTCCGGATCGCGCCGTCCACATCGGGGAACGCGTTCAGGTGCCCGATGGACGCTGCGGCTTGACCGATGGACTCGACTACGGACGTGTCCAGGTCGCTGGTGTACACCGGGAGATCCTCGCCCTGCCCCTGAAGCTTGACCGCGTTTCGACGCAGGAACGCGGGTAGCGGCTTGTCAGGCCGGCCACGCGGGCTGTCACCGACGAACAGCACGGGCAGCACGACGTTTCCGGCAGCGGACATGCTGCTTGCCAGTTTCCGGTCGGTATTGAATTCCTGCTCCGCGTCCTTCAGGGTCGCGATCAGCTGGGCGGTGTCGGGCGCAGGCGCACTGCCGGCAGCAGCGATCGGCGCGGCTCGCTCGGTGATGTCCAGAAGCCGGGAAATGGTCTGGTTGATCCTCTGATTCTCCGGCTCCGAGAAGAACACCGTGTAGCCGATGACCTTGGCCTTCGCCTGGGCGAGTGCGCCCACCATCTTTGCGTGAACGTCTCGCGGCCAGGGCCAGCGGCCTATGTTGTCGATGCTCGTCTTGTCGATCGCAATTACCGCGATCTTCTCCGACGGCGCGCGCGACGTCGCCTGCACGCCCATGTCGTAGGCCTTGCGTTCCAGGCTCGCAATCAGGCCGCCGAACTGATTGAAGATGGCTACCCCGACCACGACCACCAGGCCAAGGAACCAATCGGATTTCCACAATCCGGAGCTCACGCTTGGGCTCTCCCCGATTCACTGTTGTCGAATCGAGGCGGCCCGGCCTCCGACAACTCCCCATGAAACAGCAGTCTGGACCGCATTCTTGCAGTCAAAACTAAGCTGCGTCAAATGTTTACGGACGGGCAACGCCCACGGCGGCGCGGCCGCTTCAGCACAGCGGGAGAATCAGCTGCCGAGGACCTGTCCGGGCTTGAGCGCGCCCGCGGCGACCAGGTCGGCAGCGGCCAGCTTCTTGCCGTCGCCGAGCTTCGCCTTGCCGGCATGGATGCGGCCGCCCTGCGCGGTGATCACGAGGCGGCCTGCGGCGAGCTCGACCAAATCGCCGACCTTGCCCTTCACCGCGCCGAAGGTGCGCACCGGTTCCTTGCGGCTGTCGAACAGCTGCAGCTTTACCCCGTTCAGCGTGGTCCACGCGCCGGGCGCGGGATCGCAAGCCCGGATCAGGTTGTGGATCGCGTCGGCGTGGTTGGCCCAGTTGATCTTCGCCTCGGCCTCACGAAACCATCCTTCGTAGGAAGCCTGCGATTCGTCCTGCACCGCTTCCTTGTGCTTGCCGGCGGCCACCAGGTCCGCCGCCTCCAGCATCGCCTGCACGCCCATCGGGAACAGGCGCTCGAAGTAGACGCTGCCAAGCGTGTCGTCCTCGCCGACCGGCGTGCGCTTCTGCAGGATCACGGCGCCCTCGTCCAGGCCGTCGGTCGGGCGGAAGATGGTCAGGCCGGTCTCCTTCTCGCCGCGCGCGATCGGCCAGTTGATCGAGGACGGTCCGCGGTATTTCGGCAGCAGCGACGGGTGGAACTGGATCGTGCCGTGCCTGGGCACGCGCACGAACTCCTGCGGCGCGAACTGCAGCACGAACGCCATGATGCCGATGTCGGCCGCGGCGTCCCGCATTGCCTGCACCGCTTCGGGCGCGCGCAGCGACTTGAACTGGTGCAGCCTGAGGCCCTTCTCCTGCGCCGCGACGCGCAGCACGTCGGGCCGCGCGCCTTCCTTTTCGGGCGCGCAGAACACGGCCGCCACCTGGTCGCCGCGGGCGAGGAACGCTTCCAGCACGGCCTTGCCGAAATCCTGCTGGCCGACGATGGCGATTCTCATGCGGCCTTCTTGGGCGGCACCGAGAACGCGCCGGCGCTTTTCAGCGCGCTCACTTGCGCATCGTCATAACCCAGTACGTCCTTGAGGACCTCGTCGGTGTGCTCGCCCAGCGTGGGCGAGCGCCTGATGAGCGCGGGCGAGTCGGCGAGCTTGATCGGCATGCCGACGTTCCACCACTTGCCGCGTTGCGGATGGTCGAGCTCGACCCACATG
>Ga0137343_1000043_pt1 | contig 9531 bp, 6 predicted proteins | sample EasRivERMLT499_2_FD_104755 | JGI IMG/M metagenome (GOLD analysis project Ga0137343, IMG submission 104755) | Soil microbial communities from meander-bound floodplain in the East River, Colorado, USA - East River MetaG ERMLT499_2 | ecosystem: Environmental > Terrestrial > Soil > Floodplain ... | reverse complement strand
TGTGCGGGATCACGATCACCGAAGAAATGCTGAGGGACGCCAAGGACTTCGTCAAAGTTGACAAGCCTGAGTTCGCCGACATCGCCGTGTTTCAGGAGTTGCCGTTCAGCGAGTATCACGCGGCCTTCATGCTCAGTAATAGGTGGGCGATTCAAAGCTCGGCGGCCACCAACGGAGTCGGCCGGATCGAAGTGACGCGCTCGCCGTGGATTGAGAGTCTGCGCGGGTTTTACAGGCATAAGTCGCTATGTTCATAAGTTTTGTCGGACCATTCGGAGATGTCAAAGAGGGCGCCATCGATGCAAACGGCGCTACTCTCGGGCAACTTCTCGGCTCCAATGCCGACGCGGTGGCCGGCTGCTTGGTCAACAACAAGCCGCGCGCTGAATGGAAGTCGTACCGCCCGGTAAAAAAAGATCGCGTCACCGTCCATCTTAAGACCGGCACTTATGGCATTGCACCGGCCGGGGCAGCGGCAGCCGGAAGCGCAGCGGCATACACCGGCGCGCAATTGGCGTTGATCGCCGTGATCAATACCGCGGTCAGCTTATCCATTTCCATGGCGCTCAGTGCGCTTATGCCCAAGCCGAAGAGTCCAAAGCTCGACAGCAAACGGGCAGAGGCGTTCGGCATTGCCGGATTCAACAACACCACTGGGCCGGGCACGCCGATTTTTACTTGTTACGGTCTCAACCGCGTGGCCGGCCACGTTATCGGCAGCGGCGCCACGCTATCTCAAGACGGTCTCTACATGGAGGGCAAAGTGCTGTACTGCCTCGGCGATGCCGGCGGGGACGGCTACGGCGCCATCACCGAGATCGAGCTCGACGGTATCAGCGCCGACAATTATCCAGATCTTCAAATCGACATCCGCTATGGCACCAACGATCAGACGGTTATTCCCGAATTTGAAAACGTAGAGCAACTCTGGGCGGTCGGCCAGGTCTTAAACTTCCGCTATGAGAATCAAGCGCCGCCTAACACCGGCGATCCGTACATCTATTCGACGCACAACAACACCGTTCAACGCGCCGTGGTGTTTTTGCAGTTTCCCGGTGGACTCAACTACTACAACGACAAAGGAGAGATGCGCAGCGCCCACGTCGCCATCAAGGTAGAGCGGAAAAAAAGCGGCGATCCCGATTGGATCGTCTGCGATATGTCCACCTGGGGCAACGAGAATCATTACGACAATCTGCTTTGGCACAGCGAGCGACGGATAAGCGAGTTTTTTCGGACCTTCACGATCGACTTTCCCGAGGCGGCGACATGGGAATTGCGTTTTACGATCATCGCCGTCAATGGCAATAACGGCAATTCGCCTCTACAGGCCAGCCAGGCCGGGGCTGTCAGGGTGGTGGTCTACAATATCCAGGAAGTCGAATTCACCACGTCTGCCTATCCCGGCTTTGCCATAGTCGGAGTCAGTCGCATACCGGCGCGGCAAATCTCCAGCTTGGAAGCGGTCAGGATCTCCGCGCTAGTCCAGGGCAAGAATATAAAAATCCCTGATGGCGCTGGCGGCTACTCGCTGGCCCCATCCCGTCAACGCTGCTGGATCGTCCGTGACATCATGACCCATCAAGTCGTCGGCATGGGCAACGAGATAGCCGAGAGCGAGATAGACGACGCGCAATGGTTGGAATCACAAAACTACTACGACGTGAACAACGACGCCACGATAGTCGACCAAGACGGCAACATGGAAGTTAGGGATTACTGCGATGTGGTCGTCAACGAGTCGCGCTGGGACTGGGACTGGGTGCGCTCGATTGCCGGGGAAGCGCGCGGGCGGATCGTGCCGTCCGGGCTGTATTGGAAATACGTTATCGACCGTCCTGGCGATCCTGGACTGCTTTATGCCGAGCCTGGCAATATCATCGAAGGGTCGCTGCAGATCGAAATCTCACCGCCTGAAAAAGAATTTAACCAGGTCATAGCCGAATACCGCAACGCCGCCGACAGCTACCGCCCGGATATCAGCGATCCGATCAGCGATCCCGAGATAGGTGTCAGCGTCATCCAGGAGGCGCTGCGCTACGACACCCTTACCCGCGAGTCCCAGGTGCTGCGCGAGAACATGATCGTACTCAAACGGGCAGCGTTGGAACGGCGCCGCTGGTCGTTTACGAGTCCCATAGGCGCGATTGTCAGCGAGCCGTTGGACCTGGACTACATCGCGGAGAGAGAGATCGGCGGCGACGGCGCCTATACGGGATTTCTCCCGGCTGGGTCGACCACGACCACTGTTATTCTGCCGATGATCGTCACCATCGAGCCCGACCTGACTTATGTCATCGTGGTGCAGAATCCTGGGAACAACACCAACGAGATGCGCGATGTCAGCACGGCCGCCGGGACTTGGGGCGCGGTAACGGTGACAGCGCCATTCACCACAACACCGCAAGAAGGCGATCTATTTGCCCTGGGACTGCTAACCGTCAGCCCGATCGTCACCCGCGCGCAGGACTTGGAGATAGACTCCGAGGGGCGCGTTAGGCAGATCCGCACTCTATACGATCCGGCCGTCTACACTCCTGACCCGTTGGAATCTGCGCTCTCCCGGCGCAATTTCGTGCTCCATGCTGTACCGCCACTTCCGCTCCGCGATGCGTCGGTAGTCGAGCAGATAGTAAGGACGCGCGACGGCACGCAACAGTCTATCCTGATATTCAACATTACGCCCGGGCTGCCGCATTCGGCGGGAGTGTCGCAAGGGCAAGGCGTAGCCGCGTGGCATGTCATTTTTGCTAACTCGGAGCCGCATATACCTTCGCAGGAAAATTGTTTCGTCGGGGCAAAGTTGACCATCAATGGAATTACTGGGCGCATAACTTCTTACAATGTAACAAATTTGCAGGCATCGCTAGATACGTCGGTAGCTGTCAATCCCGGCGATCAATATGTAATCGAGTGGCCGAAGTACAGCGAGACATCAGGCTTCAAGGTAGAGATCATGGATGTTCCAGCAGACCCTGGGTTTGCAGCGGATATAGAATGGGGCGGGCAATCGGCGGAGTGGGCGCTATTCGGCAAAACTTACGGCACCCGCTGGGAGTGTAATGCCGGCGATCAACGCGGCGAGTATTTTTTCCGCTTCACGCCGTTCAACGCCGCCGATGTGGAGAATCGACGCGCGCGGATAGTCAAGCGAGTCACGATAGTCGGCGATCAGGTCGCGCCAGTGCCGCCCTATCAGCTAATTATGGCCGACCATTTGAAGCAAGTCTCAGTAGACATCTACCAAACACTTCCATGCGCCGAGGATCTTAACGGCTACGACGTGCAATTTTACTTGGTGGCAATTCCAGACTGGATACTCCTGCGCGAGGTATCAGTTCCGGCTGCACAGAGCGACGACGCGAGTGGATTTATGATGCGCCGTTACACCGCCAATTTTTCAGAGCGTTACTATGGAGAGACTATTATTGCGCAAGCGCGCAGCCGAGACTTCTCCAACAATCGCAGCGCCTGGACACTGTCGGGCAACGGCGTGGTTCTAACGCCAGCGCAGCAAGGAGACATCGGCGTCGGCGCTCTCACCGACTTTGCCGAGTACGTCAACGACGCTTCCCTAAGTGGGGATATTGTTCCGGTGGATAGTGCTTCGCTAACCCTCCAAACCACTGGCAGGCCGGTCTTGTTGCAAGGGCAAATGTTTTTTACGAATCCCAGTGATTTAGTTGGTGTCTCAATGCAAGTAGAGTTGCGCCGGGGCGCGGAATACGCTGGCAGCACGCTGATCGATACAATGCCGACATCAATGGGTGCCGACGTAGCTAACTCTGTGAATACATCTCAAGTAACCCTTCAGCGCATAGATTGGCAGCCTGCGGGCGTTCACACCTACAAACTGTGGATCGTTACGGTATCGGGAGATACTGCGATTGCGAGTTTGAGGCGTTTCCTGGCATTGGAAATCAAAGACAAGGATCAGGCGGCTTAGATGCTCAAACGATACGTCATATACGACCCGACCACCGGAGAGATCACCGGGCGCATCACCTGCGACGAATTGCAGGCCGTCCATTATCCTACGCGCAAAGAAATTACCGCCGTGGAATTCACCGAGCGACCGGAGTTGTTCCAAAGGGTAGACGTAGCCGAGCAGGCGCTGGTCGCGCTTTCTGAGCAAGAAGCATTGGCTAAGGGCGCGGATCAGAAATTCATCGATGAGAAGATCGCGGCAGGGCTGATGACTAAGACCGAGGTCGAAGAAATATGATGAACTTGTGGACTACAACCAAGTTACTCAGTCTTGAGCTATCGTTGCGCCGGAAAATTATATTCTATGCGCCGCTGCTTTACAGCCTGGATTTCGACGGCATCGATCCGGTCTACTATACTAGGACGGGCGCGGCTAATGCTTGGTATCGGGGAGGACAGAGAACTATTGCGGCCGACGTTCCACCGTTCGAATGGACCGGCGATACGCCGGAGGGGCTGTGGTTGGGAGCGACAGCGGATTTAATTTACAGTTATGCAAACTCGCTGAGCGATGCTAACACAGTCATTTGGTTTGAGAACTCCGTCCCTAAATCTACTCCTACAAATACCAACCCGTTCGACAGTTACACGAGATGGATAGGCACGAAAGACATCCATATCAGTCACGTGGTCAAGGCTAACGCCGTCCTTGCGAATTCTGAAATCGTCTCGATTCAAACGGCATTAGCAGGTACGGGGCAGGTCATCACACCGCCTACGCCTCCACCGGCCGCGCCGCAGGTATGGTCCGGCACGTTTGTTACCGAGACTCCCGCGGGCGTGCGCAATGGCAGCAACGTGACGTTTACCTTGAGTCAGACACCGGACTTAGCCACGCTGCTGCTTTTCTGTTTTGGCATCGGCGCGTTGGAGAGAGTGGGGGCGACACCTGGAAATATGGAGTTCACGATTTCGGGGACCACGATCACCATGGGGCTTGCACCGAATACTGGATATCCGTTCCTCGCAAATTATAGGGCGGCTTGAGTTATGGGATGGGTCATCGAAAGAGTTGTGCCAGCGGCTGATGGAAACAACACTACGTTTTCCATCACTACGGCGCCGGAGCCGGGATCGCTGCTTATGTTCTTCCCGGTGACGCCCTGGGAACCCGTGTACGGCGGCACGCCAAGCGGCATGCAGTTCGGCATCGCCGGCACGACAATAACTTTTGGCATTGCGCCAGCAGCGGGCAGGACGCCGTGGTGCCGTTACTACGTCGATGTTTGAGGAAATTATGAAAAAACTTTTATTCACGCTTTTGGCATTTTGCGCGCTGGTACAAAGTGCGTCGGCGCAACAATATATTGATCCAAGGATCATACCTCCGGAGATAATGCGCGACAACGAACTCATCCCTACCGGCGAAACGAATGCGATTTGTCTCAGCGGCACGGCTACACCAACCCCGTCGATCACGCTCTGCTCGACTTTGAATCTCACCGGCAAGACCGTCTTGATGAAACTGCCCGAGTACACGGTGGCGACTCTACCGGCGAGTCACCCTCTGGCGATAGTCACCGACGGCAACAGCGCCACGGACTGCACCACGGGCACCGGCGCGACGCGCGTAATGTGTCATTGGAACGGCTCGGCGTGGGCCGCGATCGGCGGCGGCGGCGGTGTCGGCGATCCCGGCAGTAACGGCATTGCTGTCAGATCGGCGCTCAATACCCTCATCGCCAGGACCATCACAGGGACAGAAGGCACCGTGACAGTGACCAATGGTGACGGCGTGGCGGGCAATCCGACACTGACAACTGGCAACAACGTGCCGCTGTTGAATGGCACCAACGTATTCACTGCAACAAACTCGTTTACCTCGAAACTCATCGCGCCGCTCAAGGCGACGCCCGGCGACTTGGGGCTGCTTACCAACGGCGAAGTGTTCATCGACGGCGAGCTGGTCAAGTACAAGTCAAACACCGGCACCGTCTATGCGTTATTCAAGATAGGTGATCCGATCGTCAGATCGAGCAGTCATACCGTTGATCCTGGCCCTACCGACGATTCATTGCTTGGTTACATCGTAGGCGATCTCTGGATAAGTACCCAAAACACTGCTAGCCCGGATGACGACACTGTGTTTGTAGCCGCCGCGCTGGACGTTGGAGCCGCCAAATGGATAAACATTGGCACCGGAGGGACAACGCCGTCATGGCAGCAAGTGATGGATATCGGGCGTATCGTCGAGGCCGATTGCAGCAATCCGGTGAAGATCGCCAAGCAGGGAGACCCGACGACATATTTTAAGATTTGCCACGACACCACAGACGGGCCGCAATTCGTTCCCGTTATCGCTGGCGTGGAAAATGCTGCCAACAAGCGCGTCAAACTCTCTGATACTTTTGATTGGTGCATACTCGATAGCGATAACATATGCCTTTTCAAACTCACCGAGGCGGGGGTGTTCTCGGGCTCGGCAATCAAGAAGACCGTTGAAGTGGTGCCGTTCGATTTCACCACCGATGTCGCCACCGGCGACGGCAAGTTCTATTTCCGTGTGCCGACGACCATCGACGGCTATTCATTATCTAACGTCAAAACCAACGTCATTACCGCGGGCACGACCAATGCGACAACCATCGGCATCGACCGCTGCGCGGCGGCTACCACCGGCAACGTTTGTAGTGGCACCGTTACCGATATGCTCGCCACCGGCTACTCGATAGACAGCGGGGAAAACAGCAGCAGCGATGCCGCGACACCTGGGGCTTTGAGTGCAACACCGGCGAATCTAATCGTTACCGCCGGGCAAATAATACGGATCAATGTTGATTCTACCAGCACTACTCCAGCGAAGGGGCTGATTGCTGAATTAGAGTTCACCGCGCCATGAATAAACTACTCGCCGCACTTCTAACTATTCTGCTTGCCTCGCCCGTCCATGCCTTCCGCTTCGAGGTTGGTGTCTACAGCGGCAACGGCGCCGATGGCAGAGACATTTCCACCAGCGCGTCGTTTGCTATTTCAGCCATGATTATAAAGTGCAACGGCGCGACACACGCAACGATGAAAACGTCGTCCATGGCGGCTGACGCCGCTGACGATCTTGGCGGCGGCGGCGGTATCACCACCAACAAGATTCAATCCTTTGGAACCGGCACGTTTCAAGTTGGATCGAGCAGCACGACCAATGTCAGCGGCACCGACAACTGCTTTTACGTCGCATGGGGCGCCGATGCCAACAACGACTTGGCGGTTGGCACTTATGTCGGCGACGGGAATGACCTTAGAGATATTGTCATCAGTCCAGCATTTCAACCGGGCGCGGTCATTCTGGCAAGTGAGTCCGATAACGCAAACGTGTGGCGTGTAAGTGCGATGTCGGGTGAGGGCGATTTCTCGCTCCGTTTTGCCGCATCGCCCGCTGCTGCTAATTTAATTCAAGCATTTAACGCAGACGGCTTGGAGATAGGCACTGATTTTATCGTCAACTACGCCACGGGCGGAACTGTCGATTATTATCCGTTGGCCGTCAAGGATGTTACCAATTACACGGCATCGGGAACTTATACCGCTGGTGGATCACCTTCAGACGGGCTGGCAATTACCGTCGGCTTTCAGCCTGACCTCGTGATTGTCAAAAGCGATACCAACGCCGGCGTAGGTGTAGTCCGCACTTCCGCCATGACTGGCGATTTCGCGTGTCCGATGACCAACGTCGCCTGCAATACAAACTTCATCCAAAGTTTTACAGCAACGGGATTTACCATTGGCACCAGCGCCAGCGTGCAAAGCGCCGGTGTCAAATACTGGTGGTACGCAATCAAGACTCCGGTGTACGCAGGCGGTGGGGGATCGACAAGACGTGCCCCTATCATCATCCAATAGCGAGGTATCGATATGAAAAAACTATTGCCAATTTTGTTCTTGCTTTTGTGGGCAGCTAACGCTGAGGCATCCACGTACTGGATTTCCCGATCCGGCAACGACGCCAATAACTGCTTCGCTTCGGTTGCCAAACCGACCGTGGCCACCCAGGCGCGCAGGACTATTCTCGGTGGTCTAGCGTGTCTTGCCGGCGGTGACACTCTTAAAGTGGAAGCGGGGACTTATACGGAGATAGCGGGATCGACTTCCGCGTTAGGACAAGCCACATCGTACCGCGTGATACGCGGCTCCGATATTCCAAATGGGCCGTCTACATCACAAAAAACCACGATAGAATGCGAAACGGTTCCGGTAGTATCTGGCCGCAATCATCCTACCTGCATCATGCAACCAGCGGCGGGTGGCGTCTATATTTTCTATTTCTCAGGTTCGGGAGATAGCAGGCAAAACATAAGATTTAGAGGATTCAAAATAGACAACACCAACAATGCAGCAACGCAGAGTCATGTAATGCGTATATCCGGCTCAACCTGTACGAATTGCGAGTTTGTGAGCATTTCCGCTGTTAATACCCGGCAAATGACTCAAGGTGGGAGTGGATATGCTGCTTCCGGTGATACGGCATATTGCCCTAATATACTATTCGAGGATTTGTGGATCAGTAATTGGGAGGAGTACGACGACACTGGGGCGGTCGGCAGTCATGGCATATACAACCATTGCACCAACGCTACGATGCGCGATCTGCTGATCGAAAATCAAAGTGGGCTAGGGATTCAATACTACAGTTCTACCGGCGTGCAGTTTTCTGGCGGGTTGATAGAGAGATTTTTGATCTTAAATTCTGGCAGGCGTGGGCTTTATGTTGGCGGCAGCAATACGGGTGGAGCCGTGGTGCGATATGGAGTTGTAAAAAACTCAGGTACTAATGCTACTGGAACAGCAGAGCCGACTGGAGCTGGCGTTTATTCCGGTGGTGTTAATAGTAGCGTTTACCATGTTGTTTCAGTAAATAATTATCATTCAGGAATTTACTGCGGTTCTACTTGTACGGCAAAGAACAACATTGCGCTCGACAACGGAACCACCAACATCATCAACAGCGCCGACGCCAGCAACCGCACCACGGGCACTCAGGCGAGCCTTTTTATTAACCATCCGGGAAACGATTTTAACCTGATTGAAAGCTCTGCCGCGATCGATGCTGGAACGGCCATCAGCGGGCTAACATCAGTCGGCAGCGCACCGGATCAGGGGGCATACGAAGCCTGCATACGAGCATCGGCGGTCGTCGAAAACGCCACACCGACAATTTACTCGGTCAGCTACTCATGCCCAAGCCAGAGCATTCGTAACGGGGTCGGTCTACAAACTCCTACAGAGGGTAATTGGGCGGTCCGCGATGATGGCGCCGGGATGACCGAGAATAGCGCCGCTGTCCGCGGCACCAGTATTGTTGATATTACCTTGAGCGCGTCCCTAACGGGTGGCGTTGTCGATGACGCCATGACGCGATCCGCTGCACCTACACTCTCAGGCAGTTTTGCTATCGGCGGCATCTACGACAAGGTACGCACTCATGCGGCGACGGCGGGCACCAACAATATCGGCGCGCAGCCAGGCGGGCCCGGCAAGGTCGCCGACATTAGCGGCGGCCTGAAAGCGATCGTGGACCTGTGCCGGCAGAAGGCGCCGCGGGCCACCATCATC
>Ga0137343_1000041_pt1 | contig 9658 bp, 13 predicted proteins | sample EasRivERMLT499_2_FD_104755 | JGI IMG/M metagenome (GOLD analysis project Ga0137343, IMG submission 104755) | Soil microbial communities from meander-bound floodplain in the East River, Colorado, USA - East River MetaG ERMLT499_2 | ecosystem: Environmental > Terrestrial > Soil > Floodplain ... | reverse complement strand
TCCTGAATATCTAGCTGCTCATGATGTTGAGTAATATATGACAGCCGATGATTCTATAATACAGTCATCGGACAAGGCGGCGCTGCCACAGTCGGGTGCTAGTGAGCAGACCTCACCCCCGGCATCGGTGGCTGTTGCTACAGACCAGACAGATGATGTTATCCGTGAGACTACAGTAACCACTACGGTTACTAAAGAACGTGATAAGCGGGGTAGGTATCTACCAAAGCCTCACATTGAATTTACATGGCGACATTTTTGGCTTGAGATAGCGGAAGTTACAATAGCAATTTTGATTGCACAAGCACTTTGGGAAATAGGAGTATGGCTGATAAAAAATCGTGCATTTATGTGGTGGGTTCATTAAGAAACCTCACAATACCAGAGATTGGAAATGAGCTTGAAAAGATTGGTTGGGAAGCCTTCACAGATTGGTTCTCTGCTGGCCCAGAAGCTGATGATAAGTGGCAAGAGCATGAAAGACGGCGTGGCAGAGATTATAGACAGGCGCTCAAGGGGTATCACGCCAACCATGTATTTAGTTTTGATTATCATCATCTTAATAGGTCTTGCGCTGGCCTCCTTGTTTTACCGGCTGGTAAAAGTTGTCATCTAGAACTAGGATATCTGAGGGGACAGGATAAGCCAGTATATATTCTGTTCCAAGAGGAACCTAAAGATGGACGTTGGGACGTGATGTATAAATTTGCTACCGATGTATTCTTTTCTATGGAAGAAATGTTGAAAGGATTAAAAATTGAAGATCATAAGCAGACCGCCATCCAAGGAATATGATGACAACTTCGACAAAATTTTTGGCAGAAAAAATCGCAAGAGCGGAACGCAACTGGAACGGCCCGAAGTGGCAAGGGCAGAGGAACATGTTGAAACCGACCACTGTGGATTCGACAGAGACAGCAGCCATTCCCTCGGAGCCTATGTCTGCGACTGCGGGTGGAGTGATGAAGGACAACTCGAACTACAGTTCGAAGTGGTATCGGACGGACAACAAGAATCAGTGGGAGAGGAAGACCACGGACGTGGTTACATCTACAGGGGAACGTGATAAACCTACCTCAACTGGGCTCCACTATGATGAAGGTAAGTCGAGAGTGGATTTACTTGATCCGGACTTCCTTCTTGCGGTGGGTAAAGTCCTTGGATTTGGATGTAATAAGTATAACGATCATAATTGGAGGGGCGGGATTCCAATTAGCAAGCTTATTGGTTCTTGCCTCAGACATCTCTTTGCTGTCAATCGTGGTGAAGATATTGATAGTGAGTCTGGGTTGCCCCATACTGCTCATCTTGGATGTGACAGTATGTTCCTACATTGGACGCTTAAATACAGATCAGACCTTGACGACCGATACAAGTATTAAGGATAAAGGTAAAACTAATAGGAGTAATTTATGTTAATATCCAGTCTCTGGATACTACTTTATGTGGTAATATTTATATTAGAGTGCTATGTGCTCTATTTGGCAGTAATGAATTTCAAGGCGCAGCGGCATGTTCTACACTGGGCAGTCAAGGTGATGGCTGTCATCATTCTGGCGTTCGGTTATGTGCTCGATCTGATCCTGACTATGATTATCGGCACTGTGATATTCCTGTCGCTTCCCAAGTTTAGCTTTAAGTGGCGCTTCAGCGAAGTCGCATGGTGGAAAGTGTGGCGATGGATAAAGATTAAGGGAGAGTGGACATTCACAGCACGTCTAAAACGCCATCGTAAGGCCGGCGGTTGGCGGGGTAAGGTTGCAACATGGATATGTAAAGAGATGCTCAACCCGTTCACAGTTGGGGGTCATTGTTAAATATGCCATATGTGGAAAAAGGGCGTCGCAATGCCTTGGACCCTATCGTTCAGGCTATGGTGGATGCTGATGTAGGGGCCGACGGTGATCTGAATTACATTCTATTCAAGTTCGCTCGGAGGATTCCACAATCCTACAATTCGTTGAAGAACTATCGCGGCGAGTTACATGAGGCCGCTGCTGAAGTCAAGCGACGACTGCTTGACCCTTATGAAGATATCAAGATGAAAGAGAATGGAGACGTATACTAATGAAATGGATTTTAATTTTATTGATCTTCCATGGAAATGGAGCACCGGCGGTGGTGCAGGAAGAATTTAATGTATTGTCAGATTGTTTAGCAGCTAAGGCGGAACTCAAATTTCTTCCTCCTACAGCTGTAATAACTGGAGGATGTTTCCAAAAACTATGAAAAATTTTATAAACTATATTGGTCTGGGAGTTGGTATTGCTTCAGGTTGGGCAGCTTTTAATCTTCTCCTCAACTTCGTGATGTATTTAATGAATTAATATGAGTGCTTGGCTATGCTATGCAGTTGCAGCAGCTTATCTCTTGGCTTCTCTTGATAAATTCAGAGTAGCCAATACCGAACATGATTACTGGATAGCAATCATGCTACTTATGTATGCTGTCGCATCAGTTGCGTTAGGGAAGATTACATGAACGTATTTCTTTCTGGACCAATGAGGAATATTCCTTACTTTAATCATCCTGCTTTTTTTGCAGCAGAGGAAAAATTAAAACGTAAGGGCTATACAGTATTTAATCCTGCTAGAATGGACCTTGAAAAATATGGTAAAAATCCCGGCACGGCCTCAGGTTCCCCTGAGGAAGCAGTTGAAAAAAGTGGTTTCTCAATTCGTGAGGTTCTGTCTATGGACTGTAATTGGATTTGTCTTCATGCTGACGCAATTGCACTTCTTCCGGGGTGGGAGAAATCGACGGGATCGCAAGCCGAACTTGCCCTTGCTAAAGCCTTGGGATTGAAAGTAATTAAACTGAAAACAATAGGAGATTGAAATGAGTTTCTTAACTAGTCTGCCGATTATTGGCGCATTCTTTGCTGATGCTGGTAAGGCAGTAGATGAACTTGTAACTTCCGATGAGGAACGGTTGCAAGTAAAAGCAAAGATCACGGAGTTGTCTGCTCCTGTGATGATGGCTGTGGTAGCCGCACAGGTTTCAGCCAATGAACTACAGGCTAGGATTGTAGAGGCAGAAGCTAAGTCTGAGGATAAGATGGTGCGGTGGCGTAGACCTGTCCTTTCTCTGATGGCGGCTGGTAATTTCTTGGTCGTTCTTTGGTGGTGGATGTTGCAAGGTGGTAATGTTTTTTCAATCTCTGAGATTCCTACTGTCGTATCTTACAGCTTCATGTTTGCTGCCCTTGTTAATGGGTTGGATGTTGGCACCCGTGGCCTAGAGAAGATGGTAAAAGAATGGAACTCAAACGGTAATAGCAATGGGAACAGTAAGTCTTAAGGAATTAAAGACATACATTATGGAAAATATTGAAGAGACCCAGTTTCTGGAGTTGCTAGATATTACTACAGCCGAATTAGTTGAAGCATTTGACGATAAGATAGCAGATAAGTTTGACTATCTTGTTTCTAAATTAGAATTAGATGAGGAAGATGTTGACAATTCTTATCGTGATGATCGTGATTAGTGTGGTTGTTATATGTGTGATGAACTGATGTTTAGTAAAACTTATCGTTCTGAGGATGACTCTAGTCCTTATGATCTTAATGATAGACCTATTAAGAGACGTAAGATGAAATATAGAAAACCATCTAAAAAAGAATTAATAGACGCACTGGAAATACATAACGATGGATATTTAGACCTTGAAGATAGACCCTTTAATTCAGTGGATGGCGGAGAATAAAGACTTACTTAATGTAACAGAAGTCCTTGCTCCTATGTGGGAGAAAGGACGACCACATCTAGTGATTGTGCTTGAATCCTCAACATGGAACAGGGTCAAAGCAAGGGCGTGTGTTGAACCTGCGTTGGGATGTGTGAAAGAAGATGAAACAAAAAGAACAGCTTGGGCGCCATCAGCGTTGTTATCTAAATCAGTTAAACGGAGATTATATGTTCAAACGAAAGCCGGGAAGACCTCGCGCAAACTTTCTAAAGAGGTTGGTGCGGCAGGTAGTCAAGTTCGTGAAGACGCTTAAGACTCGCTACCTTTGATAAGCTTGAAGGTCATCGTTCAATTCCTCAAGGCGACGGCGCTGCATCATCAGATCACGGGTTGCTTCCTTACGTCGGATTAATCTCTCGACCTGACTCCGTTGCCTTTCCCTTCTTAACTCAAGAACTCGCCGACGAAATTCTCTAGGTTGATAACCAGCTTCAACCGATTTCCTGATGGTTTCTTCATCAACCTCACCACGTCGGTCTAGCTGGTCAGCAGCTAGTTCCACCAAGTCAGCTTTAAGTTCATTCCTAGAACGCTTCTCAGTCAACATCGCTTGACTTACAATACGTTCCCGTTCCTCTTTAAGAGACCTACGATTGGTCCAGTAAAGGGCTCGCTCGTCGTCTTCATTCCTTAATGACCCACCCCTCATACGATTATTGGGGCTGGCAGATACTCTTTCATTAACCTCAAATGCAGGTTCCCAAAAGGTCCCATTCATCCAAGAAGGGGTAATAGCTTTTAGAGCCTTATACTTCTCACTGGCAGTTAACTCTTTACTCAAGATGATCTTACCCATAGCGGTGACGGTATTGGTAATAATCTCAGCAGTTCCTGTCACTTGACGGGGGATGACTAGACTGGATACACCCGGAGAAGCCATAGATGCTCCAACATCAGCACCATGTTTCATACCCGGAACTTGTTTAGTGGCTGTAGAGGTAGCTCCAAACATCAGGAAGTCATTGAAACCTGCCTGAACCATAGCTGTTCTAATGTCAGGCCACTCACTCTTTTTACCAGTAGCAGCTTCATAGGCCATATTCAACCCTGTCCACAGGGCTGCCAGTTCAGTGAATCCAATGATCCCTCTGACACCAGCAAAGAATAGACCCGCTGCTTGTAGCTCAATGAATGGTGCCCATGCCTTAGCACTCTTCGGATGATTCTTAATCTGTTGCAAGGCTAAAGCCACATGGCCCCAGTGAGAGAACTGGAACTGGGCATAGGGAGCTACTAGCTTTCCAACCGTTTGACCAAATGGGTTATTGGATAACCACAGAGGCTGACCCACCTTACCATAATCTACCATCACGTCGTTTGTAAGTTTACCGGCTGACCGCATAGCTTGGTGTGCATTAAAGCCAGCAGACTTGTAGAAGTAGTAAGCTTGCAGATAAGTTCTGGCACGTCCTACCGCTTCGTTCAATTCAGAGGAGCGCCTTCCTGTAATAAACTCATGTCCAAATTCTTTCAGCTTATTGTCTGTCTGAAAAATAGAGAAGTCAATTTCTTCCATCAGCTTTGGTGCAATATACTTATTCTTCGCACCAAACTCCATAGCTCTTTTTGTCTCTAGGCTAGGGTTGACAAACTCGATCTCCCCTCTAGCAATAGATAGGGCTACATCCCCCTTACCCATACGACTAGCTTCCCTAAGAAGCGTAGGAGGGGCATACACAGTTGGTTGTAGCATGTTAGCGGTATGGTAACTAACAGACCATGCAAGGTCCTTCCAGCTAAAGAATCTACGTAGGTTGTTAACACCCCCAAGAGGGGAACGATAACCCATCCGTGGACCAAAGATACTATCAAACATATTCATTATAAACTTGTCACCCCCACCTAGGGGGACTCGTTCTCTAGCTACATCTACAAAATTCTCGATATACTCTGCGGTATGGGGCAGGCGTTTGTTTACCTCCGCCCAGACATTAGCTGGAATCTCATTCATAATACTCAGCATCATCTGTGACCGGGCATACTTAACAGCATTGGTAATATAAGAAGTCCGAGCGGTTTGTAAATCCTTTAAGTTCTTAGAGGTCACACCTGTATAACCAAGCCATCCCTTGACACCTGAACGGTGCAAGGAACTGGCAAGGAATTGTTGTTCCAGACTGGCTATACGATTATCTAATACCTTCTTCACCAACTTGGTCAGGGGATGGGTAGCACTAGAGTAAACCTCAGCGGTAGATTCAAAGGCATCCATCATATCCGACATATTACCCGGCTTGTCAGTCCTGACTTGCTCCGCACGGAGATTAACATTCTCCTGCCCAGTTTCAGCTAATTCTCTATACACATCATTCATCAGGTCTTTGATGACTTTATCAATAGACTTCTGGCTTCCTGATGTGCGGGTATAACCTACCGTTACATCTTTAGGCATACCATGCTCATCCTGCACCCGACGCAGAATCTTGATACCAATGTTACCTTTATAGGAATGGGGGAAGTGACCGGGCAAGAACTCAATAGGGTTCTTACCTGTCAAGGCTCTGCCTTCATTAATGAGCATATAGATAGACTTCATATACTCAGCTTCAGCCAAGTATGAATCAGCTACCTTACCACTATAACCCTTCTCAATAAGCATCTCACGGGTAGGATATTGGAGATTGTTATCTCTCAGGACTTGGGCATTATCAAATTCCAGCCAAGCCTTGTAGAGAGATTCAGTCTCTGTCTTTGTTAGGTTTCTCTCAATCTTGGAGAACCCCTCAGGGATACGTCTGGTATAACGTAGAGCAGTTAGTCCACGCTTACCTACCAGATTAGCACCCTTCATGAAGCTTTCCAACAGATCACCAAACTTCTGATCAATCTGTGTCATTCGATCAATGATAGTCTTGACAAGTGGATTATCAGCATAGAACTTGGATACATGCTCTGACGTAAGACCATACTTACCAAGGAAACTACCTACGTCATTGGGCAATACTAGCTTCTGTGGGGTGCCTTGAATTCTATTCAGGTCTTCCCCGATTGCCAAAGTTTCTACCACACGGTCAAGGACAGGCCCTTCCGTGTCGGGCAGGGCTAGTCCTCCACCAGCAGGTAGGTTCTGTTCTTTCTCAAACTCAGTCTTCTTATCACCCTGTTCTCTGCGGAGACGGAAAGCAGAAGGGTCAAACATACCACGTTGTCTTTTACCGGGACCTCCAGTAAGGAAACGTGTCTGTGCAGTATCCTCTGCTCGAAAAGCACGAACCTCGGCTGGTATCTTTAGATATTCTTTCTCATTTGCTATCTGTTCTTTAGTGCCCCAGAAATCCTTTGTCCGACGACTGTAAGGACGCTTTACCGAATCTCTGCCATGCATTAATTCGTGAGCTATAATAGAGACAATACTACTTGTATCTAGAGCAATTATTTTTTCTGGTAAGTATACGACTCCATCAGTATGATCCCAGAAAGCGTGAATATTAGGATTGGGTTGACCCCCTTGCATAGAATCAAACGTGCTGTTAGAAATAACTCTAACATCCTTAACTTCCGAGAATCTGGGCCAATTCTTTTTAATAAAGTTGAAGGCGGATTCAATCTTTGCAATAGGATCACCTTGAAAGATCAAGGCCCCAGTCTGACGCCTACCCGGACCCTTGAATGGATCAATAGTCCCTTCAGTAAACTTGGACTGTAATTCCTTAATCTCAGCCGTTACTTCCTCAATAGCTTCCTTGAAGAACTTAACGGTATCCTTCTCTTCCCTGCCTTGGGCATCACGTAGTTCTTCCTGAAACCGTTCTCTATCTCTCTCTAGCCTAGACATACGTTCTATATGGCCTACAGCCCCAGTCTCACCCCTCGGTGGTAGGGTTTGTTCAGGGGCAGCACCCTTCTCCCGGAACTCTCGGACAGCCCTAGCCGTAGCCTCAGCTTCAGTCATAACAGGGGGTCCAGCCTCACCACCGCGCTCTTGGAAGCGACGGACAGCATCGGCTGGAGTCTCGTCAGGGATAGGTCTTCCTGCCCTCTCCGGGACCTCATAAGGGACAGCCTCAGGCTCTGGACGGACAGGTTCAGGTTTCTTACCACCTATAGTCTCCCTTACCCAATCTACAGGTGTAGAGGGTGGGGTTTCCATAGTGGGTTCAGTTTCGTAGGTCTTACGAACAGTTTCGTTATATTTTGCGGAGGGTTTGGCGGGGGGACGTGGAGCATTACCACGCATAAATGGAGCAGTAGCGAACAAGCCTAACTGGGCACCAGACCCTAGTTCACCGGCTCGTTGATTAGACTGGGCTTCATCTTCTCCCAATAGTTGACCACCATAATACCGAGCAGCACCAGCGATATTGCCCACCCCTTGAAAGACTTGATTAAGAACATCCATAGGATAGGTATAAGCATCCTTCTGGCGAAGGGCTTCCTTTTGCTCCGCGGGTATATATCCTGTGGCTGCTTCTGCGGTAGCATGACCAGCTTCTCCAACACCCTCTAATGCTTGTGTAGGCGTAAGATCACCACGGGCTACATCATAGATAGCTTTAGGGGTAGCCACAAGACTACCTGCACCACCAACAAGGAGGTCAGATGCAGCAAGAGCACCAGCAGAGAGTTGATCATAAGCACGGCCAACGAGCCCACGCTCACCTACAGTTTCCCACTTATCAACCGTTTCCCACTTGTCTACGGTTTCCCATTCAGACATTATTTACCCTTTAGTTTGCGTTGTAACTGACCTTTTTCATTCACACGGTAATCATATTTTTCAGGGTCATAAGGAACGCCAGCCTGACGAGCCCGAGCTTCCATTTCGGCTTCTCTGAGAGTGTTAGTAGGTTGTTGTGTTTCTGGTTTGTAGAGATCAGGATGGGTTTGACGTGTTCTAGCTCTATGCCGGTCAATCACAACCTGTCTTTCTCGGTCATTAAATGCCATTTCAAAATCAAATTGGTCAGACTTCGACATAGTATTCTCGAAATGATCTCTAAGCAATTCACGTTCTGTTTCATTAATTGTCTTAGGGTCTTTACGATATTTATCCATAGCCCTAGCGACCACAGCATTAGGTGCATTAACAGGTTTCTCTGAGGTTGCTCGCTCTTTCGCTTGGGCAATTAGAGTTTTACGACGTTCTTGTTCTAGTTTAATCGCACGTTCATGCGCTTCATCCAACTTTATTCTCTCACGAATAGTGGGAGCAGTATTAACTGCTTGTTGATAAGCACCTGTAATTTCTTTCATGAGTTGACCACGATCTGTGGCCCGCATTTTGGAGGTATCTTTACCTGCCCTCTCCATAGTTTTGAATGCAGTTTCCCATGCTTCATTTTGTTGCTCATAGTTCATTGTAGATGCACCACGAATAACAGGTTCAAAAGCACGAATAAACGTATCAGCCTCATCAGCTTCCCGAGTCATGTGACCACGACGCACCTTACCTTGGGATTCAAGATCACCGGCTTCTACATCAGAAGCAATACGTTCAGGAGTGCCGGCGGCAGCAGCTAGGGCACCTTCCCTACGAATAACATCAGGTTGTCGTCCAATCTGACCCTGAACATCACCCATCTTTAGTTGTCTTTCAGCAGCACGGAGAGGAGCCCCTTGTCTGGCTTCTTCTTGAGCAGCCCGTTCTCGGGCTATATCCAGATTCATCAATTGACTCTTCAAAAGGCGTTGTTCATCCTCTTGTTGAAACCTACGTCCGCCATAATACCCTTCCTCAATATGAGGAGTTGTATAAGCGCGAGGAAATAAATCAGCCATTTTTATGCTCCAAAGTATTTGTCATAGAGATCAGCAAAAGTTCCACCAATCTTAAAAACATCTGTTGCTACATCTCGTCTAAGACCGGCTTCTGAACCCTGAATCCCGGCGAGATTTCGAGCCATGTCCGCACTAGGGAATAGAGACATACCTGCTTGTTGCGCGCGATTACCTAATGCAGTTTCATACTGA
>Ga0137343_1000034_pt1 | contig 10355 bp, 18 predicted proteins | sample EasRivERMLT499_2_FD_104755 | JGI IMG/M metagenome (GOLD analysis project Ga0137343, IMG submission 104755) | Soil microbial communities from meander-bound floodplain in the East River, Colorado, USA - East River MetaG ERMLT499_2 | ecosystem: Environmental > Terrestrial > Soil > Floodplain ... | reverse complement strand
GTCGAGGCCATCCTACTGCGCCACAATGTCTATACCCCCGGTGGGTGTTTGATTTTCGCGCATCGCCTGCATGTTTTCTCGCGTCCTATTCAGTTCTTTGATCTCAGCCCAGTACGTTCGTTTGTCTCGCTCATATGATTCGTCAAGGTAATCGTGGCAGCCCGAACAAACCGGCAAGGAGTTGTCTCGTTCGAGCCTCAGGCTTCGATCGTCCTTCACCTTCACGATGTGATGGCAGGCTACGCATGCTGTGTACTTGCCGGAAGCGAAGCATCGGACGCACAGTGGTTCGTCCTTCCTTATCGCTTCGCTGAGACGCTTCCATCGTCCATCGTATCCTCGTTGGTTCGTCGTCTTGGCGTGCTTCTGTCTTGGTCCTGCACCACACCGATCGCACTTACCGTCTCGCTTGACGCCTCCACATCGACACGCTATTGGGATGGCCATCTAGCTTGTACTCACCGCCGTTGTTGTTACCTCAAAGATCACCCAGAAGTCTTCTCCACTCGTTGGGTCAATCAGATATTCAAATCGGTACACTCTTCCGCCATTGGGTAATGTTGTCTTGGCTGGGTCATGGCGAAAGTTGTAGCCCGTACTGTCTGCTGTCCAGATTGATGGAGTTTGCAAAGCGTCAAAGATGACGCTCGACACTGTTAGCGATGTAGACGCTAGGACGGTTGCGCCAGTGCTCTTGTCGAATACTGAATAGGTAATCCCTGTGACGCCTGCTTGGGCGATGTTTGTGCCGCTGGAGTTCTGGACACGAGCCATCAGGACAACGGCACCATCCTCGTACGCTTGTCCTTTGATTACCGTGGCGCTCATTCGCAACCTGCCTGTCCTGCCTTTGCTCCTGGCATGAACACTCCACCGACCTCTGCACCTGGCACGAACGCCATCCCAGCTTTCGCGCCTGGCACGAACACCTGACCAGCCTCGACACACCACGGCCCTGCGCCACCAGCGTTGACAGAGTAATTCCACGACATACCAACTGCGTAAAACCGTTGGTGCTGATAGGCCGATCCTGCGTTGAATTCGATAATCATGATGGCGTAGTAATCAGTTCGATCAGCCGTGCGTCTGCACCAGTTCCGGTGAATCGCAGCATTACCGTGTCGGCGTTCATGTCGGCTGCGGCTAATGTGATCTTGTAAACACCGTTACCTACCTCTGATGCACTATTGGCACATGCCGCGAATGCTGCCCCATCGAGTGAACGTGTTGCCGTGATCGTCAGGCCTGTCTTGCTGGTGATGTGGTCAGAACTGTCAACCATAAAGAACATGAAGTTGCTCAAAGCCGTGTTCTTGGGATGCCCGCTCTGAATCTTTACTGAGGCTGTTACGCTACCCACGGCGCCCGAAACGGCGCCGACCGTAGTGCCAGAAAGATTCCGACCACGAATGATGATCCGGTCCCCAGCCGCCACAGTGAACGCCGCCGCCGCAACTAATGTGACCGTGCGGGTTGATCCGGTGTAATCGCCGATCGCTACTGTCGCTTTTTGAACGGCCGTACTCGTATCAAGGATCGTTGCCTCTGCACCGTTGTATGCGTCGTCGTCTACCGATCCGGTCGTGAGCGTGAAAGATGTTTGGCTAGCGAGCGTGGCGATTGTTGTTTCGTGCGTCGGCGATTCGGACAGTTCTTCCCAAACTCGCACGGTGATATCCGGCGTTGTCGTATCGCCCGCCAAGCCGGTCAGGTAAACCTTCAGTACGTCGGTCGCATTGAGAATTACGGGGATCGTGACGAACGATGCGGCCGTGATGCCAGACGCTACGGCCACTGCACTAGCGGGAACGATTTGAAAGGCGCTGCCAGCCCCAGCACGTTGAACCGTGGCGTAAGGTGTATAGTCCCCATCGCCTGCGATCTGATCGGCGTCGATTGTCACGAACACTTTTCTAGGCCGCGTCGTGTTGGTGAAAGTATGCACCAACAGCGCAGAACTGAGGTTCTGATTGCTCAGCGTGCTCGTATCGATTTGGGTGATGAAGCTCACGGTATACCGCTCTCCACGGTGCCAAACGAAACGGTTGCGGACTGCTGAAACATGAATCGGTAGTTCGTGCGGATATAGTCCACGGGTGGCGCCGCTTTCCACACTCGCACTTCGTCAAGTGCCCCGTTGAAATATCCGCTGTTCGTTACACTCGCGCCCCACTGCCAGCGTGTTCCGGTTGGCCTAAAAGCATTACCACCTGACGACTGAATTGTCGTTGCTGCAGCGCCGTCCAAGTACCAAGCAAAGACACTGCCTGTCCAACGTAAGGCCACGTGGTGGACACCAGCGGTAAGGACGTTTGTCATTGCCACGCCCCCCCCCCCCTGGACTAGACTCAGGGTCTCGTTCGTAAAGTTTTCAGACGCTGACCCAAAGTATATAAACGGCACTCCAGTTCCGAGCACACCGCCTAGATACCCACCGGCGTTTGTTACGTCTTCCTGGTCAACCTGATTGTCGAGCACGAACACCCATTCAAAACACTCCTGTTGCTGATTAAAAGAAGACGGTTGCTGTATGTATTCGTTCACTCCGTCGAGGTTTATTCTCTTACCGACTGTTCCCGCTTCGATGTCGCCAGATTCGATGTTCGTTGCGGTCGCATGATTCTGCCACAAACTTGCGTCCAACTGATCGCCTGCACCCGATGGCGCGTAATCACAGTGCTGGACAATCCGACACATTGGTTGCGCTGACCAAGGATTGACGGTTAGTGCCGTTGCTGATGGACGTCCCCACCATAGATAGAATGTGATGTTGTAATTCGATGATATGTCGAGCGGACCTATCCAAATCTCACCTGTTTGAGCACCTGTGTTCCAGTTGCGGACTTTCACCGGTATCTGATTGAGTCCGTAGGAATCTGTCGACGCTCGAATGTCCGAGCCGTCAGACTTCGCCTCGGACCAAATCGTCTCCGGGAAGCCGGTAGCCATCTGATTCAAATAGGCGACGTAGTTCGATAGATCGCCTGTGACCTGAGATGCTGCAATCGTGACCGGGCATTTCTTCCGCCACGCGCCGCCTGGCAAGTTGTCACCAAGGAAATTAAACGTTAGTTCAAATATTCCATGTTCGTTGTAGAGCTCACAAGAATACAGCGTCCACGATCCGTCGACGTTCTTGGTCATCTGCCAAATGTTGTCGCTGTCAACGTTGGCACGATCTAAGAGATGGTGCCTCGTCAACGTTACTCCCTGATCGTCGCTATACACGACAGACAACCACTCATTTGAATCGTTGACGTAGTGCCTGCCTGTAAACCAGACACGGCCAGTATCCGAATCAAAGGTTCCCTGACCGGCATGGAACAAACCGATTTGAGCGGTAACGTTCACTGCCGCACCAATCGTTACACCCAAATCAGTCGTGATCTTGGTATACGTCGCGACATTTGGGTCATCGCGAAGCAAGAAGAACAGTGTCGTGCCGCCTAGCCAGACGGGCGTTACTTCGTTGACTCCAGCCCCAAGATCATTGACGAATTCCCACGAGTTGATATCGCCGTTATTCGAGTTCTTCCATAATCGGGCGGCGAAAGCACCCGGTGCCGTGTTGCCGTACACCGTGCAATACAGCGTCGAGCCAACTGGCGCGTTGGCAAAGTAATATTGGTCGTCCACAGGAAGAACGCCGTTATCAAATGCCTTCCCTTCATCCGTAAATGTGCATGTTGTCGTCGTTAAATTTGTGCAACGCCATTGCCTCGTCCCTTTGGTCGTTCCGTTGATCGGCGGTTCGGTGAAGTCATATTCGTTTACTAGAATCAACAGGTTGCCATTGGCTAATTCCAAAACAGTCGCGCAAGCCACATTTGGGGCATCGACCGCAGACAAGGGAAACCCAGTCACCGATGCGCCGCTGATCGTCTTATCCTCATCCGACCACGTGGCGCCACCATCCGCTGAAAACCTGATGTGCGCCCGGCCATCATTGCTCGAATGACCAATGCCACCGCGATACACTCGGACGCGCAATCCCGAAACAGTGTGATCGACGAACGAAACACGGGTCAGATACGACTTTCCACCGGCCGTTTGCTCCAAGTCCCTGGCAGATTGCAGGAATATCCGACGCTGCGACAACGGCAGTTGCGCGTTGACCGGCGAACCAGAATTGGAATGAAAAAGTGATGTAAACACTGAAACCTGCAATTACACTGGAACGATTCTCAACTCAGGGGCTCATCCAATGGCTTTCAAGCATTCTGTGCGGCGTTTTATTAGCCGGTTCGGCATTCGGATAAACCGCATCCAGCCGCTGTCTCGTGACTACGAAGTCAATATTCCGCTGCGCGAAACGCTTCAAATCCTGAAAAAACACGATGTTGCGTCTGTTACCGATTGGTTTGAAAAGTCCATTGTCTGCGCCCGCAACAGTCAGGACGATTTGACGAAAGGCTTGTTCAATTTCATTCGCGATACGATCCCCAAGGACAGCCGCATTCTCGTTACCGGTTGCGGCACTGGGGGGATGCTCTTTTGGATCGCTCAACAGGGATTCAGTCGCGTCGAAGGATTTGATTTGGTTCCACAAGCCATCAATGCCGCTAAGGAAATCAGCGAGCGATACAAGCTCCCGGCGAAACTGTGGGTCGACAATGGCTTGGCCCCGCAGCACATCGAAGGCAAGTACGATTTGATAACGGCCTGCTATTGGGTGTATTCCGCCTGGATGGGGAACTACGACAATCCCCCGCGGGAGAAGCACGAACGCGACCAATTGCTGCGCGAGTTCCTTGCTATCTACGCTCCGCATTTGGAACGCAACGGGCTGCTGGCGCTTGAGTTGATTGATTCCGTGGCGGATTACAACGAGCCACATTGCGATATCTACCCTGTCCGCCACAGCGAGCACCAAGTACGCGGCATTGCGGCCGAGTTCGGCTTGTCGATCGCTAAGATGATTTTCAATCGCAATCATGGGTATCAACCGCGAATGCTGTACTTCTTGAAAAACGACAAAGGTTCCTGAAAAATCACCGTAACGCTAACCACGTTCTAAAACCGCAACCGATCGTGCAGCCACTCGTACGCGGTGTAGGCCAGAGCCAACGCGCCGAGGACCACGATCACGAATAGCTTTTTCACTTCAACGCTCCGCGCCGTTTATCGCACGGCAGCACGTCACGGTCTTTCAATTCAGGATCAAACGTGCCTTTTGTCTCGAAAAACGCTCGACCGACAACGCACCGCCTGACTTTTTTATCGTGCCAGGCCAACGACCAACGGTCCCCGCGAGACACCGGGCGAGCGTTCACGTGGTCATACAATCGCCATCCGACAACGTGATAGTTCGGCTCGAAGTCAATTGTTTGTAGTTGCCAAAAAATGTATTGCCGGAACTGTTCGGTTTTCCCATCCTGCGAAACGACGCTGTTGAGCTCGATCCAGTCGACGTGATCGACCTCGACTCGAGCAGGGAGGAAGCTCAGCAGTAGGATTCCAATCACCGAACTACCTCCACTCTCCCGTCCCAATGCGTCACGCGCACCGATATCAACTGATCGGTAAACGTCGGTATCTCGCATGGTCCCCGATTCCACCTTCCCGGACTGTAATATTCCAGCCTCGACCGGATGCGATACCGCTTTCCTTCGATTCGTTCGTAGGTCGATTCCGCAACGATCATCGACCGGGCTGGCGCGCCAAACAGAGGCTTGTCATTCAGGCCGTGAATCATCGTGTTCGCCAAGATCGATCCGTGCATTTCGTGGACAAGTTCCATCCGCGGCGGGGCGACGGCGATAAGCAACAAAAGTGCGTTCATGGCCTATTTTCAACTATTTGGAAAATTCCGTAAAAATAACGTGTTGTACACATTGACGTGTACACGATATGGTGTATAATCAGGACGTAACGCAAACGACACCGACGCAAAAAGGAAACGACTCATGTACCAGATCAATTTTCAAAACGGCTACCAAATCCAAGTCATCGGTCGCGGCGAAAAAGGGATTTGCCGAGTTGTTGATCGCCACCAGAACATCATGTTCAGCGGCGTCTATGCCGCATGTGAAACGTGGCTCAACAACCGAGCAGTGTTCTCGGCGTAACCAATACACGGGTGTCGCGGCCACATTGAAGCAGAGCCGCCCATTGGCTAAGTCGTTTTCAGAAGACGACCTTTCCGCGACACCCGCCTTTTTTCCTTCCACGTCCGAAACACACCTATGGACTGGCCTGCAACTCTTCGCGCCGCGATCACCAACAGCGGCCGCACTACCTACGCGATTGCGAAAGAATCTGGCGTGCCCGTGCAAACCGTCGACAGAATCGTCTCCGGACAAGAACCAAGACTCAGCACCGCCGAGAAGCTCGCGGCTGTCGTGGGGCTCGAGCTGCGCCGGCGAGGGCGAAAGCACAGCGGCAATGAGTAGTAGGATTGCGTTCATTTGCTGGCTGGGATAGTCACGATCGAGTCCAGGGGAGTCACACGCCCGATTAGTATCCGGCCTTGTTGCGTGTCCGCCTCTCTGACGCGGATCTCGATCGGAAATGTCGTTTTGTCTTTGCGTACTCCGTCGCACTTCACTTCGGTAATTTTTTTGGTATCGACGGCAAGCTTCAGCCGTTCAGTAAAGCGGTTGTTGTGTCGCGGTCTAAATTCAGGGGACATCAATTCCGTGATCGATGTCCCCTTTAGTTCCGAAACTGAATAGCCGAATAATGTCGCCGCGCCATGAGTCGCGTTTAAAATTGTGCCATCGAAACCGACGTACACGGTGTTTGACAGCACGGCCTCTAAAAGCTGAGCCTCGAAGTCGCCCTTCAACGAGAATGCCTCTAACTGTTTTTCTCGCTTGGATTCCCACACTGAGTAAACAATCGTGGGGGCTGTCGCCAAGACGACGAACAGTAGCGTTCCGATATGCCGCAGGCGATCGCCCATTTACTTCTCCATCTGCACGTCCAAGCCGAGCGCTTTCATTGTGTTCTGAACGAAGATTCCAGCGAATTCTGGTTGCGCGAAACCAATCACCAGCGAATAGGACAAGCACTTCCAGGGGTTGGCATACACTTCGTTGCCAAAGCTCAGGCCGATCACCACAACGCTTGCAAGGGCTCCAAATAACGCAAATGACAGCACAACCCGCCACCGCCATTGCCGGGAAGATCTCAGGAATCTGGCAAAACCAGCTGTTCCACCCGCGACAGCGAATAGTAAGTACGCCAACGACATGCTGATGTACTCAGGGTTTTGCACGGCCAGTACCGTTGGAATAATCGCCCCTGCGCTGGCCAGATGCTTGTGGTGTGTCATCAATTAAAGTTCCGCCGCTTTTCGGTCGATACTCTTCCGCGTGAATCACAAACCGCGCCACGGTCGTTCTATCTTCGGACCTAAGCCACCAAGTTGGTGGCAGGGGTTCATCGTTGGCTGCTGGCTTGGTCATTGATATCAATCTCCGGTCTTTGGATTTGTGCTCATGTTCTTAGTCGCGTCGTTCGCTGCTTTTTGGACGGCTTTGGCCACAGTCTCTTGAGACACGATTCGCGCATCGTCTCGATTTTGCTTCGCCTCTTCGTCAACTTTTATCTGAGTGGCCTTATGTTCTTCAACTGCCTTTTGTGCGCGTTCGTAAAGGTCTCTATCGCGCTGCGTGGCTTCAGGCATCTCGGCTAACTGCTTGGCCAAAACCTCGTACATCTCAAGTTGGATCAGCGCTGCTGAGTTTCCTTGTCGGACGGCGGCCGTAGTGAGAATCTTGACTTCCTTGATCTCGCTTTCGTTTCCCTTCCCGAGCGTCACTGCCTTGGTTGCAGCCGCTACGGCAGCATCCGCGGAAGCCTTCGTTCGCATTTGCATGTAGCCGAGAACGATTGCCACAATTCCGGTAACTATGGTTCCCCAAGCCGAATCCGAAAGCGCCAGAAGCGAAACCCCGATGATGATGGTCACAACAGACTCACGATGAACTTAATCGCCGCTATTCCGACGACGACACAAAAAACAACCCACAAAATTTGGACGACGAAGGCCGGAACCGCGATGTGCATCACTGGCAGGATGATGAGAACAACGGCGATACATCCAGCCACCACCAGGGCCAAGATCGCCAATCGAGTGAGCGACATTCCTGATAATTTCGGTTCGACGTCGTTCATCGCGTTGTCCCCAATCCTAAAAAGCCCGGCGAGCGGAAGGACACCCACCGGGCTCTGCGTTAAGCCGCCCACAGCGGCGGACGTACCGTTACCGTTTGCCGCGCAATCGAGAGAATTCCGGCGTTTCCGGAGGAATCGGGACTTCGGGATTCGCACCGAGCGACTTCAGGCGAGCAACGGATGCGGTCAGCCCGCCCTTTACCGCCGCGACTTGCTCAGCGGTCATGCCGGTCGACACTTGATTCGCCAACGTCGCGATGTACTCGCCGACGCGGGTCGTCTCGGCGTCGATCTCCGCGACCAAAGCGGTGATTTCTTCGTGGGACATTTTCTCTTTCCTTTCAAACAAAGTCAGAAACAAAACGTGAACGTTACGATGCTGATTCCGTGCCGAGCCCCTTCATCCGTTCTAGTTGCTCAGCAAGCTTTTTCTGTACCTCCGCTTCCTGCTCAGGGGTCATGTCGTCTCGCTCCATGAGTACGAGCAGTTCCGTCAACTGAGTCTCGATGCGAGTTTGCTGCGCTTCGATTCGGTCTTGTTGTTCCTTTAGCCGCAAATCGTTGCGCAAGCCGTTGACCGCATTTTCAATCCGGTTGAGTTGGTTATTCGTGAACATCGATCCACCCTTTCCGCCCCTCCAACGCCACCGCCACCAGTTCATTTCTTCGGACGCCTCTACCGGTTCCACGGCAGGATCCGCCACTCGCGAACCCTCTCCAATCGTCGCCCTCTCCACTCCGCTCTCCCCTGGACATTCACCCGAGACGGCGACAGTTGCGGGAGCAGTCGGCACGAACCGCCCGCGCACTGAGCGGAGCACGGCGCACAGGAAATGGCAGCTAAAATCAGGCAGAGGACCGCGATAAAGAGTTTCATGGCCTGGGTTCCTTTTCGGTTAGGCTGCCAGTGCGGCCAGTAATTCAGGTGAGATACCAATGCTTCGTAACGACGTCGCACCAGACGCCACGCGGCGAACAGTGGACAACGAGTCGTAACCCATGCCGTACGCAAATCGAACATTGACTGCTGCGCCCCACGGTCCCCAGGAATTCAAATATCCGAAGCGCAGGTTGTTGGTTTTCACGCGGCCGAACATCTTGATTGCCGTGATGCAATGGCTGCTGCGTGCGTACGTAACTGGATGGTTCTTCAGAATTGCGGAACCAAATTCCTCGATGCCTCCCAGGTCGACATATTCGTCTTCCTTGAAGATGGCTCCCGTTTCTTCCCATCCCTGTGGCAAGTCCGCTCGGAAACCAACGGCGCGATGCGTGTGTTTGAATCGTGTTTTGTTGGCTGGCGTATCGAGCGGTAAAGCCCCGCGGGCCCGCATCTCGCGAAGATTGTCGGACAACATGCTGCCCGATCCTGGCGAAGAACCAGTGCGTGTGTAGAGCGATGCCGCACTCAACGGAATGAACTGGTCGAGCCCGAGCGATTCAACGCACTTGATTTCCCATTGAGCGGTTTTCGATTCCGCGACGCATGAGCCCTCGCCATTTTGGTCGTGAACAATGGCAACGAGATCGGAAAGCCAAGAGTTTTCGGCGTCCTTCCGGTCCATGATGTCATCCCATTTATCCATTGGAATGACTTCGTCGACATCACCGAACAATGCACGCTCGGCGCCAAGCGGCTCAAGGCTGAGGTTTCGCGGGGCTGCGCAACCAAGCAATCGGTTGACCTTCAGTGATTCCGTCCAAAAGTCGACGTCTAAGAATCTTTCGTCAACTTGCCCCAGGTCAGTGATGATTCCGCTCATTGATTAGCCCCCGTGCCTTTTGACAAGCTCAGTGATTCCGTCAACGGTCATGTCTGTAGGCAAGTCACCGGCGTATAAACCTGCGCCGGATGATTGGTCGAGAATTACGATAGCTGGGAACTTTTGCGTGGCTGGTTTTGTTTTGATGAATCGCTGCGTTACCGGGCTGGATTGACCGCTCCGGTCCTTCCCGTCCTGGTCGAGAATAAACACCCGATGCCCCTTGGATTTCAGCCACTCCACGAACGCCGGATTGGTCCGAATCAGGACGTGTAAGCTCGCTTGCCGTTCCGTCACTAACCCCGACTCGTGAATAATCCCGATGTCCCTTTTCCCCACCGTTACAGGCGGTGGGGTTGGCGTAGGGTCCGGTAGTTTGATGATCGTGACTTCGGTCAGTACGACCGTGCCGGATGGCGTATATGCCACTCCAAGCAACTGACCGCTCGGCAACTGAATAATCACGGCCCG
>Ga0137343_1000032_pt1 | contig 10605 bp, 9 predicted proteins | sample EasRivERMLT499_2_FD_104755 | JGI IMG/M metagenome (GOLD analysis project Ga0137343, IMG submission 104755) | Soil microbial communities from meander-bound floodplain in the East River, Colorado, USA - East River MetaG ERMLT499_2 | ecosystem: Environmental > Terrestrial > Soil > Floodplain ... | reverse complement strand
GCCGTTGATGTCTTTCAACGACTGCATCTGCCCGTCGCGTTCAATCGTGGCGCGCACCTGTTCCGAGCCGGGCGTCACCAGGAACGGCACGGCTGACTTGATGCCGTGAGCCTTCGCCTGTTCGGCGACGTCCGCTGAACGGCTCATGTCCTCGTAGCTTGAATTGGTGCAACTGCCGATGAGCGCGCTCGAAATCCGGTCGATGAACTTGTTGCCCGCGTCGCTGACCTCGGCGGCGAGCTTCGAGATCGGGCGCGCGCGATCCGGAGAGTGCGGGCCGACAACATGGGGTTCGAGCGTAGAGAGGTCGAGCCGCACTACGCGGTCGTAGTATGTCTCGGGGTTGGCTTCGACTTCCGGGTCCGGCTGCAGCAGGTCCATGTTCTTTTCCATCAGCGGCACGAGTCCGCCGCGCCCGGTCGCGCGCAAATAAATCGCCATGTGCTCGTCGGCGGGGAACATCGAAGTCGTCGCGCCGAGTTCCGCGCCCATGTTGGTGATGGTGGCCTTGCCGGTGGCGCTGATGGTGCGCGCGCCGGGGCCGATGTATTCGACGATCGCGTTGGTGCCACCGGACACGGTGAGCTGGCCCGCGACGTACAGGATCACGTCCTTGGGCGCCGTCCAGCCGCTCATCCTTCCGGTCAGATACACGGCGATGTGCTTCGGATACAGCACTTCCCATGGCAGGCCGGCGATGGTTTCCACCGCGTCCGCGCCGCCGACCCCGACCGCGCACGCCCCGAGTCCGCCGGCGTTGGGCGTGTGCGAGTCCGTGCCGATCATGAGCGTGCCGGGAAAAGCGTAGTTTTCCAGCACGACCTGGTGGATGATGCCCGCGCCCGGCCCCCAGAAGCCCGCGCCGAACTTGGCGGCCGCGGAGCGCAGAAAGTCATAGACCTCGGTATTCTCCCTAAGCGACTCGCGCAAGTCCTGCTTGCCCTCGACGCGCGCCTGGATCAGGTGATCGCAGTGGATCGTGGTCGGCACCGCGACGTGGTCGCGCCGGGTCTGCATGAACTGCAGCATGCCGGTCTGCCCGAGCACGTCCTGGAAAACGACGCGGTCGGGACGCAGGAACAGGTAGCTCTTGCCGGGCTGCATGTCCTGGCTTTCCGGGTCGTCGAGGTGCCCCAGCAACACCTTGTCGGCCAATGTCAGCGGCTTGCCCAGGCGGCGGCGCACCACCTTGAGGTTTTTCGCCATGGTCTCATACACCTTGGCCGCCATCTTGGGAGTCGATTCAATCGTGATCATTTCTCAGCTCTCCTAACCCTTGAATTAATGCAGAACCGCTAGCATAACCGATGGACCCGTGACGGGATAAGGGTGCCGATCACCGGCAATTTCGTTACCGTCTCTAAGAGGCCGTTTCAAAATGACTGAAACGGCCCCTGATGTAGGGGAGCATGAGAGGAATATCCCCTCATTTCGTTACCATCTCTAAAGGTTGAAATAGGCGAACGCGGCGTCGATGGGCGAAGCGTAGATCGGCACCCGGTCGTCGATCGTCGCGGTCTTGCCATCGGCAACGCCGGCCGCCGCGATCCAGTTGCACGTCTCCCGCGTGCCGCCCTGGGGGCCGCCGAAGGCCGGCATGCCCGTGACCGCGCGGCCGCGCTCGCCGATCGCCTGGCTGGCATCGCCCGCAGGAATCCTGTAGTTGTCGAAGCAGGCCGCCATCGCCTCGATGTCGCCTCTTGCCATGTGCCCCAGCAACGTCTCGTCGAACTCCTCATTCAGCCAGGCGTCCGGTCTTTGCGGCGTGTGCCACATGCCGCCGGAACCGATCACCGCGACGCGCAGGCCCCCGGGAAATTCCTCGACGACCTGCCGTACCGCCCGGCCGACCTGGAGGCAGCGCCGCGCGGTCGGCTGGGGCGCGTAATAGCAGTTGATCAGGATCGGCACGATCGGCGTCTTGAGATCGGTCAGCGACTGCGCTGGCCGCATGATCGAGTGCCCTATGCCCACCGCTGGCTTGGGCGACTCCATGCAGAAGGCGGGGTCGATACCCCGCTTCATCAACCCGGTGAGGAGCGCGATACCCAGTTCCGGATGCCCCTTCAACTTCAACCGCTTCGGCGGCTGCGCCGGCCGCATCTCCCCGATCGGGGCCTCGTCGGTCGTCATCGCGCCCTCGAACTCGTCGCCCACGTAGATCGAAAACGCGGGGTAGTTGGAGAAATCGAAGCATTCCAGCTGGTCATCGCCGAAGATCACGATGACGTCCGGGCGCACCTCCGCCAGCTTGCGCCGCAGTACGCCGAAGCCTTCCTGGACGCGGGCGTGCTTGCGCCGGCTCGACTCGAGGTCGTCTATCGGCACATCCGGGCGGATCGGGCGTGCGGCGCGGGCGCGGTTCCAGTCCTCCGGGCGCCGGTAGCAGAACGGGGTGTGGGCTGCCTGGAAAACGCCGACAATCTGGGCCATCAAAAGATCCTTTTTCTGACGGGGGCGAACGTCATTCCGCTTTCACGCCGGTGACCTGTATCACCTTTGCCCACATTGCGACTTCCGTCTCGAGGTGGCGCGCGAAATCGGCGGGCGAGCCCGGGTGCAGGTCCATGCCCCGTGCCCGGAAACTCGCAGCCACGTCAGGCAGCGCGATCACTTCGTTGATCTCCCGGTTGAGCCGGTTGACAACGGCGGCCGGCGTCTTCGCCGGAGCGAAGAAACCCACCCACGAACGCTCCTCGAATCCCGGGAACCCGGCCTCCGTAACCGTCTGCACATCCGGCAGTGCCTCGGAACGCTTCAGGCTGGAGACCGCCAGCGCTTTCATCCGCCCCTGCTTGATGAACGGCCACGAAGCGCCCGAGCCCGACAGCAGGTCTACCTGGTTGCCCAGCACGGCGGTGATCGCCACCCCGCCGCCCTTGAAAGGCACGTGTACCGCGTCGAGCCTGGCCAGCACTCTCAGCAGGTAATCGGCGGCGATGTGGGAAGACGTGCCAACCCCCGCCGTGGCATACGTCAGGCGCTTGCCCTTGTACATCCGGATCAGGTCCGGCAGGTCCTTGGCGGGATGGGACGACAGCACGACGAAGAGCCCCGGCGTGGAAACGGTTCTGGCTACGGGCGTGAAGTCCTTCAGCAGATTAAATTTGAGGTCCTTGTAGAGTGTCACGTTGACAGCGGAAGCCGCGGTATGCACCAGCAGCGTGTAGCCGTCCGGCGTGGCTTCCGCCGCAATCCTGGCCGCCAGGTTGCCACCGGCACCGCCGCGATTATCGACCACGAATTGCTGCCCGAGCCGGTCGCTCAGCTTCTGCGCGATCTGCCGCGCGACAGAGTCGGCGAAGCCGCCGGCCGCGAAGGCCACGATCACCCGGACCGGTTTCGTGGGATAGGCCTGCGCCCGGGCGAGGAGCGGCTGGGCCAGCAGCAGAGCGATACTCGAAACGACGACGGCTCGAACGGGACTGCGCATGGACGCCATGATTGCCTTCACTGGTCAGGGTTTGCGTCCCGACCCGGCGCCATTGTAGTGCCCAAGTCCGTCAGGCTGCTAGACTGTAGCCGCGCGGACGCACGCAAGTCTCTTCCGGGGAGGCGGCAATGGAAGTCGCGAAGGCGTGGCTCGACTACCTGCAGCAATGGGCAACCTACGCGTCCGCTTGTGTCGGGCACCCGGTTCAGACGCCTTCGTGCCGGCCCTTTTGGACCCTCGCCGTGCTTGCTATATTCGGGATCGGAACGCTGCTGGTCCTGGCAATCGCCTGGCGGGTCGTTTCCTATAGGCGCAAGCTTGCCGCTGTGCATCGAGCCGAGCAGGAACGCGCGAGGGTTGACCACGACGCCATCGCCGCGAGCCGCTGGGGCGGCGACAAGGCGTATAGCGCCGAGCTCGGCACCGACGAAGTGGAGCGCCGCGTCCGCGAAGCCGTAGCGCAGCGCCACGCCGCCAACAAGCCGGACAGCCCGATCATCGTGGACAGGAAATAGGCCTGGCGCCAGGGGCGAACCGGCATCACCCCGTACATTTCGCGTCGCTTCCTTCCCCGGCGCTGAATGTGGTCCACCGTGTTGAAGCAGCCACAAACCGTTTTCTATTGTAGTTGCATGCCGACCTGGCGAATGATCGTTGCGTACTTGTCTATTTCCGCTTTGACGTAGGCCTGCATCGCGTCGGGCCGGCTGGCCACGACCAGGTAGCCGAGATCTTCCAGGCGCTTGCTGATCTCGGGCCTGCCCAGGACCGCGACCGCGGCTTTGTGTACGGTCTCGACCATCTCCCTGGGCGTCTTGGCCGGCACCATCAGACCGGCCCAAGCCATGACCTCGTAGCCGGGGAGCGTCTCGGCGATCGGCGGAACCTCGGGCAACCCGGCCAATCGTTTGGGCGCCGTTACGCCCAGCGCCCGGAGCCTGCCGCTCCGCATGTGCGGCAGACCCGTGGCGATGGGAGTGAAGTAGACCGTGGTTTCCCCCGCCAGTACCGAAGTGAGCGCGGGGCCGCCGCCCGTGTAGGGAACGTGCGCCATCCTGACCTTGCCGAGGCCGTTGAAATACTCCGCCGCGAAGTATGTGCCGCTGCCGGTGCCGGCCGAAGCGTAATTGATGTCGCCGGGACGCGCTTTCGCGATGTTCAGCAATTCGCGCACGGACCTGGCCGGCAGCGAGGGATGCACCACCGCCACGAACGGGGACAGGGCCAGCATGGTCACCGGCGAGAAATCGGTCAGGACGTCGTAGGCGAGCTTGCGGTACAGCGTTGCGTTGATGCTGTGGTTGGTATGCGCAAGGAACAGGGTGTAGCCGTCCGCCGGCGCCCTGGCCGCCAGCTCGGCCCCGATATTGCCGCCGGCCCCGGCGCGGTTGTCTACGATGACCTGCTGCCCGAACGCCTGCGCAAGACCGCTTGCGACGATTCGGCCGACCGTGTCCGGATTGCTGCCGGCCGAACTGGCTACGACGACGCGCACAGGCTTGCCGGGGTAGGCTTGCGCCCGTGCAGCGTCCGAAAAAACACTCGCAAGTCCGCCGCAAGCGATCAGGGACACGACCAGCCAGCGGGCGATACCGTGGTTGCTCGTTGTTGGAGCCGGCTTGCTCCGACACCGGTCACTCTTCATGAAGCGAGCAGCATGCCCTGGCCCACGACCGGCAGGCCGCGCCCCGCGCTGCGCAACGCCGCCCACAGACTCGAGTTCAGGTTGAGAAACACCGGCTTGCCGAATTCGGCCTCCAACGCCGCGACGGCATGGATGCTCAGCCAGCGGCCGCCGGGCAGTATCAATCCCTGCGCTGTCGGCGCGGCGGTCAAAGCCGCCCGGCCCAGCTCGAGCGCCATCCGCATCCCGTCCGCCGCGCCCAGGGTGGCGTTCTCGGCCATCGTCCGGCCGCTTGCCTGTTGTCCGACGACCTCAACGCCGGCCGACTTGAGATACTTCGCCACCGCGTCGTTGAGCGGTTGGTGCCACCGGGTAGCCAGCGCCGCACGCTTTACGCCCAGGTGCCGCGCCGCGGCGGCAATCGCCTCCAGATCCGTGTCGAGCGGCGCGCCCGTCCGGCGTGGCGCTTCGGCAATCATGCCCATCACCCGCTCGCGCCCCAGCGCGGCCGAAACCGGCACGCCGGTCAGTACGACCCGGTTCGCGCCCGCCTTGGCCAGTTCCACGGCATGCCTCCAGAACAGCTGCAACTCGTGCTCGACCGCCTCCGTCGTGTAATCGCCTATATCAAGGTTCGCCAGCATCAGCATCACGCCGTCGGGCGCAATCCGGTAAAACTGGTACGCCACGTTGTCGACGATGGGATGCGGCGTCACATACGCGAGGCGGAACCAGGGTTCCAGCAGTGGTTTCATCGTTGTGCGATTCCCGGTTTCATTATAGATTGTCTCCAGCAGCCTGTCGGACCTGGGATCATGAACCGTCGGTATGAATGCATGGGTAGTCGCTCCAGGTTATCGCCGAGCCGACAGGCTGTAGACTGCAACCCGTCAAAACCTGTAATTCAATTTAGCTGCTTGTCGGAGCGTAAACCCGGCAAGCTGCTGGTCCGATCAACGTCCAGCATACGAGAGGCGATATGACCCCCGACTCCCCTGCCCCGGCTGCCATCGCCCGCTCCAGCGCCGCTGCGCCACGCTTCGAATTCGATCCGTCGTGGCCAAAGCCGCTGCCGGACGGATGGATCGGCGGGCAGCTGGGCTGCGTGTACATCGATCATAACGATCGCATATTGGTCGTAAACCGCGGCGATATTACGAAGGAAGAGCAGGAAACCTGCATCCGGGCGCCGGCGGTCATGATCTTCGATCTCAACGGCAACCTGATCGGTTCATGGGGCGACTGGGAACTGCTGCCCACCACGGTGCACAGTTGCGCGGTGGACCGGGAGAGCAACGTCTGGATCAGCGCCAACGGCGACGGCATGGTGCAGAAGTACACCTTCGACGGGAAATTGCTGGTGCAGATCGGCAAGAAAGGCGTTTTCGATTCAGAGGACGGGACTCGCAGGACGAAATTCCTGAATGCAGGCAAGGACACGCTTCACATGCCGGCCGGCATCGCCTGCGATCCGGAAAACGGCGACGTCTATTTCGCGGACGGCTATGGCAACCGCCGCGTGGTGGTGTTCGACAGGAACGGGAAATACCTGCGGCAGTGGGGCAGACAGGCGACGCCGGAGGAAATGGAGGCCGGCGCCGGCGGCGCATTCGCGGAAGTCGTGCACAGCGTCGCGATCAGCAACGCCGGCCTGGTATACGTCGGCGACCGCCAGGGCGACCGCGTTCAGGTATTCGACAAGATGGGCAACTTCAGGCGCAACATCTGGATACGGACCGGCACCCCGATGCTACCGGATAAGCGCGGCACCGCGTGGTGGACCGCTTTTTCGCCGGACAAGGAGCAGAAGTACCTGTACGTGATGAACGGGCGCAACGAGCAGGTCCACGTACTCGACCACGCGAGCGGGGCCATTCTGTCGAGCTTCGGCCGTCCCGGCCATCAACTCGGCAGCTTCACGCACGGCCACAGCATCGCCGTGGACTCAAGGGGCAGCATCTACGTCGCCGAAACGAACTGGGGACGACGGGTACACCGGTTCAACCTGGCGCATTGACGAAGCGTGGGGATACGCGGTCAGTCGAGCTTGATGCCCGCATCCCTGATCACTCTGGCCCACTTGTTCATTTCACCCCGGAAGAACGTATCGAACTGCTCCGGGCCGGCAACCACCACTTCATTGCCTTCCCGTTCCAGGCGCTCGCGGACATCCGGCGCCCGGTATCCCCTGGCAATCTCCTGGTTCAGCCGTGCGATCACGTCCCGGGAAGTCGCCCCGGGGGCGTGTACTCCGGTCCACGGACTGGTGTCGAAGCCAGGCAGGGTGTCCCCGACCGGCGGCACGCCGGGAAGCGCGGCGGTCCCGCGCGCGCTGCTCACGGCGATCGCCCGCAACCGGCCCGTCTTGATGTGAGGGAGCGTGGGCAGGATGGCGCCGAACAGCCACGAAATCTCCCCGCTCATCAAGGCCGTCAGCGAAGGCGCCGCACCCTTGTACGGCACGTGCACCATGCTGACGCCGGCCATGAGGCGCAGGATCTCGCCGCCGAGATGGGTGGAAGTGCCGTTACCGCCCGAGCCGAAAGCAATCTGATCGGGCCGCGCGCGGGCGAGCTCGATCAGCTCGCGCACCGTTTTCACCGGCAACGACGGGTGGACTACAAGCGCGTTGGGCGTGGACACCAGCTGGATCACCGGCGCGAGATCGCGCAGGGTGTCATACGGAAGCTTGCGCACCAGGCTGGGCGCGGTGGCGGTGCTGGTCGACGACATCACCAGCGTATAGCCATCGGGGGCCGACTTGGCTACGACGTCGGTGCCGATCACGGAGCCGCCGCCGGGGCGGTTTTCCACGATCACCTGCTGGCCCCAGGCCTCGGTCAGCTTCTGCCCGACGATCCGCGCCAGGATGTCGGTCGAACCACCCGGCGCAAACGGCACGACGAGGCGTATCGGCTTTACCGGGAAAGTCTGCGCGTTCGCAGCGGCCGTGCCGGCGAACAAGGGCACGGCAGCACCGGCCAGCAGAACGAAACGTGCGATGATGGAACGTGCGTCACGCGGCAGTGCAGCAGCCATATATCGCATACGACAGATTACCACCACCAGGACGCGGGGAAACGCAGCCTTGCGCCCATTGTATTCATTGACCGCTCGCGGACCCGGTTGTTAGAGTGCCCCCTTGGCAAGAGCGAGAGGAAAAATCATGAAGCACAGGGCCATAGTTGCCGCAATCGCGGTGCCGCTGTTGCTCGCGGTACCGGCCGCCGCGCAGGCGCAAAAGTACCCGGTAAAGCCGATCCGGATGATAGTCGGCTACGCACCGGGCGGCGGCAGCGACATCATGGGGCGGCTGATGGCGCAGCAGATCACCGAGGCGCTCGGCCAGCAGGTTATCGTCGAGAACCGCGCAGGCGCTGCGCAGAACGTCGCCGCGGAGTACATGACGAAGCAGCCTGCGGACGGCTACACGCTGTTCCTGAGTTCCGCCGCGCACGGGATCAATGTCAGCCTCTATCCCAAGATCAATTACGATCCGGTACGCGACTTTGCGCCGGTGGCGGTATTCGCGACCGCTCCCAACCTGCTGCTGGTGCACCCGTCCTTTCCGGCGAAAAGCGTGCGCGAATTCATCGCGGTGGCAAAGAAAAACCCCGGCAAGTTGAATTTCTCCTCGTCGGGCAGCGGCAGCGCGCAGCACCTCTCGGGTGAACTCCTGAAGATCCAGATCGGCGTCGATTTCACGCACGTGCCGTACAAGGGCAGCGCGCCGTCCATGACCGCGCTCGCGAGCGGCGAAGTGGATTTCTCATTCAATAATATTCCATCGTCCCAGCCGCTGATGACGCCGGGGCGCGTCCGGGCGCTGGGGATCACCAGCGTCAAGCGTTCGCCGCTGCTGCCCGAGCTGCCGACCATGAACGAGAGCGGGCTCTCCGGCTTCGTGACGCAAACATGGTACGGCGTGCTGGTCCCGGCGGGCACTCCCGCGGAGATCATCAATACCTTGAATGGGGTAATCGTTAAAGCCGTGCAGAAACCGGATTTCCGGGACCGTCTCGCCCAGATGGGCGCCGACCCGCTGGCCGAGAGCCCGGACTACTTCCGCAAGATGCTCGCGCAGGAAATCGAACGCTGGGCGAAAGTGATTCAGGTCTCGAAGGCCAAGCCGGAATAGTCGCCGCCCTGGATGACGGGCCGGGCGGATCCCGTTTACTCGCCGCGAATACCAGCCTGCTTGATCACGCGGCCCCACTGGGCGTGTTCGGCGCGGATGTGGGCGGAGAACTCCGCGGGGGTGGTGCCCACGCCCTCCGAGCCGTCGGCGACGAGACGCTTCGTCATTTCGGGCAAGCGCACGGCCTTGATCGTTTCCGCGGCTACGCGGTTCGTGATGGAATTGGAAGTGCCCTTCGGCGCGATGAGGCCGTACCAGTTGACTACGACGACGCCCGGCACGCCCGCCTCGGCGAGGGTTGGCGTATCGGGCAGGGCGGGCGCGCGCTTCGCCGGCGTCACCGCCAGCGCGCGCAGGCGTCCGCCATTGATGTGGACCTGGGAGGAAATGATGGTCGCAAACGAGAAGTTGATGCGCCCGCCGACCAGGTCCGCGTAGGCAGCCCCCATTCCCTTGTACGGAATGTGAACCATCTGCGTGCCGGTGGCAACCTGGAACAGCTCCGTGGTCATGTGAATCGGGCTGCCGATGCCGGATGAGCTGTAGTTCAGCTTGCCCGGATTCGCGCGCGCGTACTTCACCAGATCCAGGGCCGATTTCACGGGCAGCGACGGATGCGCGACCAGCACGTAGCCCTGCGCGGTGACCTGCGACACCGGCACGAAATCGCGCACGATGTCGAAGCGCGAACGGTAGAGCAGCGGGTGAATCACGGTGGTGGCGCTCAACATCATCAGTGTGTGGCCGTCCGGCGCCGCGCTGGCCAGGATCTCGAGGGCGACGTGGCTGCCGGCGCCGGGACGGTTGTCCACGACGACGCTCTGCCCGAGCAAATCGGCAAGACTCAGGGCGAGGCTTCGCGTGACCGCATCCATGCCGCCGCCCGCCGCCAGCGGCACGAGCACCCGCACCGGCCGGCTCGGGTAAGCCTGTCCTGAGCCCGTCGAAGTGGTCTGGGCGTGGACTGTCAATGCGAACAACGCGAACAACAACGCTAGCGCCGTAGAGCGCCTAACATAGTGAAACGCGCGTGCGTTGTGAGTCAGAATTGTCGATAGCGCGAAGCGAGGTGCAGCCAATACTCGCTGTATTGGCAAGCCGAGCGACAATGCTAGCGGCGATTCTGGCCGCAACCCCCTTGGGCTGGCACGGTTTTGGCCCGCGGCCACCTGGTTGGGGCTGCCCGTTGCGGGACCTGACCGTGCCGCTTGTCCCGCGTCGCCAAAACCGTGACAGTGCAGCGTGTGTTTCATTATGTTAGGCGCTCTTAGTGCAAGTGAGTGCATTCATTCAATGACTTTCTTGCTACTGCGTGGTTAAGTAGCTGACTCTCTCCGGCGCTTCAACGGGGCTTGAATCTGATGTCGCGCACGAGCTTGCACCACTTCTCGAAGTCCCTGCGGATGACGT
>Ga0137343_1000027_pt1 | contig 11145 bp, 13 predicted proteins | sample EasRivERMLT499_2_FD_104755 | JGI IMG/M metagenome (GOLD analysis project Ga0137343, IMG submission 104755) | Soil microbial communities from meander-bound floodplain in the East River, Colorado, USA - East River MetaG ERMLT499_2 | ecosystem: Environmental > Terrestrial > Soil > Floodplain ... | reverse complement strand
TTAGCGGCGCGAAGGTCACGTCCGCATGCCCGTATTGCGGGAGCTGCCGCGCGGACGGGACATAAACGGAAATTCCAACGCGCTTTTCCGCCTCTATCCGCAAGGCGCTGACTTCGTCTGCTGCCGCCAAGCCGCCAACCGCGGGCAGTTGAAGTGTCAGACAAATTAGCAAACGAATTACGGTACGCAACTTGCTCAAGACCTGGACCTTTTCCTGCTATTTATGCTTCATGCTATTTTGCATGGCAGTTTCCAGCTGTGGCTCGTTACTTGCGCATAAATGCGTCTGTGCGGGCCCGCCACCTGCCACGGCACTTCCTCTTCCTCCCCATCGTTTTCCTCGTCTTCCTCGTCCTCCTCCGGCTTCTTCTTCTCCTCTTCCTCGTCGTCCTCCGGGTCGCCCGCCGCGTTCAAACCAGGGCGCGCGGCGGCGCGGCCGAGTCGTGTCTTGTGGGATCCCTCCCCATCTATTTCTACTCGCTTTAACTCACTCATCAGTTACTCATCCTCGTCAGTCGTCACCGGGTTTTGGGGCCCCATCACTCATCACCGATATTCGGTCCACTCACGAGCCGCATCCCGACAGTTACTGGGGCCAGTCTGTCCCCTAACGGCCCATCAATCGGGCTTGATGTCGGCGGCCTTGATCACCTTGCCCCATCGGTCAAGCTCGGCTTTCAGGAATTCGGAGCATTGCTCGGGACTGCCCGTGAACGGCTCGAATCCCACCTTTTCGAGTTGCGCGCGATAGTCGGGCGCGGCGCCAAGCTTGAGGACTTCAGCGTTGAGCCGCGCGACGATCTCGCGCGGCGTGGCCACCGGCGCCAGCAGCACGAACCACAATCCCGCATCCATTCCGCGCAAGCCGGATTCCGCGAACGTGGGAACTTCCGGCAGCTGCGGCGAGCGCTTCGCCCCTGTCAGGGCCAGCGCCACCAGCCGCTGCGATTTCACGTACGGGAGCGTCGCGGCAATGGTGGAAAACATCATCTGCGATTCGCCCGACAGCACCGCCACGCCCGCCGGGCCGCCGCCCTTGTACGGAATGTGGGACAAGTTGATGCCCGCCGCGGTCTTGAACAGCTCGGCGACGAGAGACAGGTTGCTGCCGGTACCGCCGGATGCGTAATTGATCTCGCCGGGGCGCGCCCTGGCCAGCGCGATCAGCCCCTTGACCGACCTGGCCGGCAGCGAAGGATGAACGACCAGGATGTAGTAGCCGAACGCGAGCGAGCTTACCGCGGCGAAATCGCGTGCCGCGTCGTACGGGACTTTCACGATCTGCGGATTGAGCACCAGCTCACTCATCCCGCCGACGAACACGGTGTAGCCGTCGGGCGCGGACTTCGCCGCCAGCCCGGCGCCGATCGCCCCGCTCGCGCCGGGACGGTTGTCGATGACGAGCTGCTGGCCGAGCTGCTCGCCGAGCTTCTGGGCCACGACCCGGGCGATGATATCGGCGGCCCCGCCCGGCGGCCACGCCACGACTGCGCGGACCGGTCGTGACGGGTACCCAGGCTGGGCAACCGCGGCAGTTGCAACCGCCAGCGGCAGCAAGCCTGCGGCCAGGCAAAGCATACGGTGTGCGGTCATCATTCTCGCGAGTTTACGAGGGTCTTGAAACTCGAATATACAAGATTCAAGACCTGACACTTTCCGCTTTGCTCGGGACCAAGGACGCACCGGCGTTGGCGGCGGGAGGGCTGTGGAAAACAATATCAACCTATTGATAGATAGTGCTTTTTAAAGGGGTCTGTCCCCGTGCTACCCGTGCTACTGCTGTCGGAATTTTTTACAGCGCTGTCGCCGGCAAATACCGCGCCAAACCCGCGTCTTTCCCGTAACTATTTGCATTGTATGCAGAGATAGTCGGGCGCATCTGGCGCATGGCGCTCTCCGCGTGTCAGAAAATCTTACACGGCGCGGCATGGCCGGCGCTAGTTGCGACGTAAGACTTTGATACTCAGTGAAAATCAGCTCAGGCACAGATCGTGCGTTCCCATAACGGCGGAATGCGTGGAAACCTTTGGGAGTGGAAAATGAACAATCTCTTCAAGGCCTTGGTGATTCTCCTGGCAACTTGCACTCCCGCGCTTGCACTGCCTATCCTCGACATCGAGAAGACAACCAACGGACCCACCAACTCGAACCCGACGGTGCCGGACTATGACAATGAGGATACGGCTGGTGGAGCGGGCGTCCCCGTCTTGACGCCCGGTTCTGTCGTCACCTGGACCTACAAGCTGACCAACATCGGCGACGTACCCTTCAGCTTCAGTCTCTTGGTGATCACGGATGATAACGGCACGCCCGGGAATGCCGCCGACGACCTCACGACGACTGGCGGCCAGATCACGTTCTTGAGCGTGCAGACCGGCGACGCCGACAATTTACTGGAACCGGGCGAGGTCTGGCTGTACCGAGTGTCCGGCGTCGTTCAGAATGTGGCGGGGTATGAAAATGCGGCAACGGTGGCGACTCCGAACGCCCCAGGGACCCAGGGTGACTCCGACCTCAGCCACTACGCGACGCCGCGCGCCGTACCTCTGCCGGCAACCTTCGCTTTGTTCGCCATAGGCGGCGCCGCTGCATGTCTTGCCAGGCGGAGGAATAGGAAGCGGTAGACGTCATGCGCCGCGGATGACGGCGGAAGCCACGAGGTTCGCCCATCCGCCGTCCGCAGCTTTGACTCACGATCGCGAGACGTGCTGTTCCAGCCATCCTGCGCAGGCGAGCAGATCCATGTCGGCGTCGTGTCGGCCGACCAGCGGCACTCCGAGGGGAAGTCCGCGCGGTCCAGTTCCATGGGGTAGCGTCACGCACGGCACCCCGAACAACGTCCAGACCTGGTTGAAGATCGAGTTGCCGGTGGTGGCATAGCCCTCCGGCGCTTCACCGGGCGCCGCGGGCGTCAGGAGAAAGTCGAAATCGCGCATGCCGTCGGCAAGCCGCCGCCTGCAGTCGCGCCCGAGCTCGCGCGCGGTATCGTAGGCCGACCGCGCAAACCGCCTGCTTTTTAGAGGGGTCCCGCCAACAGCGCCAACAGGGTCAGATCCGATATCTATTCAATCGAGCCTGACCCCCGCTTGCCGCTACTTGATCCGATCCTGGATCTTGGCGAGAGCTTCGCGGGCGCATTCTTCGTCGAATTGGCCACCCGGGGCGCCGCTCACTCCGATCGCGCCGATCGCCGCTCCCCCAGCCCTGATCGTCACCCCGCCGACCGCATACGTGACGTTGGGCAGCGGCGTAGACGGCACCGTCGACGGCGCGGCCTTGGCCATCCGGTCGCGGACTTCTTTCGTGCTGCCCTCATTCCGCCCCAGCGTAAGCGAGGCCGACGAGTAGGCCTTGTAATAGGCGTTGTCCTGGGAGTGGATCGGCGCCCCGTCGCCGCGCAGCACGGCCTGGCGCACGCCGTCGAGATTGACGACGACGGCCCACACCCTGTAGCCCTTCTTCGCGCAGATGGCGACCGTGTCGCCCACCAGCTCGTTCGCGAGCGCGGCCGACAACCTCGGAACGTTGACCACCCCCTGGGCGATCGCCCCCGTCGCCCCCGTGACGCACAGCAGTACCAGCGCAATTTCAGTTAGCTTTTTCATTGGACTCCTCCAGGTTGATGGATGATTGCCTTGATGACCGCGGGCACTAGACTAACCCAGCCCGGGGCACTCCGTGGAGGTATTCTCGAATGGGCTGTCGCCAGACCGTGTTTAGCCGGAACTGAATGAGCGAAGAATCAGACACCAGACCCCGGGAGATCGGGAAATCGTGGAGTCGGGAGGGCGAAGTTGGGTCTGCCTTTCGCCTTTCGCCTTGTCTCCTATCGCGCCGCCTGTTTGAGCAGCGCCCGGTAAGCCGTTTCGTCGAGATCGGACGGCCTGAACGACTTGATATGCCGGACGTAGGCGCCGTTCCCCTGAAGCAACCTCTTCGGGTCCTTCAGGGAAGCGCCCTGGAAAAAACCGAACTGCACGCAGTCCGGGCCCGAGTAAGCATAGGAAACGGGGGCCTTGCCTTTCAGCCAGCATCCGTCTTTCCCCCCAGTCGCCCCGAAAGTCGGGCAAGGGCCGTATCCGTGCGGTCAGTTCACGCGGTGGAACCAGAGCGCGGACAACATCGCCGCGACCAGCGCGAACAACGCTGCCGCGGCGCCGAAGAACGCGGAGACCTCGGTCTCGCTGCGCTCCAGAACAAGCTTGGCGGTCAGGTCACGGTAGACCTTGTGCAGCTCGCTGGTGCTGTTCGCGTGGAAATACTGCCCCTCCGTGATGCCGGCGATTGCCCTCAGCGCCGCCTCGTCGAATCTCATGTAGACCGTCCCCTCATCGAATTCGACCGCACCGCCTTCCCTGGTGCCGAAGCCGACGGTGTGAACGCGCACGCCGCGCTCGGCGGCGAGCTTCGCCGCCTTCAACGGGTCGGGGCCGGTCGTGCGCCGGCCGTCGGAGAGCAGCACGATCGCGCCCGATGCGTACGAGCCCGGCGCCACCGGCTTGAAATCCGTCGCCGGCCTGGGGTCGAGCTTGCGCGGCACCCCGGGCCCGCGCCGCGACGGGCTCCAGTCGAACTCCTCCGCCTCGAGCGCAAAAACCGCCTCCGGCAGCAGCACGGACAGCGCCGCCAGCAGGCCGCTTCCGATGGCCGTCTGGCGCTGCAACTGGAAGCGATCGACCGCGGCGAGGAGCTCGTCGCGATTGTGCGTCGGCGTCTGCGCGATCGCCGCGGTGCCCGCGAATGTCACGAGACCGACCCGGACGCTGGGCGGCAGCTCCTTCACGAAGGCCTTCACCGCGTTCTGCGCCGCTGCAATGCGAGTCGGCTCGATGTCGATCGCGCGCATGCTGCGGGAGACGTCGATCGCGAGCACCACGGTCTGATGCGCGTTGGGCAGTGTCATGACGACGCTGGGCCGCGCCGATCCCAGCAGCGCGCAGGCGATTCCCAATCCCAGCAGCAACGCCGGCAGATGGCGCCGCAGCCAATGCCCGGGCGCGATGGCCTCGCGCACGAGCATGAGGCTCGCGTAGCGCAGCGCCGCGCGTTTGCGCCGCCGCAGGATGTAGACGTACGTCCCGACCAGGACCGGTAGGATCAGCAGCAACCACAGCGACTCGGACCACAGGAACCGCATCGCGCATCCTCGCGCCAATTCACGCCCGGCTCCTATTGAACCATACCCAGCGGCCGGCAACCGTGCTAACTTGCTCATGCCAGGACGCCCGATCGGACAGGAACCTTCCATGAAGCGGCAGGCGCTCTATAGCAGCGCGAAGCGGACGCCCGGCGCCGGTCAGGCCGCGAGTGGCCCCGCCAGCGCAAACGCCCCGGACACCAGCTCCCGCTTGCAGCGCCTTCGCGCGCTCGGCGCGCGGCACGCGGGCGCGCTGCAAATTCTCGGGGGGGCTGTCTTCTTTGCGCTGCTCGCAGCCGGAGGCTACTTCTGGCTGAAACCGGCGCCGCGTGCCCTGAACCCGGCGGAAATCGATGCCGCGGTCATGCGCGCGCTGCAGACGAGGGCGCTTCCTTCACGCGCCGCCAAGGCCGCCGAGATCGTGCGCCCTGCCGTGGTGCGGGTAAGAGGCTTCAACGACGCCAAGGCCGCACCGGCAGCCGGGAAGAAACCCCGGGCCGGGCGATTCGTCCCCGGCGCGCCCGTTGACAAGCGGGGAAAGGACAGCAGCGCCCCCGACGGCATGGAGGAAACTTCTCTCGGCTCGGGTGTCGTCATCGTGGACGACGGCACCATCCTCACCAATCTGCACGTGGTCTACGGCGTCAAGCGCGTGAAGGTCACCTTCCACGACGGTTCGGAATCGGACGCGCGCCTGGTCAGCGTCCATCCGGAAAACGACCTGGCGGTCATCAAGGCGCATACGATTCCGGACGATCTGCCGTCGGCCACGCTGGGGTCCGCCAGCCGCCTGAAGCCCGGGGACGAGATCGTCGCGGTCGGGTTTCCGTTCGGCATGGGCCCGTCGATTTCCTACGGCGTGGTTTCCGGCCTGAACCGGGAGTTCCACTCCCCGGAGGGCAAGCGCCTGCTCACCCAGCTCATCCAGTTCGACGCGGCGGCCAACCCGGGCAGTTCGGGCGGCCCGCTGGTGACGATGCAGGGCGACGTGGTCGGCATCGTTACCGCGATCCTGAATCCGACCGAGAGCCGCACGTTCCTCGGCATCGGATTTGCCGTGACGATTGCCGTGGCGGCGGGGAGCGCCGGCGGCATCCATCCTTTTTGAATGAACGGGAGCATTCCTGCTATGAGCGACGACACGACCGGCAACGTCCGCAAACTGATGGAGCGGATCCTCTACGAAATCAAGCGCGTGGTCGTCGGGCAGGACCACTTTCTCGAGCGCGTGCTGATCGCGATGCTCGCGCAAGGTCACCTGCTGGTCGAAGGCGTGCCGGGACTGGCCAAGACGCTCACGGTCAAGACCCTGGCGCGCACGATCCGCGGATCGTTCAAGCGCATCCAGTTCACGCCCGACCTGCTGCCCGCCGACCTCATCGGGACGCGGATCTACAACCAGAAGACCGGGGACTTCAGCACGTCGCTCGGGCCGGTGTTCGCCAATCTCCTGCTGGCCGACGAGATCAACCGCGCGCCCGCGAAAGTCCAGAGCGCGCTGCTCGAGGTCATGCAGGAGCGCCAGGTCACGATCGCCGGCGAGACCTACCCGGCGCCGTCCCCGTTCCTGGTGATGGCGACGCAAAACCCCATCGAGACCGAAGGCACCTATCCCCTGCCCGAGGCCCAGGTCGACCGCTTCATGATGAAGGTGCTGGTCGACTACCCGACCGAGGAGGAGGAATTCGTGATCGCCGAGCGGGTGACCGGGGCCGTCGTCGACGTCGCGGCCGTCGCCAGCACCGAACAGCTCGCGGCCCTGCAAGGCGAATGCCGCAAGGTCTACGTCGACCCGGCGTTCATCCAGTACGCCGTAAAGCTGGTGTCGGCCACCCGGCGCTGCGAAAGCTACGGCCTGGGCGAGCTCAGCCGCTACATAACCTTCGGGGCCAGCCCCCGCGCGACCATCTGGCTCGTTGAAGGCGCGCGGGCCCTCGCGTACCTGCGCGGGCGCAGCTACGTGCTGCCGGAAGACATTGCCGATCTTGCCCCGGACGTGCTGCGCCACCGGCTCGTGCTCTCCTACGAAGCGATGTCCGACGGCCGCACGGCGGACGCCCTGATCGCACGCGTGATGCAGGCCGTGCCGCTGCCGGAAAAGCTGCTCGAGAACCGCGTCCGCGCCGGAGGGTGAATTGAAGCTCGTCCACTCGGCCGCCCCGCCGGCGCCGACGGCACAAGCCGCCGAGAACGTGCTGCGCCGGATCGAATGGACGGTGCTGCGCCGGCTCGACGGCGCGCTGCAGGGAGATTACCGCATGCTGGTCCGGGGTTTCGGCATCGACCTCGCGGACCTGCGGGAATACCAGCACGGCGACGATGCGCGAACCATTGACTGGAATGCCACGGCCCGCCTCGGGGTGCCCTACGTGCGGCAGCACAACGAGGACCGCGAGGTGACGGCCTGGTTCCTGGTCGACCTGAGCGGATCGGTGAATTTCGGCTCCGGCAGGATCACCAAGCGCGCCCTGGCGGTGGATTTCGTCGCGGTGATCGCCCGGCTGCTCACCCGTCACGGCAACCGCACCGGCGCGCTCCTCTACACCGACGGGATCGACACGGTGCTGCCCGCGCGCGGAGGACGCCGGCACGTCCTGCACCTCATCGACCGGGTCGCCCGGACCGGCCCTGCGTCCGGGCGCGGCAAGCCCACGCAATTGGGCGAGCTGTTCGATCGCGCGGCGCAGGTCATCAAGCGCCGTTCGCTGGTGTTCGTGGTGTCGGATTTCATCAGCGAACCCGGCTGGGCGCGCGCGCTCGCCTTCCTCGGACAACGCCACGAGGTCATCGCGGTACGGCTCCGCGACGCCGTTGAAACGGCCCTGCCCGATCTCGGCATGGTGATCATGGAGGACGCCGAGACCGGCCAGCAGCTTTTCGTGGACACCCACGACGCCGGCTTCCGCAGGCGTTTCGCCTCCCTCGCCGCGCGGCGCGAGACCGCCTTGCGCGAAGCGCTGGCCAAGGCCGGCGCCGACTGCATCGAGCTCTCGACCGGCGACGACCTGGCCGACACCCTGGTGCGCTTCGCCCGGCTCCGGAAACGGAGAGCCCAGCTGGCGAGCGGCGGCGTCCCGGCCGCCCTGATGAAATGAGCGTCCTCGAGCCGCTGACGGGCTTCACGGTGCTGTGGCCACGCCTGTTGTGGCTGCTGGCGCTGTTGCCGATTCTGGCAGTGCTGTACGTCCGGCTCGCGGCTCGCAGAAGGCGCTCGCTCGCGCAGTTGCCGGGGCTGTGGCACTCGCCCGCGCCCCAGTCGACGGGCGTCGCGCTGCGGCGGGCCGTTCCGCTGATCCTGCTCCTGCTCGGACTGTTCGCGCTCCTCGGCGCGGTGTCGCGTCCGCAGGCGATCCTGGCGCTCCCCTCGGTGCACAAGGACGTTGTCCTCGCGCTCGACACGTCGGGCAGCATGCGCGCCACGGACGTTGTGCCGGACCGGCTCACCGCCGCGAAAAACGCCGCGCGGACCTTCATCGAGCGCCGGCCGGCGCGCACCCGGGTAGGGATCGTTACGGTGGCCGGCAACGCGACGCTCGTTCAGTCCCTCACCGACAACGGCGAAGACCTGATGAAGGCGATCGAGCGCGTGCAGCTGCAGCGCGGCACGGCCCTGGGCAGCGGCATCTACGTCGCGCTCGCCACCCTGCTCCCGGACGCGGGCATCAACGTGGAACAACTGGTGCAGGGCCGGCCGGATTTCCGGACGCGCTGGCCCTCCGGGCCCGATGGCGCAAGCAAGGACCGGAAACCGGTGCCCCCCGGGTCGAACCGCTCGGCCGCGATCGTGCTGCTCTCCGATGGCGAGAACAACTTCGGTCCCGACCCCCTGGCGGCCGCGAAGCTGGCCGCGGAACACGGCGTGCGCGTCTATACCGTGGGAATCGGCAGCACCGAAGGCATCGCCCTCGCCATCGGCGGCTGGTCGATGCGCGTAAGCCTGGACGAAGAAACCCTGCGCAAGATAGCGGAAACCACGCTCGGCGAGTACTACGCCGCCGGCTCCGCGCAGGATTTGCGGCGCATTTACGAGTATCTCAGCGCGCGCATGGCCATGGGACGCGCGAGCACCGTCGAGATCACGGCCTTTTTCGTTGCTTTCGGCGCGCTGCTGCTGGCGATATCCGCGCTCTGCTCGATGCTCTGGTTCAACCGGGTGGCCTGACCTGACCCTTGGAGTGTGGGCGTTATGCAATTAGCCAGGCGTGATCCCGTCATTTGCTCTATTTACCAAAGCCTGACCCGATTCCTCGGTTTTCTACTTGAGTTTCTTGTCTTCGCGCTTGGCTGCTTCCATTGCCTCCGGCTCCAGTTCTTCGGCGTAGCGATTGAGGCGGACGAATACACCCCAGCCGGCAAGGAGTATTCCTACGGATAGCAGAAGGCTCGCCGCATAGGGTAACTGTGCCGGATCTTCGTGCAGGGCCTTGAACGTCGCAACGAGTCCTTCGATTGAGAGCGCGACTACAACCACCACCATGAATCGTGACAAGAAACGGCGCACGCGTGTCGGCCCACTGATATGAGAGTCACGAATGACCTCTTCCTCGGTAATGGTCTGGGCGATTTGAAGAGCGACGACCGCGGCAGCCAGCAAACCTACCGCTTCGATTATCCCTTGTGCTGCAGCCCGGTCCAGGCCGACGGCGAAGACCGTCCAGCCAATGCGGGCAGCTATTACGATGAGCAGAAGTGCGGCGCAGGCAAATAGAATCGCCATGAGCCCATGGACAGTCGCGAACACCCGCAAAAGCACTTTCATTGGCACTCCCTCTCAGTGAGCTATCGGCCGATGGCGATCAAAATGCCGGCTGCTATGGCGAGCACCGCCATGACGGCACCCAATCCCGTGAAGCTGAAATTGAGCAGCGGAATGAGCCCGGTCAAGATGAGCCAAACAGCCAACAACAGTAACCCGATATTTCTTTTCATTGGCAGATTCCTTTGTTGGAAGTGCGTTGGATCCTCGTGGCGACGATAGACGAGTGACGATCTATGGTGACGTAAATCGGCGGGTTTCACTTCACAAAAATGACTCTGATGCAATCAGCCGCAGAGTAACTTTATCGAGCAGTGGAAATCTTACTCTGACCCTGAGGTCTCTGAGGTCTCCCCTTTCCATTCCAGCTAGCGCGCGGCCTGCTTGAGGAGCGCCCGGACGGCTTTCACATCGAATTCGGAGGTCTTGGTCACCCTGACGTGCCGCACGTACTGGCCCTCGCCCCTGAGCAGCCCTTTCGGGTCTTTCAGCGAGGCGCCCCGGAAAAACCCGAACTGCACGTGGTCCCGCGCCGAGTAGACGTAGGAGACGGGGACATTGCCCTTCAACCAGCATCCGTTGCCCCACTTCACCGACTCCTGGAGCTGGGGCGCCTCGCGCTTCACGAACTTGCGGAAGGCCCGGATGATGGGCCGATTCTTCACCGCCTGGCCCGCGAGGTACGCGTCGAACGTGGCGTAGCGTTTCATCTTCACGTATGGTCAACTCCTTCGTAAAACTGGTTCGATTCATATTCCAGAAAAGTGGAACCCGTCCTCATGTACACGAAATCGCAAGATCGGAAGGTCGGGAGAGCGGGAGATCGACACAATCAGAGCCGGGTTTGCATTTCCAGAAATGCGACCCCGGCCCCGTTTACTCCCTACTTGAGATCCGCGGCTGCTTTCTCCAGATTCTTCCGGCGGGACTCCGTCAAATCGGCCCGCACGCGCTCTGCAATCAGCGGCGCCAATGTTCCGTCTCTTGTGGCATCGGCCTGATAATCCGCTTCGGCAGCGCGGAACTTGAGCCACGCCTCCTGGGCGGCGCGCAGCTTCGCCTGGCCGCGCTGGTCGAGCTTGGCGCTGAGACTTCGGTATGCTGCGTTCATGCCTGCATCCGCGCGCTTAAGCCGGTCGCTCTGGCATTCGCGCATGGCCGCAGTGCTTTCAGCTTTTCCGCACGCGGCGTTTTCCGCGGAGGTCTGGCAGAGCGCCTGCCCCGGCACTCCGAGCAGGCACCACAGCGCTAC
>Ga0137343_1000024_pt1 | contig 11477 bp, 7 predicted proteins | sample EasRivERMLT499_2_FD_104755 | JGI IMG/M metagenome (GOLD analysis project Ga0137343, IMG submission 104755) | Soil microbial communities from meander-bound floodplain in the East River, Colorado, USA - East River MetaG ERMLT499_2 | ecosystem: Environmental > Terrestrial > Soil > Floodplain ... | reverse complement strand
GACGACGAACGAGAGCACAAGCACATTCAACGTAGATGCCGGTTCAAGTGGATTCATGGCACGTGGGAATCATACCCATGATTTCACCAAGAGCTTCTCAGGGACAACGGATTCTGGCGGATCTCACTCGCATACATTCAGTGGAAGTGGGACAGGCTCTATTTCGAGCTCCACTCTGCCGGTCTCGGGAACATCTGCATCGGATGGAGCAGGCAATACAGGCGCAGGTGGGACTGGTGCTACTGGAGTATCGAATCCACCCGGAATCATCGTGAACTGGATCGTAAGGGCACAGTGATGACTCGTATTCGACCTTTTACTCCCAACGATGCCGAGCCTCTCGATAAGCTCTGGCGTGAACACTGGTCTGGTCGCTATGTGCCTGATTGTCGCTACATCATTACCGATGCTGTGGCTGAGAATGAGAGTGGCATAGTTGGGTATGGTCAGGTGAGACTCATAGCTGAGGCTGATCTGTTCATAGACCCGACGGCTAGACTCAGAGATCGGGCAGTAGCACTCAAGCTCTTGATGAACAAAGCTATTCTCGACTCTCGCTTGAACAAGGTCGAGGAACTCTACGCCTTCATCCAAGACCCTAATTTCTCGAAGCTCATTCAGTCTCGATACGGATTCACTCCAGTTCCGAAACCTGGTGAGCTTCTACTGAGAAAGGTCTAAGATCATGGGTAGGAATAAAGACGACCAGCGTCGGATGAACGCCACTAACGAGTGGACACTCCGACAGGAGCAAGAGGGATACGACGCGTTCAGGGATCGGAATCAGACCGACCTGGAAGCATCCCGTGGTCGTGCCGATGAGAACTATGGTTCTCTGAGGTCTGGCTACCAGAATATGTATGACAATGCTACGAACATGCTGGTCCCATCTGGTGCATGGAACATCGGTGGGGCTGGTGGTTCATCTGGTGGTTCAGGAGGTGGTGGCGGTGGTGGAGGAGGCGGAGTAGGAAGTAAGCTCCGCGATGCCGAGAAAGGTTACCGCGAGTTCATGCTCAAGACGGGAGGATGGGACCCTGCTCGTCTGGCCCGTGCCGATGCGACTGTCGAAAAGCTCAAGAGTCTCGGATATGACCCTGAGACCGTCGAGCGTATGCGTGGGGCAGGCGTCTATGATGAGTTCGCCAAAACTGGCGGATACTCAGAAGGCGACCGCTCGAACATCCGTCAGCGCGCGACCTCCGGCATCCCCATGTTCTATGGGCGGATGCGAGACGAGGCCAATCGACTTGGGACAGTCCAGGGTGGATATGGGCCAGCTCAAGCCGCGCTCATGTCACGAATGGGCAGATCCCAGTCGGGTGCAGCTGCTGATGCTGCTCTCAACGCTGAACTCGGTATCATGGATAAGGTCAATGCCGGGCGTCAATGGGGCGCTACGGGAATGACTGAAGCCGAGTCTGCTCTTTCAGGCCTCCGTCTCAGTTCTCTCGGACAGGCCGGGACTCAGGAACTTGGAATCGGGAACTCTCTACAGCAAGGCCGAATGTTCGGTGTCTCTGGTCTGGATGCGATGGGTCAAGCGGCTGCGAATCGAGCTGCATATAGTAGCTCATCAAGCGCGGCGAATCAGGCTGCTATGGATAGATGGGCCAATGAGTTCGCGTTTGAGAGACAGCAGGCTGGCCTTGAAGGTCTTGGTTCTCTGTATTCAGCCGTTCCAAATGAATATATGATGAACAAGCAATTCGACCTTGACAATCGTCAGGTTACAAACCAGACCAGAACGAACATCGCTGGTATGTATCGTCCTGGTGAGGGCGGTGGCATAAATTGGGGCCAGATAGCTGGTGCCGGTGCATCTGCTTACTCGACATGGGCCTCAAGCAGAAATCAGGGCGGCAATACTGGTGGTAGCACTAGACCATAGTAGGGGGATAGGAAAAATCATGGCATATCCAGATTACGAAAATCCCTACTCCTCAATGAGGTTTCAGAGCGTCTTTGGGCAACCTCAGACGATACAGGATAGTTCCAAGAGGTTCTATACTGGTCTGTTTCCTACAACTCCACCATCTGCTGAACAGGGAACCCCAGAGAAAACGAGGGGTCAGCAGTATTTCGAGAGATTACAGCAGATGCGCGAGACTGGCCCTGCTGTTACAGCTTATCAGCAAGCTCTGAATGAGCAACCGACATATGACCAGTATGCTCCAAGTAAGGCACAGAGACTTGCTGCTGCTCTTACAAGTTTCGCTGGGGCATATGGTGATAGTCCTGCTACTGGTATGGCATTGGGACGGGGTGTCACTCACGGTCCATATGAGCAGGCCCTAGCAGACTACAAGAACAAGCTCGCTGGCCTCGGTGAGTCTGCCAATCTTGAGATGAAGGAGCGGCAGTATCAGATGGACGATCTCATGGCCGCTCAGAACTTTGGGCTGGACTATGATAAGTACGTAGCTACCACGGCTGAAGCTAGGGAGAGAACTGAGATCGAAAGATCCAGAGCAAAAGCATACATCGATAATCTCGCAGCCTCCGGCATGAAAGAGATCAAGCAGGCCGATGGTAGCGTGTGGTATGTAGACATCAATGGTAATCGGCCAGCAATCAAGGTCGATGGTCGAACCGTTGAGGCTGCCAATGCTGCGACCGCTGCGAGAAATGCGACAACTGCTGAGACTAACGCTGAGACAAACCGATTCAACGCTATCACCAGTCGGGGCAATACGGCATCTCTAATCGAGACTCGTAAGCAGAATCTCGACTATCTCAGAGAGAGTCTAGTCCAAAGAGGAGTAGCAACTCCACAGGGAGTGACCTCTGCGATGGATACTGCCCTCCAGACTATGATAACTCGTCCTGGCTATGAGAAGTTCATTGACGTATCCGACAATGGGGCTTATACCCTCATGCCGGGTATGGCCGATGACCCATTGTATGATCAGTTCCTCAAAGACCTTGAAGCTCAAACTCTAAGTGTTATCCAGACCAACCGCATTGGTGGTCTAGGGAACTTCGATGATCTTGGTGGCATAACCTTCGGTGAGCCGTTCGAGGCCGAGGACCCCTACTAATGCCTACCTACTATCCAGTCACCGACAATAAGACTGGCAAGACCTACAACATGCCGTGGGGTCAACCGACTCCTCCCACTAGGCTTGACGCTCAGGATTTCATCCATCGACAGGAGAACCCTGGATGGTGGGAGTGGGGAAATACTCCTCTCACCGACGCTCCAAGTCGATTCATGAAGAACTACGTCGCTGAGCCTCTCTATCAGATGGGAGAGGTAGGTATCGGTCCCTCATGGATGCGTCGTGGTTTCATGGGGGCTGGTGCTGGAGCTGAGTTGCTTGGCGATATCGGCAGTGGGATGACATCTCCTATCGGTCTTGGCCTAACTGCTCTCACGTTTGGAACTGGAGCAGCAGCTAGAGCTGGACTGACTGGAGTATCACAGGGACTTGTCAGAGCACAGCAAGCTGGTGGGGCTGGCATGATGGGTCATGGAGCTTATCAGGCTGCTACTGCTGATAAGACTCGTGACAAGTTCGCAGGTGTGGCAGAGGGTCTAGGTGGATATCTGGGCCTGAAGTATCCCTATCGTGGGCCTACTCCAAAGGCTCCTGGGACTGGCATCGGGCCTGCAAATCCAGTCGCTCCTCCTCCACCTCCTGGTGGACCTCCGGGCGGAATGAGGTTTGGAAAGGGACAGATTCTTCAGCCTGGTCCTGGTTTTGTTGATGCGGAGTTCCGTGTCGTAGGAGAGGGTAAACTTCCTCCTTCTCCTCCCACTGGTGGACTACCTGCTATCACTGATCGAGGGCTGCCTCCTGTCGGTGGGACTTTCCCAGAGAGGACATTCTATGGTGGTCAATACGGGACTGCTATAGGTGATATCGAGGCTCCTAACATTCCACCACGCACATTCGTCGGTGGTCAGGGAATACCACCAGAGCGCGCGCCTGTCCGTAATTGGGCAGATGCACAGGCTAGAATAAGGGATATAGGTCCGGGTCTGTCTGCTATTGAGGGACCGCCTGTATCTACTCCACTGGCTCCTGTCAGGGACATTCTTCCTCAGACTAATCCCTACGGCAATATCTTCATGAGGAGAGAGCTACCTCCAGTTTCTCCCGTAGGTCCTCGCTCTTTCAGTGGTGGGCAGATTCCGCCGATTGAAGGTGCTCCTGGACCTGTTCCTAGAGGTGTTGTTCCACCGATAGAGCCAGTTCAGCCTGTTGCTCCACCTCGAAACGTCCCACCGAAGGTTGAACCGAAGTTCTCTGTAGAGCGGCCCTATGCTAAGACAAAAGATGCAGATGTGGAGTTCCTCGCATCTACTGGCGATAAGGCTGCTGTTACTGAGGCTCGTCAGCGTCCATCTCTGTGGGCGCGTATCAAGGACAAGTTCCCGTTGGTTGGCGAGGAAGGTGGATTTGCCGGTAAGAAACCAGCGCGTCCTGACGGTGTGAGAATCACCCGTGCAAAGGACTTCAACGAGACTCACAACTATGATGTCGAATTGCCAAACGGTAAGAAAGTCCAGATTTTCAGGGACACTGACCAGTTCGGAACCGGCGTCTGGCATCTAAACGGAGAGCAGGATTTCACTAAGTCCTTCCTTGGGTACACAAGAGAGGATGCTATCCATAACATTCTCAGGAACAAGAGATTCAATGTCCCTGAACCTGTTCGACCTGCGACACCAACGGGTCAGGGCATGACGGCTCCATCCCATCCTATCGTTGAGAGGATGAGAAAGGGATTGCCCACAGCTCAGAATCTAGGAAGTACAAGGTTCGTCCTCCCTGATGGTCACAGACTATCTCATACATCCTGGCAGCACAGTGAGGCTACAGGTAATCTCGGTCTAGGTCTGCAAGAGACTCTAGAGAGTGGCGTCATGCGCTTCACCCAGGGTGGCAGCGGTGAGGTCTACGCTCGAATGACTAGACCACAGGCTGAAGCTCTTGTCGACGCATCGGTAACACCTGGTGGACGTAACAACTTCTATGTGGATGTTCATGTCCCAGGTGGAGCAGATCAATACCTCTTCTTCGACGAGAAGGCCTCAGTAGATGCGGTTCTCAACAAGGTCAACAGATTCTTCGATGCGGCAGAACCTAATCCTTCGCTCACTAGCAAAAATGCGCTTATCAGTTCGTGGGATGATGAGTATAAATCAAAACTGAGTGACGCACATGAGCGTGTGATAAATCGGATAGATAGTGGTGAGACTCTTGAGCAGGCTGTCGAGGCTGTAGCCGATGATTACGGTGGTCCAGAGTTTAAGGCCGATCTTATCCGCTATGCTCGCAATGAGGCTCCCTCTCGTCCACTCAATCTCCTGAAAGATGAGAGCGGATTCGTAGGTCGTCGTCCTCCTCCTAAAGCTCCCACATCTCCTAAGACTCCACTCCTCTCCTCCGATAAGGCTGAGGGATTCTTCAGGAAGTTCCTGCGAGATGAGGAAGGTGTGCCTGGTCCTCTTGCAGATGAGAGGGCTTCTGACCTCAAGCGCATGTATGATGACTTCGCCACTTCAGGTCTGACTACAATCAAGAATCTAGGTGGTGAGGATCTCGCTATTCTGCTCCAAAAGAGTCGACTTGATGAGGAGCAGTTCGCTGGGACCATCAATGCGCGCCTCAAGCAGATAACCAGTGGTCTTTCTCCCGATGAGCTTCGCAACTACATCCAAGCTCGTGATGTGGATGCGCCACCAATGAATCAGAAGGTGGCAGATGCCTTGGAAAAGTACCACGATGTCGATGATATGGTCATGGACCTAGTCGACAAACTTGGGCTTGGTATGCGAGTGGGCAAAAAGATGGTCCCATTCGAGCGCATGGCAAACCACTTCGCCCACATCTATCCACCGGAGTTCTTCAAGAACAAACAAAGCGCGCTCAAGACTATCATGGAAGAGGGAGTCACAGACTCTAAAGGTAATTGGCGTCCCTATACCATGAAAGAGGCTCAGACCATTCTCAATAAGGCTACTGAGTATAACGAGCGCCTTATCGACCCCCAACACGGTCGTATCGTCAATGCTCCTGGCTATCGCACAGACATCAACGTAGACTATCAGCACTACGATGACATGGCCAAGCGCATCATTCAGGCTAGGAACTTTGGGAAGATGGATACTGCCTCTCCCGATAGTCCTATCTCCCTAATGATCGAACAGACCGATGACCCGATTCGTGTAGAGAAAATCATCGATAAGTATCTTGGCCGTATCGAGCCTATGGAGCCTGCATGGGCTAGAGGAAACGAGTTCCTGATCGACCTTCAGACCAAGACGAAACTGTCCAAGTTCATCCTGAACAATCTCGCACAGCTTCACATGATCCCTGCTCGTGCTGGTCTAGCTAACACCGGTAAGGCACTAGCTGAGACAGTGTTCAGCCCGACTGTCTCGATGACAAAAGCTGAGATAACTGGAGCACTCCAGCCTGTCCTACAAGAGCTTGTAAAGGACATAGGTGGCCCTCATGGTGCTGCTAAATATTTCGGTATCGCTGGGGCTGAGCGGTTCATCAGAACTGTAGCAGCTATCGCAGGGAAACACAAGGCTACCGAGCTTTTCCAGCAGATAAAGAAAAATCCAACCAACAAGAGACTGCGCTTGCAGGTTGAAGATTTGTTCCTCGAGAAGGCTGATGACGTCATTAGGATGAAAAGCCTCCCTCGAACGCTGCAAAACAGGGTTGGCGCACGAATGGCAGAGGTCACTCAGGGACGTGCATCATCTATAGACCTTCCACCGAAGTGGACCGATGTCCCGGAAGCTAGGCTCTATCTGCTTTTCAAGAGATACGCCTTCCAACAGAGTCGAAATCTCAAGAGGGCGATGGAGACAGTCGGCCCTGTGAAGGCATCTGCCTATATTCTTGGTAGCTCATTGATGCTCGGTGAGGCCATCGGGGATGCTAACGCTGTCCTTAAAGGGACTGGAGTAGCAATAGGCTCAGGAGAGTTCGACTTCAAGGATGCGATAGAGAAGGCTGTCAAGGAGAGAGGACAGAGCTACGAAAGGATCCTCAACAACATAGCCCAAGCGTGGACATTGGGATATATCGGGGATCTCTACGAAGCCGCTGGATATGGGAAATCTGGCCTAGCTAGTAGCGCAGTCGGTCCTGTTCTTGGTGACATTTTCGATGTCGCACCGAATCTACTCAAGGTCGGACATGGTGCTATCAAGACTGGCAGTGGAGCCGTTGGGATGCTTCCTCGTAACAAACAGCGTGAGGGCATGAGAGATATGGCAAGTGGCGGTAGAGGTCTAGCAGCCTTTGGAGCGCGGGCGGTCCCATTCATCGGAACTGGACTAGCAGCAGCTATCAGAGCACAAGGTCAGAGCGGTGGAGGTCGTAGCAGACCAAGATAACTAGATCCAGCGCAAGCGGGAGAGTGCCTTAGCATAGATGTGATCCGCGTCTACGACATTGGTCTTGAATCCTGGCAGTACAACGATACCGTGTAGCTCACAACTATCCAACCTTCTAGCATCGTTTACTCCACATATAGCTATAGCTTGGACTGGTACTTTACTGGTCCCTATGAGTGGTAGAACTAGGAGGTTGTGCTTGTCTGCAAACTCTTTCACACGAATGTATGATGGTCCTAGGATAGCGATCATAGCTGTTCTCCTGTCAACCCCTGCTTGCATCAAGTACGAGCATAACTCCTACCTTCTGTTCGGTCCAAGCGAGCTTGAGAGATGTCGTGAGGATGAGGACGTAAACCTAACCAACACGCCTACTGTCGAGCGCGCTATTCTTCGCTGTTCTTCTCCCGATAACGCTCCAAAACCTTAGGGTTAAGGACGTAGAAAACCTCGACCTTCCCATCACTATCTCTCTTCGGCTGTATGGTTATGGCCTTCTGAGCAAATAGGGACTCGGCTATCCTGTCCAGCTCAGAGAAGTCGAAGTGTGACCAATGCTTCTGTAGGGCCATAGTCCGCGAGATTTCGTGTTGCGGATTCATCAGCAATTCCCTCAATAGAACTGCTGTTCCTGGGGCAGAGATAGACTTCCCAGACCCACCAAGAGTAATCCGCTTCATCCCAGGAATCGTATCCTGGCAAGCTCGTATTGATTCCTCTACGTCCTCGTATTCTAGGACCAGATCCGTTTTTCTAGAAAGACTGACCAGCATAGCGACCTTCAGTATGTGGTCGTGTAGACGCTCCATTGTACCAGTCGAGTCCTCAAGTTCCTCAACTTCCTGGAACTTCTGATACCACTGGTTGTATAAGTCCTTTCCCCGCTTAGAATACTTAAACTCCCCTTTAGCTCTCGCGATCTCCTGAATCCGTGAGACCAAGTATTCGTAAGGGAGACTATTTTCTGGTCTGTCTGTAAGAGAGTTAATTCCATGCTTCTTGCTCGCATATACAATGAAGGTTCTAGCAACAAAACCTCCACCAATAGCATTGTCTGGAAGGGCATCTTTAAGGTGAACTTCATTTGAGGCTCCTAGTAGAGTCAGGCATGGAGCTTTGAGCTTTTCTGTGGGTGAGTTGCGTAGCATATACGACCATTCAGGATTATAATGGCCGTCATATAGGTCGGTAAGAATGGTTAGTGCGGACTTATCCTCGATTATGAACGAAGCGAACTCACTAGCTGACAGGTAGCCAGCAGCGTCCATCTGGGGTGGCCCGCCACTCTTCTTCGTCTCGACTTTGGATAGCCCAGAAATGACCCCCTGAATCGATACGCGCCCTGAAAACAGCTTAGTCGTATCGGCTGCTGCTACGAGGGTTTTGGCTAATGCTACAGGCGCACCCTTCCTCAAGCCAGAGCGACCAACAAGCAGGACAAAGATGTTGGGAGCTAGCTTATAGTAGAACTTGTCTAAGACTACACGGTCCTTGATGACACCAGCTATTGCCGCGAGGGTGGACCAATAGTAGTATTTTCTCGGAGCCTCGGAGTCCTTTGCGTAGAGGAGAACCGCCTCTGTCAACGTCACGATAGAGTCCTTAGGCTGCTAGTTCTTTTAGACCATGTGGATTCTCACCAGTCCTCTTATTAAAGTCGCGATAGTTTCTACCAACCTTGACCTCGATTGGGATTACTAGCTGACCGCGACTTATAGAGCACCTTGAAAAGTCGATAGGTTTCTCGATCTCCTCTTTCATGATGTGAACGTATTGCTCAACATGGCCCTCGCGCACAAGACCTACAAGAGAGTCATGTCCTTCCAAACATAGGCGTGCGTCAACTCCTTCCTTCTTGAATCGTGGTATAGCTCTCATTCCCCCACGGCGTAGATGGTCTGGCACAGTCGACTGCGGTAGCTGTGCATATGCTTCCTTCCAGAGCTCACGACCCCACCTATCATAGAACTGACGATACCTGCCATACGGATTGACAAGCACCATGTTGTTTTCCATGAGGCATCGTTGAACCTCTAGATGGAAAACCTCTCGGATGTTGGGGGAGCTACTATGGAACTTGCTGAGGATGATGCCAGCCTTATACTCAGAGAGGTTGATACTGATGCCCTGCCGCTTAGCCTCAGTATTGACCAGCTCAGCCAGCCTCTTCTTACCCATGTCGTAGTTGCCTGCGTGTCTCGTAATCTTCCCGATGAAACGTAGCTCAGGAGTCACATCTTCAGGATTGACACCGAATATCCATGCTGCGGTCTGCCGATGGACGTCGGCCTTCTTCGCAAACATAGCCTGTAGATACTTGTCCTGCGCGAATAAAGCTACGATTCTAGCCTCTGCCTGGGACATGTCTATTTCGACAATGACATACCCATCATCAGCTACGAACATCTCTCGAACTTCAGTCCCAATTTCGCCGTGCTTAGTGAGAGTCTGGAATGGCATCCCCATCTTGAAGGGACGAACTGGCGGCTTCTGAATCTTGGTCGATGATCTACCTGTTTCAGTTCCGCATACAGTATAGACCGTTCGCATCCGTCCATCAAAGTCGGTGCGACTACCTATCTTCTGCTTCGTCATCAACAGTCGTCGAATAGTGAGGATGAGTTCCAGTATCCGACGAGCAGATGGGCCGAGCTTCTTAGTGTTAGCCATCAAAGCGACAAGGACTTCTTCACTCGTCCCCTTACGCTGTGGCAATTTGAGCTGATTGTAGACTAGAACTGCACACTTAGGCTTGGAGTTGACGTTTACTTCCCAGCCTGCAAGCATGTTCAGCTCAGCCTGTGCATCGTCGATCTTCTTCTGGTAGAGAAGTATAAGCTCCTTCCTCTTGTCCTCGTTGATCTTGAAACCGACATCCTCAAGGTCATAGTAGAAGTCGTGCAACTTCATCTGATGACCGAAGATGAACTCATCTACCCAATCTGTAAATCCTGGCACCACAATTTCGCGCGCGTCCTTGAGCATCTCTTGGTAGACCTCGAAAGTGACGCAAGCATCGCGGCCATTGTAGTTGAGGATTCGGTCGATCTTGTCCTTCTTCCAGTTGAACTCCTTTCCTTCCTCTTTGTAGTATGGCTCTTTGGTATAAATGGACGTAGTAAAGTCTAGAGCTTTGGGGAACTCAGGATGAAGGGCGTGAGCGAGTAGAGAAGTATCACAGTGGAGCTTATGAATCTTGATGCCACAGACCCTAGCTAGCTGTCGTTGGTCGAACTTGAAGTTCTGCCCTATGACCTGCATTTGTGGATTGTTTAGTAGCTCGGCAATCTGAATCCACATCTCTGCAAGCTGGTGCTCCTGGACTCCCTCTTGATTCTGCCACGAGAACACATCAAGGAGAGGAACTGATACAGCGTGCCACTCATTGAAGGCCAAACCAATACAGAATGGTATGGATCGGTAGACCTCGATGTCCACGCTGACTAGGTGCTTGTCCTTGTATGTATCTAGGAAGCGCCCAAGTTGAACAGAGTCACGAGCTATCTCAATGACCCTCTGGGGCACATCATAATGCTTGAAGGTAGACTCATTCTTCGCGCGGATCAGATCGAGCTTGAGGATATGACGGAAGGAGTATTTGACAGGTCCCTTCTTCTTGCCGTGTGGGATGTCATCAGTCAGTTCTGCATCGGAGTGAAGTAGAGCAGCAGGATGGATGGTGGGAACTACCTTATAGTCGAGATGGGTGGACTTGAGGATGGACCCTCTCCATTTCATTATGCCTGCAAATCCATTACCCTTCCCAGCTACAGCCTTGAGAGCGAGGTTGCCAAACGCGACTATGCAGTTAGGACGTATGGCATTTATCTCGTCCCACAACTGATTGATGGACTCGTCAATGGTCACGCCTATCTCTGATAGACGCTTGAGCTTATTGTCAGGTGGCCGCTGTTTGATGACGTTGGTGATGTAAAGCTCACGCTTGTCAATGCCTATCTCACGGCAAATCTCCCACAAGAGATCGCCAGTCTTACCGACGAATGGCTCTTGTAGGTAATCCTCGGCTGCTCCGGGTGCCTCCCCGACAAACATCAGGGTTGCATCCCGGTTGCCCATCCCAGGGACGTAGTTAGGCATTGTGGAGTCGTCT
>Ga0137343_1000023_pt1 | contig 11522 bp, 9 predicted proteins | sample EasRivERMLT499_2_FD_104755 | JGI IMG/M metagenome (GOLD analysis project Ga0137343, IMG submission 104755) | Soil microbial communities from meander-bound floodplain in the East River, Colorado, USA - East River MetaG ERMLT499_2 | ecosystem: Environmental > Terrestrial > Soil > Floodplain ... | reverse complement strand
GCTCGGCTTTCACAGCGTGCGCCTGACCTACGGCGAGGACTACCGCGACTTCTTCGAGGTCATGGAGTTCACCAGGAAGGAGGAGGACCGCACCGGCGAGCGCCGCATCGTGCTGCAGAAGGATCTGCTCAAGATCGGCGAGCGCGCGCGCCAGAAAGGCGACATCGACGGCGCCATCAAGGCCTATGCCTCGACCGCGCGCGAGCACCCGGATTACGCCGAGGCGCACCGGCGCCTGGGCGACATCTACCTCGACGAAAAGGAGGACTACGACAGCGCGATCAACGCGTTCGAGACCGTGCTGGCGCTGCCCGAGCACCAGCAGCTCATCTACAAGCAGTTCGCGGTCACCTTCACCAACCTCGGCCACGCGTACGCCGAGAAGGCCAATCGCCTGGTGGCGAGCGATCGCGAGGCTGCGCCCGTGTATTTCGCCAAGGCGATCAAGGCGCTGCAGGTCGCCAAGCAGAACACGCGCTTCTTCCCGCGCGCGGAGTACGACGAGGCGGTGCACGACACCTACTACTACACGGCGCTCTCCTACCACAAGCTGTACCTGATCACGAAGCAGACGGCCGTGATGAACAGCGCGAGCCAGGCGTGGCGCGAATACTTCGACTTCTTCCCGAAAAAGCTCGAGAACAATCCGACCTTCGTGCAGGCCCGCGATGCGGCGCGCCGCTACCGCGATCAGCTGCAGGAACCGTGAGGCGCCGGCGCCTTTGACCCGATGGCGATGCAGCTGCGGCGTTTCCTGATGGTCCTCGCCGTCGCGCTCGCGTTGCCGCACGCGGCCGGCGAAGAGCCCGAAGCGGCGGCGCCGGCCGGGATCGAACCGGAGTTCGTGCGGCCGCTCGTTGCCGTGGCCGGCGGGCGCAACGACTCCAATCCGGTGTGGTCGCCCGCGGGCGACATGGTCGCCTTCGAGCGCGCGCGCGGCGACAACAAGGAGATCATGATCGTGCGCCTCAACGGCGACATCGTGCAGACGATCTTCCACCAGCTGCCGGCCGCGCCGGGACAGAGCCAGTTCTTCTTCCCCAAGGTCGTGGAGCCCACCAGCTTCAATTCCGGCATCAGCTGGTCGCCGAGCGGCAAGCGGCTGGTGTTCATGAGCAACGGCGGCGAGGGCAACTACGACCTGTACCTGCGCGAGCCGGAGGGCAAGATCACCCGCATCACGACCGACAAGGAGAAAGACGGGCACGCGCACTGGTCGCCGGCGCGCGACCAGATCGCCTATGTCTCCGGGCGCAGCGGCAAGGGCGACGTCTACCTGTACGACGTCGCCACCAGGGCCACCACTCGGCTGACGCAGGGCGAGTCGCCCTATCTCTATCCGCAGTGGTCGCCCGACGGCAAGCACCTCGCGGTCATCCATGGCGAGAACGAGAACCACGACGTCTACGTGCTCGAGCCGGGGCGCAAGCCGCCGGTGCCGCCGAAACCGCTCACCACCTGGCGTTACGATGACCTGCGGCCGGTGTGGTCCCCGGACGGCAGGCAGATCGCGTTCTACACCAATTACAACCCCGCCAACGATCCCAAGACCTGGGCCATTGCGGTGGTCGCCGCCGACGGCTCCGACCCGACCGCGGGCGAGGGGCTGGCGGCGCGGGTGGTGGCGACCGACGTGGTCCCGGACGTCGAGCGCGGGCCGGCATGGCTGCCGGACAGCCGCCGCATCGCCTACGTGCGCAACGAAAGGCAGACGTTTTTTCCGATCTACATCGCCGACGTCGCCAGCCGCACGAGCACGCCGGTGCGCACGGGGACCAGCATGAATCACGACGTCACCTGCTCGAGCAGCGGCATGATCGCGTTTCGCGCCCAGGTCGAGCAGTGGGACCAGGTTTACGTCGCCAAGCTGAGGGATTGACGCCGTGACGCGCCGCATGCCCCGCCATCGCCCGCCGTTCGCCTCGTCGTTCGGGCGCTGGCTCGCGGTTGCGCTCGCGGTGGGGCTCGGCGCGAGCGCGCCGGCGCGCGGCGCCGACGATCCGGTGGCAACGGCGATGCAGCACTACGACAAGCATCGCTACACGCAGGCGGCGCGGCTGCTCGAAGGCGCGCTCGCGCGCCTTGCATCCGGGTCCCGGGCGCCGGCGCAACTCGCGCTCGGCATGGTCTACCTGCGCAACGCCGATCTGCACGAGACGCTGGCGCGCACCGCCGCCGCGGTCGAGCTGGATTATCTCGACAAGCTGCTCAAGACCCGGCCCGAAGAGCGCAGCCGCTACGCGCGGCTGTACCTCGCCGAGGCGCTGTTCGCGCGCGGCAGCGCGGCCGAGGCGCGGCCCCACTTCGAGCAGGTGCGCGCCGATCCGGGAATCGAGCGCCGCCACCAGGCGATCGCCCGCATCGGCCTGGGCAGCGTGTTCTGGGCGCAGCGCGACGCGCAACGGGCGCGCGGCCTGTGGGCCGAGGCGGGCGGGGAGGCGGAAATCAGGCTGGCGCGCGCCGCGGCCCAGGGCCGCGCCGGGGTGGCGGACGTGAAAGCGCTGCGCAACGTGGCCGATGAAGCGGGCCGCGCGGGCGAACTGTCGCCGCGCTCGCGGCGCTATCTGATCGAGATCTACCTCGCCGCCGGCGCGCCGGACAAGGCGCTGGCGGTGGCGGGCGCCGCCGACCTGGCAATGGCTTCGCATGTCGAGCGCTTCAAGGTCGCCAAGGGGACGGCAAAGAGCATCAACTTCTACGATCTCGCGCTGCTCACGGAGCTGGCGCGGCTGTATCGCGAACTGGCGCGCCTGCAGCTCGAGCAGTCCGCCGCCGACGCGCGCGTCAGGCCGAGCGCGGAGTACTATCTGGCCGAAGCTTTGAGCGCCCTGGGCGGCAACGATGCGGCGCTGGGCTACGTGCAGGCCTTCCTCGCCAGGCCGCAGGCGCCGCCGCAATACCGCGAGCGCGCCCGCGCGCGCCAGGCGCTGATCACGCACCGCCAGGGCCGGCGCGCCGAGGCGGAGGGCGCCTGGGCATCGCTGGCGGAGCAGGGCAGCGACCCGGAAGTGCTGGCCGACATCGTGCTCGGTTGCGCCGACGCCCAGGCCCAGTGCGCCAAAGTGCTGGCGCGCGCCGGCCAGGTGAGCGAGGCGGGCGACGCACGACGCAACCGGCGGCTCAACTTCGCGCTCGGCAGCTTCCATCTGCGGCTCAAGGACTACGCGCGCGCCATCGCCTACATGGAGGCCGGGCGCGACAAGAGCAACAAGAACAAGATCGAGGCCAACGACCCGGAAATGCTCGCCGGCCTGGCCGAGGCCTACTATCGGACCAAGAAGTTCTCCGAGGGCCTCGAGATCTTCTTTGCGATGAGCAGCGAGTTTCCCGTGGTGCGCCAGATCCAGGAGGCGATGCAGGGCGTCTACTCCATGGAACAGCGCAGCGCCGGCGACGTGAAGATTTTTTGACATGACACCTTAACTTTCAGAGCAGAGAAGAGAGGCACGTATGAAACGGATCCTCGCAACAGCGGTACTGGGTTTGGGCGCGGCGATGGCGTGGTGCGTCCCGGCGCAGGCGGCGCCCAAGGCCGACGGGCGCCCCGACGGCGGCCTGCTCAACTACAGCGAGTACGGCCGGCCGGCGACGCTCGACCCGATCACCAGCAACGAGACGATCTCGCTGCGCATCACCGAGCTGGTGTTCAACGGCCTGGTGGGCATCGACGAGAAGCAGGAGATCGTGCCGGAACTGGCCGAGCGCTGGGAGGTGTCCAAGGACGGCCGCGTGTTCACCTTCACCCTGCGCAAGGACGTGAAATGGCACCCGCGTGAGGGCGAGGCGGCGCGGCCGTTCACCGCCGACGACGTGGTGTTCACCTACAACATCATGATGCACCCGAAGACCATCACGCCGCTCAAGGTGCGCTTCGAATTCATCGACAAGGTCGAGAAGACCGGCGACTACACGGTGGTGTGCACGCTGAAGCGCCCGATCCTGAACGCGCTGGCGAAATTCAGCTTCAAGATCATCCCCAGGCATGGCCCGTCGAACCCGCAGTACCTGACGCGCGAGGACCGCTTCGCCCACAGCCCGATCGGCACCGGGCCGTACATCCTCAAGACGGTGACGGGCGACGGCGAGGTGGTGCTGCTGTCGAACCCCGACTACTTCAAGGGCAGCGCGCACATCGACAAGTTCATCGCCAAGCCGTTCGCCGACCAGAACATCATGGCGCAGGCGCTGATGTTCAACGCCGTCGACATGATCGTGCTGGTCAACCCGCGCAACCTGCCCGAAGTGCAGGGCGACAAGCGTTTCGTGCTGCAGCCCTACAACGCGCTGTCCTACTCGTTCTTCGGCTACAACGTGCGCAACCCGCTGCTGGCGGACCGGCGCGTGCGCCAGGCGATCACGGCCGCGGTCAACCGCCAGGAGATGCTGGACTCGTTCTTCAACGGCCAGGGCACGGTCATCTCCGGCCCGTTCGCGCCCGGCAGCTGGGCGTACAACCTCGACGTCAAGCCGCTGCCGTTCGGCCCGCAGCAGGCGCGTGCCCTGCTCGCGGAGGCCGGCTTCAGTCCCGGCGCCGACGGCATCATGGAGAAGGGCGGCAAGAAACTCGCGTTCTCGCTCAAGGTGCCGATCGAGAAGGAGAGCGAGGCGGTAAAGCGCGTGGTGCTCGCGTTCCAGAACTACCTCAGGAGCGTCGGCATCGCGATCAAGGTCGAGTTCAAGGAGTGGCAGGCGTGGAAGGCGGACGTGTTCCTCGAGCACGAGTTCGACATCATGTTCGCCTCCTGGGTGTTCGACGACTCGGCGGACATCTCGTCCCTCTTCCATTCGGCCGAGATCGGCGCCTGGAAGAACAACTTCGGCGGCTACTCCAGCCCCGAAGTGGACGGGCTGATCGTCGAGAGCAAGCTCACGCTCGATCACGAAAAGCGCCGCACGATCAATCGCCGGCTGCACGCCATGCTCGCCGAGGAGCAGCCCTACAGTTTCCTGTGGACGCTCACCAACTACAGCGCGTATCACAAGAAGCTGCGGCGCGTGCAGATCCACCCCTACAAGTTCTTCTCGTTCGCCGACGAGTGGTTCATCCCGCTCAGCGAACAGAAGTGAACTCCCGGGAAACGGTGATCGTGGTCCGCGTCGGCGCGCAAAGCACGGGGATTGTTCGATAGGCATCCGCGCACGCGTCGTGTTGCGTTGAGCGTTCGCGTCAATCGCGTCCTCGGCGCATGAAGCTGGCCGCGATCAAGCCTGTCAGCCGCGTGCTGCTGCGCGAGCTCGCCATCAGCGCGTCGCTGCTGCTCGGCGTGAGCGTGGTGGTGTTCGCCATTCTCTATCTCGCGCCCGGCGACCCGCTCAACGTCCTGCTCGGCGGCCAGCTGCCGCGCGCGGAACTTGCCCTCGGCATGCGCGAGGCGCTGGGCGTTCCCCAGACCTGGTACGGCCAGTACGCGACCTGGCTCGGCAAGGTGCTGCAGGGCAATTTCGGCAATTCGATCCGCACCGGCCTGCCGGTGCTGCCGGAGCTGGCGCGCGTCGGCGTCAACACGCTGTACCTCGCTCTCGGCTCGCTGCTGCTCACGCTGCTGATCGCGGTGCCGATCGCGGTGCACGCGGCCGCGCACGGCAGCACGCCCGGCAACACCGCGGCGACCATCGCCGCCTACATCCTCTCGGCGGTGCCGGTGTTCTGGTTCGGCTACATCGTGGTCTACGTGTTCATCAACCAGCTCAAGATGTTCCCGCTCATCTCGGGAACGGCGACCAGGCAGGAGCACGCGTGGCTGTATTTCCTCGTGCCGATCTTCGTGCTCGGGGTGGCGAGCGGCACCCTCGCCGAGATGATCCGCCACCTGCGCGAGGAATTGTCGCGCGTGCTGGCCGAGGACTACATCCGCACCGCCCGCGCCAAGGGCGCCGCGGTGTGGCGCCATGCGTTCAAGGAGGGTTTCCTGATCCCGGTGACCGAGATCATGAGCGCCAAGATGCCGTTCCTGCTCGGCGGCGCGGTGATCGTCGAGCAGGTGTTCAACTGGCCCGGCATGGGGCGCATGGCATGGCAGGCGGCGCAGGACCGGGATTTCCCGGTGATCATGGGCATCGCCCTGGTTGCCGCGGCGTTCGTGCGCCTGGGCAACCTGCTGCAGCGCGTGGTGTTCACCGCGGTCAACCCGCGCGCCTCGAAGGAACAGGGGTCCTAGTGCGCGCTCGCCGCTACCTGCAGACGCCCGGCCCGATCGGCGAGTATTCCGAGCTGTCGCTGTGGCAGCGCGCCGAGCCGCTCGATCTCGTCTACATCGGCTACGGCCTGCTGGTCGTGGCGGTGGTGGGGGTTTCCTACCTGCTCGGGGCGCTCGGCTGGCTGCCCGATGATCCGCAGCGCATCAACGTCAGGCTGATCAACGCGGCGCCGTTCACCCCCGGCCACCTGCTCGGCACCGACTTCCTCGGGCGCGACCTGCAGGCGCGGCTGATCCTGGGCATCCAGGCCTACTTCCTCCCCGGACTGCTTGCCATCACGATTTCGGTGGCCGGCGGCTGCATCCTCGGCGTCCTCGCCGGCTATCGCGGCGGCTGGTTCGATACGATCGTCACCTACTTCGACAACCTGATCGACTCGTTCCCGCGCCTGGTGCTGATCCTGCTGGTGGTCGCCGCGTTCAAACCCGACATCTATTACGTCATGGTCGTGGTCGGCATCACCGGCATGCCGGTGATCGCCAACCTGATCGCGGGCAAGATCGCGTTCCTGCGCGAGAAGAACTTCATCGAGGCGGCGCACGCGCTCGGGCTGTCGGCGCACACGGTCATTCTCAAGCACATCCTGTGGCTCAACTGCCGCGCGCTGCTCGTGATCCAGGCCACCCTCGGCATGGCCGAGGCGATCCTGGTCGAGACCAGCCTCTCCTACCTCGGCTTCGGCGTGCAGGAGCCCACGCCTTCCTGGGGCAACATGGTGCAGGCCGGCGCGAACTATTTCCTGCAGGGCAACTTCTGGCCGTCGACCGCGCCGGCGCTCGCCATCCTGGCGACCATCCTCGGCTTCCAGTTGCTCGGCGACGGGCTCAACAACCTCCTCGAAGGCAAGCGGGGCAAGTGATGCAGGCGCCGCTGCTCGCCATCGACGGCCTGCGCACCTACTTCTACGCGCGCGCCAAGCGCGCCTTCATCCGCTCGGTGGACGGCGTGAGCCTGAGCGTCGCGCGCGGCGAGACGCTGGGCGTCGTCGGCGAGAGCGGCAGCGGCAAGAGCGTCGCCGCGCTCTCGGCCGCGGGCCTGGTCAGCGCCGGGCCGGGCGTGATCAGCGGGCGCATCGACCTGCACACAAACGGCGTGCAGCGCAACCTGCTCGACGGACTGGAGGAATACGCGCGCGTCACGGAACACGACGGGCGCGTCATGGCGGTGGAGAAGGACGAGCGCGGCTGGCGCAGGCATTCGGAGCGGCTGATGGCGGGCGTGCGCGGCAAGGAAATCGCCATGATCTTCCAGAATCCGCGCTCGGCGCTCAACCCCTACGCCACGATCGGCAGCCAGCTGGTGGAGACCATCCGCCTGCATACCGGGCTGAAAGGCGGGGCCGAAGCGAAGGAACGCGCGCTGCACTGGCTCGAGCGCGTGCGCATCGACTCGCCCGGACTGCGCTTCGACAATTTCCCTTTCGGCATGTCCGGCGGCATGTGCCAGCGCGTCATGATCGCAATGGCGCTGTGCGCCGAACCGGCGCTGCTGATCGCCGACGAGCCGACCACCGGCCTGGACGCCACCATCCAGGCGCGCATCGTCGAATTGCTGGCCCAGCTCAAGACCGAGACCGGGATCACCACCATCCTCATCAGCCACGACATCAGCGTGATCCAGCGCCTGTCGGATCGCGTGTCGATCATGTACGGCGGCACCGTGGTGGAAACCGGCCGCTGCAGCGAAGTGCTCGTGCCGGAGGCGAAGCTGCGCCACCCCTACACCGCGGCGCTGCTCGCCTCGACGCCGAGCGCGGAGGCGATCCGCAGCAAGAGCTACCTGCAGGCGATCGAAGGCGAGGTGCTCGATACCATCAACGTGCCGCCGGGTTGCCGCTTCTACGGTCGCTGCAACCGGGTCACCGACGCGATCCGCGACCAGTGCGCCGGTCACGAGCCGCCGCTCGGCGAGGTCGCGCCCGGCCACCAGGTGCGCTGCTGGCTGTACCCGGCGGCGCGGGAGGGCAGGGCATGAGCCGCGCCATTCTCGAAGTCACCGATCTGCGCAAGCACTACAGCCAGCGCCGAGGCCTGTTGCCGATGCTGGGCGGCCAGGGGCGCGTGATCCCGGCGGTGGATGGCGTGAGCTTCTACCTGAGGGAAAACGAGACCGTCGGCCTGGTCGGCGAATCCGGCTGCGGCAAGACCACCATCGGCCGCACGGTGCTGCGCCTGACCGACCCGAGCAGCGGGCGCATCGTGTTCGGCGGGCGCGACATCACCAGGCTGAGCCGCGCCGAGCTGCGCCCGCTGCGCCGCGAGATGCAGATGATCTTCCAGGACCTCGACGCGGGCCTGAATCCCAAAATGGTGGTGCGCGACATCCTGCGCGAGGCGCTCACCGTGCACGAGCGCCCGAGCGACGCCGAGATCGAGGCCCGCATGCGCGAGCTGCGCGAGCAGGTGAACCTCAAGGACAGCAAGCTCGCCAACTTTCCCTCGGAACTGTCCGGCGGCGAGAAGCGCCGCGTCGGCATCGCGCGCGTGCTCGCCGTGCGCCCGCGCCTGATCGTGGCCGACGAGCCGACGAGCGCGCTCGACGTCTCGATCCAGGCGCAGGTGGTGAACCTGCTGCGCGACCTGCAAAAGCACCTGGGGCTCACCTACCTGTTCATCTCGCACGACCTCCCGGTGGTGGAGCTGGTCAGCCGGAAAGTGGCGGTGATGTACCTCGGGCGCATCGTCGAGATGGGCCTTGCGGAAAACATCGCGCACCAGCCACGCCACCCCTACACGGTGATCCTGTGGTCGTCGCTGGCGGACCGGCAGAGCGCCGCCGGGGCGGGCCTGTACGGCCGGGGCAGCGCGGCCGCCGGGCGCGAGCGGCGCACCTGGGGCGTGTTCGACTTCGAGCAGCCGACCAGCGGCTGCCGCTTCGCCCCGCGCTGCCCGCTTTACAGGGACAAGGGCAGTCCCGCCGTCTGCACCGACCCTGCTTCCGAGCCGCAGTTGCGGGACGTGGGCAACGGGCACGCGGTGGCGTGTCATTTCGCATAGCGCTCGGGGGCATCACTTACAATTCGTCCCGTGCTCTGCGAAGACATCGGCATGACCAGCCACGCCTCATGAGACGGGCGCTGGCGCTCTTGTGCCTGGCGCTCGCCGGTTGCTCCACCACGCAGATCTACCCGACGCTGCAGGAACAGAGCATCTCGCTGCGCCCGGGAGACCTCGAGGCCGCGGGGGTCGCGTTCATCACGCCCTCCACCGTCACCGGGCAGGAGCAGGAGAAGCAGGCGGTGGCGCTGGCCTTTGCGGACGTCCTCAAGCACGACCGGCCCGGCATTCGCGTCTCCACCCTCGCCGAGACGCTGGGCGCGGTGAACAAGGCGGGGCTGGCCGATAGCTACAGGAGGATGTACGACGACCAGCGCGATACCAGCCTGTTTTCCGGCGACATGCTGAAGCACGTCGGCACGGCGACCGGGGCGCGCTACATCGCGCAGCTCAAGTTGCAGCGCTTCGAGCAGGGTGCGAAAGACCGCTTTGGCATCTTCGGCCTGCGCGTGGTCGAGACCAAGTACGCGCACATCCGCCTGTTCCTGCAGGTGTGGGACAGCCAGACCGGCGGCATCGCCTGGGAAGGCGTGCAGGAGATGCGCCACTCGCACGACACCACGAGCGAGGAGCCGGTCATGCAGCGCACCGTGCTCGAGCGCACCGCGCGGGACCTGGTCGCCAGGCTGCCGTAGCGGTGGCGGGGGGCGTCGTCCTCGCGCTCTACGAGCAGAGCCTCGCCAGGCGCGGCTTCGTCTCGGATCCGGCGCAATGGCGCGCGGTCGAGCGCCTGCAGCGCCTGTACGAGGAGTGGGGCGCCTACAAGGCGCGGCGCAGCACCGCGCTGAAGCGCCTGCTGGTGAAGCCGGCGCTGCCCAGGGGCGTCTACCTGTGGGGCGGCGTTGGCCGCGGCAAGAGCTTCCTCATGGACGCCTTCTACCTGTGCGTGCCGCTGGTGCGCAAGCGCCGGGTGCACTTCCATTACTTCATGCGCGAGATCCACCGGGAGCTCGAGCAGTTCAAGGGCACCGAGGATCCGATCGCCGCGGTGGCCGAGCGCACCGCCCGGCGCTGGCGGCTGATCTGCTTCGACGAGTTCCACGTCGCCGACATTGCGGACGCCATGCTCCTCGGGAGGTACCTTTCGCAGGTGATGGCACGGGGCGTGGCCTTCGTCATGACCAGCAACTACCACCCCGACCGGCTCTACCCGGACGGCCTGCAGCGCGAGCGTTTCCTGCCGGCGATCGCGCTGCTGAAGGACCGGCTCGACGTGCTCGAGGTGGACCACGGCACCGATTACCGGCGCCTGAAGATGGAGAAGCTGAAGGTCTACCACACCGGCCCCGGCGCCGAGGCCGAGCTGCAGCGCATCTTCGCCGAGCTGAAGGATGTGGAGGAGGAGAGGCAGCCCCTCGATGTCGAAGGCCGGAAGATCCCCTACCGCAAGCGCGCCGGGGGCCTGGTGTGGTTCGATTTCGCGGTGCTGTGCGGGGGGCCGCGCTCCTACACCGACTACGTTGAACTGGCGAAGCGCTTCCATACCGTGATCCTGTCGGGGGTGCCACGCATGGCGGCGAAGCACGCGGATGCCGCGCGGCGCTTCACTTGGCTGGTGGATGTGTTTTACGATGACCGGGTGAAGCTCGTCGTCGGCGCCGAGGCGCAGCCCGAGGCGCTGTTCACCGAAGGAGCGCACAGCGCGGAGTTCCAGCGCACCGTGAGCCGGCTGCACGAGATGCAGTCGGCCCAGTACTTGGGTAGCGAACGCAGGAGGCAGAGTGGAGAAGTTCAAGGCTTACAGGCTGACGGAAGTCGATAGGAAGATCCGCGCCGGGTTCGTCGACATGACGCTCGACGAGCTCGATCCCGGCGACGTCGTGGTGCGCGTGGCGTACTCGGACGTCAACTACAAGGACGCGCTCGCCGCCACCGGCAAGGGGAGGATCCTGCGCCGGCCGACTTGCATCGGCGGCATCGACTTCTCGGGCACCGTGGTGTCCTCGACGGATCCGCGCTTCGCCAAGGGCGACGCGGTGCTCACCGTGGGCGGTGACTACGTGGGCGTCTCCCACGACGGCGGATATGCGTCCTACGCGCGCGTGCGGGGAGACTGGATCAGCAAGCTGCCGCAGGGCATGACGCTTTGGGAGGCGATGGCTTTCGGCACGGCCGGCTACACCGCCGGCATTGCCGTGGTGCGCATGGAGCACAGGGGCTTGAAGCCCGCCAACGGCCCGGTGGTGGTGAGTGGAGCAACCGGCGGCGTGGGCTCGATCGCGCTCGCCGCGCTGGCTAAACTCGGTTACGCCGTGACGGCGCTGACCG
>Ga0137343_1000022_pt1 | contig 11778 bp, 15 predicted proteins | sample EasRivERMLT499_2_FD_104755 | JGI IMG/M metagenome (GOLD analysis project Ga0137343, IMG submission 104755) | Soil microbial communities from meander-bound floodplain in the East River, Colorado, USA - East River MetaG ERMLT499_2 | ecosystem: Environmental > Terrestrial > Soil > Floodplain ... | reverse complement strand
CGGCGCCAGTGAAGGCCCACGACACGGACAGGTAGCGGCGAATGGTGCCAGCGATTACCAATCGCTGAGCAGTCAGCGACGTAGTGACTGCGGTGAACGCACCGCCAGAAACCGCTAACCACGCGCTGTTGTTTGCCGAGTCGTCCACCTGGATGATGCAGTTCGTATACCCACCGAGGGTGAGCGAAGTCACCTGCAGGAACGCGATAGCTCCGGTCGTCGTAGCGGCGCCGTTGTCGACCGATTCAGACTGCGTATTCGCCGGCGAGGCGTCCTCAGCCGACAGTTCATGCAGGATGTAGGCGTCACTTACAGAGCCGTTGCCCTGGTAGTTGACCGTCATCTTGTGCAGCTCGCCGCGCGTCACCATCCGTGGGAACTGCACCTCGAGCGCGCCCTCGTAGGCAGTCATCTTCTTCCCGATGGTGTTTCCTTCGAGTCCGTAGGCCAGCAGACGCGAGACACCCTCATTGCCGACGAATGCAGCGTTAGTCTGTAGCGCGGCGTCATCATAGAAGCCGTCCTGCGTGAACGATGCCCGCTTGAGTCCGACATACTCGTTCTCAATCCACGAATCACCGAGGCCATGCGTCTCCTCGGTAATTGCCTCGATGGTGTCGGTGAACGTCGTCGTCAGGTTGCCGACGTTGTAGCCGTCCACGATCAGGAATGCGGCGTCCGAGCCTCGACGTGTCATCAGTTACCTCCGCTACGGACCAGTTGCACACGACCGCGCCGGCGCTCAACGGCAAATTCTCCGTCATCCGCGACGAAGGGCTGTCCATCTTTTAACTGATAGCAGTCCGCCCAGCCCTCGTCATCGTCCGCCGCGAAGCAGGCATCAGAGATGTCCACGCCATCGAGCAGACAACGGTATTGCATAGCGATAGCCCTCGTCTTGTCATGCATTGACAGCCTCATTAGCTAACCTCCGAGGTCTTTAGCGATGCGGCGCCCTGCCGCGCGGATGACGTTCGGCGCCATCTTCCTGATCGCCGCCATGTTGTGACCCAGCCACGAACGTCCAGTGGTGCGCGGCCAGTTCAGCGTGGACTCGATGGTGTCCGTCTGCTCGAGGCCGGCATCCTTGCGGTATGACGATATGGTGTTATTCTTGCGCCCGAGCTTCGCGGACCGAGGAATCCTCGCAACTCGCGCGTCGACCTTCTCGAACACCTCATCGAGCATGGCCGCTTTAACCGTGTCGTCGATGCGCTTATCGAACAGCGGACCCTTGATGTTTACGTCGATGTTGAGCTGGCTGTTAGCCATAGTTGTAGACTCCCGTAGCCACAATCGGGACGGACACATCGATGATTCGATAGAGCGTGTTGTTGCCGAAGTCGACGTAATCTGATGTCGCATCCAACCGCCGCCCATAGGCTCCGAGCACGTCCACCTGATAGGTGTTCGGGATGAGCCAGTGGTCCGCGATGAGCGAACTCCACACCGCATCGAAGGCGTCAATGAGAGTGCGGTCGATGCTGTCTCCTGGCTGGCTGGATGTGTTCTTGTAGAGGCGCAACTGCCACACGAACGATGTCCCGATAGCTGCCGTACCGCCTAGCGTCGACAGTTCGGTATTCGTGGCGCCGTCATCAAAGAAGATGGACGCATACAGTCCGTTACCGGGAGGCTGTGACGCCTCGACCTGCGCCACCTTGTCGAACTTACGCAGCGACTTCAGGCGGTCGACTACCGCGTCATATGCCTGAAGCGCGCTCACAGCCACACCCTCGAGAAGCGCGCGTATGCGTCCTCTGCCTGATGGCGCAAGTTGTATAGCGCGGTACGCTCACTGCCAGACTGTCCACCAGGCCCGACCGTCGTCGTGTAGCCGCCTGACTCCTGGACACGCTGAGCGATGCACTCGGCAATCACGAGGTCAGTGACGAGCGATGGCGGGACGTTGCGCGTGATGGCGTCTGCCGCCGTGTGCGCCGCCGCTGTCGTGCCGTAGGCACCGCGTGTGACGGTGAGCGAGCGGGGAGCGTAGATAGCCTCAGCGAAGCTATGCGCCTCGAGCGTGGACCCGTTCACGGCGCGCCGCACGATCAGCGCCGTGGCCTGAGCCACCTCGATAAACATGAACTCGTTATCGATGAGGATCGTCTCGCCGGCGAGCAGTCCGTGAGAGGTTGCGATGCTGACCGTGCTGTCGCTTGAGATGGCCTCGAGCGCACCTGCGAGCGTCTTCGTGGTGTCAGCGTATGTGCGGTCCGCGACCACCATCCGCTCAGTGCCGATAAGGATGAGGTCGCCGACGCCCACCTTGCCTGAGTCCGTGACAACGAGCGCGGTTACGGAATCGTTGATGGTGGCGCTGAGCGTGCCCGCAGGAGCCGTGACGTTGGCATAACCCCACACGCCGAGCACAGAGATTGACCGCTGTCCGTCGTCGCTGAGGTCGCCCCATACGCTATCGCTCGTCGAGTCAATCTCGACCATGCGGTACGGCTGGCCGATGGTTTCCTCGTTGCGGTCGAGGTAGTAATCCGCCGACGTGATCACTGTGCCATCAGCCGTGAGCGTGGTCAGCGTGAGAAGGTCAGCGTCTAGCCAGAGCTTGCCGTTGTTGAGGTTCTTCGTGGACGGCCAGTCGTACGTCCGCGTAGCGATAAGAGGGTAGAAATGGCGCTGTAGGAGCTGCTCAGCCTTGCCTGAATGCGTCTCAAGCAGGCGGTCGGTGTCGGCGTCGGTAGCCGAACCAGTCCAGCCGGCAGCAGCCTTGAGCTGCTCACGAGTCGCGTACGTCGTCCGCGATACCGTCATCTCTCACCCCTTGCTCCGCATGACGGAGCCGTTACCCGCTACCTCTGGCCATATAGCCTCGGGAATACAGGAGGCGTTTAGTTGCTATGGAGTCGTCGCCGTGGCTATCCCTTCCAGGAGTCGAATCACCTCGTAGTCGGTGCCTTCGGCTGGCGTCCCACTGAGGTTCGAGCAGATGAGTGCGTACAACTCGACCTCCTCATACTTCACGTCGTCCAACTCACCTTCGCCTGTGTTTTCGGCGATGGTGCGGAGCAACGTGATTACCTCGTAGTCAGCCATTTACTCTGTCGCCAATGCAATCGCTCGCAGGATGCGGACCTCGAGGTGGTCAGTACCCGCCAACACATCGGCAGACAAGTTCGTAGCGATCTCCTGTAGCAGCGTGACCTTCGTGTAGTCCGCCATTTAATCGGCCCCATCGAGGCGCGCTTCGATAGCGTCATGGACACCCTTGCGGTCACGACCAAACCGCTCTGCGTCATCGATGCCGCGGAGCGTGTCAGGGTCATCAATGCCTTCGAGCCACTCAGTCACCTCGGGGATAGTGCCGTCGAGCTCAGGAAAGGCAGGGTCGGGCTCAATCGTGGGGACTTCATCCTCGACGACCTGACCTGTCTCGTTGAAGCGCGTAGCGCAGTCCTCGCAGAGATAGAATCCGTGCTGGAATCCGCCGCTTTCTGCCCATGCCACATGGTCATGAGTATTCGTAGAGCCGCAGTTAGGACAGATCATCTTCGACCCTCCTCGTGTTCTTCATGTCGTGGACGTTGTAGGGGAAGGTACCCATGTGGAAGAGGATCACGCTCGGGTCGAGCCACACCTTGAAGCCGAGCCGGCGTGCCTGCTCACCGAAGGCGTAATCCTCGCTGAGATACTCGTAAGAACCGTCCTCATTCTTGACAGTGAAGGTGTCAAAGAACGGATACATCGCGCCGGGGTCTACACCAGTGAGCGGGAACAGCGGTTCACCATCTGGCTCAATGGCCTGCACCATCGCCTCGATAACGTCGCGGTGTACGGCCATAAAGCCGGTCGCGGGATACTTGATCTCGACCGGCTCAGACTTCGGGCCGAATACGATGTCCTGACCTGGCAGACGCCGACAGGCTAAATGCCCGCCGTCCTTCACCACGTAGGCGCCTACGGCGATGGTCCGCTTCTCGCGTGCGAGCTCGACGACTCGTTCAGCGTGCTCGATGTCGAACACAACGTCATCGTCAATCATCAGGAACACGTCTTCGTCAGGACAGAAGCGATACCAGTTGCTCACCGCTCGCGAGCGCGACCGAATGATGAGCGCGTCGCCGCGGACGATGGAGTAGCCCCAGCCGGCGTCACGCAGCGCGAGAAGGCTCTCAGCCGTCTCGATGACCATGTTCCGCCACGCACACAGGAGCACCGTCGCCCGCGTCGCCACCTTCACCTCGCGGCGTGCGAGGAGGTTGATGTAGGCGTCTGGTGTGGAATCAATCGCCGCGAGCCAGTGCGCGTCAATCTCCTGGCCGTTGGTGTACGTGACCGTGAACCCTGCCCGCCGCAGTAGGTTCACCACCGCGTCAGGAGTGACGCCGTAGCGTGAGGCGTGGACTGCCGTCTCGAACACGACCACCTGAGCGCCCTCTAGGACCTCGGGTGCGTCGTTGAGTACGGCGTACTCCATACCCTCGATGTCGATCTTGATGAACTCAGGACGCCTGTCGCCGAGGACATTGATGAGCCGCTTTGTAGCGACTTCGCGTCCTGTGTCCGCGAGATACTGGCCGCCTGGATTGCCGACGCTGTAGTCACTCAGGTAGGCGATACCATCCGAGTCAGACACCGCGAGTGAGTGAACATCTATCAGCGATGCGACCTTGTTGCGCTCTGCGTTGCGCTTGAGGATCTCGCACGCCTCAGCGTCCGCCTCGATAGCGATTACATCGTTACCGCGAGCTGCCGCGAGGAGCGAGAAATAACCGACGTTTGCGCCGATGTCGAGGAACGTCCAGTCGGGTTTTAGGTAGCGCTCAATCGCCTTCGCGACATCGGCTTCCCAATCACCGCTCGTCTCGACCATACCGGACATCAAACGGTCGTCGGGCTGGAACTCTACTTCCAGCCCGCGACTCGTTGTAAGTATTCGCGCGTCCGCGAGTACCACTGCTAGGAGGCCCGGATCTTCACGTGCTGGAAGCCAGTCGTGAGCGTCGCCGGGTTCGTGCCCGTGCCACGGCTCCTCTCAGCGACGATGCCGAGGAGCGTGATGTTCGCCGTCACCGCGTCGACGACCACGCCGACATAACGCTTCGTCGGGCGGAAGATGTCGATGACCTGGATGGAGTTGTTATACGTGTTCGTCACGTTAACGAGCGCCGCCTGCAACGATGCATTCGTGGCGCTCGTGATGTTCGTCGAGGTCGCGAGGTTCGAGTTGACATCCTCAACCGCCCACGTCGACAGGATGCCACCGTTAACGATGGCTCCAATCTGATAGATAAACTTCACGCGGTCGTAGCCCTGCATATCGACTGAGGCTGACGTGGTGTTCGCCGCCGACTGGTCGACCAGAACTGGCGCGAGCGCCACCGTGTAAACACTGTCCTGTCCTGCTGGCATGTGTCCCTAACCTGCTTTCTTACTGTGCTCGCCCTTCTTAGACGAGCCGATTCGGAGAGCGTCGTTTGTTAGACGATGCCAATCCTCAGAGCGTCGGTGTTCCAAAGCCCACCACCAGCGCGAGAGCGAATAAAGATTTGCGTCTCGTCTGATCCACGAAGGTTGATGTCGTCAATCGTCACCGAGAGCGAGGTGCGCTCAGCGATGATGTACGCGCTAAGGTCGCCCACGACGACCACCTTGTTGCCGTTGGTGCCATCGACTGGCATGAACGGAGACTCGTTCACCGGGAAGTCAACGAGGGTGCCAGGAGCGCCTGCAGCACCACCAGCGCCGGCTGCGAGCTGCCACCACGGACGACCGTCCGCGTCGACGAGGGCGTGAATCTCGCCCTTCGTTTGGCGAGCCATCAGCCACGACGCACCCGCCGTGTACTGCGCCGGCACGAGGTACGCCAGCGCGATCAGCTTCGGCGCCGAACCAGCGTTCGACGTGGAGTTGCTCACGTGGTCCGAGGTCGAACCCTCGACATCGCCTGTGGTGATGCCGGAGTTCAGCAGGCCGCGGGGCTCGAGGCCAGTACCAAGGCCGTTAATGAAGTAATTGTCCTCCACCAACCCGAGGTTCCTGCCTCCGTCGGTGCTAAGGAAGCTGATCACGTCCGCGACCGCATCGGCGATGAGGTCATTGGAGACGCGGGTGTACGCCTCGAACTTCTTGATGCCGATCTCGAACTGCTCAAACGTCGGGCCGGTGTCCGTGTTCGAGATGGGCGTCTCACCGACGAGCCCGCCGATGAAGCCTGACGAGTAGATAGAGCCGCCCGATGACGCCGGCGCGACCGCGGGAATCTGGTAGACGTTGCGCGAAGTCTGGCGCACGGTAGCGACTCGACGCATAACCGATGCGTCAGCACGGCGCGCCATGATCTCCGCGGCCATGTCGGGCGGGACAAGGTAGCCGCCGCCTTCAGCGATGCCCTCGGACAGCGCATTCTGCTCCTGGCTTGAGAGCGCCGTGCGGTCGCCGCGAGACTTCAGCCAGTGATTGAACGCTGAGCGGTACTCAGGCTGGAACGATGCGCGCGTCTGCTGGAAGTGCTTGCCGGCGACGGGGTCATTCGTCGGGATTGGACCGAACATGACCTCTTCAGGGCAGAACGCGACCTCGCGATTGCCCGACACCTGGCGGTAGACCATCCCGTTACGGACGTTCCAGCCAGCTCGGAGCAGCGCGTTACGGCCCTCGTCCTCAGCATTGACCGCCCGCGAGATCTGGTACTGCGGGTCGTCCATGTAGCGGGCAGTCTCAGCGAATGCGGAGTCGCGCTCCTTCTGCCGCTCAACCTCGATGCCGTCAGTGATGCGCTTCGCTCGCTTGACGAGTTCCTCGTCTTCGGCGCGCGCCTCCTCTGGAATCGTGGAACCGACGTGCTTGTTGCGGAGCGCCTCACGCTGAGCGCGCACCGACTCCAAATCCGCATTCAACAGAGCGAGCGTAGTCGGCTCAGACATGCAATGCCTCCAAAATCACGTCCACCGCCCGCCTTCGAGCGGTGATGGGGTCAACGGGTTGTGGCGTCGGCTCTTCAGCCGGCGCGGGCTCAACGGGCTCAACGTCCGCAGGAGCTTCTGGGGGGATGTCGTCGGGGAGCACTTCCCCATACACGAGTTCCGTCACGATGCGCGCGACCATCCGGTCGCCATCGCGGTAACGGCTCATGTCAAATGCAGCAATGCGGCGAGCTGCGAGCGCGGTAGGTTCGGCGCCGTCATTCGACCGGCCCACCTCATCAGCAAGGCCAGCGTCGACAGCTTCCTGGTCGGTGAACCACGTCTCGGCGGCCATGCGCTCGAGCCACGACTCAACGTCGCCGCCGGCCTTCTCCGCATAGACCGATGCAATGTTGTTGTTGGAGTCGCGCAGCCGTGACACCGAGCGCTCGTGCTCGTTCACATCGCCCATCGTGATTACCTGCGCGTTGTGAATCATCATCCGCGCGTGCGGAGCAATGACTACGCGGTCGCCCGCCATCGCAATCACCGAGGCAATCGAGGCAGCGATGCCCTCGACGTAGACCTCTACCGAGGACGGGTGGTCCTTGAGGATGTTGTAGATGGCGATACCGTCATCGACGTATCCACCTGGCGAGTTGAGGTGCAGGCGAATCCGGGGAGACGACACGGTATCGAGGTCGCGCTTAAAGTCCGCCGCAAGGATTCCGAAGTGGGAGATCTCATCGTAGATATGCAGGTCCGCCGCCTCGGGAGAGGCAACGTTCTCGACGCGATACCAGCTAGGAGAGGTTTCGTGAGACAAGTAGTGGCCCTCGCGATGAGGGCCACGTCGAGTCCCACAGGTCGGGGAGGGCCGCTATAGTGCCTTAGTACCTATTCAGATCATAACAATATGACCGCGCGTGTCAACTACCACTCGCGCCGAATCATCGGCCCAGATACCGTGACCATCGTCGTCCCCTTGCAGTACCGACAGAACACCTGAACCTGTCCGACGACATGGTTAATAGGCAACTTGCGCCCGCAACGCTGGCAGAGGTGCACCTCGGACAGTGCCATCCTATGCATCCTCCTCAGCGGGATCTTCCACGCCATCAGGGAGCACCGGCACAGGTGGCGGCTCAGGCTCGGCGCCTACCTTCTCGGAAGGCGTCTGGCTGTAGTTGGACGGGATGTAGAAGGTGTGACCGGCTGGCAGCGATGCCTCCAACCCCAGCTCCAGTCGCCCTTCCTCGACGGACATGATCCCGCCGCCTACGTCAGCGCGTACGCGGGTGTGGCGTGAGTCGTCGTCTTCCTGCAGCGCGCCGACCGTCGAGAGGTCGAATGCCACCTCCTGCACGCCTGGAAACTCACTGGCGAGTGAACGGTTGAGCGGGCCGACGAGTTCCTTATAGAGCGGCTTGAGCGTCTCGTTCCAGAACCCTTCCCGCTCCGACTTCTTATTCCCATACGAGCTGGCCTCGAGTCCGAGCACCGTCCCGACAAGCGAGAGCGGGACGCCGAACACGCCGCAGATGCGCGCCTCGCTGATCTTGTTCATGTCAGGAAGCACCAAGCCCTGAGCACCGAGGCTCTGCGTCATCTGCGTATACGTGGACTCACCATCGAGGACGAGGAGTCCATGCCAGCTAGCAGGGCCGCCTGTGTTGGCACTGAAGCGCGCCTTGAGGTCATCGACGAGCGCCTGGTCCATCTTCGCCTTCGTCGACAAGATGCCAGCCGGTACGCCGGCGCGCTCGAAGTACGTCTTAATGAAATCGCGGCTGTAGTTCTCGATGTCCACGACACCGGCGACCGCCATCAGCGGTGGCATACCGTAGAAGTCATCGAGCGGGTGTGGTGTGCGCCAGTGGATCACGTCATTGACCGGCAGGCGAATCGGCTGGCTGCCGCCTGCGGTGTACTCGTAGTGGCGGATGAACGACTGTTGGTCAGGGACAATGGTCACGCGGTCAGGACGCATCAGCCATAGCTCTACGACACGTCCAGAACGCGACCGGACCTTGAGCGCATAAGCGTTACCGGCGATGGAGCGGTGGAGGATGATTGTCTTCCAGAACTCGTATACATCCATGAACGGGTTGACGCCGTAGTACGTCTCCCCGTTCGCGCGCTTCGCGCCATAGAACAGGTCGAGGAGGCGGTTAGCCGAGGTGGAGCCGTCGCTGTAGTGGTGCCACTTGTTGCCTTGCTTCGCCTGCATCTGCGGCTCTGAAGCCGAGGAGCCTAGCTCCTCGATGCAGGCATAGACGAGCGCGTTGGTCATGTAGCCTTCGCGCGCATAGGTCTGGTACGTGCCATCCCTGAGCGCGGCGCGGCCTTCAATCCAGCGGTCGATGCCAGACCAACTGGTTACGTTGGTCTGGAAAACGTTCCAAATGTCCGTGACTGCCTCGGTAAAGACGCCCATATCAGGCTCCAATCCCAGAAATAACCGAGAACAGTCGCCACGCTAAGCCAATGACCGTGGCGCTAGTGAGGATGGCAGAGGACGCAGCGATAACGATAATGCTTAGCTTGGCGAGTAGGCGCGCGTCACGCTGGTCAAACATGTAACCGCATTATACGAGGATTCGCGTACATCAAGCGATGACCCAGCCCAAACGCTCCAACACTTGGTCACGAGACTGGAACACACGTATCTCTTGCCCTGTGTCGATGAGCAGGCGAACGTCATCCCGCTCAACGCCATCGACACTCACCACGCGGTCAGCGTCCACGACTATCGGGACAAAGTACCTTCCAGAGCCAGCGTTGAGATTGATTGGTCTCGGCATTAGGCGATCACCACTCCATTCATACGAAGAACCCCTTCACTACTTCTGGCTCGTTCAGTACGCCGAGCGCGATTGCATCGAGGCGCGCCTGGTTAGAAATGCACCCCGCTACTGCCGCGTCAATCTTTAGCGGACTACCTGGCCGCTCCTTCTCGATGTACCAGAGCGGGTTGCCGTCGTCGTCATAGGAGTTAATGGTGTGCCGGCGTGAGTTCGCGATTGCCAGCGTCATCCGTGGGTCACCGTCGTGCGACACATTGCCGTCACGCATGCCGTTCGCGTATGCGCGCAGCGATACCGCCATGTTGCGGAGCCGGTTCGTGTACCACTCAACGACTACCTTATCGCCGTACTGTCCCGCCCACCGAGCGACCGCGTTCTCCCAATACGGAGGGTCTGCGTACATGCGCCAGACTTCGTACTCAGACATCGCCAGCTCGACCGCGGCGTCTACCTCGTCCTCTGGTACGGACCAGTCGCCAGCGTGCTCAGGACGCGCCCAGATGCCCATCGGCCACTGATAGCCAGTCGCTATCTCGGTAGCCACAAGAGCCGTCGTATCTCTGCGCCGTGACCCGTCGAAGCCGAGTGTGATGAGCGCACCCTTGGGGACTTTGTGGTCCGTGTCCGCGAGGCTTTCCCATAGCGCGAGGTCGAATGCCATCGTCGTCGAAGCGTGCGCCTGGTTGAGAAAGTAGCGGACCGAGTCCTGCAGCTCGTTTCGTGGGTCGCGAATCTCCGAGAGAATACGGTCCAGTGGCATGTAGGACGCGGCGTCACCGTAAGCGGCCTTCAGCCCAGCCAGGACAGCCTCATCGTCATCGAGATTGATGTCGCGCGGCGCCTGTCGGTGGTCGAACAGAAAGCGGGACGGCGACTTCCCGGCCCACTCGTGCGACTTCTCTGCAACCGATCCGCGCCCGACCTCATACATGGTGGAGGTCTCATAGCTCCACGGCTCCGCTTCACGGCGCTTCGTCATGTTGCGCCTGACCGTGGCATACATGCGGTGAAGTTCGGGGAGGATGTAGAGGTGCGTCTCGTCGAAATCGCACCACGTTTCTTTCCCGCCGTCCTTCGCGGCTGACGATGCAGTCGATGGATAGATTCCCGAACCCGCGCCGTCAGGGAGAAAGATGCGCGTCAGGCCAGCGTCGTCGGAATGCTTGAGCGCCTCGCGCAGCGGGCCTTCCTTGAAATTGTAGTAGATGGAGTCGTAGACGTTCCCGGTCTGGCCTTCCTCAGTCGCCATCACGCGCAGGTACGGGTACGTTATCGCGCGGCCCATCGGCTCGCCGGCGCCGTATATGTACGTGAACCCCATCCATTCAAAGACCTCGCCGCCCAACGCCCACCCTGCGAACCGACACGGCCCTACTGCCTCGAAGGCTCCAATGCGCGCGGCGTGGCCGCTCTTGTCCGCGCCCTTTGGCCGTGAGTAGAACACCGAGTCATATAGACGCTTGCCGTCTTCATCGAGTGCATACACATCGAGCGTGTGTCCTTTGAGTTCGTCGCTCAATGGAAGTGCGCTTAATGGCGTCCCTTGAATGTCGCCAGGACCGTGGAGCAAGAAATACTCCATCCACGTATAAGCGAGCTTTCCCAATGACCGGTCGCGCTTATGTTGCGATGCGCGAATCCGTTCACGCATCGTCATCGACAAGGCGGCGCCAGCGCTCCTCATCTTCGACGCTCATCAATACAGCCGGTTCAACCTCAGCCTCGACCACGACGTATCGAATGCGGAGGTCACGTCGCGCCTCGAGCGTCGTCCCCATCACTCGTTCGCGTACGCGCAACTCTTGAGCCCTACCTAGATCTCCACCCACGAACGCCGCGTGGATGCGAGCCGTGTCCAGCGCGAAGCGCCAGTCTCCAGCCTGCCACAGAGCGCAGTGAGGAAGCGTCGTCACATCCTTCCACCAGGCGCGCGTATCAGCTGGCATATTCACCAGGCGCGGGCGCGGGCCAGCGTAGGGGACGTTCGGTACATCAACCCACTCTTGCGTGAGCGCATGCCTCGTGACCTTCTGTCCGTCGTCTTTGGGCTTCGCGCCTCTAATAGCCACAGTCAACGCTTCCTAAATCTGCACGCACCGCGAAAATGG
>Ga0137343_1000020_pt1 | contig 11954 bp, 14 predicted proteins | sample EasRivERMLT499_2_FD_104755 | JGI IMG/M metagenome (GOLD analysis project Ga0137343, IMG submission 104755) | Soil microbial communities from meander-bound floodplain in the East River, Colorado, USA - East River MetaG ERMLT499_2 | ecosystem: Environmental > Terrestrial > Soil > Floodplain ... | reverse complement strand
CGGTGGTGGACATGCGCACCGTCATGTAGGAGATCAGGAACGAGCTGAAGATGAAGGTGTCGCTGAGGAGGAAGATCCACATCATGGCCTTGCCCCAGGGCACATTCTTGAACGCGCGCTGGTCGGAAGACCAGTCGGAGACGATGCCTTGCACGCCTTCAGGCAGCGGGGCGGGTTCTAAGGTATCTGTCGGATGCGCTTGCGCCATGTGCTTTGGGCCCGTTTACCTGATTCCACAGAGCTTCAACAAGAGGTCCAGATTGTTCCCCGTAAACAGCAGACCGAAAAGGACCAGCCAGACCACGAGCAGGAAGTGCCAGTAAAGGGTACACAACTCCACGCTCTGTCTCACCCTCGTCGCGTCGAAATTGCCCCACACCCTGGCGACGGTCCTGCCCCAGGCCACCAGACCGCCCAGCAGATGCAGCCCATGCAAACCCGTGATCAGATAGAAAAACGCGACTGCAGGGTTCGCGACATCAAAATAGACCATCGTGCCCAGTTGCCGCCAGGCGAGGAGCTGCCCGAACAGGAAAACCGCGGTGAAAGCGCCGGCCGCAAGCAGGCCGACCCGCATGGCGTCCATCTGCCCGCGACGTACCGAGTGCCGCGCCCATTGCAGGGCGACGCTGCTCAGCATCAGCACGAACGTATTCGCCCACAACAGCCCCAGTTGAGGCGCGGGACGCCAGTCCTCATACGCCATCCGGGTGCCATAGGCGGTAAGCAAAAGGAAGAACAGGACCGCGACCACGGCAAGAAATACCCGCAGAGCGAGTTGCTTCGCGGCCCGGTGGGCTACGTCCGGGTGGCGAAGATTCTCGAGCGCGGCGCCGGTCGCCTCCCAGGGCCTGGCCATCAGTTGCTGAAAAATGCTCATGCGTCGGGTTCCCGGCGGCCTACGGCTTTTCCGGCGGGACGTTTTGCGGGATGAAGTCCTGCTTGGCACCCGGCACGCTGTAGTCGTAGGCCCAGCGGTAGACCAGCGGCAGCGTCGGGCCGAAGTTGCCGTGCGTGGGCGGCGTGTCGGGGGTCTGCCACTCCAGCGTGGTGGCGTTCCAGGGGTTGCCGCCCGAGGGCTTGCCTCTGAAATAGCTCCACACCAGGTTGTACAGAAATACCACCTGGACGGCGCCTACGATCAACGACGCGATGGTGATCGCAACGTTCACGGAATGCGCCGACTCGGTGATGAAGTCCGTGCCGCCGATCGCGTAATAGCGGCGCGGCACGCCCATCATGCCCAGGTAGTGCATGGGGTAGTAGATGGCATAGCTGCCGACGAAGGTGATCCAGAAGTGGAATTTGCCCATGGTGTCGTCCAGCATCCGCCCGGTGATCTTGGGATACCAGTGGTAGATCGCCCCGAACACCACCAGGATGGGCGCAATGGCCATCACCATGTGGAAGTGGGCGACCACGAACATGGTGTCCGACAGCGGCACGCTCACGGTCGGGTTGCCGAGGAACAGGCCCGTCAATCCGCCGTTGATGAAGGTGAAGACGAAGCCGATGGCGAACAGCATGGGGACGGTGAACTGGATGTTGCCGCGCCACAGCGTCAGCACCCAGTTGTAGACCTTGAGCGCCGTAGGGATGGCGATGATCAGCGTGGTGGTGGCGAAAAAGAAGCCGAAGTACGGGTTCATGCCGCTGACGTACATGTGGTGCGCCCAGACGATGAAGCTCAGGGCGCCGATGATCACGATCGCCCACACCATCATCCGGTAGCCGAAGATGTTCTTTCGCGCATGGACGCTGATCAGGTCGGAGACGATGCCGAAGGCCGGCAGCGCAACGATGTAGACCTCGGGATGGCCAAAGAACCAGAACAGGTGCTGAAACAGCACCGGACTGCCTCCCGCGTGCTCGACCTGCTGACCCATCGAGACGATGGCGGGCATGAAGAAGCTCGTGCCCAGCAACAGGTCAAACAGCATCATGATGGCACTGACGAACAAGGCGGGGAAGGCCAGCAGCGCCAGGATGGTGGCCGTGAAAATGCCCCACACCGTCAGCGGCATTCTCATCAGCGTCATGCCCCGGGTGCGCGCCTGCAGCACCGTGACCACGTAGTTCAGGCCGCCCATGGTAAAGCCGATGATGAAGAAAGCCAGGGAAACGAGCATCAGGATGATGCCCCAGGTGGCGCCCGGCGTGCCCGCGAGGATCGCCTGCGGCGGGTACAGGGTCCAGCCCGCGCCGGTCGGCCCGCCCGGCACGAAGAAGCTTGCGACCAGCAGCACCACGGCGAACAGATAGACCCAGTAGCTCACCATGTTGACATAGGGGAACACCATGTCGCGGGCGCCGACCATGAGCGGGATGAGGTAGTTGCCGAATCCCCCCAGGAACAGCGCGGTGAGCAGGTAGATCACCATGATCATGCCGTGCATGCTGACAAACTGGAGGTAGTTGCTCGGGTCGATGAAGGAGAAGGTATCGGGGTACCCCAGCTGCAGCCGCATCAGCCACGACAACACCAGCGCCACCAGCCCTATGCCGATCGCGGTGACCGCGTACTGGATGGCGATGATCTTGGCGTCCTGGCTCCAGATGTACTTGCCGACGAAAGTCTTCGGATGGTAGAGCTCTACCTCTCCGACTTCCGCGGGCGGCACCAGAGTGCTTGCATCGTGCGCGACGTAACTCATGGAAATCTCCTGATCATTATCAGCGCAAGGTATTGATGTAGGCAACGACGTCGTCGATGGCCTGGTCGCTGGTCAGCATTCCGGTCATGGATGCCATCTGCGGACCGTACATGTCCTTTGCGTGGGTGCCGCGAATACCTTGTTTGAAGTTTTTCAACTGCGTGACCAGGTACCAGTCACTCATGCCCGCCAGGGCGGGAGCGTTCGTCGCCTGCAGGCCCCGCCCGCCATCTCCGTGACAGGCCGCGCAGGTCACGTAGCTCCCCCGACCCTTGCTCGCTCTTCCCCCCACCGTGGCCGGGGCCGGCCTGTCCGGCAGCGTCCCGATATAGGCGGCGACGTTGGCGATGGCGGCGTCATCTGCCAGTGTCGCCGCCATCGGCGCCATCGTCTTGCCGAACACATCCTTGTCGTGCGTGCCCCGCGCACCTTGCTTGTAATTCTTCAGTTGCCGCCTCAGGTACCAGTCTCCCAGGCCCGTCAATTTCGGCGCATGCAGCGCGGGATTGCCCTCCGCCTGCGCGCCGTGGCAGGCGGCACACACGGCATAGAGCGCCTTGCCTGCCGCAGCCGTCCCGCCGGCCGCTTGCGCCAACGTCTGCGCGTACGTCGGCTGGCTGCCCAACCACGACTGAAACGCCTGCTCTTCCTCGACGACGACCTTGCCGCGCATGACGAAGTGCCCGACGCCGCACAATTCGTTGCACAGCAGGTCGAATTTCCCGACGCGAGTGGGGGTGAACCAGATGTAGGTGACCAGGCCGGGCACCAGGTCCATCTTGGCCCGGAATTGCGGCACCGCGAAGTTGTGCAGGACGTCCTTGGCGCGCAGCAGCACCTTGACCGGCTTGCCGAGGGGGAGATGCACCTCGGGGCTCGATACCAGGACGTCGTCGCGTCCGTCCGGGTCGTCGGGATTCATGCCAAACGGGTTCTGGTCGCTCACGTGCCGGGCATCGACGGTGCCCAGCCTGCCGTCCTTCCCGGGAAAGCGGTAGCTCCAGTGCCACTGCTGGCCCACCACCTCGAGCACCGCCGCGTCTTGCGGCACATCGACGAAGTTCGCCCATACGAACAAGCCGGGGGCCAGCATGGCGGCGATGCCCAGCGAGCTCAAGCCCACGAGCCACGTCTCCAGCTTCTTGTTCTCGGGCTCGTACGCCGCCACGCTCCCCTTGCGCTGACGGTAGCGCACCAGGCAATACACCATGAACAGGTTGACGGCGACGAAGACAAAGCCCGTGATCCAGAACGTGAGGCTGATGGTGTCGTCCATCGCGACCCAGTTGGAGGCGATCGGCGTGAAATACCACGGGCTCAGGAAGTGAAACAGGACCGAGCCGACGATCAGTATCACCAGAACGATTGCCATGGGCATAGGCGGATTCAGCTCCCAGATGCAAATCTACACGCGGATTGCCAACTGCAGCTTACGCAAGCAGTGACGATAGCAAATTAATGCCTCAATGGAAACCTGCTGCAACCGGAGGCGGCGCGGCAAAGGATCTACGCCAGGTAATGGTCGACGAGCAGCGCCGCGAACAGCAGCGCGAGATAGACGATCGAATAGCGGAATGCGCGCCGGGCGAGGCGGTCGCTGTAGCGCGCGTACAGCGCGATCCCGTAGCCGATGAAAATCGCGCCCAGCACGCAGGCCGCGGCAAGATACGGCCAGCCGCTCATGCGGATCGCAAACGGCAGCAGCGACACGCCGAACAGGATCAACGTGTAGAGCAGCACCTGCAGCTGGGTGTAGCGCCTGCCATGCGTGACCGGCAGCATCGGCAGTCCGGCCTTCGCGTACTCCTCGGTCCGGTACAGCGCCAGCGCCCAGAAATGCGGCGGCGTCCAGGCATAGATGATGAGGAACAGCAGCAACGCCTCGGTCGTCACTTCGCCGGTCACCGCCGCCCAGCCGAGCACGGGCGGCATCGCACCCGAAGCCCCGCCGATAACGATGTTCTGCGGGGTCATCGGTTTCAGGATCACCGTATACACGATCGCATAGCCGACGAACGTGGCGAGCGTGAGCCACATCGTGAGCGGATTGACGAAACGCACCAGCACCCAAAGGCCGAGGCCGCCCAGCATGCCCGCGAACACCAGGGTCTGCAGCGATGACAGCTCGCCGCGCGGCAAAGGCCGTGCACGCGTGCGCTGCATGACCGCGTCGACCTTCTGCTCGACCAGGCAATTCACGGCAGCGGCGGCGCCCGCCACCGCGGCGATTCCCAGCGTCGCAGCGAGCAGGATCTGCACCGGAACCATGCCGGGCGTGGCGAGGAACATGCCGATCACCGCGGTGAAAACGATCAGCGACACCACCCGCGGCTTGGTCAGGGCGCAAAACGCGCGCATCCTGCGCAGCAGGAGGCGAGGCTGCGCGGCGCTGTGACTCGGGTGCAGCCCAACCGACATGGTTGCGATTACTGCACCCCGTCGGCGGCGGTGATCAGCACGCGCAGCTGCGTGCCGGCCGGCACCACCAATGCGGCGTCACTCTGAGCGATCACGGTCCTGGTGACGGGCCAGGCGATGATCGCCAGGATGATCAGCGGGACCGCCGTCCAGGCGATCTCCACGCCGAAATGCCGGTGAAAATTCGCCGACTTGTGGCCAACCGACTTGCGGTGCGCATAGCAGGACCAGAACATGAAGCCGAACACGCCCGCGAACAGCACGAGAACCAGCCCCATGACCGCCTCGTGCAGCCAATGGATGTCCGCCGCCAATATCGAGGCGGCCGGCTGCAGGTTCCACTGAGCGGCCACGGCCAGCCCGCAAAGCGCCAACCCCAGGACGCCCATTGCCAGCTTCTTCAGCATCATTGTCCCTTCCACGAACAGCTTTGCAAGCTCTTCCCAAGCGCGATCACGAATTTTCTCGACTTGCGGAGCGAAAAATTGCGGCGAAACATTAACATAATTCGGTCTTGCGCGGCAGCCTGTCGAACTGCACGATGCTGCGCCCGTCCGCGCTGCGCCGCGGCGCGCCTTTCCAGGCGTGGCCATACACCACTTCGCACGTCGCGCGGCTGCCGGCCTGCGCAAGCGCCGTGCGCAGGCGCTTGCCGGCGAGACCGCGCGCGCGGTCGGCGCGCGCATTGGTCTGGCCGCTTGCGCGCAGATCGGCGAGCAGTTTGGCCAGGTCTCGGTAGACGAGATTGATCGTCTCCGCATCCATCACCGGCGCGGAGAAGCCCGCCGCCACCAGCCAGTCACCCAGATCGTGCATGTCGGCAAAGCTGTGCACGCGGCCTTCCCCGGCCGCGGCGCGCAGTTCCTTGAGCGTATCGGGGCCGAGGGTGCTGAACATCAGCAGCCCTTCGGGGGCCAGTACGCGGTGGAATTCAGCAAGCGCCGCGCGCGGCTCTTGCACCCAGTGCAGCGCCATGTTCGACCACAGGAGCTGCACGCTGCCCGCGGCGAAAGGCAGCCGCCCCAGCGAAGCGCATATCGCGGCCGGCCGCCGCGCGCCGCGCAGTCGCGCAAGCCAGCCCACGGCGCGTGCCTGGCGCAGCAACGGCAGGGAAAAATCCACCGCCAGCAGTTGCGCGCCCGGATAGCGCCTGCCAAGCGCAGCCGCCTGGGGCGCCGGGCCGGATCCGGCATCGAGGATGCGTGCCGGCGCGATGCGCACATAGTCCAGCCGCTCCAGCATGCGCGTGCCGACTTCGGTTTCCAGGCGCGCGGCCGCAAGGTAGGTCGCCGCGGCACGCCCGAAGTGACGGCGCGCGGCGCGCGCGTCGATCTCAGTCACGCGGGCGCAGCACGCCTTCGACGGCCGCGGCAGCGGCGAGAACGTGCCGGTCGGACATCGCGGCGCCGAACACGGACAGGCCCACGGGGGCTGTGCCCGGCGCGTGGCAGGGCAGCGTCAGCGCGCAGCCATCGAGGAAATTGACCACGCCGACGTTGCGCAGGATGCGGAAGTTCCAGCGGAAGAAGTCCTCGTCGCTGCGGTCGACCGCATCGATTGGCGGCGCGACGCACGGCGTGGTCGGCATCAGCATCGCGTCATAAGGCGCCGCCAGGGCCTCCACCGTGCGCATGTACTCGGCACGCAGCAGGCCGAGGTCGACGTAATCCGCAGCGCCGATCTCCTTGCCGAAGAGCACGCGCTTGGCGACCCGCGGGTCGTACTCCGCGAGCCGGTCCTGCCAGCGCCGATGGATGGCGTAGGCTTCCACGCCGGCGAAGCCGCCGCTCTTGAAGTACTCCGCCTGCCGGTCGAAGGCCGGCACCGGCGCTTGCGTGATCACGGCGCCCGCGGCGGCGAGTTTCTTCAGCGCCGCTTCGAATGCGGTGCCGACCTCGGCATCGAGATCGTCGGTCAGGGAGCCGCGCGGCAGCAGCAGCCGCAATCCCTTCACCGGCAACGCGGCAAGCGGCGCCGGCGGCTCGCCCGCGAGAATCGAATCGTAGGCGGCGCAGCAACCGACGGAGTTGGCAAGCGGGCCCACCGTGTCGAGCGTGTACGAAAGCGGAAATGCGCCCTCGCGCGGCACGCGCCGTTGCGTGGGCTTCCAGCCGACGATACCGCACAACGCCGCCGGCTGGCGGATCGAGCCGCGGGTATCGCTGCCGAGCGACATCACTGCCATGCCGTCGGCCTGCGCCACCGCGGCGCCGGAGGAAGAGCCGCCGGGCACGCGGCCGGTCTTGCGGTCCCAGGGATTGCGCGGCGTGCCGTAGTGCGGGTTGAGGCCGGTCGCGCTGAAGGCGAACTCCACCATGTTGGTGCGCCCGACGATCACGGCGCCCGCCGCGCGCAGCCGCGCCACCGCGGGCGCATCGGCCTTCGCCGGCGGCGCCTGGGCCAGGATCTTCGATCCGGCGCGCGTGACGTCGCCGCCGACGTCGAACAGGTCCTTCACCGAAACCGGCAGGCCCTCGACCGGCGAGCGCACCACGCGCGCGCGCCGCAAGCCGTCGGCATGCGCGGCCTCGGCGCGCGCCTGCTCCGCGTACACCTTGAGAAAGGCGCGCGCGCCCTCGCCCGCGGGATCGGCGATGCGCGCGAGCGCCTGTTCGACGAGCTGGCGGCTGCTCGTGCGGCCTTCGGCAAGCTCGCGGGAAAGCCCGGCCACCGTCCACATGATGCTTGCAGTCTAGCGCACAATATTCGCGATGCTCGGCACGCTCGCGCGGCGCATTGCGAACCTGGCCTTCGGCGGCAGCTGCTACCTGTGCCGCGGCGCGGCCCGCGGCGTGCTGTGCGCGGCCTGCGATGCGGATCTGCCGCGCCTCGCGGGCCCCGCCTGCCCGTGCTGCGCCCTTCCCAGCGCTGCGGGCGCGACTTGCGGCCGCTGCCTCGCGCGGCCACCCGCCTACGATGCAACGGTCGCGGCCCTCGCCTACGCCTTCCCCGCGGACGTGCTGGTGCAGGGGCTCAAGTTCCGCGGCGAGCTCGCGCTCGCACCGCTGCTCGGGCGCGCGCTCGCCGAGAGCCTGCCACGCGGTGCGCGCGTGGACTTCATCCTGCCGGTGCCGCTGTCGGCCGCGCGGCTGCGCGAGCGGGGCTTCAACCAGGCGCTCGAAATCGCGCGCAGCCTCGCAGCGGCCACCGGCTGCAGGCTCGCCCCGCAACTCGCCGAGCGCAGCCGCGACACACCGCCGCAGGTGGACCTGCCGCTTGACGAGCGCGCGCGCAACGTGCGCGGCGCGTTCCGCTGCGCGCAGGCGCTCGAGCGCGCCGAGATTGCGCTGGTGGATGACGTCATGACCACGGGCGCGACGCTCGAGGAGCTTGCGGCGACGCTCAAGCGCGCCGGCGCGGCGCGCGTGGTGAACTGGGTGGTCGCACGTACGCCGCCGCCGGCCGATGCTTGAGATCGTGCTCTATCGGCCGGAGATCCCGCCCAATGCCGGCAACGTCATCCGGCTCGCGGCCAACACCGGCGCGCGCCTGCACCTCGTCGAGCCGCTCGGCTTCTCGCTGGAGGACCGGCAGCTCAAGCGCGCCGGCCTCGATTACCACGAGAGGGCGGACGTCCGGGTGCATCGCGACTGGTCCGCCTGCCGTACGGCGCTCGCGGGTCGGCGCCTGTTCGCGGTCTCCACGCGCGGCGCCGTGAGCCACGCGGCGCCGCGCTACGCCGCGGGCGACGCGTTCGTGTTCGGGCCGGAGACGAGCGGGCTGCCGCAGGCGCTGCTGGAGGAGTTCGCGCCCGAGCGCCGGCTGCGGCTGCCGATGCGGCCGGGCAACCGCAGCCTCAACCTCTCGAACGCCGTCGCCGTGGTGGTGTTCGAGGCTTGGCGGCAGCTCGGCTTTTCCGGCGCGGGCTGACGCGCGACTCCTCCTTCGGGTCGCGCGCGAGCAGCCGCTCCACCGCCTGCGCCGGCGCGAGCCGCCCGTCCAGCACCGCGTTCACCGCCTGGGTGATCGGCATATCCACGCGCCGCCGCGCCGCGAGGCGCAGCACTTCGCGCGCCGAATGCACGCCTTCGGCGACGTGGCCGAGGGCGTCGAGGATCTGCGCGAGCGGCCGGCCGCGCGCCAGCTCCTGGCCGACGCGCCGATTGCGCGACAGGTCGCCGGTGGCGGTGAGGATCAGGTCGCCGGCGCCGGCGAGGCCCATGAAGGTCTGCGCCTTGCCGCCGAGCGCGACGCCGAGGCGCGTGATCTCCGCCAGGCCGCGCGTGATCAGCGCCGCGCGCGCGTTCTGCCCCAGGCCCAGCCCGTCGGCGATGCCGACCGCGATCGCCATGACGTTCTTCACCGCGCCGCCGACTTCCACGCCGGTGACGTCGTCGCTGAAATACACGCGCAGGCGCCCGCCGTGCAGCGTCTCGGCCGCGGTGCGCGCGAAGTTCGCACTGCGCGAGGCGAGCGTCAGCGCGCAGGGCAGCCCGCGCGCCACCTCGAGGGCGAAGGAGGGTCCGGAAAGCGCACCGCAGAGCGCTCGCGCGCCGAGCACTTCGGCGACGACCTGGTGCGGCAGCAGGCCGGTGCCGCTCTCGAAACCCTTGCACAGCCAGATGAGCGGCGCGCCGCCGGCCTGCGCCGCCACCTCGCGCAGCCCGGCGACCGGGGTGGCGCCGAGCAGCAGCTCGGCGCTCTCGGGCCAGCGGCTGGTCACCGTCAGCGGCGCCGGCAATTCGAGTTCGGGAAGGTATCTGCGGTTGCAGCGCTCGCGCTCGATGGCCTCGGCCTGCGCCGCGTCGCGCGCCCACAGCGTCACCGCATGGCGCGCACTGAGCACCGCCGCGAGCGCCGTACCCCAGGCGCCCGCGCCCAGCACCGCGATGCGCTTCACGCCCCCCAGACGAGGTTGGCGCGCAGGAAGCCGTTGGCGCCGTCCGGGTGACGCACGCGCAGCCAGCCGCCGGGCACCGCGCCGAGCAGTTCGAGCGCCACGTTCTGCACCGCGACGAAGGCAAGCGGCGCGCCCTCCTCGGGGCGCTGGCGTGCCTCGGCGGACGGCGCGGTCACCACCACCATGCGCTGGTCGGAAAGCAGCTTGCGCTCGATCCAGGACAGGGCGCCGGTCTGGTCGCGCACCTTGACCCATGCATCCAGGTTGACGATGACTTCGAGGGGATAGTGGCGCGATACCACGAACAGGCGCTTGGACTCGCGCGAAGGCGCGTCGTAGAGCACCGCGGCGTTCTCGCCCACGCTGAGGTACTCGGCCGCCTGCGCGGCGCTGCCGGCGGCAAGCAGCAATGCGGCGGCCAGAACGCGCACGGCGCTAGCTCGCCACTTCGATGCGTGGGCCCGCCGCCGCCTTCCGCTGCATGCGCTGCGCGTACAGTGCCTCGAAGGACACCGGCGCGAGCAGCACCGGCGGGAATCCGCCGCGGGTGACCAGGTCCGAGATGGTCTCGCGCGCGTACGGGTAGAGGATGGTCGGGCAGGCGACGGCCAGCAACGGCTCGAGGTCCTCCTGCGGCACGCCGCGCACCGAGAAGATCCCGGCCTGCGCGGCCTCGGCGAGGAACAGGACCTTCTCGCCGGCCTTGGCGGTCACCGTCACGATAACCGCGACCTCGTACAGCGCGTCGGCGAACTGCGCAAACTCGTTCCTCACCTGGATTTCGAGCTGCGGGCCCTGCGGCTCGAGGAACACCTGCGGCGCGCCGGGGATCTCGAGGGAGGCGTCCTTCACGTAGATCTTCTCGATCTGGAGGCTGGGCGGCTGCTCTTCGGCCATGGCGGTCAGGTCCTTTCGGTCTCGAGGAGGCGGTCCAGCGCGCCATCGCGCTCCAGCGCATACAGCTCGTCGCAGCCGCCGACGTGGCGGCCGCCGATCCAGATCTGCGGCACGCTGGTGCGGCCCGAACGCTGCACCATCTCCGCGCGGCGCGCGGGCTCGAGGTCCACGCGCACCTTTTCCACGTCGGTGATGCCCTTCCTGTCGAGCAGGCGCTGCGCCGCCTGGCAGTAGGGACAGGCGGCAGTGAGGTACATCAGCACCTGCGCCAACTCATTTCTCCACCGGCAGGCCGGCCTGTTGCCACGCGCCGTAGCCGCCGCTGAGATTGCACGCCTTGGCGAAGCCGCGCGTCTTCAGCGCGCCGACGGCGCGGGTAGCGCGGTTGCCGCTGTCGCACACCACGATCACCGGCTTCGCCTTGTGCTTGTCGAACTCGGCGGCGCGCCGCTCCAGGTCCGCCAGCGGCACGTTCTTCGCTCCAAGGATGTGGCCCTTGGCGTACTCGGCCGGTTCGCGCACATCGAGCAGCAGCGCGTCCTCGCGGTTGATCAACTGCGTCGCCTGCAGCGTGTTGACCCAGGGGCCGCCCGCAGTGCGCCGCACGAGCGGCCAGATCAGCATGGCGCCCGAGGCGAACGCGACGCCGATGAGCAGGAGGTTGTTCTGGATGAAGTCCATGGGAAGCGCGACATTATAATTCAGCGCATGTACCGCATCGTGCTCCTGCGGCACGGCGAGTCGGTCTGGAACCGGGAGAACCGCTTCACCGGCTGGGCCGACGTGGACCTGTCCGCGGCCGGCCTGGAGGAGGCGCGCGCCGCCGGACGGCTGCTCGCGGCCGAGGGCCTGGACTTCGACATCGCCTACACCTCCGTGCTCAAGCGCGCCATCCGCACGTTGTGGCTGGCGCTGGAGGAGATGGACCGGCTGTGGATGCCGGTGGAGAAAAGCTGGCGCCTGAACGAGCGCCACTACGGCGCCCTGCAGGGCCTCAACAAGGCCGAGACGGCGGCGAAGTTCGGCGAGGCGCAGGTGCTCACCTGGCGCCGCAGCTACGACACGCCGCCGCCCGCGCTCGCGCCGGGGGATGCGCGCGATGCCGCGGCCGATCCGCGCTACGCGGGCCTTGCGCGCGCGCAGGT
>Ga0137343_1000015_pt1 | contig 13386 bp, 15 predicted proteins | sample EasRivERMLT499_2_FD_104755 | JGI IMG/M metagenome (GOLD analysis project Ga0137343, IMG submission 104755) | Soil microbial communities from meander-bound floodplain in the East River, Colorado, USA - East River MetaG ERMLT499_2 | ecosystem: Environmental > Terrestrial > Soil > Floodplain ... | reverse complement strand
GGCGCAGCTCGGCTTCGCACGATTCCTCGACCGGATGCATCTCCGGCCTGAGGTAGTAGGCGCGCAGGAAGTCGTCGGTGACCCGCAGGCGTCCCGCGGAATCTCGTTCTAGAAGGTGGAAACCGCTGTTACGCCAGAAGTCAGGCAGGGGCGACGACCAACCGCGAGTGCGACGCGACGTGCTGGCGCAGGAACTCCATCTGGTCGGCGAGAATGCGGCGGTTGGTGAGGATCAGGTACTCCGCCTTGTTCGGCACGTAAGGCGCGAACAGCAGCTGCAGGCCGGATTCCTGCGGCAGCCGGTTGCGCTTGCTGCCGTTGCAGTGCCGGCAGGCCGTGACTACGTTCATCCACGTGTCGCGCCCGCCCCGCGACAGCGGCGTGATGTGGTCGCGCGTCAGCCGGAAATAACCGAATTCTCCCCCGCAGTAGCCGCAAGTGTGCCGGTCGCGCCGGAACAGCTCGCGGTTGTTGAGCGGCGGCACCTGGTTGAAGCCCTTGGCCGCCAGCGCCCTGCCGCGGATGGCGATGATCGAGTGCGCGGTAATGCTCGAGCGCTCGCCGGTGGCGCGCGAGACGCCGCCGCGGAAGGTGAAGGTGCGCTCGCCCAGCGTCCAGGCCACCAGGTTCTTGGCGTAATAGAAGCACGCTTGCTGCCAGCTGACCCAGCGATGCGGGACGCCGTGGCTGTCGAGCGTGAGAATCAACAGGTTGTCCATGATCCTGCGGATTCTGCCAAGCCTGATTGTGCTTTGCAATGTCCGGAAAAACAAAGGGCTGCGAACCAAAGCTCGCAGCCCGTCGCATTGCGCCGCGCGCCCTAGCGGTTGGCGACGCGATCCTTGAAACCCTGCCCCGCCGCGAACGCGGGCACGGTCTTCGAGGAAATGCGGATCTCCTTGCCGTTCAGCGGGCTGCGGCCGGCGCGCGCCTTGCGCCGGCGCGGCAGGAAGGTGCCGAAGCCGACGACGGTCACGCGATTGCCCTTCGCCACGCCCGCCACGATCGCGTCGAATACCGCGTTCACCGCTTCGCCAGCGCTCGACTTGCTGAGGTTGCCGGCGCGCGCGGCCGCTTCGACGAGATCAGCTTTGGTGACGGATCGCATGGCCTCGCATTCCCTTGTCGCGCAAAACGAGCGTGAATCATAATCAGATCGTCATGCGAATTCAATGCGCGCGAAAAGAATTTTGCAGCGCGCGATTCACAATTTCTTGCACGCGACGGGCGATGCTGCCGACGGTTCCATGCCGTTCATTTCCTGCCCCCGGAATGCGTGACCGCTCCCTTGTTGGCCTGGCCGACCAGGCGAGCGTACTTTTCCAGCGCGCCGGACAGCGGCGCGCGTCGTGGCGCTTTCCATCCCCGGCGCCGGGCAGCCAGCTCGGCTTTCGGCACGTGCAGAATCGCCGTCGCCTTGCGCGCGTCGATCGTGATGCGGTCGCCGTCGCGCACCAGCGCGATCGGGCCACCCACCGCCGCCTCGGGCGACACGTAGCCGATCATCATGCCGCGCGTCGCACCCGAGAAGCGGCCGTCGGTCAGCAGCGCGACTTTCTCGCCCAGTCCCTGGCCGTAGATCAGCGCCGTGACGCCCAGCATCTCGCGCATGCCGGGGCCGCCGCGCGGCCCCTCATAGCGGATCACGAGCACGTCGCCCGGCCTGCTCTTGCGCGCGCGCACCACCGCCGCGCAGGCTTCCTCGCTATCGAACACGCGTGCGCGGCCCTCGAACACCAGCGATCGCAGGCCGGCGACCTTGAGCAGGCCGCCGTCGGGGCACAAGTTGCCTTTCAGCACCACCAGTCCGCCGGTCGCCATGATCGGCTCGCGGTGCACCACCGCGCCGTCCGCGCCGGCATGGCCGGCGAGCGCCTGCTCGAGCGTCCTGCCGGACAGGGTCAGGCAGTCACCATGCAGCACGCCGCGCCGCAGCAACTCGTGCAATACGGTGTAGACGCCGCCCGCGGCATGCAGGTCCCTGGCGAGGAAGCGTCCGCCGGGCTTCATGTCGGCGATCAGCGGCGTGCGCCGCGCAACGCGGGCGAAGTCGTCCAGGTCGAAGCGGATTCCCGCTTCGTGCGCGATTGCCGGCAGGTGCAGCGCGGCGTTGGTCGAGCCGCCGGTCGCGGCAACGGCGGCGCAGGCGTTCTCGATGCTCTTGCGCGTCACCAGTTCGCGCGGTCGCGGGCCGCCATCGCGCAGCAGCCGCATCACCGCCGCACCCGCTTCGCGCGCCGCAGCGTGCCGGCCCTCGGCGACGGCGGGAAGCGTGGCAGTGCCGGGCAGTGCGAGGCCCAGCGTCTCGGACACCATGGCCATGGTGTTGGCGGTGAACTGGCCCGGACAGGATCCCAGGCTCGGCAGGCAGACCCGCTCCAGTTCGTCCAGCGCGGATTGCGGCAAGTCGCCGGCGAGCACCGCACCGACCGCCTCGTAGGTATCCAGCACGGTGACGTCGCGCCCCTGCCAGCGGCCGGGCAGCGCCGCCCCTCCATACAGGAATACCGAAGGCAGGTCCAGGCGCACCATGGCCATCATCATCCCGGGCAGGGTCTTGTCGCAGCCGGCGAAGGCGACCAAGGCATCGTAGGCGTGACCGCGCGCGACTGCCTCCACGCTGTCGGCGATCAGCTCGCGCGATAAGAGCGAGTAGCGCATTCCCGCGTGGTTCATCGACATCGAGTCGGCGACCGACGCGGCGGCGAAGTCGAACGGCACGCCGCCCGCCTCGCGCACACCGGCGCAAGCTTCGCGCGCAAATTCTCCGAGCAGCGCATTGCAGGGAGTGACGCGGCTGTCGGTGGAGGCCACGCCGACGAAGGGCTTGCCCAGGTCGGCGCCCGAAACTCCCAATGCGCGCAGAAAAGCGCGGTGCGGCGCCCGGTCCAGCCCCTCGACCGTGACCCGCGAAGGCAGGATCGGGATGACGCGCCTGCGCCGCGCCACGCTCAGTCGGGCTTGGCGCCCGAGATCTTCACCACTTGTGCCCACTTGGCGATCTCGTCGCGGATCAGCGCGCCGAATTCCTGGGGCGTGCTGGGCGAAGGCTCCGCGCCGGCGGCGATCACGCGCTCGCGAATGTCCTGGCGCTTGAGCGCCGTCACCAGTTCGTTGTTCATGCGGCCGATGATCTCGGGCGACGTTCCTGCCGGCATGACCACGCCGAACCAGCCCGTCGCCTCGTAACCGGTGAGGCCCGCTTCGGCGAGGGTCGGCACGTCGGGCGCCACGCTGACGCGCTTCGCGCTGGTCACGGCGATCGCCTTCAGACGCCCCGCCTTGACCTGGTTGATGGCGGAGGCGACGTCCACCACGGCGAGGTCGAGCTGCCCGCTCACGGCGTCAATCGCCGCCGGACCGCTGCCCTTGTAGGGGACGTTGGTCAGCTGCACTTTTGCCATCAGCTTGAACAGCTCGCCCGAGAGGTGCATCGCGGTGCCGTTGCCGCCGTGGCCGAGCATCAACTGGCCGGGCTTGGCGCTCGCCAGTGCAACCAGCTCGCGCAGGTCGTTCGCCGGCAGCGCGGTCTTGGCAACAAGGAAGAACGGGACGAAGGCCACATTCGACACCGGCGCGAAATCCTTCACCGGGTCGTAGGGCATTTTCGCATACAGGCTGACGTTGGCGGCGAGCGCCCCCGCAGCGCCCAGGCCCATCGTGTAGCCGTCGGGCGCGGCCTTCGCCACCGCGTCCATGCCGATGTTGCCGCCGGCGCCCGGGCGGTTCTCCACCAGCACCTGCTGGCGCAGGCGCTCCGACAACACCGCCGCCAGCGCGCGGGCGATCAGATCGGAACTGCCGCCCGGCGGAAAGGTGACGATGAAGCGGATCGGCTTGGTCGGGTAGTTCGGTTGCGCGAGCGGCGCGCCGAGCCAAAGCGCGGCGCAGGCGGCCAACAGGCCGCGGATGATCTTGTGCATGCTCCCTCCTGGGTACCCCAAGGTTAACCCGCGAGCGTCATCCATGCCAGATGTCGGGTTGGCGCGACGCAGCGGCGGCTCAGCCGATGAGCCAGTACGCGGCGGCGAACCCGAGCGGGATGGACAGGCTGAAGCGCAGCAGCGAATTGATGCGCCGGCGCTGCGTGTCATCGAGCGCAATCTTCGTCTTGAACTGCTCCGAGCGTTCCCTGGCGGCCTTGCGCTGCAGCAGGTACTCCGCCCCTACCAGCACAAATGCGAGGGCAAGCCCGATGATGAAGCCTTCGACGGCGGGGTGCATCGCAACTCCCGGCAGTGGGCCCCTGGCAAAGGCAGGGGTGCGAATTGTCTGGCGCGCCGAGCAGGACTTGAACCCACGATCCCTTGGTTCACGGGCGAGCCCAGTGACGACGCAGTATATACGAATCAGCTACTTGCGATACTTGCCCGGCTGCAGACAAACCAACCCGGGATTCGCTGCCCCGCATGCGAAGATGCCAGGATGAAAGCCAAAAAGTCGAAAGCAGAGAGAGGCAAGGAATCCTCCACCGCCTATTTCCAGAATCTGCGGCCGAAATTTCTCGACTGGAATCCGCCGACGGAGGAAGCAAAGGCGTTGGAGGTGACGGCACGGAGAGAAGCAAGAGAGTTCGAGTTGAAGCGGGTTACCGAACTCGCCAAGAGCAGAGAAGTGGAGAAAGCAGCCATGATAAAGCGCCACCGGAGCGCGGGCGGCAGAAGGAAGCAAGCGAAACGGGGTTAGGGCAAGTCTTCGCCAATGCCGCTATTGAATGTGCGCACGATTGCGGCGCCTCTGGTGGGAAAGATCCTTTCTACCTTGTCCTCGCGAGTAGACGTCTTTGACCTTTTTGTAGCATCCGCAGGCAGCCGCTACGAGACCTTCATGGTCCAGTATCGTGAAGCTGCCGCGACGGTAGGCCATGAGCTTGCGTGCCCGCAGGTCGCTCGCCGCCAAGCTGACGCCGACGCGCCGCACACCCAGCATCAGTGCAAGGAACTCCTGCGTAATGCGAAACTCGTTGGACTTGATGCGATCGCTCGTCATCAAGATCCAGCGGGCCATGCGCTGCGTCGCTCGATGGAAGCGGTTGCATGCCGCGGTCTGCGCGATCTGGATCATCAGCAAGTGGGTAAAGAGGAACAACTCTCGCTTCAGCGCACGGCTTTGGCTGAATTCGCGGCGAAAGTCCGCTATCTTCATGCGCATTGCCGTACCGCCACCTTGCACCACGGCACGAAACGGCGAGACAGCGATCCCCAGCGCCACGGGAAGCCCGATCATGCCTTCAGAGCCGATGAGGCCGACCTCCGCAGACCGGTCGCCATCCACGCTGGTCAGCATTGAGACGAAGCAGTCGTTGGGAAAGTACACATGGCGAATCCTGGTCTGGGATTCATAGAGAACCTGCCCAAAGGCCAGCTTGACTGCTTCGAGCACGGGCAGGAGTTTGCGCAATTCCCTGCGGGGCAATCCGGCAAGTACGCGATTACGAACCGAAACTCTTCTTGCGCTCAGCGTGAAGCTCCTCGATGCACTGCGTTCGCAGCATCTCTATCGGGACCACTCTTTGGACGTCGGCAAGTCGATGCCGCATGTGGTCGAATAGAAAGGCTTCAAGCGAATGAAAAAAGTCTAAGTCGCCAGCATGAGAACAAGCAACATTGTTCGAAAGCATGCATTCAGCGGGGACTAAGCCGCCCCCCCAGCGCCGAATGACCGGACTTGGCGGGAAGCCGAACTCAGCGCGGCAATGAAAAAGGCCCCAGCTCTCGCTGAGGCCTTCGGAAGGTGGCGCGCCCGGCAGGATTTGAACCCACGACCCCTTGGTTCGTAGCCAAGTACTCTATCCATCTGAGCTACGGGCGCGAGGGGCGGGATTATACCGGAAGCGCCCTAGAACCCCCAGTAGTCCAGGCCTTCGGGCAGCGGCTCGCCATGCGCCATCGAGGCGAGCTTCGAGTACTGTCCTTCGGCGTAGAGCAGCGGGCGGCCCTTCTTGCCGAACAACACCTGCTCCACCTGGCCGAGAAAGATGGTGTGCGACCCGTGCACCATTTTCTTGATCACTTGGCAGTCGAAGGACACCAGCGCATCGAGCAGCACCGGCGATCCCGTCGCCAGCTTGGACCACTCGCGCGACTTGAACCGCCCGTCGCCCGCCTGCGCACCGCTGAACAGATTGCACAGGTCCGAATCCTCGGCGCGCAGCACGTTGACGCAGAACGCCTTGCTGCGCGTCACGCCGCCATGGGTCGCGGAGGTCCGGTTGAGGCACACGAGCACGGTAGGCGGCTCGGCCGTCGCCGAGCACACCGCCGTCGCGGCCATGCCGTAGCGGTGTCCGCCCTGCGCGGCGGTGACGATGCTCACCGCGTGCGCCAGGCTGCGCATGCCGAGCTTGAACTGCACGATGTCGACCGGCTTGTCCACGCCGGCGATTCTAGCGCCGGTTGACCAGCACGATGCCCGCACCCACCAGCAGCGCCGCGCCGAGGAAAGACGGCGTGAGCGGCTCGCCGAGGATCGCCACGCCGGCGAGCACGCCGAACAGCGGCGTCATGAACGAGAACACCGAAAGCCGCGCGGCGAGGTAGCGCGTGAGCAGCCAGAACCACGCCAGGTAGCTCGCGAAAGCGACGATGGCGCCCTGGTAGGCGAGGCTCGCGAGGGCAAGCGGCGTGAGCGCCACCACGCCCTTCTCGCCCATCAGGAGCGACGCGGCGAGCAGCAGCGGCGCCGCGACCGCGAGCTGATAGAAGAGCGTCTTGGCGGCGGTGGCGCGGGAGAGCGACGTCGCCCGGATCAGCACCGTCGTCGCCGCCCACAGCACCGCGGCGACGAGGCCGAAGAAATCCCCGAGCAGCGAGCTGCGCGCCGCGGCGAACGCCTCGCCGAAGGCGAGCGCGATGCCGGCGAAGGCGACGCCGACGCCGAGCCATTGCACGCGCGCGAGCTGCTCGCGCGGCACCAGCCAATGCAGTCCCAGTGCCGTGAGCACAGGGGCGAGATAGATGAACACCGTCATGCGCGAGGCCGCCGTGTGCCCGAGCCCGGCGTAGATGAACACGAACTCCAGGCCGAACAGCAGGCCCGCCACGAGACCTGCGCCGAGCGTGCCGTCGCGCGAAAGCAGCGCGATGCCGCGCCAGCGCGCCCAAGCCACCAGCAGCGCCGCGGCGAGCGCGGTGCGCAGCGCCGCCTGCATCACCAGGGACACGTCGGGCGCCGTCAGCTTGATCGCCACCTGCTGGAAACCCCACAGCGCCGTCAGCGCCAGCATCAGGGAGAAAGCCTGCGCATCCAGGGCCTTGCGATCAGTCATGGCGATTGGTCATCGGCTAGCGGCCCTTGAAGGACGGCTTGCGCTTCTCGTTGAAGGCGCGCACGCCCTCCCTGCGATCCTCGGTGTCCACAAGACGGTTGTAGGCTTCGATCTCGTAGCGGTAGCCGGTGAGGAGGTCCATCTGCAGTCCGTAATGGACTGATTTCTTCGCCTGGCGCACCGCAAGCGGGGCGTTCGCGGCGATCTGCTGCGCGGTCTCCAGCGCATCCGCCAGCGTCTTCCCCGGATCGCACACCTTGTTGACGAGGCCCCACGCCGCGCCCTCCTCCGCGCTGAAGGCGCGCGCGGTGAGGATCAGTTCCTTGGCGCGCCGCTCGCCCACCGCGCGCGGCAGGTTCTGCGTGCCGCAGCCGCCCGGCATGATGCCCAGGCGCAGCTCGGAGAGCGCAAGCTTTGCTGCCTGCGCCGCGTAGATGAAATCGCAACACAAGGCAGTCTCCAGCCCGCCGCCGTAGGCATGCCCGTTCACTGCAGCGATGATCGGCACGGGGCATTCCATCAGCGCGACGAATGCCTGCTCGAACTGCGCGTGCTGGGTGCGCCAGGTCTCTACCGACATGCCGTCGCGTTCCTTGAGGTCCGCGCCCGCGCAGAAGGCGCGCTCGCCCGCGCCGGTGAGCACGATGCAGCGCATCTCGCCCGGATCGGCCGCCAGGCCGTTGAACAGATCCAGCCAGTCGCGGCCCATCTGGGTGCTGATGGCATTGAGCACTTCGGGACGGTTGAGCGTCACCACGAGGACGTGCGCGCCCTCCTGTTGCAGGGCCAGCGTGGCGTAGTTCTTGGGCATGTCGATCCTTTGGCGAAATTTTGGCGGAAGAGGCAGGAGTCGAACCCACCAGAGACGTCAGACGCCTCTCTCCGGATTTGAAGTCCGGGCGCCCCACCGGGGACGTTTCTCTTCCATGGAAACTCGTCGTGCGCGGCGCAGGTTGCCGGCGCGCCGCGTATAGCCTGCCTGGTCGAGGTATTCGAGCACCTCGATGGTGAGGTTGCGGCCGAGGCCGCTGCGATCGCGATAGTCCGCAGCCGCGAAGCCATGGCTTTCCGACTCTGCATCCAGCGACACCGCGAGATCGACCAGCCGGTCCACGGCACGGGGCAGGAAGAAGCGGTTGGGCGCCACACGGTGCACGCGCCCCGCGCGCGCCGCGCGCTGCAGAAAGTCGGCCACCGGCTTCGGCTCCATCGCCAGTTGCTGCGCGAGTTCGTGCACGCGCGGCGGCTTGCCGCCCTCGCCTTCGAGCAGCGGTGCGAACTTCTGCCATAGCGCCTCGTCCTCGGCCGACAGAACGGGCGTGTGGGCCGGCAAGCGCAGGCTTGGGCCTTCGCGCACCAGTCGTCCCGCATCGATGAGGCAGGCGATCATGGCGGCGAGCGGCGCACCGACATCGGCGGGACGCGGCCCGATCGACTCCGGGTGCGCGGCATGCCAGCCGGCGACGGCGCGCTCGAGCGCGTCGCATCGCGCGTCCCAGCTCTCCCGCCGCATGGCGTGGCGCACGCCGCGCACCGCAAAGCTCACCAGCCCCGGCGCGTCGCGCGGCGGAAGGTGGAAAGCTTTGACGAACCATTCCATGTCCACCATGCCGTCGGCGAGCAGCGCGTGCAGCGCTTCCTCAGCACTGAGCCCCGCAATGCGCTCGCGGCGTGCGCCGCCACGCCCGGGCGGCAGCGGGTCCACGACCACGCCCGCGCCGATCAGTCGCCGGGTGCCGGGGTCGCGCAGCAGCAGGCGGTCGCCGTGCCACGCGGTCACGCCATGCGCGAACGCGAGCCTGGCGAAGCGGCCGAATGGCGAAAACCGCGCCTGCAGCATTGCAGTCCCGAGGTGCACGCCCAGCGCGCCGGGGCGCGCAGGCGGCTTGTCCAGCCATGCCACCTCGATGTCCAAATGCCTCGATACGGGCGCCGGCGCAGCATCGGCGATCACGTCGCCGCGCTCCACCTCGCCGCGCGAAACGCCGTGCAGCGCGAGCGCGCAGCGCTGACCCGCAGTCGCGCAAGATGCTTCGCCGCTGTTCGCGCGCAGACTGCGCACCCGTGCCTTGCGACCGGCGGGCAGGACCTGCACTTCGTCGCCCGCGGCGACACTTCCCGACACCACGGATCCCGTGGTGACGAGCCCGAGGCCGTCGATGACGAAGGCGCGATCCACGTGCATGCGAAAGCGCTGCGCCGTGGCGCGCGGCGGCACGCGCTGCGCAAATGCGGCCAGCCGCTCGCGCAGCGCGTCCATCCCTTCGCCGGTGGCCGAGGACGCCCGCAGGATCTCCGCGCTGCAGAAGCGGCCCTCGTCCAGGAGATCGCGGACTTCGTCCATGGCCAGCGCCGCGCGCTCGGGCGAGACGCGATCCACCTTGGTCAGCACGGCGAGCAGCCGCGGCGCGCCAAGGTGCTCCAGGATGGCCAGGTGCTCGCGCGTCTGCGGCATCGGGCCGTCGTCGGCGGCAACCACCAGCAGCGCGAGGTCGATGCCGGGCACGCCCGCCGCCATGTTGCGCACGAAGCGCTCGTGCCCCGGCACGTCGACGAACGCGATCGGCTCGCGCCCGGGAAGCGGCAGGTAGGCGAAGCCGAGATCGATCGACATGCCGCGGCGCTTCTCCTCCGGCAGACGGTCGGTATCCACGCCCGTCAGCCCCCGCACGAGCGAAGTCTTGCCGTGATCGACGTGCCCGGCCGTGGCAACGATCAAAGGTGCCGGCCCTCGAGCTGCGACAGGAAGGCCGCCTCGTCCTCCAGGCAGCGCAGGTCGAGCCACAGCGCATCGTCGTGAATGCGCCCGATCACCGGGATCGGCAAAGACCTGAGCGCCTGCGCGATGCGCGCGGGCTTGACGGAGGTCGAGGCGATGCGCAGCGCCGTGCTGGGCAGCCGGTCCACCGGCAGCGAGCCGCTGCCCACCTGGCTCGCGCAGGGCTGCGCGCTCACCTGCGCCTTTTCGCCGCACCAGCCCTGCAGGGCCGGCCGCATGCGCTCGGCGAGGGCCGCGATCTGCGCGGCAGGCCGCGTCAGGAGCCGCAGCGTAGGAATCCGCTCGCGCAACCGTCCCGGATCGAGGTAGAGGCGCAGCACGGCCTCGAGCGCGGCGATGCGCCCCTTGTCCAGGCGCAACGCGCGCTTCATCGGGTTCCTGCGCAGCATGTCCACCAGCTCGCGCTTGCCGACCACGATCCCCGCCTGCGGGCCGCCGAGCAGCTTGTCGCCGCTGAAGGTCACCAGATCCGCCCCCGCAGCGAGCGAGCGCATCGGCGTGGTCTCCGCGGGCAGGCCCCAGTGCGCCAGCTCCACGAGGCTCCCGCTGCCCAGGTCGGTGACGAAGGGCAGGGCGCGCGCATGCGCAAGCTGCGCGAGCTCGCTTTCCGCCGGCGTCGCGGTGAAGCCGACCACGGCGTAGTTGCTCGCGTGCACCTTGAGTATCGCGGCAGTGTCCGGACCGATCGCTTTGTCGTAGTCGGCGAGGTGCGTGCGATTGGTGGTGCCCACCTCGCGCAGGCGGCACCCCGCCGCCTCGATGATCTCCGGGATGCGAAACGAGCCGCCGATCTCGACCAGCTCGCCGCGGGACACCGGCACTTCGCGGCCCGCGGCGAGGGCGTTGAGCGCGAGCAGCACTGCGCCGGCATTGTTGTTGACCACGGTGGCGGCTTGCGCCCCGGTAATGCGGCAAAGGAGCGCCTCGAGGTGCTCGTCGCGCTCGCCGCGTTCGCCGGTCTCGAGGCCGTATTCCAGGTTGCAGGGCTCGGCGAGCGCCGCGGCGCTGGCCTCGATGGCCTCGCGCGGCAGCTGGGCGCGGCCAAGGTTGGTGTGCAGCACGGTGCCCGTGAGATTGAATACGCGCCGCAGCGAAGGCTGCGCGCCGGCTTCGAGCCGATGCAGCAGCGCGAGAACGATGCCGTCGCCGGACGGCGGCAGCGCCGCGCCCGACTTCAGCGCGGCCCGATACTCTTCGAGCAGCGCGCGCAGCTCCGCCACCACCAGGGGGCGACCATGCAGGGCGATGGCCGGTGCGAGGCGCGGGTCCTGCAGGATCCGGTCGACCGACGGGATGGCTGCGAGCCGCATGGTGCCATCGTACCGGCGCAGGGGTATTCTTGGGAACAGAGGTTCATGTCCCGGAGCACGCCATGTCCGCCCAACTCGTCGCCGCGCCCGCCCTCGCCGCCTCCGTGCCCGAAGGCACAGACCTCATCGAGTGGTACTACGAGCACGGCTACTCCGACGGCCTGCCGATGGTGCCGCCCACGCCCGCCAAGGTGGCGGCAATGCTGGAGGCGCTCGGCGGCGAGCCGCAGCGGGTCGAAGCGCGCGTGCCGCCGCGCTGGGGCGGACTCACGCGCGAGGTGCTCGCCATCAACATGGTGATGGCGGGCTGCAGGCCGGAGTACGCGCCGGTGGTGCGCGCGGCGATGCTCGCGCTCTGCGAACCGGCCTTCAACCTGAACGGCGTGCAGGCGACGACCCACATGGCCTGCCCCCTCCTCGTCGTGAACGGGCCGGTCGCCGGGAAGATCGGCATGAACGCCGGCTGCAACGCCTTCGGCTCGGGCAACCGCGCCAACGCCACCATCGGCCGGGCGATCCGCCTGGTCCTGCTCAACGTGGGCGGCGGCTGGCCCGGCGACCTGGACAAAAGCACGCTCGGGCATCCCGGCAAGTACACCTACGCGGTCGCCGAGAACGAGGCACTCGGGCTGCTCGCGCCCTATCACGTGGAAAAGGGCTTCAAGGCGGAGGACTCGACGGTGTTCGTGATGGCGGCGGAACCGCCGCACAGCGTCACCAACCACGTCGCCAACGACCCGCAGGGCATCCTCGATTCCATCTGCTCGGCGATGAGCACCATCGCGCACAACAACGCGGTCTCGAGCGGCCACTGCTCGGTCGTGCTGGGTCCGGAGCACGCCACCACGATCGCCAAGCACGGCTGGACGCGCCACGACATCAAGAATTACCTGTGGATGAACTCGGGCAACCCGTTCCGCGAACTCGCCTTCGAGCACCGCTACGGCAAGGTCTACAACCGCAGCCTGCCGGTCTGGTACAAGCGCGAGCCCGACTCGCACATCCCGATCGTGCCGAGCGCTGAGAACATCCACCTGTTCGTCATCGGTGGCGAGGCCGGGCGCTTCTCCGCCTTCATCCCGGGCTGGGGCCACATGTCCTCGCCCGTCCTGCGCGAGATCGGCGGCGGCGCGGGGCCGGAGCAATCCGGCCCGCGCTGCGTCGACGGTACCTGCTATCTCTGAGAAAGGAGTCTGTGTCATGCAACCTGTCTACGACCCCCGCGGCGTGGTCGGCGCCGAAAAGAAGGCCATCGCGGCGCGCGTGCGCTCGCTCGACGGCCTGCGCCTCGGCATCCTCGACAACACCAAGTGGAACGCCAACAAGCTGCTGCGCGAGCTGCGCGACCAGTTGCAGGCGAAGCACCCGCTCGCCGCGGTGAACTACTATCGCAAGGAGAGCTTCTCGCGCTTCGCCGACCCGGCGCTCGTCGGGAGGATCCGCGCCGAAAACGACATCGTCGTCACCGCCATCGGCGACTGAGGCTCGTGCACGTCGTGCTGTATGCATGACGGCATCAGCCTGGAGTCGCTGGGGGTACCGACGGCGGTGATCGTGACGAGGAGCTTCCTGCACGAGGCTCGCGTGCAGCGCGAGGCGCTCGGCATGGCCGGCATCGTGCCGGCGGTGATCGACCATCCGTTGAGCTCCATCAGCGAAGAGGAGATCCGCGCGCGCGCCACCCAGGTGCTCGGGCAGGTGATCGGCATCTGGCAGGGCAAGCAGCCCGATCCATCAATTGTCTAGATTGTCTAGAATCCGGGCATGGCCACCGAACCCCTGACCCTGGAAATCTTCTCCGACTTCGTCTGACCCTGGTGCTATCTCAGTACCGTGCGTATTGAGCGGCTCAGGAAGGCGCACGGCGTGCGCGTGCAGTGGGTGCACTTCCCGCTGCACCCGGAAACGCCGCCGCAGGGCCGCAGCCTCGAGGACCTGTTCGCCGGGCGCGGCTACGACATCCCGAAGATGCAGGCGCAGATGCGCGCGCGCATGCAGGCCGAGGGACTGCCCTACGGCAATCGCACCTT
>Ga0137343_1000014_pt1 | contig 13877 bp, 30 predicted proteins | sample EasRivERMLT499_2_FD_104755 | JGI IMG/M metagenome (GOLD analysis project Ga0137343, IMG submission 104755) | Soil microbial communities from meander-bound floodplain in the East River, Colorado, USA - East River MetaG ERMLT499_2 | ecosystem: Environmental > Terrestrial > Soil > Floodplain ... | reverse complement strand
TGAGACGACGCACGCCAGCCGCCATCGGTAAGAGGTGTCCGTTCTTCGTCGAGGAGTCCGGCCCCTTCGCATCCCGCTCCTGTAGCGCCCACGCGATCTCAGGGATGACCGCCTGCCCTTGCGCGCCGTCCAGCGTGTATGCCTGCTCGTCTGTGCCGATGCCCCAGCCGTTAGAGCCTGTCTGCGCCGTGCGGATCGAGATCGCGGGATAGCCCTGCCCCGGCTTGCCGCCGCCGCTCGTCAGTTGATGCGCGATGTCAGACTCGACCACCTCGCCGCGCTGGTTCTCGGTAAACGACTGAGCAATCAGGAATCCGACCTGGGCCTCATTGTCGTCAGCGCCTCCAGCGCGGCCATCAAGTGCGTTGGTAACATCCGCCCTCGGCGCGCGGCTCGTATCAGGATTCCCGCCGCAGCTCTCGCAGACAGATAGAACTTGCTCGGGACCTCGGCCTCTAGGACCTGCGACAATGAACACGCGGCGGCGGCGTTGCGGGACTCCGAAGTGTTGAGCGTCCAGTACCGTCCACGCGACATCGAACCCGAGCCCGTCCAGCCCATCGAGAAGGACGGCAAAGTCGCGTCCTTGATTGCTGGATAGAAGTCCGGTGACATTCTCAATAACCGCCCATCGTGGCCGCAGTTCGCGCAACACCCGCTCGAACTCAAACCAGAGGCCGCTACGCTTGCCCCCAAGACCGGCCCGCTTTCCGGCCACACTGAGGTCCTGGCAGGGGAACCCTCCGTAGACAAGATCGCATCCGACCTCATTCCGCCCTCGCCGTTGAGCGTGTGATAGATTTCGCGAGTCGCAATCTGATTGCGGTCGTCCAGCGCCCACGTCTCTGACATCGGTTACTCGCTCCGTCCCTGACCAGTGGCGCGCCAGCACTTCGAGCGCCCATGGGTCACGCTCTGCTTGTAGCACCGTCTCGATGCCCGCGCGCTCAAAGCCCAGCTCGAAGCCGCCGACTCCACTGAATAGTGATATAGCCTTCATGAGTCCCTCCTTATCACGCACAACTCCACGGCTGCCAGCCATAAGCGGACCAGATGCCCGCCGCCTGTTGTACCTGACCAGCGATGTCTCTCGGAACAGCGCCATGATAGATAGCTCTCACCTGGAAGATGCCCTCCTCCCCGTGCGCTCCTATGGCGCCGGGGTTGTAGGTCCCACCCGTCTCACAACCAGACACGCGCAGCGCGGTCGACCACTGGTGAGACGGGAAGTAGACCTGTATCGCCTCCCATACCTCAGCCTCGAGACCACCAGCCGCGCTGTACGGCGTTTCTGTAGGCTTCACGGTTGGAAGTGGCGGTACGTACTGCTGTAATGCCTGCGTCACCGTAGCGGACGCCTCAGCGGTGACGACGGCTGGTTGAGGAGTAGCCACAATCTCCTCAACCAGCGTGTCACCTTGCCCGACACTCGGAGGTGCCGGTGTGCGGACAAGCGCGGGCTCTGTCTCCGTAGGTGTTGTAGTCCCGACATCAGACAGGGGCCGCGACTGGCAGCTCACCAGTAGCCCGAATGCAAGTAATAGGACCGTTGCGCTCCTCATGCCGTCTCCGTTCATAGCGCTGCCTCCATCTGCACGTCATAGACGCGCTTCACAGCCTGCTCATCGAGGTACTCCTGAGAGATGTCCACGCCCACGTATGAGCGCCCGTGCTTGACCGCTACTCGCCCCGTGGTCCCCGACCCATTGAACGGGTCCAAGACTGTCGAGAAGCCCGAGTCGTCCTCGTGCTCGCACGTTGAGCGCCAGCCGGTGGTTTCTACTTCGTAACGACCGCGCTTGTGACCATCTGCCAGCCTGTTCGCGCCCTGATCGCCTAATGGACCTCTGGGATGATCCAGCGGCACATTATTTGTCTTCTGCGTCGGGACTAACTCGCGTTCCGTCACCCGCTCCCACGGCGCACCGCAGACGCCGCACGCCTTCGGTGACGTGCCCGCGAGGATGCACGGCTCGACTAGCTGCTCGGGATAGGTAGCGAAGTGCGCGCCGGGATACGGGCGCGTTGCGATCGTCCATACCGTGCGCTTGTTGCGGCCCGCCATTTCGCCGTCGTTGCCGTGGCTGTCACGCTCGACAAGCGTGCTGTTATCGAACGACTGACCGGACGTGTAAGCGCCTCCGCCTCGGAACGACCGCGCGTTGCCTACCGTTCCCGTGTTCGCCTCGCGAATCGCATCGGCGTCGTAGAAGTAGCGCTCGCTCTTGGTCAGTAGGAACAGATACTCGTGCGCCTTCGTAGGGCGGTCGGTGACGCTCTCGGGCATCGGGTTTGGCTTGTGCCAGATGATGTCCGAGCGCAGATACCAGCCGTCGGCCCTCAGAGCGAACGCCACCATCCACGGGATGCCGACCAGGTCCTTCGGCTTGAGGCCGTTTGTTAGCTCGCGCTTCGCCTTCTGGCGCGGGATGTCGTACTCGGCCCAGCCGCGATCCTTCTGCGGCCGCCCAGCGTCATTGCGCCCGGTTTGCGTGCCACCTGCATATGAGTCCCCGAGGTTGAGCCAGAGCGTGCCGTCCCGCCGCAAGACGCGCCGCACCTCGCGGAACACATCTACCATGTGAGCGACGTAAAGCTCTGGCGTCGGCTCGAGGCCGAGCGCGCCGTACCACGCACCGCACGCGCACCATGCGCCCGTCGATGCGACAAATAGCGATCCTACTGATGTCGATTGCCCTGACCCGTTACCGATGGTCGTGCTATTGAGGCCACCAGACGACTTGCGCTCGCCCTCAGCGCCCCATTCGTGCGCGCAGTCGGCAGCGCCGCCCCACACCTCGCGCTGCTCGCCGGCGTACTGCCTCAGCCCCCAATAAGGCGGACTCGTGACGCACGTCTGCACCGACTCATCCTCAATCGGGATGCTCGTTGCTGAGCAGTGGATGAGCCGCACGCTGGTCACGCGGCCTCCTTCGTCTTGAAACTACTTCCGCGGACGTTCTTCTTCCCTGCGAAGTTGTCCGACCAGTCGATACCACCCTTGAAGGTGCGCTCGTCTCCGCAGTTGAGACACACGCCCAGCGCCTCAGCCTTGAACGCCTCGAGGTCCCATCGGTGTACACAGGTCACTTCGCCACCCTCTCCCAACAACAGCAGCACTCTTTGATTCGTTCATTGATGACGTGCCAGCAATGTCCGGATGTCCGTTGCGGACAGTCGAGCGGCCCACCTGCCATCACCCCGCCACCTGTTCCGCGCTCAGCGAATCTGGCGTCGTCCGTACGGGACTCGCGGTTGGTTGAACGTGGATCGCATTACGAGGCTGAACCTCAGTGCTGCTTCCCTGACCCGGCGTACTAGTCCGACATGGCTCGGGTACTTGTGTTGCTGCTCTAGTGACCAATGGCGTCCGTACTGCCGTGGGTACTGGACTCGGCGTCGGTGTTGGCGTTGGTAAGACTTGCTCACTCTGTGACTCCATTACCTGTTCAGCGCTCAGTTCGAGGTATCGCACCTGCACCGGCGTGAGGACCTCGCACTTCGTACAGAAGTCCCGCCCCACCAGACACGGACCGAGACAGCACGCACACATCGAGTCCGGGACTCCTAGCGACTCAGCCAGCAGCCAGCGCTTCTCGACCGATTCATCGGTCACGCCATGAAACTCACATGCGTCTACCACGGAAGTTCCTCTTCCGACTCATGTAAACCAGGCTCCAAACCCCGCCCTATAGGGGGCGGGGGTGGTTTGGTTTGCTCTAAACCATGGTTTAGGACTGGTTTACCTTGGTTTGGTTTGCTCAAATGGTCTTCAGCCTTGAGCGCCCACCGACCATCCTCGAGGTGGATGAACCAGTCCTTATGTCTGCTCAACTGCGTCCGGACGGTCTGCTCGCCTGACTCAATCTCGGTGCTGATCTCCTTCACCGTCAGCGGGGACGCCTTCAATGCAGAGGCAATCTTGTTGCGGAGTCCGTTACCACCGCCACTGACCGGGGGGACGCGATTCGCTGATGTCGTAGTGAACTCGACAGACAGAAGGCGGCCATCGTCGTCGACCTCGAAGCCCACGCGGTGCCCTAGTGGCGCGAGGTCGCCGTTGTTGTTGCCCTTGTGTGACTGCGCCCGGACATAGATCTCGTTCTTCCCGCGCTCGCCGTCCAGACGCCATGTCAGGCGGGAGAGGTTCGGGCTGTAGATGCTGCCGAATGGCTTGGTGCGGTCCTTCTGGTCTTTCGTGACATGGTGCAGCGCGAGTATCGAGACGCCCAGGCTACGCATAGCGTCGAATGCGCGAATGACATCGGCTGCCTTCTCAGGGTCACCACCACAGGCCGCGCCTACCGAGTCCACAATCGCAAGGATGGCTCCCTGCTTCGCGATCTCGCGGCGTATCTCCCGCGTCGACTCGTGCAAACTGCCCGAGCGACGCATATAGATGATGTTCGCTGGAACTTCGATTCCTACCCCAGCGCAGATAGCGGCGAGCCGCTCTGCGTGTGTCGCTGCTTCGTCCTCCCAATCCAGATACAGCACCGGACCCGTTTCATGGACCTTCGTGCCGGGGATGATGGCTTCACCAGTCGCTACAGAGACAGCAATTGCAAGTGAATGCAGCGATTTAGAAACACCACCATCACCGAACAACATCGAGCGGACGCCCGATTCCACGAGAGGGAACACCGCGAACCGTGACTTGCTACTCCAATCGACATCACGCAATACCACTGACGGCTCACCAGAGCGGTAACGCTCCCGCGCGAGCCGTTGTGCCTGCGTGATCATGTCGAACCAGGACTCGCCGTCCATAATCCGATTACCAAGGACGTTCGCGTAGCGCTTGGCTGATTCGCCTGATATCAGGTCGATAGTCTGCGTTGGCAACCAGCCAGTACCACTCACGCTCTGCGGCGAGAAGTCACCCCGCAGAGCACCGCGCTCCTCACGCAACCGCTCGACGACGATCTCAACGTCTAGCTCATCCCATACGAAGTGCATCTCGTCTTCGAGATAGGTGGCGCGAGGCGGCTCAACCGTCACTATGACACCCACCCGCCACTGCGCTTCGCCTTGAACTGTGGCGCCTGGACAGGCTCAGGGATAGGTGGAGGCGTCCACTTGGGGGGTTCCTCCACTTCGTATCGCTGAGCCGCTGACTGCGCTTCCAGCCGCGCTCGGACTACCGCGATGTCGCAGTAGTGAGGCTCATGCTCATATGGCGCGCGACAGACTGAGCAAACATGCTGGCCTGTACGTGTAGCCGTGCGCCGGCGTGCTGGCAACGACCGTATGTAGTCGCGCATCTCCTCTCGCGTAGGCGGCCACGCTGGTAGGTCGTGTATCGGGTTCAAGCTGCGCGTCCCTTCAGCGTCTTTTTGAAGCCGTTGTCGAGCGCCCACTGACGCCCCTTACCCTCGACGTACTCGTTGCATGGATTACAGGCGGGGATAGGCTTCGGTCCGAGACGTTCTGCCGCCTCTAGACCGCCTGCCTCAGCGCGTGAGAGCAGGTGGTGAAGTCCCTGCGCCTGACCAGTGCAGACGCCAGGTGCGCGGATGCTGCAGGGCTTCGACCGCGCCTCAGCCGACCGCTCGTTGTAGCCAGTGGCATCGAGGTACTCCGTGCGCTTTTTCGACCGCCAGTTGACCCGCTTTCGCGCCTTCACGTTCGCCGGCGCCACGTACTCAGCGCAGACACGCGGGTATCGATGGTGGTTGTTGTGTACCTTCGCAGTGCCGCAGGAGACGCATAGAGCACTCATTAAAGCGCCAACACGCTTTGCTGTAGACGGTCGATGGCAATGTCCGCGTATGCCTTGCTCACCTCGATACCGATGGCCTCACGCCCCAGGTTCTTAGCGGCGCGCAACGTCGTCCCTGACCCCATGAACGGGTCGATTATCACACCGTAGAATGGCGTAATAGAGAACACCCGTTCCATAACCGCGACCGGTATCTGGCAGGGATGAGCCGTCTTTTCACTAGAGATGTTTTTTACCTGTTCGATATGCCACCAGTCGTATAGGCGCGCCTGCTTGCCGTCAGCGATGAGCTGCTGGACACGACGGTCGGTCGGGTTCTTGTATTCCTGACCAGCAAGCGAGAAGTCCGGCGTGATACCCCACCACGCGATACCCCGCCACTGCCGGTGCGTGTTTGCGTTGTAGACCCATGCCACCATCTCAGAAGGCGCCGCACCGCGTGCGATAGCCATCTCAAACAACGCCTCTGGATAGTGGATGACCACCGCTGGAGACGGTGCCGTTATACGCATCATCTCCTGGTACTCATGGTCCGGCATCCTGTCGGTGTATTCGTCATATCCATACCCGACGTTATACGGCGGGTCAGTAACAGTGAGGCCGGCAGGCAGGCACGGCAGCAATTCGCGGGCGTCTCCGACATATATCTCGATGCCGTCGTGCTTATAGTAGGGTTCTGGCACGACGTACTCCGAGTTCGCGGTATAGTTTCTCAGCTCGCGGACGGATGTCTGGTGCGACGTATTGCTGTAGATACCTCGTCTCTAGCCAGTGTGCAAATGCAGGGTCAGTCTCAGTAAGCATCGAGAACCTGGCACGCACAAAGTTCTCAATGTGTGCGCCGAGTTCATTGCGTATCTGGTCTGCCGTGGTCTTGGGGTAGTAGCCAGCAATGGCGTTGTAGCAGAACGCCCATAGCTCCTTATCAATATTGAGTTGCGCTCGATAGTGGTCGCGCTGCACGAGACGTTCTGCTGTCACCATCTCGATACTTTTCATATTCTCGTCATCCTCATCTCAGCGAGCCACTGCCGTCCGAGCGGCGTGATGGTGTAGCGGGTGCGGCGAGCGCGCAGCTTCGGCCCGAGAAACACACCGCACGTCGGGCAATAGTCCATATCAGCCTCCCTGCCCTACTTTGACCTCAATACGCAGTGAGTAGGGCTCAACATCCCCCATGAATCGCCACTCAAACTCAGGGAACTCCTTCTGTAGAAGTTTCGCTAAGGCGCTGGCACAAGTCGGGCAGCCGCCGTCCGCTTCACTGGCGACATCAGCTACTCGCTGCGCCTCATCGAGAGTCATCTCAGCCTCCCGGCTAGAAGGGCAGCGAGTCGTCGTCTTCAACTTGAGGCCCATCGTGGTCCGGGATAGCGACCTGTCGCGCCGGCGGACGGTAGCCGACCTTGTATTGCTTGGTAGGATTGTGGCCCTTCACCTGCTGCGGGAGTTCCGAGGTGAAGCGGACGAAGAGTTCTCCGCCCTCCTCGATACCATGCTCGCCAGACTTGAGTACCGCTGCCCGCAGCGCCGACTGGAGCTGGCCTTTCACGTAGACGGCACGAAGTCCGTCGTCGTCCTCGTCGTCCGACTCTTGCGTCATCAATGTGATGACGAGTTGCTCCATCGGGTCGCCGTTCTTCCAGAACTTTAGCTCGCCACCTGGCTCCGTCTGCTGACGTCTTACGCAGGACATGATCATCCCCTGCACCGTGTCACCGATGTTCTTAAATGTGGCGGACTTAGCTCCGCCACCCATCAAGAATGCGTTCGCGTCTGTCTGCTTTTGCGTAGTCATTTCTCTCCTTTTACCTTGTCACTACGTAATGAATGATGAGCACCCATAGCGCCAGCGATAGCACAAACGCCAGCGCGATGGATTGGACGCGATGGTCGTTCATTTCTTCCGCTCAATTATGAGGTTGGCAGTGCTACCGACCTGCCTGAACCGAAAGAGAAGGTTCGCCCAGGTCGCGCCGGCGCCGCCACGGAACCGCTCGAGCGACGTGTTGTCCATCCTGAGCATCCCCGCTCGCGCAGCCTCGACCAGTGCCGCTGGTCCCTTGTCCGTCTGGGCGACCGTCACGAGGTCGTAGGTGACGTTGGAGCGCGGCCTGATAGACGCGCTCACGCCAAGCTCGCCATCCTTGATAGAGCCGCCGTGCTGCTCGAGGTACGGCTTGATGACCTTCTCGCGTAGGTGCTTGATGCGGTTCTCGACTGCCTTGCGGTCCTCGAGTCCGAGGCTGTCCGCGATGACCTGGTAGGCGCCGTCCAGCGCGCGCTCGATCTTCTCGATCTCGACCAGCGCCTCAGTCGCGAACGCCTCATCGATTACGATGTCTTGCGTCTCAGCCATTGACGTTCACCTCGTCATTCCAGAACGCCCGCGCGATACGGTCGAGGATGTACTCGTCGGTCATCGGTAGGACGCTCCCGACGAGTTCACTGCGCGTGCGCCCGTCCTGGTGCTCCGCGTGGTACTGCCATGACTCGATGAACTCAGCGCGCGTTATCGCGAAGACACGGACGCCGTTAGCTTCCATCCACTCTCTGATGCTGTCTGTCATGACCGCTCCATTCGGTGCAGCGACCGCGCACCGGTACACGACGCGCAATGCGCCGGCATCCGCCCTTGAGCCTCGCGATGTTTGGTATCGAAGTGCTTGCATACGGCGCAGCGGACCGACTTGATGGCGGGCATCAGGAGGCCAGCTCACGCGCCAGCCGGCGCAACTCGAAGTCGTTGGCTAAGCGCTTCTCGAGGTTGTTGATGGTCGAGTGGTCGCGGTTGAGTAGCCCGCCTACTTCGTGTTGCAGCCACCCGCGCTCGCGGAGGATGTAGGTGATGACTGCGCGTGCATCGACATAGCGCATGTAACGGCTCGGACCCTTGATCTCCTCGATGGTGATGTCGAAGATGGCCGCGACCTGCGCCAGCACTGCCTCGCCGTGGCTGACTGGCCGCGTGCGTAATGCGATAGCCTCAGCCACCGCGCGCTCGTGCTCTGTAAGCGTGATAGAATCCAACTAGACACTCCTCACTGCTCCGAGGATTGCAAGCGCCAGACGGACCCCCTCCGTCTGGCGCTTCTGCTTGTTACGGCTGCTACTTAGTAGAGCCGTCCGTTGAATTGACACGTCCCAGACACGCGAGCGCCAGATGGCGTGTAGATGGCTGAGACATCACCGTTCCCCATCCTGGCAGCGTGCCAGTGGAAGTACGGACTCGGAGAGTGGTACGGGAAGTACGCATGCGTGGCAGGACACCAGTAGTCCGGCGCGACTGCAGCTACCGTCTTGGTTGACTCGATGCTCGGGGGAATGCCGGCAGCGCTCGCCGCACTGGTGCCACCCACCAGAGATCCGACCAACACCGCCGCCAGGATGATTCGTTTCATTGCTCTCCTTCGTTACCGACAGATGCCGGTCCATGCGCCAGAGGCGTAGTACAGGCACGACCAGAACTCGCCCCACGGCAGATACCCGCTGTGCCAGTGGAACCCCGATGACGGGTGCGCCGCGGCAGACTCAGGCCCGAAGGCAGCGAAGGCGATGACTGCCACCCCCAACGCTCCCGCGACTACTGCGACTCTCTTTGCTAACCTCATCCATACCTCCTCGGCGGCTCGACCGCCGTGTGGGTTATGGCGCCTCGTGAGCGTAGACCTCACGAGGCGCCTGCTACGTCCTGCCACTCAATGAGCAGTCATGGCGCGGCGATGCGTGGGAACACCTCTGAACGTCCGCATCGCCACGCCATGACTGTCCACCGTAGTGAGCAGTGCGCCGAGTTCGAGTCAAAGAGGCGTGATGCCTCGAACCCAGCGCACTTACCACTCCTTCATTGCGCAGCCTCAGCCTCGGCGATGAGCGCTTCCAGTTTCGCCTCATCGATGATTCGGAAGAACGGCGCGCCATCCTCGTCGCGTCCGGCAATCTCGATGACGCCGGCGTTGAGCAGGTCGAGCATCGTATTCTCAACTTCGTCGGTCATGCTACCCGCACCCTTCCAGCCTCAACGATCTCCTCCTCGTGCACACCGAGGAGTTCCGCGATCAGCGGGACCGCCGCAAACGGTATCGGTTGCTTGCCGCTGCACCAGCGCGAGACGTTCACGTCGCTCGTGCCGAGCTGCATCGCCAGCCAGTGGCCGCGCCGCCCCTGGTCGTTTAGGAGTCTGCCCAACTTGGTCGCTTCACTTGCCATGCAAAGCAAGTTACATACCACTTACAGGTTTGTCAACCGTCCAGCGGCAGAAAGTTTCTAAGAATCTTTGTCTATCACCTATTGACACCCTCGACCCATGGTGTATATTAGCTATAGACAAGTGAGAGAGCACAGAGGAGGAACTCAAATGACCAACACCGAAGCCCGCGAAGTGTTTAACCAAGTAATCGCTCAGGCAACCGACGCCGACACCATCGCCCGCCTCGAACTCTCCCGCGAGTACTTCACCAACCCTGAGTTCCGCGCCAAGCTCGAAGAGTTCATGTTCCAGCAGGCGCAGGCGGCTTCCTAGCCGCCTTGGGACATCATAGGAGGACATCATGACCAATCAGATACCTATCAGGGTCGAGTGCGAGAACTGTGGCTACGGGCGTCCGTGGCCGGGACGGTACGCAGAAGAGCTGGAGGCTACCAAGGCTGACCTACTAGCAGCACTAGAGGCACTGCGTGACCTATGGGAGCCAGCCCGCTCCGAGCGCGGGACACGCTCCTTCGAGATTGCCGATTCCGCTATCCGCCGTGCTCGTGGAGAGGACTAGAGACGATGCCCACCGAAACCATCCGCATTGCGCGGAGCTTCGTACTCACGCGCGTCGACGATAACGGCGAGGTTTGGTTCGAGGAATCTTGCTCGCTTTGCGATGCAACTATCGAAGGGCCGGATGAGCGCGATGTCCACACTCGCGGTATTGAGCATCGAAAACTCCATCGGGGCGGGCTTATCAAGACAGTGAGGTACTAGAGATGACTGACCTGGTAGGCATCATCGAGATAGCCAACCGCGCTGGCGTCAAGAAGGACGCGGTCCACAAGTGGCGTAAGCGCTACGCGGGATTCCCCGCCCCAGTGGTCATGCTCGCCGCCACTCCCGTATGGGAGTGGGACGACGTGGCGCGCTGGCTCGAGGAGACAGGACGAAGGGTGGAGGAACAGTAAATGGATCACTACTACGCAGGCGACACTATCTATACGTCATGGACGCCAGGACTCGAAGTCCCGCGCGGATGGACGCTCACGTATGTCGATGGGAGCCCGGTCATCTATCGGATGGTCGATGGCACTGAGACTGACTTGCCAGCAGGCACGCGGAGGTTTAGACCGCTTCCCGATACTCCGCGCTGATCTCCTCATACCTGAACCGCGTCAGCAGCTTACCGAGGTAGGCGAGATGTACCTGCTCCACCGCGAGTCCGTGCGAGGCGTTCAACGCCTGCGCCACGTTGTTGACGATGATGTTGACCGCCATGCCGTCATGTCCGACCGCCGTAATGGTGTGCGTACCGTCCGCTACCTGGTCGAAGTCTGGAAGCCAGCAGAACACCATCTCGACGTTCAGATGGTGCGCCCACCATGTAGCCTCGCGCGCGAGCTGCGCGCTCACGCCGGCAAGTAACCGAGCAGGTACAGGATGAGCAGCACGAGGACGACGGCCAGGAGGACGTTCATTGCTTGATCACGCTCTTAGACTCTAGCGGCGTCTCCGCGTGTATCAGCGCAGCGCGCATCTCAGGTGGGGCGACCTCGACCTCGACAACTTCAGACGGACCGGGGAACATCAGCGCCAGGAGTGTGACGACGTTGGTGATCACCAGCATAATCGCGGCGATTGCATCGTCCGACAGGTCCACACCCGCCAGTATCAGGACAGGGAAGATGGACTGCGCGAGCGCGATGATCGCAGCCCTTACGCGGTTGGACATGACTCCTCCTAGTCGTCGCGGACGATACGCACGCGCTGAGTGATTAGCCGCTCGTCGTCTTTCTCTGTCCAGTCAACGACCGCCATGCCAATCGGCTCGATGCGCGTCTCGCGTCCGATGGGTGGAGGTCCTATAGGCGGAGGCGTGGTGGTCTGCCACGGGTCAGCGGCGCCAGCCATTCGCCCCACGTTCTCCTCGGTGATGTTCACTCGCTGCCAGACTGAGGGCTTCTGCTGTCCGATGTCGTGGCAATACTCGAAGGCTCCGATGAGCACGTCCGGGTTTCCTTCGGCTGGCAGGATGTGACCGATGCGAGCTGGCTTCACACCGAGGCCTGCGAGGATCGCATTAGCGCGGTCGATGTGCATCTTCGCACGGTCGAGCGGCGTCTCTGGCCCGAGCATGTGCGCGTCAAAGATCGTGTAGTACGTCTGCGGCGTGTGCATCGACACGGCAGGATGCGAGGTCCACGCTGCGTATGACACCGCGTCGAGGTGGCCGGCGCGCACATCTCCAGCCACCCACGCTGTCTTCCCTCCATGCTGCAGAAACGAGTCCAGCAGCCGGCGAGCCCTGTCGGCACCGTCGTTGAACAGGTCGGAGCGCCAGAACTGCGGGTTGCCTGGTCCGCCATGGTAGTACGGCTCGAGGTCGATGACGATTACCGCGTCTTGCGTAAGGTTCGCATCAGCCGCGGCTATCGCCATCTCTGCCGCCAGCCTGCCCTCTGCCTCTGGTTCTATCCCCTTCACCACGCACCATGGGCGGACGTTGCGACCTGCGGCAGCGTGCCCCCTGGCGAGCCTCACGAGACTCGCGGCGTCCGAGACAGCGAGCGGGTGATGGTCCCACGTCGACTGCATGTAGAGGCCGTCGTGAGTCTTTACCCACACCTCGGAGAACGGGCGCCCCGCGTCGTCTGGCCCGATTTCTGACTCGAGGTATGAGGTGGTGATCTGGTGTGACCAGATGGGGAAATTCACGCCGCTACTCCCTCGTTGTGGTCAGTGATGCGCTCAGGTGTGAGGCAGCGTGAGCAGTAGCGCGTGCTCTTGTCGATGATGTCCGCGATGCGATGCGATTCGTTGGACATTGCCTCGTCGAAGTTGCAGCCCTCAGCAGTTAGTCTGGCGCCACCGTCGACGCTCGCGCCGCGGTGGACGACGTTGCCGCGTGAGCGCCAGTAGAACACCTCGAAGTACATGCGCCTATCCTCCCGCCGCTTCATCGAAACTGGTGACACCATCGATGCCCTGCACGCCGGGGAGCCCTGCGAGCTTTCGCAGCAAGAAGATCTGCTCCTCCTGGTAGCGCGTGCTCGTCATGAGGCAATTATGTAAGTCTTGCTCTAGCTTCACGATTCGCTTTTCCAGCGAGTCCACGTAGTCCTTGTCCGCCGTGCGTCTCGTGGTGAGCTGCGCCGCGACGAACGTGAGCGCGGAGAAGCCAATCGCGGCGAATGCAATGACTACCTCAGGGGCCATTTAAGCATCCCTGCCAGGTCGAACAGTGCAAGTGTGTGGAAGACGGCGATCAGGATGGACGGGAGCTGGTCCGCGAGGATGAACGCCCACGGCCTCATCACCCCGTCTGCGTAGTGACCAGAGATGACCGCTGCAATCGCCCCGCCCGCAGTCGCGATGACCGCTCCCTGCTGAGGGATGAGGCAGAGCGCGCGTGTGTAGGGTGACTCCGCCTTCGTCAGTCCGTATGCAGCGAGCGCTGCCGACGCGAGGAGCATAGCGGGAAGCGAGAGGCCGACCCATTGCGCGTGACTTTCGATGGTGTGCAGTGGCGTCGAGTTCAACGCCGCCCCACCACCCGCGAGCAGTATCATCGCCCACGCTGTATGGATACATACCGCGTACCAGAGCAGCCACGGATAGTCTGAGCGGGACAGCCTCATTGTTAGATAATACTACGATTCCCGTTGCAATAGCTTTACCCATGCTGCACCCGGTTAGTTAACGGCTGGCGTCACGTAGAACGGAAGCTGAGTTGATGAGTAACTGTCCTCGACCACATGGAAGACAGCGAAACACTCCACCTGCGGTGAGTTGCCAAACGGCGCCAGGTACGCACACGCCGCCGCAGTGATGTTCACCGTCACTGCGCCCGTAGCCGGGGTGACGACCGTTACCGATACGTCCTCGAGTGAGGAGTGCAGGACTATCTGAGGCATGTGCGCTTTACGCACCGTGACCGTAACCGTCTTACCTGTGAGG
>Ga0137343_1000013_pt1 | contig 14464 bp, 10 predicted proteins | sample EasRivERMLT499_2_FD_104755 | JGI IMG/M metagenome (GOLD analysis project Ga0137343, IMG submission 104755) | Soil microbial communities from meander-bound floodplain in the East River, Colorado, USA - East River MetaG ERMLT499_2 | ecosystem: Environmental > Terrestrial > Soil > Floodplain ... | reverse complement strand
GGAAAGCCCCTTGCCGCAGTAGTCGTTGGTGTCCCCGATCAGATCGAGCCATACGCCGTGTGCCAGGAACGCGCCGAAGCTCTGCCCGGCGGAACCGGCCAGGCGCACATGGATCGTGTCCTCGGGCAGTCCCTCATGGCCGTAGCGCTTTGCGATGCGGCCGGAGAGCATGGTGCCCACGGTGCGGTGGATATTGCGGATCGGCATCTCGATGGTGACTTTCTCGCCGCGCTCCAGCGCGGGCTGCGCAAGTTCGATCAAGCGCCGGTCGAGCGCCTTCTCCAGGCCGTGGCTCTGCGTCTCGCAATGCAAGCGCGCCACCTCGGGGGGCATCTGCGGCATGTGGAACACCTTCGAGAAATCCAGCCCTTTCGCCTTCCAGTGCTCGATGCCGCTTCGCGTGTCGAGCAGATCGGCACGGCCGATGAGGTCGGTGAACTTGCGCACGCCGAGCCTTGCCATCAGCTCGCGCGCCTCTTCGGCGACGAAAAAGAAGTAGTTCACCACGTGCTCGGGTCTGCCTTCGAACTTCCTTCTCAGCACGGGATCCTGCGTGGCAATGCCGACCGGGCAGGTATTGAGGTGGCATTTGCGCATCATGATGCAGCCCTCGACGACGAGCGGCGCGGTGGAGAAGCCGAACTCGTCCGCGCCGAGCAGCGCACCGACGACCACGTCGCGGCCGGTCTTCAACTGGCCGTCGACCTGGACCGCGATCCGTCCGCGCAGGCGGTTGAGCACCAGCGTCTGCTGCGTCTCCGCGAGCCCGAGCTCCCAGGGCGTTCCCGCATGCATGATCGATGACCAGGGCGAGGCGCCGGTGCCGCCGTCGTGGCCGGCGATGGTCACGTGGTCCGATTTGGCTTTCGACACCCCCGCGGCGACCGTGCCGACGCCGACCTCGGACACCAGCTTGACGCTGACCGCGGCCTCGGGGTTCACGTTCTTGAGGTCGTGGATCAACTGCGCAATGTCCTCGATTGAATAGATGTCATGGTGCGGCGGCGGGGAAATGAGCTCCACGCCGGGAGTCGCATAGCGGATCTCCGCGATGTACTCCGATACCTTGCGCCCGGGCAGCTGCCCGCCTTCGCCGGGCTTGGCGCCCTGCGCGATCTTGATCTGCATCATCTCGGCGGAGGCGAGGTACTCGGCGGTGACACCGAAGCGGCCGGAGGCGACCTGCTTGATCTTGGACTTGAGCGAGTCACCCTCCCGGAGGGGAATGTCGACCTCGACGCGGTCGCGGCCCAGGCGTGACATGAGCGTCTCGCCGGCCGCGACCCTCGCGTAGCGCTTGCGGTCTTCGCCGCCCTCGCCGGTATTGGATTTCCCGCCGATGCGGTTCATCGCGATCGCGAGCACCGTGTGCGCCTCGGTCGAGATCGAGCCGAGCGACATGGCGCCGGTCGAGAAGCGCTTGACGATCTCGGCGGCGGGCTCGACTTCCTCGATCGGCACCGGCTGGCGCTCGCCGAACCTGAACTCGAACAGCCCGCGGAACGTCAAGTGGCGCCTGGACTGGTCATTGATCAGCGCCGCGTATTCCTGGTAGGTCGAATAGGAGTTCTGCCGCGCAGAATGCTGCAGCTTGGCGATCGCATCCGGGGTCCAGGTGTGCTCCTCGCCGCGTACGCGCCAGGCGTATTCGCCCCCGGCGTCAAGCATTGATTGCAGCAGCGGGTCCTTCTCGGCGAAAGCGGCCCGGTGGGCGCGCAGCGCCTCTTCCGCCACCTCCAGCACGCCGATGCCCTCGACGCTCGAAGCGGTGCCGGTGAAATACTTCTCCACCAGCGAGCGCGTGAGCCCGACCGCTTCGAAGATCTGCGCGCCGGTATAGGACATGTAGGTGGAGATGCCCATCTTCGACATCACCTTCTTCAAGCCCTTGCCGACCGCCTTGACATAGTTCTTGATCGCCTTGGAGCCCGCCGCGGAATCACCCGCATGCATCGCCAGCAGCGTTTCGAGCGCGAGGTAGGGGTGCACGGCCTCCGCCCCGTAGCCGCCGAGCAGCGCGAAGTGGTGCACTTCGCGCGCCGAGCCCGTCTCCACCACCAGCCCGGTGCTGGTGCGCAGGCCCTGGTTCACCAGGTGCTGGTGGATCGCGGAGAGCGCGAGCAGCGCAGGGATCGCCACGCGCTCGCGGTCCACCAGCCGATCGGACACCACCACGATGGAATAGCCCGAGCGCACGGCGTCCTCGGCCTGCGCGCAAAGCGAGGCGAGCCGCGCCTCGATCGCCTCCTTGCCCCAGGCGGCGGGGTAGGTGATGTCGAGCTCGAGCGAGCGGAACTTGCCGCCCGTGTAGCGCTCGATGTAGCGCACCTTTTCCATCTCGTAGAAGTCGAGCACCGGCTGGCCCATTTCCAGGCGCAGCGGCGGGTTCATCTCGTCGATTCCGAGCAGGTTCGGCTTCGGTCCGATGAAGCTGACGAGCGAAGTCACCAGCTCCTCGCGGATCGGATCGATCGCGGGGTTGGTCACCTGCGCGAACAGCTGCTGAAAATAGTGGTACAGCGTCTTGTTCCTTGCCGACAGCACCGCCAGCGAAGCGTCGTTGCCCATCGAGCCGACGGACTCCTCGCCCGCCTGCGCCATGGGCAGCAGCTGGAACTTGAGGTCTTCCTGCGTGTAGGCGAACGCCTGCTGCCGGTCGAGCAGCGCCACCGGCGACTTGAACGGCGTCGTCTTCTCGGACTCGACCTCGTCGAGCTTGACGCGGATGCGCTCGATCCACTCGGCGTAGGGCTTCGCAGCGGCGAGGGTGTCCTTCAATTCCTTGTCGTCGACGATGCGGCCCCTTTCGAGGTCGACCAGAAACATCTTGCCCGGCTGCAGGCGCCACTTCTTGATGATCCGCTCCTCGGGGACCGGCAGGCAGCCGCATTCCGAGCCCATGATCACCAGGTCGTCATCGGTGACGATGTAGCGCGAGGGCCGCAGACCGTTGCGGTCGAGCGTGGCGCCGATCTGGCGGCCGTCGGTGAAAGCGATCGACGCGGGACCATCCCAGGGCTCCATCATCGCCGCGTGGTACTCGTAGAACGCGCGCCGGCTCGGGTCCATCAGCGTGTGGTTCTCCCACGCTTCCGGGATCATCATCATCATGGCGTGGGCCACCGAGTAGCCGCCCATCACCAGCAGTTCCAGCGCGTTGTCGAACGACGCCGAGTCGGACTGGCCGCCGTAGATGAGCGGCCAGATCTTGTCGAGATCCTTGCCGAGGATCGGGCTCGAGATCGCGCCCTGGCGCGCGCGGATCCAGTTGACGTTGCCGCGCACCGTGTTGATTTCGCCGTTGTGGCAGATCATGCGAAACGGGTGCGCAAGGTCCCACGACGGAAAGGTGTTGGTCGAGAAGCGCTGGTGCACCAGCGCGAACGCGGACTCGACGCGCGGATCCTGCAGGTCGCGGTAGTACTCCCCGACCTGATAGGCCATCAGCATGCCCTTGTAGCAGATCGTGCGCGCCGACATGGTCGGCACGTAGAACTCCTTGCCATGCTCGAGCCGCAGCGCCTGGATCGCGTGCCCAGCGCTCTTGCGGATGATGTAGAGCTTGCGCTCGAGCGCGTCGGTGACCATGACGCCCGCGCCGCGGCCCACCAGTACCTGCCGGATTGCGGGCTCCAGGCGCTGCGCCGGTTCGGCGAGATCGGCATTGTCCACCGGCACGTCGCGCCAGCCGAGCAGCACCTGGCCCTCGTCCTTGATGGCGCGCTCGATCTCATACTCGCAGGCGAGGCGGCTCGCTGGATCGCGCGGCAGGAACACCATGCCGACCCCGTATTGCCCCGCGGGCGGCAACTTTACGCCGCGCCCGGCCATTTCCTCGCGCAGCAGCTTGTCCGGGATCTGGATCAGGCAGCCTGCGCCATCGGAGAGCTTCGGATCCCAGCCCACCGCGCCTCGGTGGGAAAGGTTCTTCAGCACCGTGAGGCCGTGCTCGACGATCGCGTGCGACTTCTTTCCCTTGATATGCGCGACGAAGCCAACGCCGCACGCATCGTGCTCGTTTCTCGGGTCGTACAGTCCTTGCGCGTCAGGCAAGAATGCTGAGTACACGTTCAACTCTCTGATCTGATGGAACATTCGCCAATTTTCGCCGCTCTGCACAAAATCGGCGGGCGCATGGGGAAATATACGCGTAGCGCCCTGCGGCAACAAGGGTTTCTGGCTGTGGTGGTTCTACCGCGCCGCAGCAGCCGCAGCGGGCGGCGAGGCCGCGGCGATCGCGTCGCGCACCAGGCGTTCATCCAGGTCGGCGCGCACGAGGGCGCTGCCGATACGCTCGAGCAGGATGTAGCGCACGCGGCCGCGCGCCGCTTTCTTGTCCAGCGCCATCAGCTCGAGATAGCGCTCCGCCGCCATGGCTGGCCCGGTGACGGGCAATCCCGCGCGTCCCACGAGGCGGCGAACCCGCGCTGCGTCCGACGCCGCGAGCAGCCCGGCGCGCACCGACAGCTCCGCCGCCATCACCATCCCGGCAGCCACCGCCTCACCGTGCAGCCAGGTCCCGTACCCGGCCCCGGCCTCGATCGCGTGGCCGAAGGTGTGGCCCAGATTGAGCAGCGCGCGGCGGCCGCTTTCGCGCTCGTCCTCCGCCACCACCTGCGCTTTCAGTTCGCAGGATCGCCGTACCGTATGCGTGAGCGCGCCCGCCTCGCGCGCGAGCAGCGCGTCGAGGTTCGCCTCGAGCCAATCCACGAGTGCGGCATCCAGCGCGAGGCCGTGCTTGATCACCTCGGCGATACCGGCGCGCAGTTCGCGCTCGGGCAGCGTTGTGAGCGCGCCGATGTCGGCGAGCACGGCAGCCGGCTGGTGAAACGCGCCGATCATGTTCTTGCCGCGCGGATGATTGACCGCGGTCTTGCCGCCGACCGCCGAATCCACCTGCGCGAGCAATGTGGTCGGCACCTGGAGGAAGGCAATGCCGCGCTGGTAGAGCGCCGCCGCGAAGCCGCCGAGGTCGCCGACCACGCCGCCGCCCAGCGCGACGATGGTGCTGTCGCGACCGAGCCGCGCACCGAGCAGTGCATCGAACACGCGTTCCAGCGCGCCCCAGCTCTTCGCCTGTTCGCCGTCCTCCACGAGCACCTCCACGGGTGCCGGCGCGCCGGCGCGACGCAGCGCTTCCTTGACGCGCTCGAGGTAAAGCGGCGCCACCACGGGGTTGCTGATCACCGCGACGCGGCCGCTGCCCAGATGCGGGCGATACAGGTCGGACGCATCCAGAACGCCCGCGCCGATGTGGATCGGGTAGGAGCGCCCGGCGAGCGCTACGCGGAGAGTTTCCATGACTCCTTCAGCCGCGCGAGGAGCGCCCGCGCGAGGCTCTGCACGCTCTGCCGGCCCGTCTCCAGGACGATGTCCGCAATCTCGCGGTACAGGGGGTCGCGTTCGGCGTACAGCCCGGCCAGCCGCCCCCGGGGGTCGGCGGTGGCGAGCAGCGGCCGGTTCTTGTCCTGGCGTACCCGCTCGTAGAGCGCCTCGGGGAGCGCGTGCAGATAGACCACCGTGCCCCGGGCGGCGAGGTGGCGGCGGCTCTCCGGCGCGAGGATGGCGCCGCCGCCGGTGGCGAGCACCACATCCTCGAGCGCGGTGAGCTCGGCGATCGCCGCCGCCTCGCGCTGGCGAAAGCCGGCCTCGCCTTCGATCTCGAAGATGGTCGGGACCTTCACGCCGCAGCGGCGCTCGACCTCCTGATCCGAATCGAGGAACGCGTGCTTCAGCCGCCGCGCGAGCAGGCGCCCGGCGGTGGTCTTGCCCGCCCCCATCATGCCGACGAGGAACACGTTGCGCGCGCCCTGCATGCGCCTATTGTACGGAGGGCACGCGACGCAGAAAGAAAAACGGCCGGTGTGACCCGGCCGTGCGTCCAAGGAGGAGTCCTGGCAATTCTCAGCGCACCGTCATGCGTTCGTTGACGATGCGCGGGGTGATGAACACCAGCAGCTCGGTCTTCTGCGAGTTGGTGACCTTGTTCTTGAACAGCCAGCCGAGGAACGGCAGGTCGCCGAACCACGGCACTTGCGTGAGGTCGGTGCGTTCGGTCTGCTCGAAAATGCCGCCGATCACCACCGTGCCTCCGTTCTCGACCAGCACCTCGGTCTTGACGTGCTTGGTGCTGATCTGCACGCCGGCGGGCGTGGTGGCGCCCGGCGCGTCCTTGTTGACGTCGAGCGTCATGATCACGTTGCCGTCGGGCGTGATCTGTGGTTTCACTTTCAGCGCGAGGCTCGCCTTGCGGAACGACACCGAAGTCGCGCCGGAGGACGTCGCCTGCTGGTAGGGAATCTCCGTGCCCTGCTCGATGATCGCTTCCACCTGGTCGGCGGTCAGCACGCGCGGGCTGGAGATGATCTTGCCCTTGCCGTCGGCCTCCAGCGCGCTGATTTCCAGGTTGAGAAAGCGCGTGGCCGCGCTGTTGAACAGGATCAGGGAGAAAGCGCCCGGGGAGAATCCGTTCAGGCCGGTCGCCGGCATGTTCACCGACAGGCTGTCCGGGATGAAGACGGGGGTACCGCCCTGCGCGCCGCCCCCGGCATGGCCGCCCACGTCGCCCAGGTTGCCGCCGATCGAGGCGCGTGGCGAGCTGCCGCTGCCGAAGGTGCTGGGATTGAGGTCGTGGTAGCCGAGCCGCACGCCGAGGTTCTTGGAGAAGCTGTCGCTCGCCTCGACGATGCGCGCTTCGATCAGCACCTGGCGCACCGGCACGTCGATCTTCGCCACCAGCTTCCGCACTTCCTCCAGCCGGCTCGGCGTGTCCTGCACGAACAGCGTGTTGGTGCGCGCGTCGACCACGGCGCTGCCACGCTTGGACAGGATCGGCTGCGTCTTGTCGGAGAGCAGCTTTTGCACGTCGGCCGCCTTCTGGTAATTCATCTGGAAGGCCTCGGTGCGCGTCTGCTCCAGGTCGTTGATCTGCGCCGTCGCCTCCAGCGCGAGCTTCTCGCGTGTCGCCAGCTCGTCGCGCGGCGCGATCCAGATCACGTTGCCGTTCTTGCGGCTGTCCAGTCCGCGCGTCTGCAGGATGATCTCCAGCGCCTGGTCCCAGGGCACGTCCTTCAGCCGCAGCGTGATGTTGCCGCCCACCGAGTCGCTGGTGATGACGTTCAGGTCGGTGAAGTCCGCGATCACGTTCAGGATCGCGCGTACCTCCACGTTCTGGAAATTGAGCGACAGCTTCTCACCCACGTAACGCCCGCGCTGCGGCTGGTCGCTCGGCAGCACCGGCTTTACCTCGACCACGAACTGCGTGTCCGTCTGGTAGGCATTGTGGTCCCACTGGCCGCGCGGCTCGATCACCATGCGCACGTTCTCGCCCTGCTGGAAGGCACTGATGGTCTGCACCGGCGTGGCGAAGTCCACCACGTCCAGGCGGCGGCGCAGGTTCTCCGGCAGCGCCGTCTTCAGGAAGTCGACGATGATGTTCTGGCCCTGCTGGCGGATGTCGATGCCGGTCGACGTGTCCGACAGGTCGACCACCACGCGGCCCTCGCCCGTGCGCCCCCGGCGGAAATCGATGTCGCGGATGGCATGCTTGGAGCTGCCGCGGCCTTCCGCGAAGTGCGCCACCTTGTCGCCGGCGGGCGCGGCCGCGCCCTGCAGCGTCACCACCACGCTGCGGCCGTCCAGTGACACTTCGTGCGATACCGAGCGGCGCAGGTTCAGCACCAGCCGCGTCTTGTCCGCCGCCTGCACCAGGTTCATGGAGCGCAGATCGCCCTGGCTGATGTCCTGGCTGTTGCGGCCGAGCGAATTGCCGGTGGCGCTGAAGTCGAACGCGATGCGAGCCGGGTTTGCCACGGTGAAGCTCGGCGGCGGCGTCTGCAGCGGCTCCTTGGTGGTGATGCGCACCAACACCTTGTCGCCCTGCTGCGTGACGTCGAACGCCTCGATGCTGTTGCCCTGCGCGAGCGCGACGCCGCAAGCCGCGAGCCAAACGACGAGCGCGCGCCAGCCGGCGCGCAACACCTTGGTCGAATTCATCTCTTCACCTCCTGCAGTTGCAGCGCACTCGCGCGTTCCACCCACTCGCCGCTGCCTTCCTGGACCAGCTCCTGCAGGCTGATCTGGGATTCGTCGATGCCGGTGATGACGCCGAAGTTCTGGCCCATGTAGTTGCCCTTGTGCACGCGATACAGGTTCGGCCCGGCCTTCACCAGGCCGAAGGTTACGCGGCCCTGCGTCAGCGAGCCGACCATCTGGATCGACTCCAGCGGGAATGCCTCGAGCGGCTCTTTGCGCCGATCCGGGTCCGGCGCCCGGCCGCCCACCGCGGGTGCCGTGCCGCCCGCGGCGGCGATTTCGATGCGCCCCGGACGGAACGGGTCGACCTCGTTCTCGGCCTGGTAGGCCACCGGCTCGTAGGGGCGCACCTGCGGCAGGGGATCCACCCGCCCGCGCAGGTCCTTGGTCAATTCGTTCAGTTCCTTTCTCAGGTCGCCGAACTGTTCGCCGCTGCACGCTGCGAGCAGCGCGACGCACGCCAGCAGGGGAAAGCGCCTCATCGCTTGGCCGCCTTCTTCGCGCCGGCGGCGGCCTTGCGCTGCGCGGACAACTCGTCCTCGTCCAGATAGCGGAAAGTGCGGGCGGTCACGTCCATCACCAGGTTGCCGTCCTTGCCGGCCTCGATGACCACATCGTTCAGCGTTACGATGCGCGACAGTTGCCCCACGTCGCTCGCGAATGCGCCCATGTCGTGGTAGACGCCGATCACTTTCACCGCGATCGGCAGCTCGGCGTAGAAATCGCGCACGATTTCCTGCGCGGCCGGCTTGAACAGCTCGAACTGCAGCCCGCGCCCGAGGCCCGCCTGGTTGATGTCGACGAGCAGCGCGTCCATCTGCGACTTGTTCGGCAGCTGCTTGAGCAGCGCGCCGAACTGCGTGTCGATCTCCCTGAGCTGCTGCTTGTGCAGGTCGAGGTTGACCGCCTGCTTCTTCTTGTTGAGGTAGTCCTCCTTGTGCCTGATCTCCTGCTGCTTGCCCGCCTCGAGCTCCTCCAGCTGGCCCTGCCACAGCCCGAAGTAGCCCGCCACCGGCAACGCGACCACGATGGCGACCAGCACCACCACTTTCGGGATCACCGTCCAGGTGCCCGGGTCCTGCCAGTTGGTGGCCTTGAAGTCCTCGGCGATTCTGTTGAAGTCGATCGCGGCCATGGCCCTATCCCTTCTTCGACGGCGCCTTGGCGGCGTCCTTCAGCTGCACGCGCTTCACCATGACATTCATGTTGAATTCCGACACCCGCTTCTTGTTCACCGTGCTCGCCTTGATCTCCACCAGCTTGGGATCGGTGAGCCAAGGCGAGGACTCGATGTTGCGCATCAGCGTCGACACCCGGGCGTTCGACTGCGCGTAGCCCAGCAGATTGACTGCCAGGCCGCGCTGCCGCAGGCTCCTCAGGTACACGCCCTCGGGCATCTGCCGCACCAACTGGTCGAGCAGGTGCACGGTCTGCGCGCGGTCGGCCTGCAGCGTCTCAATGATCTGCTTGCGTGCCAGCAGCGCAGCGATCTCGTCCTTGAGCTTCTTGATCTCCGCGATTTCCTTGTCCAGCTTGGCGATCTCCGCCCTGAGGAACGCGTTGCGATCCTGCTGCGTCGCGATCACGCCGGCAATGTAGAGGTAGCCCGCCCCGACCACCGCCACGCCAAGCGCGGCAGTCAAGCCGGCGAGCACCACGAAATGCTGGCGGCCCCGCTTGCGCCGCTCCTCGCGGTGCGGCAGTAGGTTGACGCGCACGCTCATGGGTCGAATCTCCGCATTGCCAGGCCGCAAGCGACGATGAGCGAGGGGGCGTCCACCATCAACTTCTTCAACTGGATGCGCGGCGAAGCCTGCATGGAAGCGAAGGGATTGGCGACCATGGTGGGCACCTGGGTACGCGTGTGCACCACTTCGTCCATGCCCGGGATCACGGCCGAGCCGCCGGCAAGCAGGATCTGCTCCACGCTGTGATACTGCGTCGAGGTGAAGAAGAACTGCAGCGCGCGCTGCACTTCCATGGAAAGGTTTTCCATGAAGGGCCGCAGCACTTCGGTCTCGAAGTCATCCGGCAGGCCGCCCGAGCGCTTCGCGTTCTCGGCTTCCTCCACGCTCATGCCGTAGCGCGCGACGATGTCCTGCGTGAGCTGGTTGCCGCCGAACGCCTGTTCGCGGGTGTAGATGGACTGGTCGTTGCGCATCACGCTGACGTTCATGACGTTGGCGCCGACGTCGACGATGGCGACGTTCATGTCCTTGCCGGCATTGGGCAGCTGCTTGACCACCAGCCCGAGCGCGGACTGCTGGGCAAAGGCCTCGACGTCCATGACGGCGGCCGTCAGCCCAGCCGACTCCGCCACCGCCACCCGGTCCTCGACCTTCTCCTTGCGCGTCGCGGCGATGAGCACTTCCTGCTCTTCCGCGGAGATGGGCGAGGGACCGACCACCTGGAAATCCAGATTCACCTCTTCCAGCGCGAAGGGGATGTACTGGTTGGCCTCGGACTCCACCTGCACTTCGAGCTCGTTCTCGCGCAGGTTCGCCGGCACGATGATCTTCTTCGTGATCACAGCGCCAGTGGGCACCGCCATCGCCACGTGCTTGGCGCGCGTACCGAGGCGCTTGTAGCCGCGTTTGACCGCCTCCACCACGGACTCGAGGTTGCTGATGTTGCCGTCCACGGTGGCATCGCGCGGCAGGGGTTCGATGACATAGCGCTCGACGCGATATGTACCCCTGCCCGCCTCGACGATCTCCAGCATCTTCACCGACGAAGAACTGATGTCCAGCCCGAACAGCGGCGGCGCCTTCGGGCTGAAAATGTCCAAGTCCATCGTTATTTCCCTTTTTGTATCGGCCTTTAGGATCGATACGTAGAATTTGCGTTAAATGCTAGCAACAACTCCCCCCGGTGTCTAGCGAATCCGTCACAGCGGGGGAGGGCTATAATGCCCCCGCTTCCCCGCCCGGCGCAACTGCGGCGGCAATCACCCCGCGATGGCTGTCTAACACCCTTGATGTGGCTTCGTTTTTTGACGTTTCCGCTGGCCATGATTGCGGGCCTGCTGGTCGCTGCGGTCTGCCTGGTTGGCCTCGTGGTGGCGCTCGCCTACCCGAACCTGCCGTCCCTCGACACGCTGACCGATTATCAGCCGAAGGTGCCGCTACGGGTCTACACCATCGAGGGCGTGCTGATCGGCGAGTTTGGGGAAGAACGGCGGGTCCTGGTGGACATCAAGGACGTGCCGCCGACCCTGATCAACGCGATCATCGCTGCCGAAGACGAGCGCTTCTTCCAGCACTCGGGGATTGACTACCAGGGCGTGGGCCGGGCAGCGTACGCCAACCTGCTGACCGGCGGCCGGCGCCAGGGGGCCAGCACCATCACCATGCAGGTGGCACGCAACTTCTTCCTGTCCTCGGAGAAGACCCTGACGCGCAAGCTCTACGAGGTGCTCCTCGCGCTCAAGATCGAGCACAGCCTCGGCAAGGACCAGATCCTCGGTCTCTACGTCAACCAGATCTACCTTGGCCAGCGCGCCTACGGGTTCGCCGCCGCGGCGCAGGTCTACTTCGGCAAGTCCCTGGAGCAGCTGTCGCTGGCGGAGGCTGCGATGCTGGCGGCGCTGCCCAAGGCCCCCTCCAGCTACAACCCGATCGCCAACCCGCAGCGCGCCAAGCAGCGCCAGCAGTACGTCCTGCGCCGGATGAAGGAGCTGGGCTATGTCGCGGAAGAAGACTACGCGGCCGCGCTGAGTACGCCCATCGCGGCGCGGCGCATAGTCGAAACCTACGCGGTGCAGGCCGACTACGTGGCGGAGATGGTGCGCCAGGCCGTGTACGAACAATTCCCGGTGGACGCCTACAGCCGCGGCTTTCGCGTCTACACGACGATCCGCCAGGCCGACCAGCAGGCGGCGGTGCAGGCCGTGCGCGCGGGCCTGCTCGAGTACGACCGCAGGCTCGGCTATCGCGGGCCGGAGGCATTCGTCGAGCTTGCGGCGGATGCCGACGAGGACGACTTCGAGGAGGCGCTGGCCGAGCGCGCCGACGACGAGCAGCTGCGCCTGGCGCTGGTGCTCGCCGCCACCTCGCGCGAGGTGAAGGCGGTGCTCAAGAATGGCGAGCGCATCGCCGTGACCGGAGATGGACTGCGCTTCGCCGCCGCGTCGTTGCAGCGCACCGCGCCGCAGCGCAGGATTCGTCGTGGCGCCATCCTGCGCGTACAGCAGGTCGATGCCACGCGCTGGCAGATCGTGCAGCTTCCCGAGGCGGAGGCCGCTTTCGTGTCGCTTGAACCGAGAGACGGCGGCATCCGCTCGCTGGTCGGCGGTTTCGACTTCAACCGCAACAAATACAATCACGTCACCCAGGCCTGGCGCCAGGTGGGCTCCGCCTTCAAGCCCTTCATCTATTCGGCGGCGCTGGAGCGCGGTTTCACGGCGGCGACGGTAGTGCCCGACGATCCGATCGCCATCGAAGCCGACGTCACGGGCAGCCAGCGCTGGGAGCCGAAGAACTTCGACGGCAAGTTCGAGGGACCGATGCGGCTGCGCACGGCGCTCGTCAAGTCGAAGAACATGGTGTCGATCCGCATCCTCGACGCCATCGGCGTCAAGTACGCACAGGACTACATCACGCGCTTTGGCTTCGACGCCGAGCGGCACCCGCCCTACCTGACGATGGCGCTCGGCTCGGGCACGGTCACCGCATGGCAGCTGGCGCGCGCTTACGCCGTGTTCGCCAATGGCGGCTTCCTGGTGCAGCCCTATTTCATCCACCGCATCGTCGACGACCGCGGCAACCCGCTCGGCGTCGCGCGCCCGCAGCGCGCCGGCGACGAGACCCTGCGCGTGATCGACCGGCGCAACGCGTTCATCATGGACAGCCTGATGCAGGACGTGACGCGCGTGGGAACCGGAGCACGAGCTGCGAGCCTCGGACGCAAGGACATCGCCGGCAAGACCGGCACCACCAACGAGTTCATCGATGCCTGGTTCGCCGGCTACAACCCCGCGCTCGTCGGCGTGGCCTGGGTCGGCTTCGACCAGCCCAAGACGCTCGGCCGCAATCAGACCGGCGGCCTGGTAGCCCTGCCGATCTGGAGCGGCTACATGGAGTGGGTGCTAAGGGAGGTGCCGGACATGCAACGCACCATGCCGGAGGGCGTGGTCACCGCGGACACTTTCGAGATCGGCCTGGATGCGCCGATCGACGCCAAGCATATCCCCGAATACTTCTACCGCGAGTTCGTGCCCAAGGACGACGTGCCGCCGTTCACGCTGCTGCCCGGCTACGTGCCGCCGTCGGAGCCGCCCGCCGACGTAGACATGCTGCGGACGCCCAACTACTAGGCAGTCAAGCGGGCGAAAGGAGCACCGGGGCGCCCCCCTGCGCCGACAGCAGCCTGGAAAGTGCCGCGAACAGCTCGCCGCCGTCGCGCGTGTCGCGCCAGACGCGGCCGTCATGGCGGAAGTGAAACCCCCCCGACTTCGCTGCCACCCAGATCTCGCCGGCGGCCGCGTGGCGGTTGATGATCATCTTGCTGCCGTCGTGGAACTCGATTTCGAGCACGCCGGCACCCTTTGCCTGCAGGTCTACGTCGAGCGCAGTCGCGTCGATGGCGCGCTCGATCGCCGCCAGCGTGGCCGCGGCGAGCACTTCGAACTCGGTGTCCGTCATTGCCGGTTTCCCTGTTAGTATCAGTATTTTAGCGAGCCTGGGATGCGTGCCGCCGCAATTCTTCTTGCCGCCCTGATCCTGGCTGCGGGCTGCGGCCAGAAAGGGCCGCTGTACCTGCGCGACAAGCCGCCGCCGGGGTTCAAGCCCCCCAAGCCCGAGGCGTACAGGCCGGTCCCCTATCCGGCCGACGTCGAGGATGCCAACGAGGCGCAGAAGTAATTCGCCGCATGGCATTCGAGTACCGCAACGGCGCGCTGTGCGTCGAACAGGTGCCACTCGAGGATATCGCGCGGCGCTTTGGCACGCCCTGCTACGTCTACTCGCGCGCCGCGATCACGGCCGGCTACGACACATTCGCGCGCGCGCTCGCAGGACGCCGTGCACTGGTGGCGTACTCGGTGAAGGCCAATTCGAACCTGGCGGTGCTGTCGCTGATGGCCCGGCTCGGCGCGGGGTTCGACATCGTTTCGGGCGGCGAACTGGCGCGCGTGCTGGCGGCCGGCGGCGAGGCGCGCAGGATCCTGTTCTCGGGCGTTGGCAAGAGCGAAGACGAAATCGCGGGCGCGCTCCAGGCGGGCATCCTTTGCCTGAACCTCGAGTCCGAGGGCGAGCTGGCGCGTGTCGCTGCGGCCGCGGGCCGGCTGGGCCGGCGGGCGCCGGTCGCGTTCCGCGTCAATCCCGATGTCGATGCGAAGACGCACCCGTACATTTCCACCGGGCTCGGGCAGAGTAAGTTCGGGGTGCCCTATGAGGACGCCGAACGCCTGTACCAGGAGGCGGCGCGCATG
>Ga0137343_1000011_pt1 | contig 15847 bp, 23 predicted proteins | sample EasRivERMLT499_2_FD_104755 | JGI IMG/M metagenome (GOLD analysis project Ga0137343, IMG submission 104755) | Soil microbial communities from meander-bound floodplain in the East River, Colorado, USA - East River MetaG ERMLT499_2 | ecosystem: Environmental > Terrestrial > Soil > Floodplain ... | reverse complement strand
TCCCGCACAGCTCAAAGGCCGAGGCGAGAAACGATAGGCACTTGTGATCGTCGTCGTATGGCTCGCCGATCCGTTTTATCAATGCCGCTAGAATATCGCCTTGTTGCATTTGGTCTCCCAACTCGAAATCACGCTCCCGGTCACACCCTCCGGCCAATACTGTACTGACAGAAACGCGCCGCCTCTTTCGGTGCCCTTGCCGCCGTGCCAGCGCGTCCGAGGGATGGCGATCTTGCCCCATGGCGTCCTGGCATCGTCCAACGCAATGCGATGACTGCCGAGCCACAACTCGCCCGCACCCCAGAGCGGAAACTCGTAGCTATCGAGCGCCGGGTGCCTATGGATAGGGATGACCTCATAGGGCCCATGGGTGACGCGCTCGATCTGGAAGTGTGAGTCACGGTAGAGCACTTCTAGTTTCCCATTGGTCAGCGGGTTTTCGATACTCGATATTGATTTCCACTCCAGCCAGAAATCTTTGCCTTCGGATTCAACGTCATAGGCTAGGTGGGAGAGATTCATATTTCGTCCTTAAAAAATTCTAGGTACGTCCGATGAAATTCCTTTAAAAAGTTGCCGGGTAAACACTCGCCGCGGCAATTTGTTTTTCCCTAACTGCCTACCGACGCTAAACGTCGCCAACATCTGATCCGCCTGCACGCCGAGGACTTTATATCGGCGCTGCCAGTAGTTTGTCAGATTGGAGAGCAGGTCTAGGTGCAAAAGCTGAATGATGACGGTGTTGCCGGTAACGTCCCATGCCTTGACGTAACGCACAGCGATGTTGCCGAGGTTGCCGACAGAGATGCTCGCGCCCTCGGTTGGCATCCCTTGTGTGGTCTTGATGTTTTGCCAAACCATATGCAGCGGCACGTAGGTGTTGCCCTTAAAGTCGATCGCGCTCTCGTGGTCGGCCCAGTAGCGTATGAGCGGAGCAGTCACGGCGGCGCCGTGTGTCGTGATCCTCGGCCCCGGCGTGGTAGCCAGCTCTAATTGGGCGCCGAATATCAGCAACCCGCTAACATTGTCGCCGTTGTATGAACTGCTGGCGTTCGCATTAGCTAATCCGATAGTCGCCACATAATTGGTGACGCCCGGCGCGATCTTCCCGGTGATACTGCACCGCCACCAGCTATCGTTGAATTCCTGATCGGCTGTCATAGTGGCGTTGTAGAATGTCCCCGTGCCGCCGGCCGCGCCGGTGCCCACGGCTCCGGTACTGACATCGAAGTACGAATAGAAGTGGCCGACGAAGGACGGGTCGCTCAATTGAAGGTAAAACCATGGGCGGTTGTTTCCATTGCCGTCAAGCCGGGCATAAACGCTCAATGTATAGGTGGCCGATGCCGATCCGGTAAGAGGCTGGGCGACGGCGTGCGTGCTTGCCGGCGTCCCATCCTCCACTAATTTGTCGGCTATCGAATAATAATCCGGCAGAACGACTGTAGCCGTTTTAGCCCAAAGCGGATTGTCAAGATTGACGTTCCATAGCAGATGATTGGTGTAATAATTCGCCACGTCCTCCAGGGTGACGGCCTTAATGAACTTGCCGCCGCTGTAGGTAGCGTTGAGCCGCTCGATGTATGCGTCGTCCATTATCAGCATTGGCTAGACCGCCACTTCTTGCAGGTTGTACGACAACCGATAGACGCTGCCCTCGGGAGTTGACTGATTACGATGGCTGCGCTGCTTTTCCAGCGTGTCGCTGACTAGGACGACTTTGTATTTGCGCCGGTACTTGGCGGTGATCTGCACATTGACGGCCGGTGCCGCTGTGAATCTAATCGTTTGGCAAGTAATACCGTCACCGCCGAGAGCGTCCCATGATGTGATCAGTCCGCCGTTGGCATAGACGACGAGCGAGTTGACAAAAACGTGGCAGTCGTTGAGTATGAAGTCCGTTTTGACCCCATCGCCAACGCCCAATATCACCGGCACGCTGACCTCTTCCGCGCCTGCACCGTCGAACCAGAATGGCGTATCGCTTTGCGTGTATTTGAAAAACCCTTCCTGCGGATCGAGCACCGATTGAATGCCGGGCACCTCGAATGTCCAGCGCGACAGCGGACGGGTAAAGCGCCTGCGAAACGATTGTGCGCCGCCACCGAGATCGTCGACCAGCGTCGGCATTGCGATCCCCTGCGGTAAGACATGAGTCGGGCTGGCGTAGACGGTAAACATGATCACCCCTTGATGGCCGTGCGCGATTCGAAAGTGCGCATCGCCGGGCCGCGGTTGCTGAAGTCCGACATGATGACCTTGACGATCTCATCGCGGCGCGCGTTGGGATTGTTCGGCGTGATCGAGCCGTTGATGATAACATCGACTTTTGGCTGTGCGCCGGCGCCTTGGGCCGCCCGTCCGGTGCGGTTCATCGTCGACAGCGTATTGGCGCCGATCGAATCCACCGCCTTGCGATTCATCACGAACTCCCCGCCATGCGCGATGATCGGCACCGGGCCGCCGCTGGCGAACGATGGGATCATGCCGCCGTTGGCACGGGATACCGTCGGCGAAAACATGCCGGTGATGCCGCCCCATAGTGCGCTGAACAGGCCGGCGATGCTAAATCCGCTCCCGCCGCTCTTAGGACTTTCGATATTAGAGAAAACGCTCCTTAACCATTGGCCGAACTGCGAGCCGAGTTGCTTTGCCCAGTCGTTATCCGCGGTGAGCGCCTTTGTGAATTCACTTAACAAACCGTCCATGAACGCGCTGACGATATCCTTGATCGGCTTCAATACCATGGTTTCCATGAGCCCCTGGGAGATACTGAGCCCTATGTTGCGCAGCATGTTTCGCATGCCTTCGGATAGCGTTTGCGTCCCCTCGATGATGCCCTCGATCGTGTCGTCTATCCCGCGGCTGATGGAATCGCCGATCTTGGAGAAGGTTTCTTTCAGCGATATTTCGGCTTGAAGCCGCTTGAAGTCCAAGACCGCTTGCTGCACTTCGGGACTGAGCGCACCGTATTTCTCGATCAACAGCGCGATCCGTTGACGCTGCACCGATAGTTTATCGGACAGATCGCCGGTGGCGTTGCCAAGTGCCAGCGAGAATTGCGCCATCGTCATCTCACTGGCTTTCAAGTCGGCAAGCGCCTTGTTTACTCCCTCGATGCTATCCTGTAGATCGGCATACTCGGCGTCCAAGGTGTCCGCGCCGGTGGTCGGCGTGCTTAAAACTAGCTGCGCTTGACGGCGGAAGAATTCCAAGTCGTCCAATCGTTTTGTAATGCCCGGCCTGCCCGCTTGCCCGGTAACCGTCGCCGCGTCAACTAATTTTCCTCTCAACTCGTCGAACTTGGCGTTGATGTCGGCGATCTTCTCTTCGGTCGGTGTCAACTCCTCTTTGCGCAAGGCCCTAAAGACATCGATCATGTCCCTGCCGGCGGCCTCTGCCGCCTTCTGCGTCTCTTCAAGGCCGTCCGCAAATGCCTTGGCCGCGTCCTCCATGATCTTCTTCAACTCATCGGCGGCTTTCTTCTGGGCGGCCGTATCAGGAAGCGGAATAAAGGGTGATCGTGGTTTGGGTTTAAGCGAACCTTTGAGCACTCCCCCTTGTCCAGCGGCACCAACTTGATCCGCGACACCGCCCATTATCGCGCCAAGGCCGCCGCTGCTGCGAAACAGCGACCACAGCCGGATGTTGTCGGATACTAATTGATAAATGTCTTCAAGACTTTTGATGACACTGGCGAAGGGTCCAGCGGCAGCAATCATCAAGGTATTGCTAAATCGCGTCCAGGCGTCACCGGCTTCGTCGAGTAATTTGATATCGGCAGCATTCATGCCTTGGCGCTTGAATTCCTCCAGCCTACCGGCCGCAGCAGCCAGGGCCGGCGCGAGCTCTTGAAACTGGCGGCCGAGCACCTGCGCGCCCAGCGCCGCCCTTTGCACGGGATTGTCGATCTTCGCCATGGCGGCGGCGAGCTGTTCCAGGAAACGGTCAGGGGTCGCGTTGCGCAGCTCGTCGAGATTGAGACCCAACGCTTTCACGGCAACCGCGGCTTGATCGCTCCCGGAGTTGATCTGACCCAGATTACGTTGTGCGGTAAAAATGCCTTTGGCGAAGGCTTGCGCGCTCGTTCCGGTCTCCTGAAATAGAGAATTCATCCCTGACAACAGTTGCGCGCTGATGCCGGTCTGATCCTCCAAGTCCTGGAGCTGTCCGGCTAAAGTCATAATGCTCTTGCCGAAGGTAACGACCGCGCCGACTGAAAAGCCGACGCCCAAGGTGCTGGCGAGCCCACGGCCGAAGTTGGCGGCCATCGATTGGATGCCGCCGAAACTCGTTTTGAAGACACTCTCCATTTCCTTGACATCGAAACGGAGTTGTCCGAGGTCAGCTCGCATTTGTACGAGCAACGAGCCCACAGTTCCTCTAGCTTGCGCCATTGGTCACCCCTTGCTTCTTGAGATAAGCGCCGAAGAAGCGGTCTAGGGCCGCTTCGCTTTCGGCTTCGGTGAGAACTATCGGAGGGGGTTTAAACGGGAGAAGGTCTGCGGGATCGACCGGCTTTGAGTTTTTGTCCCGGAACATATTGATCACTGTCGCGGTCAATTCCGCCGTCGGCGCGGCGAGTCGATTCTGTTTTTCGGTCCATTGCTGAGTCAAGGCACGAAACTCTATTGGCGTAATGTTCCAAAACGAGTCTGCCGTTAGCCCAAGCTCGACGATGGCAAAGGCCCAGAGCTTAGGCCATTCGGTAGCTCCTGTGCTTTTTTTTCCTCACCCTCGACGATAGGGTCGCTATCGCCGCCGCTTGAGAAAAATCCCCGTAGACAGCCGCCGACGGCAAACATGACCTCGTGTAAGTCCGTCACCATGTCGCCGACCTGATCCTGGGTCAATTCCGGGTCCTCGTGGAGCAACGACGCCCAGAGTATGAGAAGCATCGTGTCGGCGGTCAGCGATAGCTGCTCGATGCCCTGGATCTCGGACTGAATCAGCTTGAAGATCGATACCCGATCGGCCGCTGGCCGTTCGCGATTGACGAAATTCTCCACCTTGCGCAGCGAGCCGAGCGTAAGCAGCATGTGGCGCTTGCGGTCGAGCTCGATCTCGATCGGTTCAATAGCATTCATTTAGGGGACCCGCACCGGCTGCCCGGATATCCGCAAGGTGAACGCTGCCCGGATCGCCTTGGTAAAATCGAGCGGAATGTTCGGGCTCGTGAGAAATGCCGAGAATGTCCAGCCGCTGGTGCCGTTAGGGAGAAGCACCTTCCAATCGCGCAGCGGCAGCGGCTCGGCCACAGCGTCATCATAGATCGTACCGTGTATGGCGACGTTAATGGGATCCCAGACCACCTCGATCGACAATTCGCCGCCGTCGCGTAGTGTGGCGACATACTCTTTGAATCCACCGGCCGAGCTATGATTAGTGATATCGTCGAAGTCCTGGGTGATCGATGGAGCGTTAAGGATCGTGCATTGCGGCACGTCCTCGTAGAGCGAAGTTGTTGGATTTTTGCGCTTTAGGCTGCTGCCCTTGGCGAGTAGTGCATACGAAGCCATTTGTTACCTCCAATTAGCTCGGTTGCGCCCCGTTACACTTGGCTCGGGATACGACAGACAGCGACCTTGATCGCGGCGTTGTCCATGGTGATCAGGACCTTGCCGGTCGACGCCGACTTAAAGCCCTTCGGATTGATAAGGATCGGGACGATTTCGCCGGCTTGCAGCGTGTAGGGTCCAACATTGCCGGTGCGGTTGAGCTCGTCGGCCACCGATACCAGCGTGAATACGTAGGGATTTGTCGGGTCTGAATTCTGAATCAGGACGATTTCCCGGCCGGTCTGAAGGAACTCTATCCCGTCTGCCGCCACCGACGGCGCGATAAAGATGGCGTCAAGACTGTTTGCCGTCGGCGCCAGCGCCATCACCTTATTCAATTCCCTGATCTCTGTCGCTTCGTTGAGAGTTTTGACAGCCATTTCAATCGTCCTCCATTGTGCAAACGAATAGATAATCGCCGAGAACGTGATAGGCCGCTAGCTGCTCCGCGTCCTCGGCGGTATACATATCGAATTCGCTTTCGAGAAATACCGTGGTCCGTTTGCCGTCGAACTCGCCGCCGGCGCCGGCCATCCATGGACGCAGCGCGCCCTTGACCGCGCTCGCCACGTCGCGCACTTGCGCAAAACTGGTGGCAAAGCTGGAGATCTGAAAGCGCGACTCGGCCACGCCGGCCTCACCATCATGGGAATATTCCGGCGTCTTGGCGGTCCGTTGGTAAGTGACCACCGGCAGCGTCGCGTTCTGCGGATAGGTGATCGGGTAAATCCGTGTCCCGACGAGAGCCGCGAGCGGTGTATGATTTTTAAGCTGAGTCACGATCGCTTCTTCCAGTCTCACGCCGCCAGCCCTTCAACGTTTTGCTCTAGGTTATCCCGCATGACTTGTTCGAATGCCGCCATGGCGCGTTCCTTTTGCGCTTGCCAGGCCGGCGTCAAAAATGGCTTTGAGCCGACATGGTGCAAGGATGGCCCCTTGCGTGTCGCGCGAATCTCGTAGCCGAACTCGAACCAATAGCCGATGTTGGCAAACGACGCGGTGGATTCGCCGGCGTCGAATACCTCTTTGGACGGCCCGATAAAGACTTGGCCCACTGAGCCGCGGATCTTAATCTTGGTGATCACTTTCATGCGCTGCGAGATATTGGCGCGCGCTAGTTGCTCGGCGTGCGCCCGGATCGGCTCGGCGTAGGCTTGAAGGGCCTTGCGCAGGACGCTTTGCTCCAGGCGTCTGATCCGCCCTTGCAATTTTCGCGTGAGCTCGGCCAGCCCCTTCAGTTCGGCTTTGAAAACGACCCCGCTTGAGCCGCGGCGCTGAATTGTTGGACTGGTTAGCATCGCTCAATTCACTTCTTTGCAATAAATCTCGACTTGAGTCCGCTTTTGATCCGGCAATACCGACTGAATATCGAAGGTAGTCCCTTCAAACATGATCCGTTGCTTGGCCTTGATCCCGGCGCGGTAGCGGATCGTCACCCGCGTATCGACATCGGCCGCAACGCGCGCCTGGGAGAAAAACTCTCGCCCGCCAAGCCGGATGACCTCAGCGTAGTCGGCAAATAGATCGGTCCATGTGTCAACAGGCTGGCCGTACTCATCTTGCGTCTCGCTGCGCTGCTGCACCTTGATAAAGTCTCGTAAACGGCCGGCGTTCACAGGTTGTAAAGCCTTTCCGACGCAATGAGTCCTTCGGTAAAGTCTACCAACTGTAGTTTATTCTGATTGAAGCTCTCGCGCTGCTCGTAAAAGTCGGCAATCTTGATCAAGATAAAATTCCGAATATTGGCCGGCACCGTGGCCGCCGTGTCGCCATAGCCGGCTTTGAATTCGATCACGACGGCGTCCGGGCGGATATTGGGGACGCTGGGCCAGCTCTTGCCAGGCGCGAGCACGATGCGAGGCGGGCGATGCTTCAGATCGGTAATGTAGTCGGTCGATGTAATAGTTTGTAACACGGCGCTGGCGTCCAGATATTTCACGCTGGTAATCGACTGGACCGGCCTCTTTTCGATCTCAATGTCGTTGCAGGGAAACTGCTCCAGCCGCAACTTCCACGTCTGAGTGACGCAGGCAATGCTGTAATTCGCCTCGATCATCTGCCGGACAGCCGTGATTTTGTCTTTAATCAACACGTCGTCATAGTCGGCGCTGCTGGCGATGCGCGAATGTGCCTTGACTTCATCCAGGCTTACCGGCTCAATCGTCGGCGCTGTTGTTAGTTCAAGGACACCCTTCATGGAACTCTCGTTCTCGGCCGCCCGCGCGGTTTGAGGCTATTGGTGGTCAAGCCGACATTTAGTTCCGCCGTCTCATGGTCCGGCATTTCGCTTTCGGCGGTTTCGATCTTCGTCTCGTCTGCGGGCTCGGCGCGCGCGGGCGCAATATCGTCAATAACGATGGCGTAGCCCTTGGCGACATAAAGCTCAGCGGTAGGATCGGGACGTTGGACGATCTGGCCCAGCCACGTTTCGCCGAATTCGTCCCGGTGACAGACATCCATGCGGAGAGTTTTCATCTGGCAATTATCCCAATCAATTCAATATTAATTGTGTTGGTACCCGTACCGATGACACAAACCGCCGCGCCGGCTGGAGCAGCCAAGAATGTCCTTAAACTGATTACCGCTGCCGGATTGGCTGCGATTGGCGCCTTGAACCGGCTGTTGACGCCAGTAGAGGGGAACAGAGCAGCCGTCCCCGTTGCGCAATTCGTCCCGGTGCCGGTTTGGATCGAATAGTCCCCCGCCGTCGCCGTCGTGGTCTGGACAATGATATCGGTCAAAATATGGCGATCGGCTGCATTTGTTGGCACCGCCTGGCATTCAGTAAGCGCCGCCACGAGGGCTGATAAAGAGCACTTCCACGTCCTCGGGAGCACCGTTTGCCCATGGGCCGTGATCGGTAGCAGGCAAATCAGCAGAACAAAGAGAAGTTTTTTCATGGGGTCCCCGTCACCACGTCCTTTGACCGCTCGATATTGATGTCGGCACCCTGCGTAGCCGGTTTTACCCTGGCGTCGTAGAGAATATACAAGCACGCGCAGGTAGCGTTCTCGGTGGCCCTGTCAACATGGACTCTGATCCACGGATAAAGTTCCCAGTCCCGCCGAATGATGTCGATGATGAATACTTCGTTGCTTTTGGTATCGGCTACCACCTGCTTGCTGCCGGTAATGTCCTTAGGGACGGAAAACGCCTCGTCTGCGCTCTCCTGAGCCGATATGTAGACGGCCGATCCGGTTACAATCGGCCCAAACGACACCACCAGAGCACAGCTCTGAAAGCCGCTCGTATTGACCGCCGTGCCCTCTAGATCAGTCGCCGCCGCGGCGCCGGCCTCGACGGTGATGCCCTGCACGAACTTGTGCGAGGTCGTGATGTGTTCCGCGTTCATCAGGCTGTACCGGCTATTGCATCCTTGTGGCGTTCGCCTGCAATTGTCGTTGCATCGTGCGTAACAGGTTTTTTATCCGCCCCGTAGAGAATATACATCGCCGACACAGCCGCCGTATCCGTGCCGATATCGACGTGCAGTTGGACAAACCGTTTTTGCGGCCGCAGAACGTCCAGGTAAAAAACCTTGTTGTCTTTGTCCGCGGCGATCGCCTGCTTGCTGCCGGCCAAGTCGTCGGGATTCGACATCGCTACCACGTCGGACTGAACCATGTTGATATGGATAACCGATGTCGGCTGAATGGCGCCAAACTGGACAACGGCGCAGATGCCGGAAAAGCCGGACATATCCACCACGGCGCCCTCCACGTCGATCGCTCCGGCGGCGCCGGCGGTATAGGTGATCGCCTGAACAAATTTACATGACGTTGATAAGTGTTCGGTTTGCATGGCGCCCCCCGGTTAAGATGTTTTATTGGTCAGATGCTTGATCGGCGCCGTTCCGGCATCGAGCAAATTGCCGTCGCTGCGCAGGAAGGCGACAAATCCGACCTGATCGGTCTGGGCGAACAACTCGTCAAGGCGAACCAGCCGCACGCCGGCAACGTCCCTGATTTTGTATTTCGAGAAGTCGCCGAACAATACGACCTTCGCCGACTGCGCCTGCGTGCCGGTCATCGACTGGTTGACCACGTAGCGATAGCCCAAGAGCCGATCCGGGACGCCTGCCTGCATGCCGGGCTGCCACAGATACTGCCCCGAGGTCACGTCCTTGAGCTGCCTGATCGCCGCCAAAATCGTGTCGTGAAACATCCAGATTGAGTTGGGCCGATAGGCAGGATCGACCGAGTGCTCCAGGGAAATGATTTCGCCGTCGGTGATCGCCGTTTTCGACGCGGCCTCGACGCCCTGGGTCGAAGCGACAACAACGCCCATCGGCAGCACCGTCCCGGTGCCGGTAGTGAAATGATCGTTCTGGATCCTGCCGATACGCGTGCCCAGCCAGCCGCCGATCATTGCCGCCAGGTCAAAGGCGCTGTCCTGAAGCAGTTCGTTGGACACGATTATCGGCTTACTGGAGTATTTGAACGCCTTGAAAATGACCGAACCGAAGGTCGGATCAACCGAGGCTCCGAACGTCGTCGCTTCGGCCAAGATCGCGCCCTTGTTGCCGGTATCGTTCATCGTCGGCCAGGGCAGATCGCCGTAACCATCGGTGCGCATAACATCGGCGACTTGCCGGACGCCGCCAAACTGGAGCAACGCCTGCTCAAGCGAAGAAACAAACCCCTCTGGCACCGTGTAACCGCCCGAGCCCGCGGTTAGGCTCATGTCGCGAAATTCCCGTTTCACCGCCCGGTAGTCCTTGGCGATCGGAATTTCGATTTCCCGGCTATGCACATCGAAGCCGAAAAACTTGCAAGCCTCTTTGTGCTCATCGGTGATCTTCGCGCCTGGTTGCATGGCGCGCAGCCAACCTTGCAGAGCATAGGAGGTGCGCCGTTCCAGCTCCTCGCGGGTTACGCGCCGCTCGCCGCCCACCGGATAACGGAAACTTTCTAATTTCTCGCCGGGACTCTTGCTCTGGCGCTGTTCGTCGAGCGATGCCGCCAGTTTTGCCTCTTCGGCGCGCAGTTTTTCCTCGCGGTCGATAGCGACTTCGAGCTGGCGAATGTCGGATTCCATCTTGGCGTACATCTCGCGCTCTTCGGCGGTCTCTTCCTTGCGCTCGATAACTCCGTCATGGTGCTTGCGCATCGCCTCAACGATTCTCATGCGGTCCTGACGTAGTTCGTTCACGTTAAGTGCCATAAATATCTCCTTTTCCGTTGCTTAGACCGCTTTGCGGCGGGCATTTCGGTAAATTTCATCCAATGTGGGCAGTTTTGACGGCGATCGGCGCCGATCGAGAAATTCCTGTCTCTGTCGCATCATCGCATCGAAATCCTCGCGTTTTTTTTCTGCCGCGAGTTCTTGAGTGATAATGGCATCCACGCGCTGCTCGTCTATTTTCATGGCGAGATTCATGGCGAGATTCCGATCAGCAGCGCCGACCTCGGCCATGCGCTGCTCGAAATAGCTGCGCGCGTTAAGATCTGTTGACGGATAGGCGGGAAAACTGACTGCGGAGACATCATAAAGCGTTACTTTCGCTAATGAACGGATCATTTCGTTGCCTTCGCGATACCATCGCTCGTCGGTTTCGCGATCCTTGATAGCAAAAGCGAAACTCATCTCGGACAGGTCGCCGCGCTTCACCTTAGGGATTAACCGCGCCACGTCGGGGTCTGTAGGATCGAGCGAAGCGCGAAAAGCTAAACCTTTTGTGTCCTCGGTGAGTTTTAAAGTGCCGGATCGAGTCCTGGCGAGAGGTAAACCGCGATGATTGACCAGAAAACGCACGTCATCGGTCGTGACAGCGGTCGCAAATGCGCCCGGTCTGATGATTTCCCGAAATCCTAGATCGTGGCTTTTGACATTGAAAACGGCGGCATGTCCTTCGAGGACTTGCGCGCCGTCATCGGTAAACCGAAGTTCAGTGAGAGGAAAACTGCGGATTTCACGATCCATATTGGGGTCGAGAATAGACCCCGAGTATGGATCGCACAATAATTAATGGCATTCGCTGTCGGTTACTGTCGCACTAAAATATCCCTGCCCTACCAAGCCGTGCCCAGGCCTGCCTTGCCGAGCTATATCTCGCCGCGCCCGGCCGCGCATGCCCTGCCGTAAAATTATCGCGCCCGTAGGCTGGAGCGACAACTCCCTCGATCTGGCGACCGAGTGCCTACGAGCGCGACCTGAAAAAACTTTGTTTGGTTGTGATGTTTGTCGCCATCGCAGAAAAACCTAACTCATCTCAAAAATATTATCAACCGCTATTTTTCATTTTGAAGCCGCTTTTCGCTTTTTTTTAGCCGATCAAGTTCCTCGGCGGCGATTCTGCGAGCGTCACGAATCTTAAACGCATGGAGTTCGCCGCTCTTTATCGCGCGCTCTATCGTCCGACGCGACACGCTGAAAAACTCAGCGACCTCTTGGATGTTGTAGCTCTGCTTCATCACCCTGCAAGCTGTTTTAGCTGCTCAATCTTCGGTCCAACGATGACCCGATGGACTTTTTCACCAAAAGGAAAGATATAAACGTAGCGATGGTTTGCCAGGCGGTCCAGAACATACTTGCCGGGATCACGGCTTGCCGACCCCGGCCATGCCTCCCAACAAACCAGGATCGCGCCGATCTTACGGTCCTTCTGCATGGCAAATATAAGCCCCAGCTTATCCGGCCGGTGCTGATCGAGGCCAAAATAGCCCTTCAGCCACAAGCAAGTGAAGTCGTGGCAGCTCCGCGGCCGGTCTGCGTATATTCCGCACCCCTCGGCGCACAGATTGGCGCATGGCTCCCATAGCGGCTTGGACAGCTCATCAACGCCCAGCGCGGTGCAGCACGCCTTACAATCGCCGCACTGGCGCCCCTCTATGGCTTCGTGGAGGTATTTCAATGCCCTCGTCCGTTGAGTTCCATCGGTTCAACTTTACCGTTCGGCAAACCTAACCCCAACTCCGGCAGCTCCTCGCCGACTACCGCCATGTTCGCCGGCCGCCAGTATTCCTTGCCGTCACCGTCAGGAATACTGTTAAGATTCTCTTTTTCGCGGATCTCGTCAGCATTCATCCACCCATTTTGCCGCGCCAATTGGTACGCCTGGTACCGTGTCAGTGTGTCGGCGCGCAGGATCGCGTCGGCGAGAAACTCGGCGAAGTAAGTGCGCTGCTCGCTTTCCATGAACAGCGACAGGTTGACTCTCTGCTCCCAACATACCGCCCAGCAGCGGATGCAGTCGGTCCAAAAGTCCAGATTGGCCTGCTCGACACTGGAATGACTGACGGTGCCCGGCTTCATGATGCCGATCTTGTACGGCGGAACGCGATAAATGCCGGCAATGTCTTCCTTCTGGACTTGCCAGCCTTCGATAAACTGCGCATCGTTGGGCGGAATACCAACGTCGTGCCAGGTCATGCCTTCTTCGAGGATCAAGTAGCCGCGGCGGTTATCGCCGGTGGTGCGATCATTGATCGACTCGCGCAAGTTCTTGAGTGCTTCCGGCCCCAGTTTGCCGGGATGCTGCAAGGTGCCGCCGGGACGAGCGTCATTTAGGAAAAAACGCGCGCGATATTCCTGCGCCGCGTTGCACAGTCCCATGGACTCGCGCTGGAGAGTCACCGGCGAGTAGCCCATGATCCCATCGGACGCCAAGCCGCGCAGGTGCAGCACGTCCTCTTGCGGCAACTGAATCACCGGGCCGTCGGGCATGTTGTAAAAATACCAAAGCCGTGCCGGTGTGACTAAGATTCGCACGCGATCGGGACGCCACGGCCACAAGTTGACGATTCTCCCGCCGCCGTCATACTCAAGCTGCGCGAAGGCGTTGCCCCAGAGCAGTAAACAGGATTGCATCATCATCCGGAATTCCGCCGAGGTCATCATCGTGTTGGGCCGATCCTTCAAGATTCGAAACAGCGGATGCGCCGTCGCCCGCTCTTTGCCGCCGTCTAGGCGCCGGTAAGTGATGAACGGCAGAGACGCGATGGTCTCGGCGATCACCTTGATGCAGGCGTACACCGCAGAGATGTTCATCGCCGTGAACGGATTGATGTTCTGTCCAGAGACGGTCTGAATCCCGCCGCTGAATATCTGGCGCAGCGCGGGATCTTTGAGAGACAGTTGCTGCTCGGTTGAGCGTTTTTGCATCAGCGTAGTGAGTAGACTCATTTGGACCCCCACAGAATCAGAAAAATAAACAACGCCCCCGTTCCGATAAACGCCGCCGGCGGATAGACCACCCACAAACCGTAGGCGAACATGCCGACCGCAATGACAAACACAACGTCGCGGATATCGATCCATGAGCGCACGGTGTCGATGGCGGAGTCAATCCGCTCTTTGAGCGCGATCATACTACAAAACTTCTTTCTTCACACACTGAGCACTCCCCTGGTTTCGTACACGCTCGGCCCGTCGTCGACCTGGCGGATTGCCAGCGATAAAGCCATAATCATTGCCACGATGCCGTCAATGCGCTCTGTACTCTTACCCTTGTCGGGTTTTAGGTTGCCGGCCGGATCGGTCTTGACAACGACATTGTTAGCCATCCAACGAAGAACCGGATTGCCACCGTGGGCGATCTTGCGCCCCAGGATCATGTTTAACAATTCCTTGGTCGGTGGCGACATGCTCGCGAAGCCTTGCCCGAATTGAAACAAAAGCGGCTTGCCATAATTCACCGCGGTTTTCTCGTCTATGGTAAAACCGATTTCGTCACATAGATCTGTCACTATTTTCTGCGATCCCCAGCGATCGAAAGCTAAGCCGCGCAAATCAAAATCGACGCGGCATTTGCCGAGCCGGAGCATGATCCAGCGGTAATCGATTAAGTTGCCCGGTGTTGCCTCGATAAATCCCTGTCGCTGCCAAACATCGTAGGGTACGCGATCTCTTTTGACGCGGTCGTGCATACCGTCCTCGGGTATCCAAAAAAACGGCAAGACGGCAAACGGCTCGCCAGGGAATACTAGGACGCAAGCTGCAATATCGGTAGTCGACGCCAGATCGAGCCCAGCATAACAGCGCCGGCCTTTGAGCGCGTCGTAATCGACCGAGCCGACGCAGCCGTCCCATTCGGCGATCTGTAGCCAGCGGGTCTCCTGTTGCGTCCATTGGTTCAAGTGTAGTCGGCGAAAAGTGTTTTCATATGCTGGTGTTGCCTTGGCGCGCTCGCATTCGGAAGCAAGGTAATCGAGCTTGACCGAGACGCTTATGTTGGGATTGGCCTTGGCCCAGACAGCCGGATTGGTCCAGTCATCAGCTTCGGCCGTGTCGTAAATAACTGGTAAAAAAGCGGGATCGCTAACCGTGCCATCGATGACTTTCTTGGCGTACTCATGGACTTCCCAGCAAATGGATTTGCGATCATATCCGGCGGTAGTGAACATGATCAACAGCGGCTGGCGGCGGGCGCCTGTGGAGGTCTTGAGAACGTCGTAGAGGTCGCGGTTGGGCTGGGCGTGAAGCTCGTCGAAGAGGATACCATGGCTGTTCTTGCCGTGCTTCGATGGCGCGTCTGATGAGAGCACTTGATAAGCGGAAGATGTAGCACTGTAGACGATTGATTTGACAAACGGATCGCTGACATCATCCAGCTCGGGTTCCATCTCGACCATGCCCTTGGCGACGCCGAAGATGATCTTGGCCTGGTCGGTGTCGGCGGCGGCGGAGTAGACCTCGGCGCCGGGCTCGCCATCGGCAAATAGCAGATAAAGCGCAATCGCGGCGCCCCAAGTAGATTTACCGTTCTTGCGCGGCACCTCGATGTAGACCTCACGAATCACCCGCGTGCCATCGGGCCGCTTCCAGCCGAACACGCCCCTGGTGATTTGACGCTGCCAAGGCTGAAGCAGCAGCGGCTTGCCGGCGAGCTCGCCCTTGACGTGGTGGCAGCAGGTTTCGATGAACTCGACGGCGCGATCGCCAGCGGCGGCTTCAAATCGCGCTGCCTTGAAAGTCAGCGCCCACTTGGCGGCGTCTTTGACCGCGCCGGTCTTGGTACGCAGGAAGGAAATCATTTAACCACCGTGAGAAATCGGCCGGCTCCTTGAGGCTTGGCTGGCGGCATTATCTTAACCTGAGAGCGATCAGACGGCGTAAAGCCGAATTTTGCCGCTAATCTGCCACGCATGGCCACCGCGGCCTGCCAGGCTTTATAGATTCCCTTCATAATCGCAGCCTCATAACCTTGTCTTTTGATTTTGCGCCATAGATCAACGCTGGCCGAGTGCTGCAAACAGTATTCGTTAAACTCTGTCTGGTCCTGGCGCGTGAGCACGCCCTTCTGGATCAGCTCTGGCGCACGGGTATTCCATTCGGCCCGGGCGATTGGA
>Ga0137343_1000010_pt1 | contig 16668 bp, 30 predicted proteins | sample EasRivERMLT499_2_FD_104755 | JGI IMG/M metagenome (GOLD analysis project Ga0137343, IMG submission 104755) | Soil microbial communities from meander-bound floodplain in the East River, Colorado, USA - East River MetaG ERMLT499_2 | ecosystem: Environmental > Terrestrial > Soil > Floodplain ... | reverse complement strand
GTCCACGTCCCGCCGATCTTCTGGTACACGTCGCCGTTGGCGTCGTCGAGATAGAAGTCCCCGTCGATGCCCAGTCCTGCACCAGGCGGGCCGGTGCCTTCGAACCAAACACTTCCGGGCGCCCCGTCGGCGCCGTCCATCCCGTCGTCGCCATCCTCGCCGTCCATGCCGGGCGGGCCGGCCGGTCCTGGCGGCCCCGACCCTCCGGACGTGTGCGAGGCGAGCGCCCCGAGGGCCTGCCAGGCCCCGTCCTTCTTCAGCCACAGGGTCGTGCTCAAGTAGTCCAGGTAGCCGACGCCCTCGTGGCCCATGTCGGGCTGTGGGTCGCCGGCCCCGAACAACAGGACCCGGTCGGCATCATGGGCCTTCGCCAGGCCCAAGGACTCCAGGCGCTGCTCGGCCGCGTCGATCAGGTACGACAATTCGTCGTGGTCGACGACTTCCTGCTGGCGCGCGGCCTCCCACGCGCGCAACTCAGCCTCGTAGGCGGAGAGCGCGTCGAAGTCGTCCGGATCACCGAGGAAGGTCGGCCGGGGGATCATTGTCACAGCTCCGTCACACCTTCGCGCCATTCAAGCCGGCAATGGCGCCGTCCACCAGCGCACCGAGTCCAACGCTCAGGACGCCCGAGACGAAACCCCCGCCGGCCGCTTTCAGCACGATCTTCTTCTGCAACATGAGCACGGCCAGCTGGTCTCGCACCTCAGCGATCAGCTGTTCGCGCATGACAGGATCCAGGGTAGGATCCGAAGCGACCGCGGACAGTCGCGCTGCAGCCGCCCGCACCGGGCCGTCCAGGTCCTGAATCGTACCGTCGATCAGGCCGTTGAGCAAGTTCCTCACGCCAGCTTCCATCCCAGTATCGCCCACGTTGTCTCCTTTTTCAGATAGGACGGGGCGCAGCCCCGTTTTTCGGGCTTTCTCACCCGTTTTCACGGTCCCACTCCGCCAGGGCCTCGGCGTCTTCTACCGGCTCGACGGTCACAGCTTCGACCGCCTCTGTCCGGCCGGCGTCCAGGAGTCTCACACTCCCGGCGTCGATGGTCTGCTGGTCCTGTGTCCGGGCGACCCGGCGCACCACGTCGAGGAACTCCTGCGCCTGGTCCTCTGGATCCGAGCGCGTCAGGCCCTGCACCCGCGCGAGTTGCACCAGGGCCTTCATCTCGTCGCCCATGTTCATTGCTTCCCGCGCCCGCGCAAGGTAATTCTCCAGCCGTGCTTCCTGAAGGGAACGCTTTTCCTCGATCGCGCCGGCCGTTCTCTTCATCGCCTGCGCCTTCGCCAGGCGGATCAGGCCGAGGCATTCGCGATTCGAGAATCCGTAATGGTCGCGATAATGCCTTGTGGCGGCCCTATCCCCAACATCCAGCATCAAGTCCAGGCACTCTTCTAGCATCATCTCCTCGAACGACATCACCTGTTCCGGGGTCACGTCGCTGCGGGCGGCGCGGGCGGGTTGGAGGAGGTCTTCGAGCGGCAGCCGACTGGCTTCGCTGCGCTCCGCGCCGATGTCCCTGGCGATGAGGCTTGCGGCCTGGCACCACCGATCGAGCGCTTCCGGGTCGTCCCGCGGGGGCAGCAGGGGCAAGCCGTCGCCCTGCGCGTGCAGGCGCTGCAGTCTGCTGGCGCGCTCCGCCCGCAAGGCTTGCTGCTGGGTCGGGCCGTGAAAGGGCTTGAACGGGTGGAACCACGGGGACGGGGACAGCTCCGTCGCCTGGTCCAGGGTCTCATCCTCAGCACAAAGGCCGGTAGCCTGCGCCGCGGTGCGCGCCAGGCGCCACAGCACCATGATGCGCAGAGGGAGTCCGTCGTCTGACAGCTCCTCGGGCGCGGCGCGTTCCGGGGCCAGCAGGGCATGCAGGCGCTGCAGGGCCTCATGGGCAAAGAGGCGACGAAGGGGCACTCCCTGAAGGAAGTCCTCCAAGGCCGGCGTGACTGCCTCGCTGTGCGGTCCCTGGCTCATGACATGCTGGCATGGTAGCCGCCAAAGTGTCATCCGTCAAGCCTGAATAGCTCCGCACGTTGTTAAACTACAGGTGTAGTTTCGTGGCCCTGGGTTTTTGCTCCAGTAACCTCACTGCCGTTCCTGCCCTCCTCCCTGGGGCGGTTTCGTTGCCCTGGAAAAAACTGGCCCCGGGTTCCTGGGCACCCTCCCCTTCGTTGCCCTGGAAAAAACTGGCCCCGGGTTTTTGTACGGCCGCGCCGGAAACGGGCTGAGGCTAAGCAAAACTCGGGCCGAATCGTGGAGGCGGCCGAAAAAAAAATCGCAGCTGGCCTAGGCTGCGAGTCCCGGGCCAGCTGCGCACACTGAGCATTGGTTCTTTGAGCAGTGTTCTCGGCCTTCCTCTGGCCGAGCGCTAGGGGTTGCGGTTCAGGGGTTCACCATGCTTGTCTCCTGTCTAGCGGGTTGTTGTGGCTACTCCCACCATAACCCGGGTTTCGGGCATGGCAAGGGCGGAATCCTGGAATCCAGGTTGCTGCCCGAGGAACCTCCGCCTCCCGGAATCCAGGTTGCTGCCCGAGGAACCTCCGCCTCCCGCCTCCGGGGTAGGATCAATGGGTTGATCTCAAAAATGTGACTACCCGGGTAGTCGTACCCAGCAGTCCCAAAACGCGAATGAGAGTTAACCCCGCTCTAGAGATAGACTTAGAGCAATTTCGGGAAGGATTACGCCAACCCCGCGGGGTTGACGGCAACCCCGCCGATGCACTCCGTGTTCGCACCATAAGATGCTGCTAGAAGCACACTTACAACCACTAACCTCGTTTGGCAACCCCGCAACCCCGTCAAAATCAATGTGTGTGAGTAGTCTGTCTTTATAATCGGTTTCTCTCCCTTATACCGTACGCACACACAGAACGTATACGTATATGAGTTTAGCGGGGTTGCGGGGTTGCAGGAGCCTACCTTTCGAGCCTAACCTACGCTCGAATAGCATCTTATGGTGCGAACACGGCGAGCGGTTGCGGGGTTGCCGTCAACCCCGCGGGGTTGGCGCAGAATTTCCCACAATGCCAAATCGGCACACTTTGGGGAGTTTCGCGCGCAGCATCGGCCTTGATCCCAGAGCAACCACTAAGAATCCGAGGATTCCGAGGAATCAACCCTTGCGCTCCCTTGGAGCCATGGTAGTATGAGTGTGAAGTGAAGTGAACGAACAAGGCCACGAACGAGGAACGACGATGAAGACGATCAAGCAGGTACTGGTTCTCGCGGTTGGTGGGGTTGCGGTTTGGGTTGCGGTTGGTCTGCTCGGAGTAGTCCAGGCCGCGCTCGCCATGGTGGGGAGCTGAACCATGCTGGCCGAACGAATTGCTCGCTCTATCCGCTCGCACGGTCATCGTGCCTGGATTGATTCAGAAGGTAGGATCCGCGCGGCGGAAACCCCACCAGACTCGAAAGTGTTCATCATCCCTTGCAGCTGGGCAGCTGCGCGCCGATGGTTGGGATACTGAGCCATGAGCGCAGAATCGATCCTGGAAGCCTGGAAGGCATCCCAGAGCGCTCGTGAGCGCTACCGAGTCTCCAAGGACAGCTGAGTCCCTTTGAGCGACCTAGGGCGCCGTGAAAGGCCGAGGAACATGGACGAATCGAACGATCCACAACCTACCTTACGGGACTGGCTTGAAACCTGGCAAGCATTCGGGGAAGGGAGAACGGTATTTTGGGGAGCGATCGCAGGACTCGATTCCCCGATGACGGAAACCGAGTTTGCGGATTGGTTGCAGGATCAAGAGAACCAAGCTTTCGATTCCTGGAAGTGAACCCCTTGAGTGCCCACAAGGCACGATGAAAGGAACCACCGATGAAGAACCAAGGACCGAAGTCACGTAAGGCCGAGCGCAAAGTGCGCGCCGACGCGAGAGCAGCTGAGTACGCTACGCTCACACTGGCCGAGCGGATCCGCAAGGCCGAGGAGTCTCCAGGCAAGTCGGCTCGGCAGCTGGCGCGCTTGCGCGCGCAGAAAGGGAGCTAACTCCCATGCTACCCATCCGACCGGATCCGCTCGGCACTCCTTACTGCCCAGTCTGCCAGTGCCGACACTTCCCCTACGCTACGCTAGACGGGGGTTTGTACTGGTGCGACGACTCTCCTGCGGACCATGGCGCACTAGCGCCGAAGGAACGCGCAAGGGAACTTCAGGAACGAAACCTCCGAAGCTGGACAGCCTGGAATCCAGACTCGCCGAAACAGATCAAGGCCGAGAACGTGACGAAAGGACTCATCCCATGAAACACGCACTATCGATCCGGTTTTTCATCGGCGAAACCACGAAACAAGGTACGCCAGTAGAGCGAGGCGCCGAGCGAGACGCTACGGACCTTCTCTGTGCTACGTTCCCGTGCCATACTCTGACGCACAATATCGGAGTCTGGAACGGTACGCATGAGCACTCCAAGACGATCGAAGCTATCGTGGAGGATTCCACGATGCAAAGGGAACAAGCGCGCAGAATCGCGCGCCAGCTGGCGCGGATCCTGGATCAAGAGTGCATCGGCCTTGCGTTCCAGGCTCTCGACGCTTTTGAATTGGTTAGCCAGGAGAAACCCGCGTGAAGACTACCATGGCAATCGACCAGTACGGGAACGTCCAACACGACCTAGGCAAGTATCCTCGCAAGGTACTGCTCGAAAGACTAGGACGCAAGCATGCCTCGAAAGTCTATCGGGATCGGCCAGACGGTTCGGCGGTTCATGTAGGATACGTGATTGCTGGCCGGTGGTTCGACGTTTTCAACGTCGAGCGTTGGGAGCGCAAATCATGAAAAGCGTCGAACGATGGGAAGTAGAAGATCATGGAGTAGAGCACTCTCAATACTTTCAAGGTGCCGGCCTTGCGTTCACTACCTTCGAGTCGATCGGCACGGGAATCGGCGACTCGCCAGGCGAAGCTTTGGACGATGCAATCGAGCAGCTGGCGATGGAAGACTGGAAGTTTCCCGATTCCCTCCTGGCAGAACTTCGCGCCGACCTAGGAACCGAGGAGGAGATCAATCGAGACTTCGTAGCCGAATCGATCGAGGCAGAACTTCCGGAGGAGAAATGGACGGTTCAGCGGCATTCCTACTCCGGCCTTGCGTACGAAATGCAGTCTTTCGAAGATAAGGACAGCGCAAGGGATTACGTTGCGAGTCTCCTCCGAAACCGAAGACGCGACTTCGACATGCGAGTTTCCGTCATAGCTAGGGGAAGTCACTGGGAATGCCTCGATCCAGACGATGCCGTGCTAGTCAGTGACTTTGCCGGAACCGTAGGACTGAACGGCAACCAATCCGAGCGAGATAGTGCTCGGGAAGACATGTTCGAAAACTCGGAGCTGCACTATTTCGTATCGGTGCGAGTCTCCTCGGCCAAGGATGAAGACGCTTGAGAAACCGACCGAACTACCCACAAGACTACACTTCCGCACGGGACATACTGCACGGTCGCGACCGATGCAAGGTAGCGCATAACACTACCCTTGAACGTCTGGAAGGTCCAATCAACGGACTGCCCGTGTTCGGGGTCCGCTACCACGATACCATCGTAGCACGATGGCACCGATCCGACGTTCTTCAGCTGAACACTGGGGGATGGTACACTTCGACTACGGCAATCCGGATCCGCGCGGTTCTCCCTCCGGGAATCTACTTGCGCATCGAGCGGGGTTCGTGGTTCCTGGAAGACAATCGCCCACAGTTTCTCCCTGGCAGGAACAGAGTCCCGTTCACTGAGGGGATGCTGATAGCGCCAGAGCGCCAATTAGCGATTCTGGAGACGCAATCGTGACAACCTTCCGGTTGGTAGTGTGCATCGACATCGAAGCAAAGAACTTGTCAGAAGCATACGGCAAGCTCTGGCGCGGCATGGCAGTTACCATGATGTCGGAAGACTGGGAGTCCTCGGACGAATGGTACGGTGAAGATGGGGAGCTAGGATCCGAGGAAGAACTAGCAGCTGCTCGCATGGCCTTCTTTCAAACCTTGCCAGAGGAGCCCGCATGAAACTGCGCGCATTCGCTCTGCTCGAAACCATCTTCCGCGCCATGGCGCGGTTCTTTGACGCGCAATCCGATCGATTCTCGCTCTGCTCGGACTGCGGGCGGAACCGCTACAAAGGAGCACCTTGCAAATGAAACCGACTAGAGCCAACGCACGAGACTTGCGCGCCGAACGAACCAAGCGCACACTCCAAGGAGTCAGTAACGGAAAGCTCGGCAAGGTTGAGTGTCGAGCGGATTACGGGCAGCTGACCGGAGGCTTGGGTTACTCCGACATCGGCCGAGCCGATCCTTCGGACGCCCGCTACTGGGTTTCCGATTACCTAGGCTACTCCGACTACTCTGGTTCTCAGGTTGAGCGAGCGAACGTCGCATGCTTCCTGGAACGGTTCGGCGATGACCACTTAATCGAGCTGCGCGGGGGTCACGGTACGTTCGCTCTGGCGATTCATCTTCGAGCGCCTGCGGAAGTGTGGAAGTGCCTGGAAGGTCTGGAGAACTACCCGTGCCTTGATGACGAAGCCCTATCAGAACTTGAGACTGCCGCGGAAGACGAGGCATGGACGGACTCGGTGGAATCCGACTTTCGTCGGGAGCTTGCAGAACGCTGGGACATCGACCTAGACGAAGTTCCGGCGGAACCTATCCGGACCTTGTTCGAGACGTTGCGCGAGCGAGCGAATGAATATTGGTATCACGAGACCGGAGGAGACTGCGGAATCCGTCTCGAAAGACTCGGCGCAGTCTCAACCGCAGAGGAAGTGCGAGCACTCCCGGGATCGGTGGAGCTTCCTTCTATCGACGACCCAGAGGCATGCCTAGCGCGGATCCTTGCGACGGCCGCGGACTGGCATGATTCCTACACTCCAGAGCGCAAGGCCGAGCAGTGGGCTTTCCTTGCGGAAGACGTTCGGCAGCTGGCGCTTTGGGTCGAACACGAAGGGACCTTCCCCGATCCGCGCCGATTGCCGGTTCTCGTCTAAGGACTGTTTCCAGGGACTCTTTCGAGGGACGCAATCATGCCACTTATCGAAGTAGGTCACGAGTATTCCTACGTGCAGGAACCGCTTATGGTGCGGTTCGACTACACTGCGTGCCATGTCCAGAGCGGGCAACGGTTTGCCCGGGAGGTTTGGACATGGTCCCGGAACACGTTCGAAGCCTTGCTATCCCACTGGAACCGGGATGACCGCTGGAGATATCGGCCCGGGAAGATGGTGCAAGCATGAACCTGCACGAAAAGGACGCCAGCTTGAAAGCGCAGGAGGTTGCAGAGCTGCGGAAAGCGCTCTATACTCTCCTGCATTGGGCAACGAACGGGGACCGAACGGGTAACCCCTACTGCAAACCCGAAGTGCGGAACGCAATCCGCACCTACAACCGCGGGGGCGATAGCCTCAGCTTCTTTCCCGACTGAACGAAAGGACGCACCATGGATCCAAACGCAAACCTTGCGGCAATCGCAGCAGCACTGGCCGAGGAAGACACCGAAACCGCGACGGAGTACGTATTCGCTCTGCGCCGTTGGTTGCGCTCGGGCGGCGATCAACCGGACTGGACAGCCTATCCGAACGCACGGACGTTCTACGATGAGACGACTTCAGGAGCGGACGCATGAGCACCAGCGTTGTAAATATCGTGACATGGCATGGAGAGAATAGGACCGTCTTCTACGTTGTTTTGGTAGCGTCGGATGAGGACTGGCAAGTTCTAGCTACTTTTCGGACGCGGGAATCGGCCGAGTCCTTTGCTAAGGAGAACCAACCATGAATCCCGTATACAGACTCGTCGTTATCGGTCACCATGGAATGTACACCTATGGTGACTACGCGCAAACGCCGGAACTCGCTCTCCTGGCGAAAGGTAACCTGCACCGCAGCACTAGACGACTTGGCATTGTTAGGGGCAACCTGGAGATAGCCGACAACGGTAATACGTACTTCCAGAGCCAAGTCCTCGTTTCAGCAGAGTCCGTGCCGGGGGAATGGCGCGTAACTGAGGACTCACCATGAACACTCATCTCCTGGAGTTTCTCCGGTCGCATGCAACCATCACATTGGTCCCCCATCCCGAGCCGGCGCCGATCGTCGGGAACGTCCTAGCATCGGACGATCCGGAGGAGGAACGTGCGGCCGAGCTGGAGGTTGCCGAGCTTGCAGCACGCACGGACTGGGGTTGGTGCCGGCCTTTACTGGAGGCGGAATACAACGGCGCGAAAGGTCGCGCTAGACTCGGCCGCGTGTCGGCCGAGAGCGCGGAAGCGTTCCGCCAAACGGACTACTACTCCGACATGATGGACGATGCTATCGAAGACTTGGCAAAGAACATGGACGCGCCCGAGTCCTTCGTCGAGGGACTGCTCGCCTGGACTCGGCCCACGGACGCATGGACTGCCGTCGAGGACGCTTTGCCGTTGATGAAACGCGGGCGGCAGTGGTTTACCTCGGACCCGGTCATCGTAACTGGCGGGTACGTGCAAGTCTTTGCGTCCTTGACGGCTTATCCGGATCCGGAAAGTCCACTCTATTGGCGGGTGGACCACGAAGATGGATATCGATTCGACGGCGTGACTCACTGGCGGCCGGCGCCGTGCCTCCCCGACGGTCAGCCCTATACGGCAGACTGACGTGGGTACGACAAGATGGCACACCTACAATCCTTGCGTTTCTCAAAATCGGGAGTAAGGTGCGGACATGAAGACCGATCGACTCGCACGACACGTTCGACTGCACGGGTGCCAAGCCCAGCCGCACGGGGAGGGACTCGCCGTCCGGACCACGGACGAGGACTCTTGGACGCTTCTCCTGCCGACTTGGGCGGCCGTGCGCCGGTGGCTGGGGTACTGAATGGACTGGGATCGAATCCAGCGGGTGCTGACGCCGGCCGAGGAGGAGGAGATTCTTGGCCTGGAGGGCATCAAGCCGCCCCGCGCCGTCGCGGAGGAGTTCGGCATCGAGCGCTGGCACGTTCTCATGCTTTGGGATCGAGAACGGCCGGTGACTGCCGAGTCGGACGCGGCAGAGGACCCGGACGATGACTGAGGACGAGGACGCGAAACAACTTGCCGCTTTGCAGCGAGCTTACGACGGCGCTAATGCAGCGTTCGTCGAGGCGCAAGGGCGGTTCGTGGAAGTCGTCCGCGAAGTGGCGAAGTTCCGGGAGATTCACGGGACCAACCCGCCGGACTCTATCAAAGAGTTACTCAAGCTCAAGGAGCAAGCCACGCGGATAGCGATTCGAGCGCTGCGCTTGCGGGCCAACATCCTGGAATACTCCGCGGACAACCCGTTCGAGGGCATCGATCTACCCGAGGAACTGTGATGGCTGACTACGAAGCCGTAATAGAAGAGCTGAGGGCCGCGGAAGAGCGGGCCGATGATCTGATGATGCAAGCCGACACGGACTCTCTCACGGGACTCTTGAACCGTCGAGGACTGGAGCGCAGGACGCGCGCCCGGGACTGGGGGTGGTTCGTGGCGGTGGACCTCAACGGCTTCAAGGCCGCGCAGGACGCGCACCCGGACAAGCATGCGTTCGGGGACTTGGTCCTGCAGGAGTTCACCGAGTTCGTGCTGCGGCACACTCGGCAACACTCAGAGCGCGCCCGAGACGTGCTCATCGCGCGCACCGGCGGGGACGAGTTCCTGGTCTGGTGCGAGACGCGCGTAGGCGCGCTGCGCATTCGCGATGTCATCCGTGCGTGGCGCAGCCAACACGGGGAAGTCACAGCTGCGGCGGGACTGGGCAAGGACCCGGCCGCCGCCGATGCTGCCATGTACTTGCACAAAACCGGAGGCTTGGAATGAGTACCTACGAAATCGTGTTCTGGGGAGGCATCGCCATGATGACTCTGCCGCTCTTGGGTCTGGCGCTGGGCCTGGCCACCCTACTGCGCAGGAGAAACCGATGAAGACGCTACTCGGCGTCCTTTTCGTACTGGTCATCGGGACCAGCGGGCCGGTGCTTGTATTTACCATGGCCAAGCACGAGTTCCCCACCAGCAACGAGTACAAGCCGGTGGACTTCGATCGGCTCCACTGGCTGACGATCGACCCGAAGGCGGAGGACCCTGTCGGCTGGCAGCGGTTGGTCGACATCGAGGCCACCAGCGAGCAAGTGCGCGAGTGGTCGGACTCGGTCCGGGGACGCGCGTTCGAGCGCGACCACGGCTACCCTTACGTTTGGAAGGGGAACTGATGTTCAACACACTGAAGTCAGCTTTCAAGTCGGTGCTGGGCGCGCTGCTGCCGCGCTTCAACGAGGAGAGCATCCCGGCTCCGACCGCGCGGGACATGCAGCTCGACGTGGACGAGTGGCAGCTGAAGCGCCGGCTCGGGAAGAACTTCTTCCGCAAGCGGCTGAACCCGCGCTACCGGGCGAAGCGCATCGCGGAGCTGACGCCGGTGCAGCGGGCGCTGGCGCGGGAGCGCGGGTGGATCGCATGAACTGGCCCACCGCTGTCAACCAACGCACGATTCTGTGCCAGAGTCCGCAGAGTCGGTTGATCGCCAGGAGGGAAAACGAAGGCAGAATCCGGCTGATCCTCGAACATTTCGACCGGGACGAGATGGGTGAGGCAAGCTGGCGACACGAACAGGTCTTCTTCGTGAAAGAGCACCGACTGATCCATGTGCCCCCGAAACCCGCCGAGGTCTGGTACAGCCTGGAGGGTACAGGAAGTCGCACGATGGACTTGGTCTTGGGACTCTTGATGAAGACGCTTGGTCTGCCCGAACAGTTGGGGCAGTGACATGGGCCGGCGCAAGCTGATGGGCTTCGCCGAGATTCGCAAGACACTTCAGGAGGCAAGGATGAAGACCAAACCATTCAAGATCATCTATGTGGATGGCTATTTCGAGATCCCAGCGCACCGCTCGCAAACTCTGTACGTGGAACAAGAAGGTGAGTATCTGCACGTAAGAGGCCCCGGCTGGAAAGAGTGGCTGCTTGCGGGACAGGCCATCGAGGGCATTTGGGAAGTCGATCCCCGCGGACGCACGGTCCAACACCGCAACATGTTGGCTGAATGTTTCCAGGCCAGGACGGGCCTGCCAGTTGACTGGAACACCGGACTCGTGTTCTGGGCTCGCCGCAAGATCAAAGGCCAGTGGTCGGCCTGGTACTCGGACTGCTGAGAGGGACGCCATGATCGAACATCCGGCACGCAAACACCCCTACATCACGACCCTTACCGGCGTGAACATCGGCCCGCCCGAGACCGTCGAGCCTAAGGACATCCGCATGGAGGACATCCGGCGCTCGCTGGCGATGTGCTGTCGCTACCGCGGGCACCTGGACAAGTTCTACTCGGTCGCCGAGCACTCCGTGTGGGTCAGCCTCATCGCCGAGCACGTTGGAGATGAGGAAGCCATGTTGCCTGGCTTGCTGCACGACGCGCACGAAGCCTACATAGGCGACGTGGCCAGCCCCCAGAAGCGGATGATCGAGGGTTGGGATAGGTTCGAGGATTCCATGGAGCTGGTCGTGCGGCACGCGCTGCGCCTGCCGCCCAACAAAGACCCGGTCTGGGGACGAATCAAGCGGTACGACACCATCATCCTGCACCGAGAAGTCCGCACGCTGCGTAGCATCATCCCCAGCTGGTACGATCGCAACCTGGACATCTTGGTGCCGAACGCCATTCAGCCGATCGGTTATGAGTGGCGAGCTGCAGAGGGCTTGTTCCGCACCCGGCTGCAGGATCTTCAATTCGGCAGTTGACGCGGGGAAGTTCTCGGCTACCTTGGAGGCACCCATGAACGACCCGACCATCGGTATCATCTACGCCAGGGATCGTCACCCAGCGGCCAAGTCGCTGACTGACCTGCAGGACCCGGAGCGCGCGGCGCTCGTGCTGTGCGACGAACACCTGCCACTGAGCGAGGCCCTGGCACGAGAGTGGGAGCAGGATGCGCACTTCCTGTTGTACCGCCTGGACGCCGACCCTTCCGGCGACGAGTTCGCCTTCGCCCGCGTGTCGAAGCGAAGTCCGTTCCTGCAGCAACTCGAAGAGGCTGGCGGGCGCGTGCGGATTCCTCTGCTGGTGTTCGACTTCGACCTGCACGTCGATGGAAAGAAAGCGCGCTGGACTCCGGAGCGGTTCGAGCAGCACCTTGTTGCGTTGGCTCAACCAGGCTTGCCGGAGCCCACTGCCTTCTACTCCACCCTGCACGGCTCGCGGCTCATCTACGTGCTCAGTGAGGAGGTCGGGCCGACCGAGGCCGAGGCCCTCACGATCGGCATGATTCAACGCTTCGCCGCCCTTGGGGTGCAGTTCGATGAGCAGTGCTCCGACTGGACCCGCCTCTTCCGCCTCCCCTGCACCGTGAGAGCATGAACCCGATTCTCGTCACCGGCGGGCCGATCCTGGACGTTGCCACTGCGCCACGCGCAGAGGCGCAGGCCGCGGGCTCGTTTGCGCCAGTCGAGACTCACCAGGGAGACGCGCCAGACCCGGACGAGATCCGGGGCATGCTGACCTACGAGGGGGGCAACGGGCGCATCTACGACAGCGCGCTAGTTAAACTCGCTAAGACTTACCTAACTGGCCGCCCGGCCTACGCGGTTTGCTTCGAGCACGGGCCGCTCGCCGAGGGCGAGAGCAATTGGAACACCCAGGTCACGCGCATCGTGGGCCAGACAATCGGCATGCTCGCGCGGCAGGAGGGCGTCACACCCGAGGGCATCTACGCGCTGCTGCACTCCGCCATCGAGCAACTGCACGACCGCGAGACGCGCGGCGCCAACCAGACCGATTGGTTCGCGACGACGTGGGACTTGATCTGCCGACTCTGGGCCACCGAAGAATCGCAGATCCTCGCCGAGCACAATGAGCGCCGGCAGAAGGTGCAGTCGGGCGAACAGAAGCGCCAGGAGCTGATCGCGCAGGTACGCGAGGCCCGGCCGCAGGACGTGCCCGCCGACGCCGACGCCGCGCAGGTCTGGTTCCTGGCGCGGATGATCGCCAGCGACGGGCGCCGGCACCACGTCATGCGGCCCGACGGCTCCTACAACATCCGCCCGATCTCAGACTCCATGCTGATCCCGATGATCCGCGACCTGGGGATGGAGGAGGTCATTCCGACCACCGAGGTCCGTGGCAAGCAAGTCGTTACGCGCACCGCGACCGCGCTGCTCAACGAGCATGCTGTGCCGATCACCACCATCGAGTGCTCGGCGCGCGAGTCGGTCGCCTACATCGACGGCATCGGCGGGCACAAGGTGCTGCACGTCCCGGTCCACCGCCTGAACCCAAAGCTCGTGCCGATCTTCGACCTGCGCGTGGACGAGTGGCTACAGGCCCTGGCCGGCCCACAGTATGACCGCCTGACCGAGTGGCTGGCGCACAGTCTGGACGTGCGCCGCGCGATCTGCGCGCTCAACCTCTTCGGTCCGCCGGGCACCGGCAAGGGCATGCTGGCCGCCGGCCTGGCCGAGTGCTTCGAGGGCGGGCACCGCAACGACGGCCGCGCGCTTGGGAAGTTCAACGTCGGCTTGCTCGACTCCCCCGTGGTGAACTGCGATGAGGGCGTGCCGCAGATCAACAACGATGAGGCGATGACCGTAGACCAAGCCTTCCGCTCGCTCGTGACCGGCGGCCGGATCACCATCCGCGCCATGCACCGCGACCCCTTCAACGCCGACATCTACCCGCGCATCTTGTTCACGTCGAACGACCGCGACATCGTGCGCAGCATCGTTGGCCACCGCGACCTGACGGCCGACGACATCCAGGCCATCGAGCAGCGGCTTTTGTCGATCGAAGTCCTCGAAGCAGCGCAGTCGCTGCTGACCCGGCGCGGCAACTACAAGTACACGGCGGGCTGGGTCGCCGGGCACAAGGGTAGCGAGTACACGTTGGCCAATCACATCTTCTACTTGTTCGAGAACCGCAAGCCGTCGCTGATCGGCGCCGGCCGGCTGCTGGTGGAGGGCGAGACAAGCACGCAGATCGTCCGCGAGATGAGGCTGCGGTCCAAGGGCGCACAGACCGTGCTACGCTCACTGGTGAAGATGATCGAGGCCAGTGGCAGCACGTCGCGCCGTGGGTTGCACGTCCACGAGAACCGCGTGTGGGTCACGCCTGCCGGCGTGGTCGAAATAGCCGAATCGGGCCTGACTTCGGCATACGGGGAGATTTCGCTGCCGATCGCGGGCCGCGTGCTGCGGCAGTTCAGCAAGCACGACGACGCAGGCCGCGCCGAGGTCACTAGCCCGCCCGGCAGTCAGCGCGAGCAGCGCGCCCGCTGGGTGGAGATCGACCTGGGCATCCTGTTCGAAGAGGGGATGAGGTACGGCATGACCATGGCTCGCACCGAGAAGATGTTGGCAGCGCAGCCCGGCGGCGACGACATGATCGCCGTGGTGCTGTCTGGAAAGGGCTCCGCGTGATTACGATCTCGGCATCGCAGATCGACACCTATGAGGACTGCAATCGCCACTGGTGGCTGCGCCGCGTGCTGAAGCTGAAGGAGCCGCCGGCCGCTCACTTCACGTTCGGTACGGTGCTGCACTCCGTCATCGAGCGCTGGCTGAGCGCCACCGACAATGGGCGCGTGCCAGGACTGGACGGCGCGACCATCGCCGAAGGCCCGTTCCAGGGCCAACTCGGCGGGCAGCCGGTCAACCTCTACCCCAAAAGATGGACGGTCGCCGTCGAGATGGACGGCAGCACAGCCGAGGTCACGCCGACCGAGGCGCGACAGATCCAGGCCCTCGTGGCCGAGGCGATCGAGAACGGGATCATCTACCGCACGCCGTCGATGCAGCTGGAGCGGTCGATCAGGATCGCGATCACCGAGAACGTGCAACTGGTCGGGTACATCGACCTGTTCCGCGGGCGCACCACGCATGATATTCCGGAGATCGGGGATCACAAGTCCTACGGCAAGGGCAGCGTGCGCTATCTGAAACGAGAGGATCCAGACTCGCCGAACTACCTAGGCAAGAACCAGCAACTACGCACGTACGCATGGGCTTCGTCAGAGATCGACGACTGGGATGGGCCAGTCAAACTGCGCCACAACCAGTACCCCAAGTTCGAAGGTCCCGGAGTTTCCAAGGTCGAAGCCGTCCTTTCAGCCGACGAAATAGCAGATCACGGCGATTACCTGCGCGAGATCGCGCAGCGCATCGAACGCACGTCCAAGGTCAAAGAGTGGTCGGACGTTCCCGGCCCTACCGACACCGGCAAGTGCGCGCATTGGTACGGGCAAGCCTGCCCGTTTGCGCAAATCTGTGGACGCACCGAGAGTCCCGAGGTATATCAGGCGCGAGTCGCGCGCCTGCTGGAACAACGAACAGGGTCGAGACTCGACCTACCCCTACCAACTCCCCGGAAGCGGGGCACAGCCAAGGAGGCAAGCAGCGTGAGCATCTTCGATCGAGCCAAGCAGCAACAGGCACAGCAGGCCGCGCGCCAGGAGGCCGCAGGCACGGCCGACGCCGTGGCGGCCGTGGAACAGGCCAAGCCCGCCGCGCAGGCACCGGCGATCAACGGCGGCACCCCGCCGGCAGCCCCGCCCCCGGCGATCGGCGGCGCCCCGTGGGCCAACCCGTCCTGCCGGGCCTGCAAGGGTCGCGGCCTGAGCAGCAGCGGGAAGGCGTGCCCGATCTGCGATGCCACCGCCAAGAAGGCCGGCAAGCCCACCAGCATGGCCTACATCATCGAGCTGGACGACGCGGGCAAGGGCGTGGCCGTCGCCCGCGAGGAGCAGGCAGAGGCCCTGCAGAAGGCCGGGATGCCCCTGGAGTGGATCGAGGCCGACTCCCCGGCGCAGCCCACTGTCCCGGCCCCCGTGGCTGCCCCTGTCGTGGCAACGGTGCAGGAGCCCGTCCCCACGAAGGCTACTGTGACTCTGCAGGCCGCGCCGGTCGTCATGTCGCCCGAGCGCCAGGCAGTCGTCGAGACCCTGGTGAAGCAGGCCCCGGAGCCCGTGCAGGAGGCCCCCAAGGCCGCCAAGGCGGCAGCCGAGAAGTCCAAGGGCGGGCGCCCGACCGTGGGCGTCACCCTGATGATCGGCGCGGTGCAACTCCGCGGTGTCAGCCGACCCACCGTCACCAGCGCGGAAGTCCTCGCGCGGTTCGGCGCCGAGCTGGCCGCTGACATGGGCGCCGAGTCCTACTGGGCGCTCGACACTTTCAAGCGCCGCGAGCGCCTGGCGCAGAAGGCCGACTACATCGCGGGCGAGCTGGCGCGTCACGTCGTCGTCCACCCCGGCATCCTCGGCAACGACGACGTGGGTTCCCTCCTGCAGGCGCTCATGGGCCTGAAGGAAGGCGTCGAGGCCGTCATCACGAGGGTCGGCTGAGATGAACAACAACATCGAAGAGATCCTGCACGTCTACATGGAACCCACCAAGGCGGAGAAGGAGTTGGACGCCTACTACGACTTTCAGGACTGGCGCAAGAGCTTCACTGCCCTGGTGACAGCAGAGCTTTTGCGAGCGCGCACCAAGTTCCCGACGGCCATGAATTCAACTCACGAAGGCTACGCTGTCCTGCTCGAAGAAGTCGATGAGCTGTGGGACGAGATCAAACAAGGCGGCCCGCCGCATCGCGTGCTGGCAGAGCTGGTACAGATCGCCGCGATGGCTCAGCGGCTGGCCGAGGATGTAGTGCGACACGCATGAGCAGTGACCCGTTTCGAAAAGCGCGGCCCCATCAGGGTCGGGACACGGCGGACTCG
>Ga0137343_1000008_pt1 | contig 22722 bp, 42 predicted proteins | sample EasRivERMLT499_2_FD_104755 | JGI IMG/M metagenome (GOLD analysis project Ga0137343, IMG submission 104755) | Soil microbial communities from meander-bound floodplain in the East River, Colorado, USA - East River MetaG ERMLT499_2 | ecosystem: Environmental > Terrestrial > Soil > Floodplain ... | reverse complement strand
TCTACTTCAACACCGGTGGCGCCGATGCCGCGGTTAGCGACTCGACCGCTACCAATGCGGTGGCCTTCGCCAACGATGCGTCATCGTTTCAGGATCAACAGGCCGTGTCTTCGCTTTTGACCGGGCTTACCTGTCCGCATGGGGCGTTTGTCGCCGGCGCTGTCATCGGCGCGCAGAATACCCAGCCGAATATCGACCTGAGCCAAAACTCCTGCACGACGCTGATCGTGCTGTTGCAAACCAAGTCCAGCGCCACCGGGACCATTAACCTAAAGCCTAAGCTGCCCGGCGGCACGGCGATCAGCTACGGTGTCCAGCCGGCGATACTTATTAAGACAGCGGAGGCGGGATCGTGAGCGGAGAAAGAAATAAAAGCCAGGCTTTAACCCGTGATCTTCGAACCTCGAACTTACCCATCAACCGCTGCGATCGCTGCCGGCGCCGGTTGTTTGACGGCTTTTTGTTCGGCGTGATCAAGTGTCCGCACTGTAACCGGCTGTCGGAATTCGTTGATAAAAAGGCAGAGGAGGAGTACCATGCGGCCAGATTAAACGGACGACTTTAGTCTCAACGTAAACGGAAATAGAGGCTTTGAAGCCCGGCCGCAGCATGCGCTGTGTCCGGGCTTTTTTATTGGCAAGAAGTATTTTAAGCGCAAGATGGCAAACACGCACACAAGACGATGGAGGGTTTACGGCAGCGCCGCTGCGCACGAGGGTATACTCGCCAACATCGTTGGCTTCGGCAAGGATACTACTGGTGGGGCGGGCGGCACTTTGTATCACGTCACGAATCTGAATGACTCTGGCGCCGGTTCGTTACGCGCCGGGATAGAGTCAACAACCACGTATTGGATCGTGTTCGACGTCTCGGGGACGATTACTTTAACGACTGTGCTATTCCCACTGTCCAACAAAACTATTGATGGCAGAGGCGCTGATATTGTTATTGCCGGAGAAGGATTCGTTGTCGGCACTTGGACTACCAATCCCGGCATTGCGATAGGGAATATAATTTTCCACAACCTGAAATTTGTAGGTACCACTGGCGACGGACAAATTCGAGTATGCGAAAACGTCCAAAATATCTGGATAGATCATTGCTACTTTCAACACCATATGGACGAGGGCGTTTATGTCGGATCGGGATCACTCTTTGATACTGGTATTCCACCTACTGGAGTCACTGTGTCGTGGTGCCATTTTCCGATTAAGGTCGCTCAAGAATACGATGACAAAGCGATGCTCCTTGGATCGTTGGCTTATGATTCAAGTATGACGTTGACTCTGCATCACAACAACTACGAAGGGCATATCCGAAATCCAGAGCTGCGCCGTGCCAAGGTGCATTCCTTCAACAATTATTATCAGGACAATGAAGTGGGCGCTCAAGTCTACAACGGCGGGCAATTCTATTCTGAAAACGATATTCTTGATGCTCCTTACCCCGCCGCTTATCCGACCATCGCGGTGGTAGACGGTAGCGCCAAGGTTAAAGTAATTAATCCGTATTTGATAACAAGCGCGACATATCAGGAGCAGGATACCGGGACTATTTTCAATCCATCTGCTTCCTATTCTTACACGTTAGAAACTGCCGACGCTACCCTATTGGCAGCAATTGAAGCGGGAGTCGGCTGGCAAGATGTGGAGTTACCCCAATAGGAGATAAAATATGGCGTTACCAGATACGTTAAAACTTGGTTTAGGCACCCCGGTTATATGGGGTGAAGTCGGAGCCACCGGCATCAGTCTCACCGTCACCAAGACTCTAACTTTCGAGGCTCTTGCCGACGCTGCGGGTCGCATGGGCGCGAGCGCCGACCTTGGCGCGTCATGGGATCGTGACTATCTGCTGCAACTCATTATTGAAACTGGAACGGCGCCTACCGCCGGCACAACGGTCGAGTTGTATCTTGCATGGTCGCACGACAACACGAATTGGCCCGGCAAAGTCACTGGCAGCGATGCCGCTTACCCAGCGACCGTCGCCGCCAATAAACTACAACTCGGCAATCCGGCGTCCATCCTAATTACTACCGCGGATACCAATACGGTACTGAAACAAAATCCAGTGGTGATCCGTGCAATGGCCCGTTATGTCACTCCAGTCGTGGTGAACTTGTCTGGTCAGGCTGTGCGCGACGAAACTACGGCAACAGACAATGACAGCCGCGTAGTGTTGACGCCGCTGATATACTCGATCACCGACTAACTATGAATCGCGTTATTAAACCACATCTTGGAGAACTGGTCGATACTCGCTACCGGCAGCATCCACGTTACCGGGGATGCGTCGGACATTGGATGATGGTCGAGAGTGGTGGATCGACCATTTACGATCTCAGCGGCAATGGAATTACTGGAGCATTTACCACCGCTCCATTGTGGACCTCTGGACAGCGAGGACCACAATTAAATTTTCTTGCCGCATCGACTCAATACGTCACATTAGCAGCCGGGAGTAATTATGATTTTGCGAATACCACATTTTCGGTCGCCGTGTGGGCGAAGTACACTGCTGGCGTCCTTATCGCTAACGGCGGTGATGTGGGTGGATGGGTTATTGATAGTCTTGAAACTTATCTGAAAAGTGCTGCGGGTTCCACGCTTTTCGATCATACGTTCTCACCTGCAATCAACGATGGGTTACTGCATCACATTGTTGTCATCTTTCAAACGAGCACTACAGTAAACGCAGATAATATATCATATCATTACACGGACGGTCGTTTCCGCACTACTTCACCAGGAGCAGCGACTACATATGGGGCGCCGGCTGGTGGTTCAATGTGGATTGGCAGGCGATTTCAAGGAAGCTATCTTACAGGTGATGTACTAGAAGCGCGTATTTATAACCGCGCCCTAACTCCCGGCGAAGTCATGAGTTTGTATCAAGATCCGTTTTTGGAGTTTGAAGATAGCGTCGATATATTTTCCGAAACTGCCGTTGATGCTTCCACGTTAGCATTAAACGTACAACTGAGGGACAATCTCAATGGCTAATCCATTTACAGATAAAATGCGCATGGGCGATCTCGGCGTTAAAATCGGCCTGTACTGCGCCAAGTGCAACGGCAAGGTAATTACAGATCAGCCGCATGAATGTGTACAAATAGAATCAACTCAAGAAAAGGAGTCAGAAAATGAGAAAACGACAAACTAAGAAACAAGCCGGGGCACTTAACGACAGCTTCCGCCTGCGCGGCTATTTGGAATACGTTCTGCGCGATGCCGTTACCGGCGAGATCGTGCGGCGTGGCAAGAAAGAAAATACCGTGACGGCATTCGGTCGCGGCTATGCGCTGGCCCGGATCACGCCGGGGAGCAATGCGTCGATCCTGTCGGCCATCGCCATCGGGTCGTCGTCCGCGGCGCCAACGAGCAACGATAGTCAGCTTGCGGCTTACACGACCATTAAAGTGATTGGCACCACCGGACTGACCACTGCGACCAACGCGGCTGGAACTTATACCGCGGCCGTTTCGTTTGCCAGCAATGAGACCTGGAGCAACTCATCGCAGATAGGTGAATTCGCTCTATATAATTCAGGAGCAACTGGAGGTGGGGCGGTAATGTTCAATCGCTTGAATACAAACCCATATATCAACTTCGGATCGACGAACACATTGGCCATAACAATCACAATCACGAACTAAATCAAGCACTTACGAGTCTACGGATGCAATTGACAGATTCTTTCCGATGTAGTAACTTTCTCTTAGCAGGAGGGATTGCTTATGACATCGGAAGAATTTTTCAAGAACGTCAACAAGACTGAGACTTGTTGGTTATGGACGGGATGGATCAATCGAAGCGGCTATGGACAGAGAAGTAAAAGGCTTGATGGCAAGGTGATGGCCCAAGGGATGCACCGTTACTCTTATGAACTGCATAAGGGGCCAATCCCGAAAGGACTCCATGTGCTCCATAGTTGCAACGTGAAATCATGTGTTAACCCGGACCATCTACGGATCGGAACACATACGGACAATATGCGCGATGTCGGCGCTGAAAAGTGGTCAAAGATTAGAAAGCGGCAGTGGACTAAATTCTCGCCGGAAGAAAGAGCCGAAATAAAAAAGAAACTCTGGGCATCTTACTCACCCGAACAGCGCACCGAGATCGGTCGCAAGATCGCAGAGTCTCTCACTGGGAAAAAACTATCCGCAGAGCACAGAGAAAAATTGGCATTAGCCAAACTCGGCAAACCCGCCAAGATCAGCGACGAAGCAAGACTAAGAAAAAATGCCGCCATTAAAACATCCTGGGCCAAGCGAAAGGAACAGCACACCAATGTCTGAACAATCCGGGAAGCGAGTAGTCTATTTGGGCATTGAAGTTCAAATCCATGGGCTGGAAATAGACCTAAAGGATTTGGATGCGGCGAGTAAATTCTTATGTAGCTCGTTAAAAGAGGCTACCAAAGCGTGCCTAATTGGGAAACAAGACTATCGAAGCCATTTATTCAACTTTCGGGACGCATTAGACGACGACATTACGGTCGAAATATTTGAACATGCGGGACCAACGGAGGAAGATTCCTAATGCCTGAACAATCCGGCGCATCGGGCTTTGGCTATCCCCACATGGCCCGGCTGGCACTATGCGTGCCGTTTAGTGACAGGCCACTGCCGCCTGAACTGCCGATGGCGTTCAAGAACTGCACGCCGCCCATGAACATGAACTCGATCATGTTCGAGACTCACGGCAAGCCCATCGACTACGCGCGCAACTGGTTTGCCGAGCAGGCCATCGAGTACGGCTGCAAGTATCTTTTCTTTTGGGACGAGGACGTGCTTATCCCGCCGCACGCCTTGCGTGAGTTGATGTACGTCGCCGACAATTGGCCGAGCGTTGGTGTCGTCGGTGGCATCTACTGCCTCAAGACAGATCGCCCCGAGCCGCTGGTATTCAAAGGCATCGGCGAAGGTCCTTACTGGGACTGGAAGGTAGGCGAAGTATTCGAGTGCAGCGGCATCGGCATGGGCTGTGCCTTGATCCGCACCGAATTATTCAAAGACATCCCGAAGCCGTGGTTTAAGACCGTCGACGACCTGTCGCCGTACTTAGACAACATTCCATTGGGCGAAGTCTGGACCGAGGATCTCTATTTTGCCCGCCAGGTGCGCGAGTCCAAGAAGTGGAAGATTGTCGCGCACGGTGGGCTAGTCATGCCGCACCTGGACGTCCGCACCGGCCGCCGCTACGAGTTGCCACCGGACTCGAAGCCGGCGCGTCGGATGGCGCTGCCGATCGGATCGAAGAAGATACTCGACATTGCGCCTGGATCAACACCGATGAAGACCAACGAGGGCACAGTCATCACCTGTGACATTCGCGATGGTCTCGGCGTCGACTACCGTTGCGACTTTCGCAAGTTGCCATTTGCCACCGGGGAATTTGATTTAGTCCATTGCAGCCAAGGGTTGGAGCATATCAAACGCGCCGACGTATCGACCACATTGGACGAATGGATTCGCGTCCTAAAGCCCGAGGGCGAGCTCCGCCTAGCCGTGCCAAATCTCGAATGGGCCGCCAAGCGCATCCTAGCCGGCGACGTTGGCGACATGGTGCCAAAGGCGGAAGTGACCGCCTTGGACGTGCTCTATGCGCAGCAGCAGTACGCCGAGGACTTCCACATGAACGGCTGGACTCCTAAGACGCTGGAGGCCGCGCTGCGCGCCAAGGGCTTCAAGTATTTTGAGACCACTACGCCGAGCTTTTTGATTTCCATGCGGGCGATGAGGGTGAAGCCGAAGGAGTCCAAGCCGAAGGTTAAGGGCAAGAAATGAACGCCATCAACTTAAAGGACGTACCACCGGAGCGGATCGAATTGCTCGCCAGGCTGCTAGTTGATGCCATACACGAGCGCGTTGCAGAAACTCTATTTCACAGAACGCTCGCAGTCTTAAGTGGTAGTTTGACTATTGGAGCCCGGGACAACTTCGATTTCGATTACAAGGTGCATACAAGCGGCGCGAACATAATAGCCTTCCTAAGCGGTAAGTGTGACATGATCCACTTCGAGGACAGTCGCCCGGATGGATATTCTACTAATTACGACTACGACCGCGAGTGCGAGGAATATCGTAAGGGCAAGTTAAAGGAGTCGAAGAATGGAAAGAGAAATTAGCGACGATGAGTGCTTCAGGCTCAGACATATCCATACCGGCACGCTGACCTATTACTTGCCTTGGGACGGTGCGCCGTTTACCAGCGACCGCTACTTTTCCAGTTGTCCGGTGTGCGGCATCGGACTCACATACAAGATCGGTAGCACTCCGATGGCTCATCGTGAATGTATCGCAAAAGTAATGGCGTTCGACGACGATTAAGTGAGACTAAGTGGCGACAATATTAAATTATCTTGTACGCTGCATATTTGTCGAGTTTCTACTTTCTACAGGCGGCGACTTCTTAACGGACGGCGACGGTAATAGGTTGCAGGTATTAAATGGCTGATCGAAGCGCGATTGATAGCCCTAGCATTACTTGGGACTTTGCTACTCCTGGTCAGTTCAAAGCCCATGCAGTATCGTGGCCTCAATCCGCGCTAACCATGTTTGTGTCGCCTAGTGGCGATGACGCTAACAATGGGTTTTCGCCTATCAGCGCAAAGCTCACCGTAGCCGACGCTTACGCCGATCTTAAAACCTATGCCGAGGCCAACTTGAGCTCCGTAGGCGGCGTGCTTGGTGTCGGTACTATTCAGCTTTTACCCGGTAGACATGATGTAGGGACGGGGTTTGCTATCACATATCGCCGGCCTGTATTGATTCGTGGCACGCGCAGCGGTAATGCCTCCGCCAATCAAATAGCTCACTCTGCGTCGATTATCTATTCATCTAGCGGAGCGAGTCCCACTTCGCTTGTAACCTATGGCAGTGGGGTGACAGGTGCAGCTTATGGGTTAGAGTTCGAGAATGTTGTATTTGAGCTTCTAGCCTCACACACGGCGGCAGTGAGATTAGATAGCGTTAACCACTTTCACGCGCGCGACTGCGCTGCATACTGTGTTTCTGGTTCAAGTCAAAACTCCTACTTTGTCGATTATACCAACGTCACGGCGGCGGATGGATCTTGGGGTCATATCATCGGCAATCAAGTTGCGCACATGGGCTTGATTAAGGGCGTAGCCGATACACAGAACTACTGGCGCATTCGACGCAACATCAATTATTTTGGAACTGAGGTGGCGGCGGGAATCCATATCACCTGTTCAAGTGGTGCACTGGTTATTGCTTTTGATATTAGCGAAAACCATTTTGAGGCGGGAGATACAGCGGTCGGTGATGCGATTTATATTCGTGGCGCAAATCAGTGCAGCTTCTTTAACAACACTGGCGAGCTGGGTAATGCGGCGCGGTCGTTTTACGATTTGGGTGGGATTAAAAATGTTATCATGGGCGGTTGGTGCTCTAAGTCTGGAACGGCTGTGGATAATGCACCGTTTTTAACCACTACTGAGTTTGCCGACTATAACACTTTTATTTTACCGGGGGTGAGAGCTGCCGCTGACACAACTACGACAAATCAGCATGATCGTTTTGTCGATGGTGGCGCAGTGAATAACACTTTTATCGGCGGCGGCTGGTCGACGATACTATAATGGCTATTCCTACAGACATAAGCGGTCTTCAATTTTGGTTTAAAGCCGACACGCAAGCCTTCAGCGATGCGGGCACTACACCAGCAACCGACGCTCAGGGCGTCGAGCAGTGGAACGACCAGAGCGGTAACACTAGGCACGCAACATCGTCAGTAGGTCATAAGCCGACCCTTGAGACAAATGAATTAAACGGCCTCCCGGTGATGAGATTCAACGGGACCAATACTTGGTTTCTTTTCACTTCGGGAATCACCGGCACTGTGGCACGCACTTTATTTGCTGTAGCCAAAGATACGGCTGGCGCGGCCAACAAAGCTATCTTTGAACTCAACAATCAATCAGGTGCGGGCGCGGGAACAGCCTATCAGTTAGATCGTAGCATCGCGGTTCGCGTATCGAGCGGCAGTCGGCAAATGACCGTGACGACCGGAACCACGGCCTTTCGTATTTTGACCTGCCAAAGCGCGGCCAGCGCAAATGTTAGTGCTGCGATTATTCGGATGGACGGAACTATCCTGACTCAAACCTCTGTCACAGCGCAATCAATCAACACCGGGGCAACCGGCGCGGCCATTGGACATTCCGAATCTACCGCCACTTATTGGACCGGCGACATTGCCGAAGTGTTCGGTTTTAACGCCGAACTATCAACTTTAGAGATTCAACGAATGGAGTGGTATTTGGCGGACAGATACGCGATCAGCGGGCCAACCGATCCCGATGCGGGCGATTTATCGCCATTTCATACGATGAGCTACAGGGTGTTTTAAGTGAAGCATGGCGACCACCGTTTATGCCTACCGTGCCCGCAACGACGATGGTAATGAAACCACCGCCACTTGGAAAGCTAATCAAAGCACATCATGGATACAGACCCTCGATCAGAATCTCCGCATCCGCTTCGGCGTCCAGAACGACACTTCGTTAATCAACAACCTCGATGTCCTGCTCCAATACTCTCTCAATGGCACAGACTGGGTTGCGGTTAGCGCGTCCAGCACTGTAGTCCGCGCGTCGGCCTCGGGCAACGTAGCCGACGCAGCCAATCTCACCGAGCAACTCACTGGCGGCACCGGGGTATTTGAAGGCGCTACTGCTTTCGATGAAGTAAACGGTATCTGTGGCGGCACGGCCTACGATATCGCCGCCACAGAGCACTTCGAGCATGAGTTCTGCGTCCAGGTACGCTCCGCCGATGTCGCCAATGGCACTCGGCTATGGCTGCGATCCATCAACAGCGACAGTGGACTTGCCTGGACCACCTACAACGTTACCTGCTCGTTTTGGGTGGGCTGGGAGCCCAAGACAGCCGTATTGCCGGCCGACGATGCCAATAACTTTCTCGATTCTGCCGCCAAGACCCTCGTAAATTTAGGCACCACGCCGATCACCGTACAAGTATCGAGCACCTGGAATAACTTAACCGATTATCTTCTGTGGAGTGTTGGCCGCGCTACGGGCTGGAACGACCCATTGACGCACACCATCGGCGATCACTATGTAACGATCCCGGATGACGCTAACAACTTCCTGGACTCAGTGCTCGCCCAACGCACTGGAGCAATCGCAGCAAATCTTCCACCGGACGCCATGACGGCGTTTACCGATGCGTTAGCCGCAACGCTACAACATCGGGTCGATCTATCCGACAGCGCGAATAATTTGGCTGATTCGCTCGCAGGATTCGTCGAGATATTAGCCAATCTATCACCAGCCGATGCGCTGGTATTTCTCGATCAGTTGGCGGTATCTCAAGAGGCTGCCCTCACAGCCGCGCTCACCGATGGATGGGCAAACTTAGCTGATGCTACGGCAGGGGCTTTAACGCTTGACGCAAATCTAGCCGACGACGCCAATAATCTGCTGGACTCGCTCCAGGCCCAACTATACGGTCAAGCCGCGCTGACTGTGAATTTAACGGACGATGCAGCGAATCTCACTGACTACCTGCTTGTTTTAGCTCATGAGGTCCGTGCCGGGTGGACAGACCTTGCAGCCAAGACACTAACCGGCGGTGCGGCGATAACCGCGGGGTTTACCGATACTTGGGCCAATCTAGCCGATCTGCCCATGAGGCTGGAGGCCGACGACTATCTCAATTTAGACGACAACCTCAATTTCTTGGCCGACTCAGTACTCGCCGCGCTAACCCTAGCGGCTAGTTTTACCGACGATGCCAACAACCTTGACGATCCTCTAACCCGCACCATCGGCGATCACTACGTGGGGTTTTATGACGATGCTAACCAGTGGTCCGATTCTGTAGCGATAGCCTTCCCACAGTTTGCCGACCTCCTAGCCGATCTTTCTGACGCATGGGCTAACCTTGCTGATGTGCTAGCCGGTGGTTTAACCCTAGCGGCTAGTTTTACCGACGATGCCAACAACCTTGACGATCCGATAATGTTTACGTTTGGAGAGTACTGCGTCGAGTTAGACGATACCTGGGAGACTATTGCCGACTCAGTACTCCCCGCGCTAGGGCATAGAGCAGCCCTAACCGATAGTGCGGCCAACCTGGCTGACTCCATAGCCGCGTTTAAAGCACTCAACGCCTTACTGACCGATGACGCCAATTCATGGGCCGACCTCGTAGCCAAGATCATCACCGGCCAGGCGGCGCTGGACGTGGCGCTGACCGATGCCTGGGGCAATCTGGCGGACTCGCTAGATGGTTTCAGGACTATCGCCGCTACCCTTTCGGACGATGCCGCCAATCTAGCCGACTCCTTTGCAGCGATCCGCGGGCTCCTGGCAACCTTTACCGATGACATGGTGAATTTAGCCGACTCGTCGACGGCGATCCGAGGACTCCTGGCGACATTCACCGACGATGCCAACAATCTCGGGGATTCGCTTACCGGCCGGCTGGTGCTATTGGCCGCATTTATCGACAGCGCGCAGAACTTGCTCGACCAGATCGCCACCCAGGTCGGCGGGATCCTGGCGCTAACCGCCAATCTGGGGCCGGACAGCCTCAACAACTTTGCCGATGTCCTAGCCGGCCGCCGGGCACTCCTGGCGAGCCTCACCGACGATGCCAACAACTTAGCCGACTCGGTGGCTGCCATGTTCCGGTTGTTTGCCAGACATGGTGCAGATTCCGCCAATAACTGGCTGGATTCGGCCGCCGAGAGCGCCATCGCGCAGATTTTAGCCAACCTGCCAGCCGACGCCATGAGTGCGTTCACGGACAGCGTAGCGCGTTCCGTGGGGCTTTTGGCGGCCATGTCGGATGATGCGGCGAATCTGACTGACTCTCTGGCTGGGCAGCAAGAGCTGCTCGCCCAACTGACGGACGCCTCGATAACCCTGGCGGACTCGCTGGCGGGTTTCGAAGCGTTGATGGCCGATCTGGCGCCGGATGATGCCGCCGAGCTCGCCGATGCGCTCGCCATTTTCAAGTTTATCGTTGGCAGTACGATCATCTGTATCGCCGCAGTAACGCTCCGCCCGGCCCTCAATGGCGCTGTCGCCACCGAGCCGGCATTGGCCGGCGATACTGAGCTGACACCGGCGCTCGATGCCGAAACCGGGATGGACGTATGCGCAGCATAAAGGATTAAAAAACATGGAATCACCACAAGTCTACTACTACAAAAACGACACCCTGCTGGAGCTCACCGGGCTCAAGGATGAAGCCACCGGCGCCTATATCGCCACGGCGACCGTAACCGCGTCGGTCAAGGATGCCGCCGGCGCGGCCGTTACCGGGCAGACTTGGCCGCTGGCGCTTGTCTACGTTACCTCCAGCGATGGGATTTACCGGGGCGTGCTCGACAAAGCGATTAATGTCGCCGTCGGCGATCGGATCACGGTAGAAGTGACAGTCGACGCCGGCAGCGGCCGGGATGCCTTTTTCGCCATTCCGGTGACGGTGCGCCAGCGTGGGAAGGTTTATTACTGATGCCGATGGCGCCGGTCAGACTTTGCACACGGTCATTCTGCGGTCATGTCCAACCGTGTCCGGTGCACCGCTATGACGCCAGGCGGAGGAATGACGAGATGCGCGGATCGAGCGCGGCGCGCGGCTACGACAGCCGCTGGCAACGGTGGCGCAAGATGATCCTGGCCGAAGATCCGCTTTGCTATTACTGCAAGGCGCGCGGGCTGGTGGTGCCGGCAACGACAGTCGATCACATGACGCCGAAAGCGCGCGGCGGCGGTGACGATCGGGATAACCTGTGCGGCGCATGTTTGACGTGCAACTCGGCCAAGCGGGATAAGACCGCGGCTGAGTTTTTGGGGTTGGCACCCAATGGCTGAAGAACCGCACAGAGACGGCGTGGAGATCAGCGCCTTAGGCGGTACTCTGCGCATGTTCGGCGGTAATGCGTTGTTTTTCTTCTTGATGTTACTGCTCGGACTCAACATAGGGATAACGATATGGGAGCATACGCTGCGCAGCACGGAACACAGTCAAATCATGTGCGCGAGCAAACTTGGCATCTACATTTACACCACACCAAAGGGATCGCCTATTGATTGGGACAGACTACCCGTAGATACATACCACTGTATTCCTAAATTCCTGTTAGATAGGCCAGTTTTGCCGAGGGATAGGTGATGCAAATTCTATTATTTGCCGCTGAGGAAATATCGAATAGTCCCGAGCCCGTTATCAACGCCGTACTGGCGGCGCTCGAAGCAAAAGAGTCTGCATTTCTCACAAACTCGCTGCTATTCGCCTTGATAATCATCGCAGGGATGGTGGCGCTAGGGGTGGGCTTTGTCATAGTCGCGGTCAACCAGATACGCGTGCATACCAACGGGATGCACAACGAATTAGTCAGTGCGACTCGTAAACTGGCGCTTATCGAAGGCGAAGTCAAAGGGCGGGCAAACCAAAAGATTGAAGATAATCCGTCAACGGCTGGCACGCCTGTAGTTGGCGGCACGCGGATCGATAACATCGTCATATCGCAAACAACCGAGAGTCGAACAGAAGATGTGCCTAAACCAAAGGAGTAAGCATGGTAATACCTATCATACCCCTGTTAAGTGCAGTCATCCTGTTGGCGTTGTGTTGGTGGGTGGCATCGCAGCTTGTCACCGATCCGTTTCTGCTGAAGATAATCCGTGTCGTGGTGGTGGTGTTATGCGTATTGTGGATCGTCGGTGTCCTGGGCGGGTACGGGCCGACACTTAGCTTTAGGTGATGCCGATCACCGATCAGCTTTACTATTTCGGCGCCGGCGCCGGGGCGCTGCTGTTCGACAACGGCGTGGTGCTCATGCTGATTCTATTTGTCCTGATGGTCTGCTTTGTCTTTATGCTGTGCCGGATCGCTAGGAGGATAGGCGATGACTAAGGCGTGGATCGAGAACATGGTGATAGTATTTTTGCTGCTGACTATCTGCGCGTTTCTGCCGGGGTGCACCGGCATGCTAATCGGCAACGCGCTAGGACAAGGCCAGTCTCTCACGCCTGAGCAAGTCGCCGAGTACCGCAAGCAAAACCAAAAGGTTTATTCGTGTACGCAGGTGTCTGGTCCCCCCCCTTCAGGCATGGCGATATGGCTGATAATGCCGGCGGAGAGTCAATTCAATCCTAAGTTTGCCGATGGTTGCCGGCTAGTCCAATGACCGATACAAGCATTCCAGAATCGGTCGCCAAGTGGGAGCCGTTGATTAAAGGCGCTATCCCATACCCGGAAATATCGATCGATCTAGTCCTAGCCCTTATCTGGCAAGAGAGCGCGGGCGATCCCTGGGCGATCCGGCATGAGTACGCATATCAGTATTTTTTCAACCACAAAGACAATTATGCGCTGTACGACAAGAATCAGAGTGTATCCGGCAATCGCATCAAGGCGCAGACCATACTCGGTCTGACGGAGTTTTTCGCGCAGTCGACGTCTTGGGGGTTACTTCAAATAATGGGGGCCGCGGCTAGGGAGAGGGGATTCAAGGCACGGTATTTGTCCGAGTTGTGCGATCCCGAGGTCAATCTCATGTTTGGGATCAAACATCTGCACGAGTGGGGCTTCAACTACGGCAAGCTGGATCTGCAACCGGCCTTGACGCGCTGGAACGGCTCGGCGCAGTATGCTGGCGAAGTGATCGAGAAGTTAGGGCTGGTGCAGGTTTAGGACTCGGCTTTACGTTTTGGCAGCGTGGCGACGATGATCGCCATGATGGGCCAGCCTATCAGGATCGCCAAGATCGCGGCAAAGCCGGCCTGGCCGAAGGTGCCGATCACCGTCGATAGATCCTCGCGCGACTGCTGATCCGCACTGACCAGCGTGCGCTGATTCGGCCACAGTGCAAAGAACAAGACAAACAACAAGACGAACGTAACCAACCCCCAGGCCGCGCCAGTCCGGCCCTTGCCAACCTGCGCCTGGTAGCCGACCAATGCACTGACAGCGATCAAAAATAGTAGCGCGATTCCCATGTCTACTATTCCTCCTCGGTTTTTAGTTCAAATTGATTAACGTCCAACTCGACCGGCTCTGGAACTCGTGTCGGTGGCGATGCAACAGGGCGCCGCCGGACCATATCGATCAAAACTTCAATCTGCTTAAGCAAGAGCTCGATCAGTTTCGTTTCCCCGCTGGTTAAAATCTCACGCACGTCATCCAGTATCCTTTGCTCCCTGGGAGTGATGCTCGGCAGGCTGTATTTGACCATCTCTTCGTTGACGTAACCGGCCAACAACTCATCCTCACTGACCTTAAACACCGACGCGATATGGAGCAGCGTCACCCTCGATGGGACGCCGCGGCCGCTGCGCCACTGCTGAAAATTCGATGTACTGGCGCCCACCATGGCCGCCAGTTCACGGTCCTTTTTGTTGGTTTTGTGTTTGATTTTATTAAGGAATATCGCCAATGGGCCATTAGCATATTTTGGGCGCGGCGATTTATTTTCAACATCCTTGTTTTTCTCTCTTGACACAAATACAAGATTCTTGTAAAAGATGCAACCAGTATGACGAATCAATTAACACAATCACCAATAACTGAAAAGCCGGCTGGCGAAATCTTCGAAGCTGCCTTTACGGTGGCCGAGGCGCAAAAGATCATCGGTGTGTCGCGCCCGACGCTGATCAAGCTGGTAAGCCTCGGCAAATTACAGGCGTTCAAGGTTGGTAGTCATTGGCGCTTCAAGCCGGCCGATCTACGCAAGTTCATGGACGGCAAGCTCACTGTCAACGACAAGCCAAACACCAGCGGCGGCGGTAGCGGTAACGAATAGTCAAAATTTTTTGCTCTTCAATTCTGGTGCCCTATGGAAACTTTCTTGATCCCCACCCAGAAAAGAATTTCAGATCTGAGTTTCAGCGTCGGCAAGATCTTCGAAGTGCTGTCGGTAGAGCGCTGCGCGATGGCGATGGGCTGCGATATCAAGACGGCGTACAGCTACAAGCACGATCAAGTCATTCCAACCAAGCGGCTGTTGAACCTGCTCGTCTACTCGCACGACACCGGCGATCCGCTGGCGGTCGAGCATGGCCGGCGCATCGTGTCGGTGTTTGCCGAGGCGGCGGGGTGTAAGGCGGTGTCGACGGCGCTGATCGGCCACGTCAACCAGTTGGCCGCGGCGATCAATAACGGCGGCGAGATCCGCGAGCTCGGCAAGGGCTGCCCGGCATGTGGCGGTGAGCTGGCGCTGCGCGGGTATCATGACGCCGAGCCGGTGTATGGGTGCAGCAAGTGCCACGGGGTGGGGCTGAGGAAATGAGCAAGGGCACCACTAAGGCTATCGAGGCGCTGCGCGCCGGGCTACCGATCACTTTCGATCCAGCGAAGTCCAAACTGCGCGGCGCCAAGATTGACGCCATTATCGACTTTGCGAGGCGCATAAACGATTGGCCGCTTTTAGAAACTGCGGTTGACGAGAAGATTGAAGAGCAGGCGCAGTTCTTTGAATGGTGGAAAGCTAATCTTAATCCCCACGGGGACTTCAAAAGAGTCCAAGATCGGAGATCGCGGATCTTGGAGGAGAATGGGTAAACAATGGAAAGGAAATTAACGGTAGGGGAAGCCTATAAACTGACAGGCATCACTAAGCAGCAAGTTTCCAACTGGAAGAAAAAACTCAAAGACCCCGCTCGATATCGTGCCGAATTGATCGCCGCCGAATACAAAAAGGCTGGACTCATACCCGCTGACAATCACAGAGCGCAGGGCACGGGCGACAACGAATGGTATACGCCAGCGGACTACATCGTGTTGGCCCGCAATGTCTTGGGCGGTATCGATGTCGATCCGGCATCAAGCGAGCATGCTCAGGCTGTCATAGATGCCAAGCAGTATTTTACACGGCAAGAGAACGGCTTGACTAAGGAGTGGCGCGGGCGCGTCTGGCTCAACCCACCGTACACTCAACCCGACATCAGCAACTTCGTTTACAAGCTCATCGGCGAAATCGAATCAGGCCGCACAACCCAAGCGATTCTCTTAACCCACAATTACACCGATACGGATTGGTTTCACCGCGCCGAGTCGAGAGCGGCGCTGATTTGCTTCACCAAGGGACGGATAGCCTTTGTCAATGACCTTGGTGAAAAAGCCGCGCCGACGCAGGGGCAGGCGTTTTTCTATTACGGCGACAGTGGCGAGAAGTTCCGGCGCGAGTTCAACGAAGTCGGATTTATACGGTGATCGGCAATGACGTATTACTCCAAATTTCCCGATGCGATCTCCAATCATTTCGATGAGCTGTTTAAAGGTATTGGACATCGGGGCAGTTCATTTATGGATATCGATGGACTTGTTCACGATGGCCGAACAGGTCGTTTTTTTATGATGGAATTCAAGTGGCGGGGACAAGCACTCGACAATGCTACTGAGTGGGTACTTGCAGAATTCGCTACACTACCACGATGCACTGCGATGGCAGTTTGGGTCGAAGGTGATGACAGTTATAGCGTTAGATTCTACCCGGAGAAAATTAACGAGATTATCAGTGGAGAGAGTTTACGCACTATTTTGAAAGATTGGTGGAATAATAATTTCTAGGCAAAGCGGAGGAGTTCATGGAAGCACTAGCACTTAAAGACGAAGGCCATTTAATTTTCACACCCGAGCAAGTCGACTTGATCAAGCGCACGATTTGCCGTGGCGCAACCGACGACGAGTTGAAGTTATTCCTATACGCCTGCAAGCGCAGCGGCCTCGATCCGTTGGCGCGCCAGGCGTTTGCCGTCAAGCGCTGGGATAGCCGGGAGAAGCGCGAGGTGATGAGCATCCAGACCTCGATCGACGGCTTCCGCCTCATCGCTGAGCGCACCGGGGAGTACGAGGGACAGACCGAGCCGCTCTGGTGTGGCACTGACGGCAAATGGATCGATGTATGGCTCAATCAAAAGCCACCGGCCGCCGCCAAGGTGGGCGTCTACCGCAAAGGCTTTCGCGAGGCTCTATTCGCTATCGCCCGCTACGACGCCTATGTGCAGCGCACCAAAGAGGGGCAGCCGTTTAATCTGTGGCAAAAGATGCCAGATGTCATGCTGAGTAAATGCGCCGAAAGCCTGGCACTGCGCAAGGGTTTTCCCCAGGAGTTGAGCGGGCTCGATGCCAGCGAAGAGGTAAGCCAGTCGGCGCCGTCGCAACGGCCCGAAGTCGTGAAGGCCGCACCGCTCAAGACGGGCGAAATCAACCACGTCGCGCACCTTGGCGCTGCCATCATGGATTTTGTCAACAACGACAAGGTGGCGGCGCTCGATGTGCTGAAGGAACTCACAGGCAAAGACAAACTAAAGGAATTAAGCGAGACCGAGGCCAAGGCGGCGCAATTGTTATTCGAACAAAAATACCTATCCGCCGGCATGGATGAGCGGGACCCGGATGACGATGCTGTCGAAAGCTGAAGTGAAGATCATCGATGAAAATCGAAACAATCGAAACAAAATACTGCGATCGCTGCGGCGAGCAGAAGAAATTCCAAATCTACAGCGGGGCGGAAAGGGCCGTGCTGTGGGAAAACTCTCACGCCGAGCTGTGGGATAGCTCTCATGCCGAGCTGTCAAAATTCGCGGCGGCGCATATCCACGGCGAGAAGGTCGCCTGCAAAGGCGGCGTACAAATAAAAGTGCCAGAAATCGCCACTATGAAAGAGTGGTGCAAGTTTTACGGAATAGAAATAAAGCGCGGGGTAGCCGTTGTTTTTAAGGCAGTCGATGACGACTACTCGACGGATAACGCGCGTTCTAAAGGAATCTTCTACACGCCGGGAACGAAACCTGTTGCACCAGATTGGGACGGCGGCAAACAGGAATGCGGGGGCGGGCTGCACTTCTCACCGACGCCGGGCCACGCGCTAGACTTCAATCCACAAGCCAAGCACTTCGTCGCGTGTCCGGTGAAAGTCGCCGGCGTTAAAATCGTTAAAAATCCTGAGCGTCCAAGCAAGATCAAAGCAAAAGGCGTCTGCGCGCCGTGCTGGGAAGTAGTAGACCGCGAAGGCAAGCCGCTACGAGTGACTTAAGGGGTAATTGGGTAGTGTTGGTTATATCCGCGCTGAGGATGAGCGGTAACCTGGCGATGCTATCTAAATATGAAGCCATGATCATCGACAAGCTCTGCGCCGCGCTGTCGGACGAGTCGGCGGCGGTGATGCTGGAGATCGCCGAGGGCATAACGGCAGTCGGCTGGGATGAAAGCGGCGGTGTGGCGCGGGCACGGCGGGCGCTACAGGAAAGGCTAGGAGGCGACCATGTGCAAAGAGTGCGTGTCTAAATTTAACCTCTGTCATCACTGCGGCAGATGTCCGCACCATCACGGCCCGACGCTGTGCGCGGCGCCGATCCGGCCGCTAAGGCCACCGACTTGGCTGGAGCTGCGCCGGGCTCAACTGTTGGCGATGGAAACCTTTATGCATGAAGGGAAAAATCATGAAGCCACCTAACGAGGGTAACTTTGGGCCGGTTAAGGCTAAGGCATGGATTACAGATGCGGAGTTTGGCTACGACCATTGGCGAGCCGCTGAGTATAGCTGTGGCCGCGGGACTAAGTTCGCAATTATTCACTTATTCGAGTCCGAGCGGGCGCGTGATGAATTTTATGCCCTAACGATCGACGCTGAGGCAAAACAACGGCTGGTAGGTGGAGAGCTGTGATGCGCCGGCAGATCCAAGTCGGAAATCGCATCGTTACCGGCACCGTCTGCGAGCAGTGCACGATCCCGATCGTGATCTATCCCAAGGCGGCCATGGCTGCGCATGTCGCGCTGCATGACGCGGCGGCGCTGGGGCCTAACCGATTGATACCTCAACCGGCACCACGCTACCGCCGCGGCCGGCCGCCAAGGGCTGGGAATAAGCGGCGGCAGAAGTCGGCACCGAGCGGTATTATTTATCAGAGGCGGGGGAAGTAGGGATCAAACGGGCATGTGGATTGAGTCCCACGTTGGTTTAATCAGGCATCGGAAGGTCATGTTTTTGGCAGCCGATTTGGGCATCAAACGGGTCCAAGCGATCGGTCATTTAACCGCTTTTTGGCATGTCGTGATGGAGCAACAGGAAGATGGAAATTTGGCAGAATGGACCGATGAAATGATTGCAGATGCCGCAATGTGGGAAGGTGATAAAAATCAATTTGTTTTGTCTCTGCAATTGCGGGGCTTTTTGGATCAAAAATTGATACATGACTGGCTGGATTACGCTGGTAAATACTTGCAGTCAAAATATCGCACTTCTAACCCTAAGAAATTAAAAGCAATTTACCAGATCCACAAGTCGGTCTCAAGTCCGACTCAAGTCCGTTCTAAGTCAGTTCTAAGGGCATTGCCGAGTGCTGAAAAACAGGTAGGTAGAGGTAGAGGTCTTAAGTCTTATTCTTCGGAAGGGGGATTGGGGGAAACCAAAGCGCGAACTTGGCCGTGTCCAAAATTGCTAATCGAGAAGTACAACGCCGAAACGCCTAACGAACTATCCGCGGTCGAAAAGATCACTCCCGCCAGAATCGCCAAAGCTAACACATACCTGAAAATATTCCCGCAGGTCGAGTTTTGGACCGAGACGTTCGCCGAGATTCACAAAAGCCAGTTTCTTCGCGGGCTCAGGTCGTCCAACGGCCATGGCTCGTTCAAGGCGGATTTCGACTGGCTGCTAACGAAGGGGAAGGACGGCACTGAGAACGCCGCCAAAGTCTGGGAGGGAAAGTATAGAGATGGCGCGTAGTAAACGCAAAGAGACCAAGCCGGCCGATCAGTCTGCTGAATCGCGTGTGGTTATAACGGTCGACAACCGCAACGTGATGCTAGTAGGCCAGCAGATTGAGCAACTTGCCGGTAGGCGCGTCTGTGCTGGTGGTATCGGCTTCGGGTGCAATCGCAGAGATCCTCATCCCTACGCAGTCCGAAGAGAGTACGACGACTACTCGCGCCGCCTGCGAGGAATCAAATTGACAGCGGAGGAGGCGGAGAGTTTTTATTACTGCCGGCGTTGCCAGCGATATCAGGGCTGCCACTTGTGCGTCGGCGACGTGGCGTCGTTGGTTTGCACAGCTTGTCACGATTGGGCCAACGAGATCAGTGAGCACTGCCACGGCCGGATGGTGCCGAGAGAGCGCGGCACTGATGCATTCAGGATCGTCATGTTGATGGCGATCGGGCGAATCAGTGAGCGTGATGGTAGTAAATTATTTGCGGAGTTATATGAGGCTGACAAAACATCTTAAAGCGAAGATCATCGAGCAGTTTAAATCCGGCGCGTCAATAGCCGAGTGCGCGAGGTGGTATAATCAGCAGGGCATCCGGGTTGAGGGTGTGATTCGCGAGGCACTTATCGCACAGGAAAAACTGGACAGGCCAGCGGCAAGCGGTATGGAGCTGGCGAGCGAGACCATGTTAGGAGTAGGAGAATGAGTAGCGCACGCGATCACATAGCGGCGCGCAGCCGGGCAGCGCACCAACTCCGAGAACAACAGGCCAAGGAAATATCGGCCTACTACGCGCAGATCCGCGAGCGCAACGTGCAAAAGATCATTGTCGACTGTTGTGAAAAGGCGCAGGTGCCTTACATGCGCAATCGTGATGTCAAACTGGTGCAGACCTCGGATGGGCGTCTAGTGCCGGCGCGATTGGCCGAGTCGCAGCGCGGCAAGCCGGATCTAACCGTGGTCGGCTTCGATCGGGTGACGCTGTGGATCGAAACCAAGGCGCCGAACGGTAAACTGCGGCCGGAGCAGGAGCGCTGGCGCGACGATCTCATAAAGCGCGGTCACGAATACTACGCACCGCGGACGCCGGAAGAGGCGGAAAAGGTTTGTGAGCGGATCATTACGCTGGGACGATGAGTAAAACCAAATGAGTAACAAGGATTTGCGATTGTCACCGCAACACGCTGTTAAGTGGTCTGGAATCTGGTGGTACGAAACGCCAAAGGGATTGGAATTTCAGATCGAGATCGCCGTTGCAACCATTAAAGAGGGCCAAGTACACTTCGAAATTCCCTGGTCTAGATTACGCGCCGCGCTTAAACGGAAAGACAAAAAGCAGCGAAGATAATGGATGCGCAGGAAATAATCGAGAGAATTATGACGATGCATTGGGATATGACGGCTTGTCGTTGTTGGATTTGCAACAACGGCAAGCTTCTAGGTTTTGGCGCCAAAGACGTTTACCTAGAGTACAAGAATGGTTTCAAGTACGCACATATCCAGATGCCTGAATGGGAAAAATTGACGGATTTAGATGAAAATAAACGCTGACATAGACGTTGGTCTGTTGCTCAAAGCGATCCAAGACGCGGGCTTCTCCGGCATCGAGGACGCGGCGGCGGCGTGCGAGACGGCTCCGGCGTCGTTCAAGAAGCTGCTCAACTTCCAGGGCGAGCTGCCGCGCTGTGATGCGTTGTTTAGAATCTGCAATCGGCTTAAGATCGACGTGAAGGAGCTGGTAATCTGTGCCGCCACACATAAAAAAACGAACGGACCGCAAGGGCGTGTATTATCTGGTCGATGGCCGGCTGATAAAGTCACTCGGTACGACGGTGAAACGATTCGCTGAGCATCGGCTCGATCAGTACGTCAAGGGTAAGTTCGGCTTTGGCCGAGGAATAACTGTGCAAGAGTACTTCGATCAGTGGATTGAGCGCAAGACAGAGCCGATGGTAAGGCGCAGCGCGGTGCGCGACTACCGGCAGCACTTCAAAGCCTACATTCTTCCGGCATTAGGGAAGTTGGCAATGACAGCGGTGGACATGAGGGCGGTGGAGAATCTGAGAAACAAAATGCTGGCGCAAGGGCTGAGCGTAAAGACGGCGCGCAACGTGATCGTCGGCTCTCTGCGCGCGCTGTGGCGTGACGCCCTGGCGGACGAGCTAATCGATCGCGTGCCATTCGCTGGCCTGCGCTGGCCTGCGTCAGATCGGCGCCTGCCCGAGCCGTTCACTTCGGAAGAGCGCGGCAAGGTGCTGGCCTGGGCAGCGGACCACCTGACTTTCTATTATCCCTTCGTGCTGTTCCAATTCTTGACTGGCTGCCGGCCGAGTGAGTCAACGGCATTACGCTGGTCAGATATCTCGCTAGAGCGCGCAACTGTAGCCATCCAGCGCTCCCGCCACTTGCGCACCGACAACCGCACCAAGACAGCCGGAAGTTGGCGCTTGATCCAAGTCAGCAAGGATCTGATCGAGGTACTGCAGCAGATGCGCTTGCCTTGGCATACCGACACAGATGCTGTGTTCTACAACAAGGTTAGTGCATCGGCATTAGATGCCAACGAGTGGGGCCGAATCTACTGGCGGCGTGTATGCGAAGGCGCCGAGGTTGAGCATCGCAAGTTCTATTCAACCAGGCACACCAGCATCACCGAGGCGGTCAAGCGTGGCGATAACATGCTGGCGATAGCGCAGTATCACGGCACCAGCGTGTCGATGATCGAGCGCAACTACTGCGGCGCCTTGACCATGGGGGATCAAACCAATATCAAACCAGACTCAGCTAAGTTGTTGAATAATGTGGTAGTCCCAACGGGACTCGAAGCCGTAGCACCACTTTCCGATAACCTCAGACAACAATTAAATCAAGCAGTTATGGATGCAGCCCAACGGCGCAAAGTGGGATAAGTGCGGTCTTTATGGGGTTAAGATCAAACCAAAATCAAACCAAGAATGTGGCCCCCCCGGGGGGGGTAAAATCTCCAAAACCTTTCGCGGCTAGAC
>Ga0137343_1000006_pt1 | contig 35286 bp, 56 predicted proteins | sample EasRivERMLT499_2_FD_104755 | JGI IMG/M metagenome (GOLD analysis project Ga0137343, IMG submission 104755) | Soil microbial communities from meander-bound floodplain in the East River, Colorado, USA - East River MetaG ERMLT499_2 | ecosystem: Environmental > Terrestrial > Soil > Floodplain ... | reverse complement strand
TTTCTTCTTGCTGGGCTTCTTAATTCCGAACTCATATTCAAAATCTCTCCCTCTAAGCTTGCTGATATTCACCGCGCTAGTATCGAGAGCCAGCCTAGCCGCAGTCTCGCCAGCAGCTATAATATAGTCGAACTTGTGCTGCTTGATAACTTCGTCTAGCTTAGGCTTTAGCTCGCGCAGAGCTTTCATGGTTGGCTTGCTTGCTAGTGCCGGGTACAGACTAAAAAGCATAAACTGGTAGCCTGGCATAGTAGCCCGCGTGATTAGCCGCCTCATGCTTGCCTCTTCCTCCGTGGAAGCTACTACTATTAGGATGTTCATCCTAGCAACTTCTCCCTTTCCCATCTAGGCATCTGATCTAAGTCTTTGCATGTCGGCATGACTATCTTAGGATTAAGCTCCCTGAAATTGTCTATGAACTCAGGAGCATCTAGGTCAGGCACTATCCAAACATCCGTCAAACCTAAAGCAATAATCTTACGCTTGATATGCTCCAGAACTTCTTCGCTAGGGGCAGCCCCCATCGTAGCAATCGACGGGTAGAACTCAGCAGCAGCTAGTGACTTCATAGGGCCTTCTGTGATTACTACTGTATGCAAGGCATTGGGGTTTTGCTTCTGGGGCCATAACATAACGATACTGTCTCGGCGGGGGATAGGGGGAGAGTCATAGCGTAATGGGTCATTGACCATAGACCTAGCTTGCCAGTAGTGGAAGCCAATGCTATTTACGCAGGGGATAACTATACGAGCCCCCTTGCTTAAAGTAGGATACCAACCATTACCCCTAGCTAGTTGATAGCTAAGTTCACGGTCATGCAAGTAAGCCAGCATCATAGGGGATATGTCGGGTCTAGGTGCAGGCATCGGTAAGTAAGTTACTTCACCGTTGTTAGCACGCTCTTTCTTCTCATGGTCGTAGATCACGCTAGCACCCCCTCAGCAAACTTCTGTAAGCTCTTACAAGCGTACCAGTATGTATCAGGTGATATATCGTTTGGCAAGGGGCTAACCTTACCTTTGCCGCCGATACCATACTTAGCAAATAACCTTAGAGTTCTGGCATGCTTTGTGCGCTGCCCTGGTTTCCCTCTACCAGCGTCAGACTCTACAGCAGCATTATAGACTTTCTCGTAGTTCATAGCTTGCTCGGCTTGTACTGTCATGTTAGTAGCTACAAACTTAGAAAGGTTGATATTGTCTAACGGTACTGTCGGGAGAAGCTTCACAGTAGCCCGCCCCCTCCAGGAAGGCCAGCCGCACAAGTGCGCTAGCTCGACTAGCATGTGTTGTTTAATGGACTTGATAGGAAAGTATTCAGCATCTTTGTAGAGCCAATAACCCTCTAGTCCAGCTTGGTATAAATCTTTCTGGGCCTGCACTACATCACCTATAACGTAACGGTTTTGACGTGCCATCTTCCAGGCCATCTTATTAATCAATTCAATCTCAGTCATTCAACTTGCCACTATCTTTCATCCAACGTGTATTAAACTTGTGGCGCATTTCTGGGGTCAGAGCACGCCATAGGTCATCAACCATTGGCTCTAGCTCTGCCACTCTAGCCCTTAAAGTAGCAGTTTGGCTAATCTCTGCTCTCCTAGCTTCAGCATAGGTCGTCATAGGGGTTAGGGGCTTTACTATTTCATCAACCATACCGACTACTTCATCATCGAAGTCTACCACGGCCATATCGCCTATCACCAGTAGTTCATATATAAGCTTATCGCGCTCGGCTAGGTATCCCTGCGAAATAGATAGCCAATGCGCCATAGATGCCTCGTGCTCGGCTCGTAGCTTATCACGCTCATTGCCCAACTCCCGCAGCGCATCGGCCACCCCTTCACGCCAGTAGCCAGCACAGCTAGAAAAATGGCCTTCTCTGCCATCACGGTTGTTGCAATCGCATGGTAATAGCCGCTCGGTTTGCTCATCATACTTGTCTTTCATAAAACCTCCACCTTATGCCAGCGGTCTTTCTTGTAAAGATAGGCTCGCTCTTCTAGGAATTGAAGCTCTTTGAGCTTACGCTCAATTTCAGACTTTAGACGTGATTGGACGATAATAACGTCACCAACACTGTCGTATTCCTTCTCCCAATGCCAGAAGAGCCACCCCGGTCTAGCTATACGGTATAAACCGCCACGCTGGAATAGCTGATAGGACCTTTTCATGTTACCCCCTGTCTTTCTTGTCAAGAATATACTCTGTTAAATCGCTAGAAAAGATTATCTGGGGCCTTCGGTCGTCTTTACGCTTACGGTCAGCAAGCATCCAATGAGCGAGCATGTAAGCATATCTCCTGGTTATATGCTTAGGGTTAGCTTCTAAAAGCTTAACAAGCATGTCCTGTAAGAAATCTTGCATGTCATCCTTCGACCATCTCTGTCGTCGGCCAATCTCCGTTACTAGAGATTCCACAAGCTTATATTCTTTGTCTGTCACAAGGTTTCATCCTTAACCCCATCTAGTGTACTGCGGCAACTTTCTGATATTCAGAACTTAAACATGATCTTATATCTGTCAAGAGTTTGTCGAATAATATAGCTTCGTCCATCTTAGCTACACTATCCTTAAAACTACCTTCTGTTAGCTCTTTCAGAGCTGTTAGTGTAATCGCGTCACTTTCTTTTTGTAGATAGGCCACAACTATCTGAAAAGCTTGTAGAATTTCCTGTCTGTCATCCTGTTCTAGTTTTAGCATTATTCCCCCCTGGTGTGTGCTGGTTATTTCCAAAAGCGCCGGATAAATCGCCCTACACCTACTAGAATCCCTTCTGATTCTAGGGGCTTAGGAGCGTCTACTTGACTCGAAATCAGGTAATCGCTAACGCGGTTCGCGGGTTCAAATCCCGCCCTCTCCGCCATTTCAGTAGCTTTTTTTGTCTGGTCGCGCAACTGTTTTTCTTGCGTAGAAATCTCAGTAGTTGCTTTAGAAGGTTCCTCCTGTTCTCTCGGTTCTAAGTATTCCTCAACTTTCCTAACTGCTAGGCGTAGCCGCTCTATGCTATGTTGGTTGTAATTCTCATAGACCTTGCTAGTAGTGTGCCCGGTGATCTTCATGCCAGTAGACTGCTCCACTCCGGCCCTATCTAGGTTAGTAGTGCAGCTTCGACGTAGGTTATGGAAGAAATGCTCGCTATTAATCTTAGCAGTACAGCAGATAGTCATGCAGATTCTTCTGATAGACTTCACTGGCCTATTGCGCCTATGAAACAGTAGGCCACTAGGGGCAGCGGCAGCCAGCCGGCGCTCGACCATCTCCCAGACCTTGCCTTCTAGTGGGTAGACTTTAGGGCGCTTAGTTTTATGCTTGCTAGCTGGAAGTATAACAACCCTGTCTTTAACTCGAATCCAATCCTTGTGTAGCCCTAAACACTCCCGCAGCCGCCAACCCGAGTAATACCCAAACAAGACAATATCGGCTACTAACGGACCATCGTAGTTCTGTCTAGCCCCTAGAGCCCTAGCAATGTCCTGGAATCGGTTAAACTCGTCATGCTCGTAATGCCCCTCCCGGGGCTCGGGCTCAGTGAACAGCTTAATAGTAGGCTTGCGTTCGATTAGCTCGTCTTCGATGCCCAGATTGAACGCGCGCTTGAGTACGGCTAGCTCCCTGTTGATAGTCACTTCGCTAGCACCCTTGGCCTTGCGCTGGGCCTTGTAGTGCTCGACATGGCTCTTCCTAACGTGATTAGCTACTCTAGCCCCTAGCGCCGGTATTAGCTGGTTGTTGATGTACAAGTCCACGTTGTACTTGCTCCGTTTACCATTGATCGAATAATCACGCTGGACTAGGGCCAATAACTCAGATACTTTTACCCCTACGTGCGTCATCTTCCCTCCGCAATACTGACAGAACATCCTATAGCGACCCCCTCGGTCATGTTATCCCCCTGTATCATACACTAGCAACTAACGTGTTTTCTTGGTCGTTTCTGCTACGATAAAAACCCTCCCCTGTTTTGTAACGAAGGGCTAAGCTGTTTTTCGGGTCATCAGCAATTCTCTTCAGAACACTGGAGATATAGGCATACAGGCTCTCATGCTTGCCGACTACGCCATAATCAGCCCGGAGCGTGGCTATCATGTCCTTCCGGTTTATAACTTCGTCGTAGGGCCTGCTAGCGACGTATAAAGCTATCTGCTTTGACAAGTCCATGTTGTAGCGCGTGGGAGCTGGCTTGGTGGGCGTGTCTGGTTTCCCGGTGTCTCGTAGCTCGCGCCCTTGCAGCAGTCTAGGGGCATCCCCTAGAACGCGGATCATTTCTTGAATCTCCGCCACTTCATGCTCTTTGTCCCTAAGCTTATTCACTAACCGCTTGCGTAGGGCTTCAATATGGTCTGCGTCGTTTACCATGTCATACCCCCTCATGTGAATTTTTAGCTCCGTCACGCGCTGAATATAGTGTTAGCGTGCGTGCCTGTCAATACCCCTAATTCTTTTTGTTTTGTACTTATCCGTTCTTGGCTTGCGGCTATAACCGTTTTCTTTACGGTGATAAGGGCATAGCCCGCAGCTAATAAGCCTGCGACGTTCTAGCTTACGCTTGCGTTCTTTGTTTCCCGAGGGTGTCCCGGTCATATTAAACCCCCTCCCTTGCGATCCATACCGGATGCAATTCGACTATAACTTGATTCGTAAGAGTACCATCTAGCCGCTTGATTACCCTGTCAATAGTAGCCAGGACTCTGCCATTGTCAAGTAGCTTGTCTACTATTGCGGCCCCGTAGGGCATGACGTGAATAGACTCCCCGCGTTTAACTTGGATCATTGGCTAACCCCTTTCATATTTGGATTTCATTGTCTAATTGCTCTGTCTCGATTGTTTCTATATAGGTCATTGCTACTCTGTCCGGTTTATAGCCGCACTTGTCACACCTAGCATAGGGCATGCTAATATAGGTGGTTAGCATAACCGGGTGGTATTTGTAGCAACAATTTTGACACAAGCTATAGTATGTTTTCACTGGCGCACCTCCCGGCTGATATCATCCCATGAAGTATAGCGCCAGTTGATAATGCGCAAGATATATAACAAGCTTTTTAAAATCAAGCTCAGACTTCGCAAGTAGAGTAATCTCATATTAGCCCCCTAGTCAATAACCTAACCCCAGCAGCTAACCTAGCTACTTGGCCTTTGCTTAATGCCCTATGCCTAACCAGTATAATCAGTAGAGCTATAGCAAGCTTGATGCTCAAGTAACCGATAGTTATTAATCCGATAGTCAGGACGACATTATGAAGTAAAAACATGCTAACCCCCTATGGTTCTGGAATAACTTTGAACGGACAAAGTATAGACTTGCTCGCTAGTTTAACCCAATAGTCGCGCGCGGTCATAGGACCATCCTGATTACCGCAATATATAAACCCGTCCTCATACGCAGTAATATGGGCGCCGGGGCTTGAGAGATACCTTGAGACATACAACGCGGCCCCCTTGCCATGCAAGGTTTGAGCATGAAAATCCTTGTAAGACATATAGCCCCTTGTCTTAGCTATTTCGTAAGCACTAAGGGGCTCGCAGTAGTCAACCAAGTATGGCGCATACTTTCTAGCGAGCATGCGATAGGTTGATGTTATATCGTCGGGATTGCCTATACTTGTAAACATGCTCCATGAATGGATTAGGGGGCTCATAGCTTTGCCATCCGCTAGGATCTTGTTAACGTCAACCCCCGATAGCATCGCGAGGACAGTAGGGAAACATTCGTCTTTAGCTTGCTTTATATGCTCCATGACAACCCCCTCTATGATTCAATACCATATCGTTTTAGTAGCTCTTTGAGATACCCTATAGCGCCCTCTAAGCTATACCAATGCTCCGCGCGAGCATGAGCACACCCTAGATAAATATCGTCTTTTCCTATTTCGCTATCTGGTAACTCGCATGGGCGCCCATAGCCCCCGGGGATATTCATGATTTGCCTAACGTCCTCCGGAAGAGTTTCTTCCCATGAAAAGTGAAGGCGCCTAAAGGCGGAAGCATCCGCCAAGAAAAAAGCTAGACGGTCTAGCTCGATTGTTTGATTGAACGGCTTTAGGTCAACAACGCAGTAAAGCTTCGCGCCATTATCGCCGCTAGTGGAGTTTGCGAGCTTAATGCTTACCCTGTAACCATGAGATTCTAGGACTTGCGTCAATGCTACTGCTACAAGCCCCCGCCTTTGCATTACTTCAACCCCTATCGAGCTACTAACCGTTCCATTGACTATGATGCTCGCAAATTTCTTAGAGATAACCGGGACCATGCAATTCGACACGTCGGGGATACCCCTCACATAATTGTCAAGGATAAAATTCCCCCCCGCGTATCGCTGGGGGCGCCAACCCTTGCTAGTCCCCTTGACAGTCCGCAAATATGGGGTAACTTGTAGCAAAAGCTTTTTAGCTTCCGCCGTTCCATGAGGATAACCCTTTATAAACCGTTCTTGAGTTTCCGCGAAGCTATCCGAACCATTCCATGAGCCATGAGTATTACGGCTAGACCTAGCGGACTGATGCATTGACGAGGGGCCGTTAGCGTCACGATAATAGTCAGACACGTTGTCATACCTATGGAACCATGATTTTTTTGCCTCTTTGTAATTCGTATCGAGCATATATCCCCCTTAATCGCGCGAAATAGACGGGAATGGATAGGACTGTAAAAGCTTGTCTTTGCTAGGAATATCAAGCCCCCGTAAAACGCCATCTAGCAAAATCTCGTTAGACAAGCTTGTAATCTTAGTTAGCTTCGCCAGCTTGTAGACTTCACGCGGGCTCATGACAAGCTGTATGCCGTTAGCAAGCGCCCAATTAGAGACCTTTTCCGCCCATGTAGCGATGGGACCGGACTGAGGGTTAAGGCCTAGGGCGATATGCTTCGCCAGTTTCCAGTCATACTCGAATTGAAGATAGATGAACCGGGAAGCAAAGGCAGCGTCAAAGCTAGTCCGCGAAGGAAATGCAGGGTGTGCTCCACGTCCACAAGTATTGCCGTTCGCCACTAGATAGAATTTCTCATGGCGGTTGACTAGCCCCTTGTCTAATGCTGCAATCTTGTTCTCCAACATAGTGTTCAAGCTTGCTCGCAAATTGTCGTTAGCCGCGTCAAGTTCTTCCCAACAAAACAAGCCCCCGTTTTCGTAAAAATCCGCAAACATAGAACCATAGTATTTACCGTCTATAGGACTGGTAAAACCCTTGACAACGTACTCCGGAGTTTGTTCGGACAAAGACATATATCCATAGCGCACACCCAATGCTTCCGCTAATTGGGGACCTATGGTTGACTTATGCCCTCCCGGCGCACCGTGTAGGTAGACATACTCGCCCGCATTGACTAGCTCTAACACGTCTTTGAATTGCTTATGGACGTTATGGAGCTTCACTTCCGGAAGCTCATGACGTTTCACGATAATTGACGGGATTGACAGTGTATCGAGCTTGTCTTTGACAATTTTGTCAATCTTGCCTACGGCCCCGTCTACCTTGCGCTGAACGTCAATCAAGACTTTTTCTTCAACCTTGGAGCTAATTAGGTCTAACAGAGCATCAGAAGAGCTAGAGGACGGTTTAACGTATGTCGTAATAGGGGCTTGATTATCATCGGGAGGGGGCTCTTCCATGCGATGCATTTCATCCCCGTCTATCCCGAAGTCTGGGGTCTCAATAGGGGTAAAACGGTCACTATTATGATACAACCCCATACCGTCAATAGGGCAAGAAAAGTTCATGGAGCTATGCTTACCATAAGTCTTATCGCATAGCTTGCAAATATGGTTATTGTCAAAAGCTTTGCCCTCTATGATTCTAGGGGGTTGCTCTTGTTTTGGCGATTGCTCTTCCGGGGCCTCTTCCGGGAACGGCCATATAGACGGGTTTTTGCAATCTACGTGGTAGATTTTTTTCGGCCCCTTAGTCCTGGCCCATGCTATATAGTCCCCTACGCTAATCTTAGCCATACAACGCGAGCAAGTACCCTCATAGTGCGCTCGATATTTCGCCGCCATAGTCAACCCCCTATTTAAGATTGAGAACAACAATTTTAAGGGCATACAGAGCCCCGACGAGAATAACCCAATACGTATAATCTAAGTATTCGGTAAGCATACAACCCCCTTAATAGTCAAAATGCGTGCAAACGATATTCTTAGCTTCACAAGCTTTGAAATCATGCGAACGGATAGCTTCAAGCTCGATAGCTTCCCGGTTATGCTTAGCCGCGAAGTAGGACTTTTGCCAACCCTCGCGAGGACTAGCCCCTGCGATTAGCTCCTGACAACGCGGGCATGAGCTATCTTTACGGCCAAAGGCCATCTTGCAATCTGCTTTGTGCTTAGTATTCATGCTTATACCTATAAGCACTATGCATGCCAGTTATAAGCTTTTTGTAAGTATGCTATATATAAGGATATGCTAACTTGGGGGTTGTTCTATTTTTCAACATTGCACAACATTTAGGCAGAGGGGTGATTAAAAAATAGGCATAGTGAATAAAATCAAGGGGTTACAATGCCTATAAAAGAGGCATTTGCAAGTAGGCTATTTATAAGGGTTATTTTGCGCATACGTTCTATATATATGTAAGCAGATTAATCCCCGCTTACTGGCCTTGCAGAGTTAGCCCCCAACATGGGTTGGGGGGGTTGTATGCTCGGCTATCCTTCACTACGACGGCCACCCCTCAGTCATGCATATATAAGAGCCCCCCTCTTATATATGACTAGGGTCCCGAGTAGGGCGAATGGATGCATAACCTATCTTTGTCTTAAGTAAGCTTACTCTAGTAAGCATGCTAGCTAAGCTAGCTCGCTAAGCGTGCTCGGGGCTTGCTAAGCGTGCTCGGGACTAGCTCGGGACTAGCAAGCTAGAGCATGCTCGCCACTATGCGACCGAGCTTCCGAGCTAGAAAAAGCCCCCTAACCCCTTGATTCTATACCAAGTGGACATACTAGACTAACTAGCTAATATCATTGACGAATATGCGTACTAGCACACTAGCAAATAGCCCCCATGTAAGCTTTACTGGCACGCCAGCTACTCGGGGGGCTCTAGTCCTAACTAGGGGGTATGTTAAACCCCTGTATAATCAGCTAGTTAGCTCTGTTCTAGTATGCGCGCTAGTGGCTAGGATTTTAGAACTACTGTGCCCCGTACCCCCGCACCCCGGGGCTAAGCCCTGCATACACCCAGCCCGGTAGCAGGCCAGTTTTGAAACGTACCAGTATGTCAACTAAATCACATACTTACATGCAGCACGCTAGCCCCCAGCCCGCTTTAAGCGGTAACATAGCGGGATTAGTCACTTTTAGGATGTTTCAGAAGCTCATGGCAAAGCGTAAGCGCACCGTGGACGATCTAGTAGACTTGTTCCGTGGCAAGATAGACGACAGCCGTTCTTTCTTTGAGCGTGCCTTATCCTGCACGCGCCGTAACCCTGACAATCACCGGCTGGAAGATAACGGAGGGGTAGTGATCCCCTTCAAAAGCGTCATAAAATACTACTACGAAGAGGCCCACTTCCAGGCAGTCACGGAAGGCCAAAAATAGGGGGTCTGGACCCTTGATTTCATTGAGGAATTTTAGCCCATTTTAGCCTTATGGCTACATACCCCTTAACCCGGGTATAGAGGGGCTTAAATCGAATCCTAGAGCGTTTATGAGGCTATGCGATAATTGCGGGGTAGAGATAGACGAGGGTAGCTTATGCTCCCCCTGCTCGTATCTGAGCGGTTACGGGACATTCTCAAATAAGGAACAGGCAGAGAGAGCTAGGCAGGAACGGCTTACTAATCGACGCTGGCAAATGAGATACAACCTTGGAACGTTGCCCCCATTGTGAACAGCCTGTAAATGAAGAGAAGTGGCCCTTTTGCTCCTACTGCCTTCTCTTCCTGATAGACATGGACCAACTGGACTTGAGCCCGCAGGCAGAAGTACGAGTCTGGCGCAGAGAAGTTAGGATAGCGTTACTTAACTAATGGGAATTGCTTTTGAATACCAGCCCATGCTCGGGCTAGGCTTCGCCATCCATTTTGACGAGCCCTTACTAGAGCTAGTGCTAGGCTGCTTTATAATCCGTATAGGCGACTCAGCGACTATCGCCCGCTTGTACGAGATAGATATTGAAGATGACCGAGACTGATGAGATCGTACTAGACAGCAACGGGGAGCCAGAAGGTAAGAAGTGCGTAGATTGCAAGCAGTTTAAGCCTTTTGACGCCTACCAGCGTACTCCTACTGGAACTAGGGCTAAAGACTGCAAAGCTTGCCGCCGTCTGAAGTTTGAAGCGGGCTTAAATAAGAACCAGGACACCAGCCCGGCTACTAAGGATTGGGTAGTCAAAGAGGCTAAGAGCCTTTATCGAGACCCTAGAACTAAGCTTAACGATAAGATCAAGCTGCTAGATACTATCGCTAGGAATATAGCCGGGGATGGCCCTAGCCCTACTAGCGATGCAAAGGTAGTCAGGGACTTAATAGCAGCCAAGAAGAAAATGAAAGACATGGGGAGATGATGTAACTGAGAGCATCAGGGTTTTGCATGCCCTGCGTCAGGGTTTGAGTCCCTGTCTCTCCACCAAAGTTTAGAATAAGCCTACTTTAACAATCTAGGCTAGTGAAATCGTCGGGTAAGTAAACCTATGGAATTGCTCTTAGGCTGCGGCAGAAGCAGGGATAAGAAAGTCGTTCTTCCAGGCAAAGAGCACTGGACTATCCTAGTAACCCTGGACATGAACCCGGATGTAGACCCGGATGTAGTCTTTAGCCTAGACAGTATCCCGCTGCCTTTCAAAGACAGCATATTCGATGAGATTCACGCCTACGAAGTCCTAGAGCATGTAGGTAAACAAGGGGACTGGAAGTTCTTTTTTAACCAGTTCGATGACTTCGCGCGCATCCTGAAACCAGGGGGTATTGTGTGTATTACTAGCCCTACCCAGGACAAAACTCCCGGGTGGGTATGGGGTGATCCTGGGCATACACGCTACATGGGTAAGGAAGTCTATACATTCCTGTCGCGCAAGGAGTATGCCACTCAAGTAGGCAAGACCGCCATGACTGACTACCGCGCTTACTTTATTAGTGATTGGGAGACTCTGCATAACCAAGGCGGCGTGTTTATTCTTAGGAATCTTAAGTAATTGGCTACCGAAGTAATCAAGAAGCAGGACGACGAGATAGGCGAAGGGTTCCAAGTAATCCGCCTGCACTACTCCGCCGATCCTGATAAAGACGATGCTTGGGCCAAGAAGGTAGCCTCCGAGTATCCTACTGAAGATTTTGACAGGGAGTTCGAGCTAAAGCCAGTAGGCTTAAAAGACGTTCGGCCTGTCTTTGGCGACTATAAGAAGCAGCTACATGAAGGCGACTTATTCTGGAAGCCTAGCATAGGCCGTGTACTCTATAGAGGCTGGGACTTCGGCAAAGTCCACCCAGCCGTAGAGTTCATGCAAATCAACGGGCTAGAAAAGAACTTCATAGACGAGATAGCACCAGATAACATCATGGAAGAACAGTTCGTCCAGATGGTGTTAGCTCATTCTAATCAGTTCTACCGTGGCGCTACTTTTGTGGATTGGGTTGATGTGTCGGGGCGTAATGAGGATAGGTGGGGTAACTCTAGTATGAAAACCCTCAAATCCTACGGCATCAACCCTAGAGGGAAAGACCAGCTTATAGAAGAAGGCATCCTACAAATGTGTCGGGAGTTGGTCCTAATGACCAACGGACGACCCTACATAATGGTAAATGCCAAGAAATGCCCCCGCCTAGCGGCAGCCATGCGCGGGGGCTACAAGCGTAACAAGACAGGCGAGATTATCAAAGACGGTATCAACGACCACTATGTAGACGCTGCTAGATACTGCCTTATGGGAACTACGTTTGAAAAGGGTACTAGCTGGGACTCTATCCGCCATAAGATGAAGAACCAGTATGGCAAGTATCCCGTAGGGGGCAAGAGCATAAGTCGGTGAAGGGGTATCTTACTAAAGAAGCTTTAGACTACTGGCTTAAGGTAACAGCCTGGGATAAGCTTTATTGGTCTGACGTTAATGGCCTGGCTATCCAGCTTAAAGCAGATGGTTGTACGGGTGTGGTAGACTACCTAGCCTGGACTTGTATGGAACATGATATTCACTACCGTACACATGGTATGGTATATGGGCACCCCTTGACTAAAGAAGAGGCAGACTATATATTCAGGGTCAGAATACAACAGGGTTCTAGCTTTGGTAGGTTATCCCCTATATCTTGGATTAGATGGCTAGGTGTACGGGTCTTCGGTAGTAAAGCATGGGAACATGAAAATACCTAAGCACTTCATCGGTAAGGAAGTCAGAATCACCTGGCTTGACCCATACTCAGCGCGGGGAGACCTAGTTCATGCTGCATCCGGCAAGAAGGCTCTCGCTAAGTGGATTGAGCGGGGCGTTATAGATGACATAACTGATGGTGTCGTTCGTTTTGTAGAGAGCTATGCATATAGTCCTGGAGCTACGGAGCCCGACGAAGGTGTTATAGGATGGGTGCCAGAAGAGCTGATAGAAAAATGTGAAATCATGGTGACAAGTGGCGAGAGCTGAAGCATCAGCGCGAGTAGAAGCTCTAAATGAAATTGCCGAACAGCTTTACTATGCGTCAGAAGACATTCTTTTTTTCGCTAACTTTGTTCGCACGCATGACTCGCATGCTAAGGGTGAGCGGATACAGCCTTTCCCTGTTCATAAGAAGTATATCGCTAAGCTGCTAGAGTATGGTTCTAAGCTAGACCGTCTAGCAGTCTACAAGTCCCGGCAGATGCTAGTGACTTGGATTATGTGTGTAGTGTGCTTATGGGAAGCACTGTTTAAGCCCGGTAGCGTTATCGCGCTAATCAGTTTGAAAGAGGAAGACGCTGGTAAGTTAATCGGCAGAATAAAGACCATCTACGATCATCTGCCTGAACATTGGAAGATTGCACTTCCTCCGGTTAAGTTCTATCGCGGCAAGAAGGGTATTATCCTCCGCATGATTGTGGAGCATCCTATCGAAGAGGGGCCGCATAGTACCATTGAAGCTTTCCCCCAGAATGGAAATCCAGGACGGGGGGAAACTTTATCTTTAGTTTATTGGGATGAAGTAGGCGAGTGCGATGATAGAGAGTGCCGTAATATGTACGCTGCGTTACGGCCTACTTTGGAGAATGGTGGAAGGTTAATCATGTCTAGCACGCCCCCGCGCGATAGCGAGCACTTCTGGGAGCAGCTTTGCACTAACCAGTATTTCGGAGAATAGATGAAAAAGTATATCAGCTTGTTATTGTTCTATATGTTATTTATCTCGGGCTGTGCAGCGCAGCTTATCGGTAATGCTTTAGGGCAAGGGCAGACCTTAACCCCGGACCAGATTAAAGCCTACAACGAAGTTGGCTCTTCCGTGTACGGCTGCTTCCAGATTGGCGGCCCACCGCCTGCTGGTAATACTCAGTGGGTTGTAGTCCCTAAAGGCGGCCAGGCCCCTAAGTTTGGCGATAACTGCCATATTCTACAGTAGGAAGCTAATGGCTGAAGAACAAGAAGAAAAATTAGAGAAAGCTACGTCTGAGCCAGAAGGCCCTATCTTTGGGGTAGAGCCTATGGAGCTGAAGAACTACGCTAGCGTTACTAGCGTGGCAGATGACATTAAGAAGCTTCTCCCTATCGTCCAGAAGGCTAGAGATAATCGCTACTCGAAAGTAGAGAGTGATTGGGAACGCTACCGCGATGTTTATAACATGCGGCGTACTCAATCTTACTACGAAGGCCGGAGCAAGCTTTTTCTAGGCATCCTGAAAGATGCAGTAGACACGCTTACTAGGATTGCGAAAGACTCGCTCTTGAGCGATCCGTATATATCCGTCGAAGTCGATAACGAGCGATGGAAGACTGTAGCGGTAGACTTCTTTAAGCACTTGCTAGAAGACCAAGCTAAGCTTCCTAGCAAAATGAGCATGTTCCTACGCCAGCTTTATATCATAGGCACTAGCTGCTTTAAGTTTGGTTGGAAGGAAGTCTCGCGTACTATCAAGTACCGAGAGAAGTCCGAAGATGGCTCGCTAGATATTAAGTCGCGCAAGCAATTCGAGTGCTACGGCCCTAGCCTAGAAGTAGTCGATATGGCCCATGTCTACGTTTGGCCTGAGACCGCTACTGACTACGAGGGTCTTCGTATGATCTGGGAAGACTCTACTACTACGTTTGACAAGCTGCGCGCGAAAGCTAAGAAGGGCTGGTACTCTTCAGAGGCAGTCGAGCGCGTAATCTCTATTCGAGAGACAGCACTAGAGTCTAAGAAGCGCCCAACATCACAAGCTAATAAAGAGACAGGGCACCAAGCAGACCTAGCAGATGACGAGTTAGATATTACTGATTTATGGGTACGGTTCAGTCTACCCGGTGTAGACAGTGACGAGCTAGACCCTTGGGTGTGGGTAACTTACAGCGGAACGGAAATACTCCGCATACAAGAAAATCCGTGGTGGTTCCAACACCCGCCTTATTTGTTTGGCGCGATCTACCGCGAGCATGACTACTTTTATGGTCATGGCGTGATCGAAGCTAGCGAAGCTTGGCAGTACATGACCAACGACTTAACAAATCAGTCGATGGACTGTACTACCTACTCGCTCAATCCTATCACGCTGTTTGATCCTAGCATGGTAGACGACCCGGATATGTACCAGTTTGAGCCTATGGCTAAGTGGCTTATCAGCCCGGATGCGGTACGGATGGAGAGGCCCCCTGCTCAAATGAGTATGGAAGGTCTCCAGATGGTCCGGTTTATGATTGGCGTGGTTCAGGATCAGACTAAGGCGAACGCGCTAGTCTCGGGCTCGCCTAGAGAGGGCATGGGGCGCGCGGCCGGGACCGCTACAGGCGTGTCTACCATGACGGCGGCCGCTAATAGCGCCGTGCTAGATCAAGTAGAAGAGCTACAGCCTCAAGTCTTTACACCTTTGCTCAAGATGACGGAGATCGCAGCCCATCAGTTCATGGATGCTAACATGATTATCCGCCAGATGGGGCCTGACGGTGTGCTTTTGACCGAAAGAGTGATCGAGCCCCAAGACTTGATTCTCTCGAATGACCTTCGCTGGATAGCCAGCCAGCGTCTACGTGAGAAACTGAGCAAGTCTCAGCAGATGCTCAACCTTCTGAACATCGGGGTAGGCATCCCGCCTGAAGTCCAGCGCGCGCAGGGCTTCAAGATCAAGTACAAAGAGCTGTTTATGGCGGCTGCTAACGGTATCGGAGCAGATGACGCGGGTAAGTACGTCGAAGATATTACAGTTAGCTTGCCCGGCATCCCTCCCGAGCTAGAAGAAGAGCTTACGGCAGCCGGCAGGACAGTAGAAGCGGCAGCGGGAGAGAGTATCGAGTACCATCTGGCCCATATTCAGGCCCACATGATCCTACCTACTCCTAACAGTGCGCTAGCTAAGATGCGTAAAATGGAACTTATACATTCCCATCAGGCTAGAATCAACGAATTACAGCAAATTCAAGCTGCACAAGCCCAAGAAGCTATGGCTAACCCTGGCGCTACTCCCGGAGGGGCCAATCGAGGCCCCGTAGGGGGCGCTATGCCCATCAGACCCCAAGAAATGCCAGCAGGCAACACTGAAGGAGCAGCGAGCCAGGGGATTATGTCACAAGAAGGCGGAAGTACGGGACAGGCTTACTAAAATGATTGATCTGAAGTCACTTACTGACGAAGAAGAGCTGCTTATCCTAGAAAACGGGATAAGCACACCATTTTGGGAGCTTGTCCAGGCTAGATTAAGCCATTTAGCCTTCACTTCAGCCGGCGCAGCTCTTTCTAAGGGCGTGAGTGATCGAGATTGGCAAGCAGGGGAAGCAGCAGGGCTAAAACGTGCCTTACAGCTACCAGGAAATCGTAAACGTGATCTTAAAACCAAGATTGAACAAAAGCTTACTAGGACTAGGGATTAGCCTAGTGCTGCTGGCAGCAGCAGACCCGTTTACTACTACGGGTTACTTATTAGTAGTCTTTGCTGCGGGGAGGCTGGGAGCCAGAGTGGGCTCATATCCCGCTTCTAGCCGGTCCAACTCCGGCCCCCGCAACCAATAAAGCCAGAGTAGCTCCAAATAGGTAGAGCGGCCCCCTTGTAAGGCGAAGGATGGCGGTTCGAGTCCGTCCTCTGGCTCCATACTCTATCACGACATGATGACGCGATTAGTGTCGTGATTTCATAAGGTTCTAATTCGTCACGACCCCGCCAGTAGCCATTTAGTAGCGGGAGAAGACGTTAACGGAGGTAAAAGTGGCAGAATACGAGAATCAGGACGAAGGACAAATTTTAGACGGGTCTGAAGTCCCACCCACGGCGGAAAACACACCAGAAGATGGTGGTGAGGGATCGCCTCCCACACAAGTAGAAGACTGGTCAAGCAAGGCTCAAGCTCTCGAAGAGCGCCTAGCTCGCCAGGAGGAACGCGCACGGTACTTAGAAGAGACTAATAGGTTACTAGCGCAGCAAGCACAGATGGCGCAGCGCCAGCCTGCACAGCCGGAGCCAGGATTGTCTTCGGAATTGCAAGAGCTGGATAAAACGCTAGACCCACTGTTTAACAAGCGGCTACGAGGGCAGCTTGAACCGTTAGGGCAGAACATCGCGGGCATGATGGACGGTAACGACGCGATGCGGTTTGAAATGTACCTTATGCGGAATCACCCGGACATTCTCGATAACGAGGAAGGTCTGAATAGGGTGTTTCAGCAAGTCGAGCAAGTTAGGCAGCAGGCAGCCAATGTGTACGGTAAGTATCTTTCTCGGGTTGATGCTTTTCTCTATGCCCAGGGACTCGATAGCGTCAAGGAGAAGACTAAGAACCGTACACAGAAGAAGAGCGTACAAGTGAAGGAAGAGGCCAAAAGGCAGCTTCAAGTGCAGGCAGCGAAAAGCGGTGAAGGCACTCCCGACGCGCGACGACCCGCAGGGGCCGCAGCGGTCGAGTCGATCTTGAAACGTATGCGAGCTGGCGAACGTGTTTCTTCTGATGATAGGGCGAAAGTAAGAGAGCATTTAGCTAACGTCGAACTCTAGTCTTCTAGTTTCTTACTAGGAGAATTTATCTAAATGGCTCAGACATCTTTTTCTACTCTCTCGGCTGATGCGGTAACGTACATCCGTGAAGAGTTGTTAGACATTGCTGAAAAGAGCGTTGTCTTTGCGCAGCACGCGCTGAAGGCTCCGCTTCCTCAGCATAATAGCAAGACTTGTCAGTTCTCGCGCTACCCGCGCTTGGCTCTGCCGATGGTCGCTGCTACGGAAGGCACTACGCCTACTAGCGTGGCTCTGTCGGTTGAGACTGTGCAGGCAGTTGTCGATCAGTGGATTTTGGTTGTGGAAATGACCGATCTTGCCACTATCACTGTCAAGCATAACATTATCTCTAAGACTACCGAGCTGCTTGGCTTGGCGCAAGCCGAGTTGGTTGATCGGGAAATCCAGAAGGCTCTGATGGCAGAGTCCGATGTTATCTTTGCGAACGCGGTTGCGGGCTCGAACACTATCCGTGCTAACTTGGCGACTACAGACGTGGTTAACTCTACCGAGATGCGTAAGCTCTGGGCAGTTCTTAGCCGTAATGGTGCTCGTCGTTTTGGCACTAACTATGTGTTCATCTGCGATCCCGAAGTGTCGCAAGACCTTATGGGTGACTCGGCTTTCTTGAGCGCACATGAATTGTCGAACGCGAAAGCGATCTTCAATAACATGGTCGGCAGCTACTTGGGCTTCGATGTTGAGGTGAGTAACTTCATCCCGACTATCGCTCTTGGTAGCTCTGGCGACTGGACAGTTGCGGCTGCTACGATCACAAACAGTTTCGCTGATGGCGATACTGTTAACGTGTTCTTGGAAGCGATCAATTCGAGCACAGGCTTGGTTGAGAAGGTCTACGCTGTCAAGGCTACTACGGTTACTACTGCTGAAGGCGTGAACGTCACTGTTCCGTCTACTGCTGGGTATCTGTATAACGTGTATGTGGCGAACGCTGACAACGATGCTACAGTGGCTAACTCGCAGCTCTTCGCGGAAGCGCAGGCTCCGAGCACTGTGGTTGCTGTTGACAACTTCACTACATCTAGTGCTACAGCAAGACGGCCTCAGCAAGCACCGGCATCCGGTGTTACCGTGCATACTTCGTATGCTATCGGTAAGGAAGCTTACGGTATGGTGTCCCTCAGCGGTGATAACCTTCGGGTTATGATGACTGATGGTAAGCCTTCCGATAGTGACCCGGCTGCTCAGCGGCGGAAGATTTCCCTCAAGGGGTCTTTCAAGGCGGTTGTGCTCAATGATGATTGGGTGCAGCGTATCGAGTCTGCATCTGCGTACTAGAATTAACTAGGTTGGCTAATACCCAACCACCCGACTAGGCGGGAAATTGCGGGGCGGGCCTAGTGTGCCGCTCCAGTTTTCTAAGGAGATTTCCAAGTGGAACTTAACGATACATTCGAGGGGGAAGAGGCTAAGCCAGATTCCACCGATGGACGAAGAAATATAGTCCGTAAGAAAGTCCCGGTTTTTGGTAAAGATGGTGTGTCCGGTGAGATTGCCCACTACCATCGTAAAGAGAACGCGGTTGAAGAGTGGGATGAGCCCTGTTATTTCGTTGAGCATTTTGTTGATGATGCCAAAGGCTTCAGCATTAACGAGAAGCGGTATAAAGGTAAAGTGGTTGTTCCTCAATGTATGGCTGATTATCTAGCCTGGCAGGAGTCAATGCGTAAGTCCTACGAGGAAGGTATCTTCAGAGGTAAGGTAAGATCAAGAGTAGCGGGGGCTGTCTAATATGGGCATGCCACCTACAGTACCTGGCATTGAGAAGGTTCCTGTAATTTGCCCTACTAGAGACGAGCAAGGCGCTGTAGCTAGAACTATGGCCGTTCTTTGGAACGTAATCTTTTCTAGGCGTAAGCTTCCCCTCTACATACATGCTAGTTGTGTAGGCTACGCTAGGGTGCGTACTAACTCGTTTCAGGAAGCTAAGAAGCATCTACCAGCAGGCATTGAAGTAGTCCGTGGATTTTTACTTGATGACGATATTCTACTTACGGATGAGGGGGCTCTATACGATGCTGTTAAGATTGCTGACGAGAAGCACTGGAACATAGTCGCACCTTATCGTACTAAGCATAACCATATATGTATATGCGATGAAACAGGTACGATGCTTAGCATAGAAGAGTTCAGTAAGCTAGCTCCTTATGCCCCCGTACACTATGCTGGCTTAGGATTCTACTACGGTGATATACCGTTGAACTATGAGTTCCATGCAGACGGTAAACCATTTGCAGGCGAAGACCTAAACTTTTTCCATGACAACCCACAGCTTAAGCCAAGGGTTGCGCCAGTCCCAACTAAACACCTTAAGGTGATTCCAATATAAGGGAGAGAATATGAGCGAAGAAACTAAGAAACCAGGGTATCTGATTAACTACATCAAACAAACCAGCATGCTCGGTGAGTCCGTTCAAGTTACGACTAACTTACCCGAAGGTGCTAGCGAAGATGACCTTACTAAGGAGTTCATCAAGATCGGTAACGCGCTAGACCGGCGCATGAGAGACATGAATAAGCTTGTCATAGAGAAGACTGGTAAGAACCTAGAAGAGATGGGTATCGACCCCGGTACTATCTTCATTGACGAGCCAAAGGAGTAGCAACGTAGATGGCTTTTACTAAATACTTTGTAGAGATGCTCAAGCAGGAAGGCGCTAGCACTACCAAAATACTAGTGCCTGTTAGCCCCAGCTTAATTATCGGTGACGATGGTGAGCTAGCACCTAGTATGACTACCGATGATTTACTAGACGGTCAAGTTACAGCCGCTAAGATTGCTTCCGGTGCTGCTACCCCTGTTAAGACGCGCAATGTGCAGGCCGTAACTGCTACTGATGCGGGCCTTACTACGGGTATCATAGAGGATACCACTACTCACGCTACAGTTACTTCTAGCGCAGGAACGAAGGTTGTCACGTTACCTACACCTACCCCCGGCCACATGGTAGTTATCGACGTAGGAGCTAACGGCTTTAAGCTACAATCAACCGATCCTGCTACTATTGCTATCAACGGTGGATCAGGCGCTAGCGCGGTTAGTGCTATCGCAGCTAGCAGCACGATCTTAGCTATATGTATCTCGGCTACAGCTTGGAAAGCAATCTTCCTAGATGCCGACTCAGACGTGGCTAAAGTAGCGGCGGCGGCATAGTATGAAGGCTAGCGACCGTTACGATAGCCTGATTAAGTTCTACGCGGAAGAGGCTGGCTTTGTAGGTAAGGAGTGGTTACAGCTCAAGGCCCAAATCCGCGCTGAGTCTGCCTTCGAGCCTAGAGCGCAGTCAGGCGTAGGAGCTAAGGGCTTAGGGCAGTTTATGCCTCCTACCTGGGCAGAGTGGGCAACTGGTAAGGACGTATTTAACCCAGAAGAGAATATCAAGGCCCAGGCTAAGTATATGCGCTGGCTATTGCAGCGTGTGACTACTTGGGAGTGCGCTTTTGCTGCTTATAATTGGGGGATCGGTAACGTGCTAAAGGTGTGGCAAGACCCTCAATGGAAAAGTCGTCTACCTAAAGAAACAAAAGACTACCTTGACCGCATTGCGAGTTACCATGAGGAATACTTAGCAAAGGAGTCAAGGCCATAATGGACAAGGGGAGAGTCACACTGTCACGCATTGATGACAAGCTAGAGCACGTCCTAGACTTACTCCGTGGTCACATAGACGACGATAACAAAAGGTTCAGCAAGGTCGATGAGAGCTTCGATAAGGTCCAGGACGTTATCTTAGGTAATGGCAAGCCGGGCATGATTACACGCTTAGATAGGCTAGAGCAGACTGAGGCTGTCCGTAAGTGGGTGATTCGCGCGCTAGTGGGTGCCGTGTGTACTGGTATAGCTACTCTAGCTGTGAGGGGCTTATGAAGAAGTTTATTACTACGTTTCTACTGTTGGCTTGGTTCTTCGGGTTCCGTATGGAGACAGGGGAGCCTGGCGTCTTTGCTACTCTTATTACCGGCCCATACCGTTCTAGGGCTGCATGCGAGAAGTCCTATCAAGCAAGCCTAGCTAGTATGCAGGCATTGTTCGGTGACGAGTTTGAGGCCCAGCCTTGCAGGGAGTCTATCTAAGTGAGCGCACTAGATTCTGATGAACTCATATCGCAAGCCCTAAAGCGTGTTGGTAACGAGACTATTACCACAGACGCGCAGACATGGCTGCTTAACGTACTAGATAGGCTCTATGAAGACTTTGCATGGCCCTTCCTTGAGAAGCTTACTACAGGCAATCTTACTAGCGGGCAGTCTTCGGTTAGCTTGCCTGCTGACTTTGACTCTCCCTGGGATAAGAACTCGTTTGTACTCATTGACTCCAACAGTAGTTATCATCCGTTAGCGTTTGCTACAGGCTACGATCAGGACTTTCTAGCTAATCCGGCTACTACAGGCACGCCTACCCAGGCTCTGATAGACTTAGGCAGCGATACATGGCGGCCCTACCCCCTCCCCGAGACTGCCTACACTTGGCAAGTGCGCTACAAGCGTAAGCCTACCCGGACAGACCCTTATGCTACCTTTACACCAGATTTCCCGAACGATGAGATTATTATTCAAGCTGTATTTGTTCGCGCGCTACAGCATGAGGACGATGACCGTTATGTACCAGAGAGTCAAATACTCGCGCAGATGATAGCTCGGTACAAAGCTAAATTTAACCTACAAGCGCAGCGCAGCCCTAAAGTAAGGCTGTCTGCTCGCTTCTCTACGCCCACCACTTTTAGATAATGGCTAACAAAGTAGCTAGCGGGTATATCACAGACCCGACTAATGTAAACGACCACAAGCGTACTACTACAGGGCGCGACATACTCAAGCTGGGTAATGTCCCCTGCATGACACTTCTTACCGTTGAAATTAGCGGTACGGCCGAAGTAGTCATTGAGTATAGCGAAGATGAAAGTGTCTTCATCCCTGTAGCTACTCTCACGGAGACCAGCGGGGTTCAGTTTGCTATACCAGCTAGTGTAATAGCTATTAATGTCACTTCTATTACACCGGGCTATGTCCGTGTGGTCTATCGTACAGTGGTGCTCGATAACATCCCAGCACAGACTCTAATCGTGTTTGGTACTGCTGTAGTCACCAGCCCTCTTATTAGCAGCACCGATCACGGCAATCTCACCGGCCTAAGCGACGACGATCATACGATTTACACACTGAAAAGCACATTGAATAACAACGGAGACATATACATCCGTAGCGGTGGTAACGTCACTAGGCTACCTATCGGAACAGCGGGGCAAGTCCTAACAGTAGTGGCTGGCCTACCGGCGTGGGTGTAGCATGGCCTTACGGCATCGTAAGCACCAGGAGTCAAACAAGCTTCGCGGCGTAGACCGTGTAGACGACGAGGCAGATATTGAGCTAGGGGCCTTCGAGGAACTAGCTAACTGGATACCCGCTGACGTTTATGCGTTCAAGAAGAAGAGGGGCGTTACAGCTCTCAACCCTTGTGGGCTAGCAGGGCTTACTACAGAAGCTGGCGACCCTATTACTAGCGAAGCTGGCGTGTTTATAATTACCGAGTTCTCTACCCTCTGTGCTTTCTTTATCAGCACGGAGAATAACCTAGTTATCACGACCGAAGCAGGCGATCCTATCGAAGTGGAGTCTTAATGGCAAATATCAAAATCTCAGAGTTACCGGCGATTACTACGCCACTAGCGGCAGACCTAGTGCCCGTCGTCCAAGCTGGCGTTACCGACCAAATTACACGCGGTAACTTCCTTAAGAACGTAGACGCTGACTCTACTCTAACGGACATTACTACGAATAATGCTAGTACGACTAAACATGGCTTCGCACCTAAAGCTACCGCTCCGGCTGCTGGCATCCGTAGCGTTCTGGCTATCGACAACGCGGAGACGGTCTATAAAGTAACTCCTTTGCTAGATGACACTAACCCAGCAGCTCTAGGTACAGCAGGACCAGGGACTTCTCTGATAGCTGCTAGACGCGATCATGTCCATTCTGGCTCGGGATTGACTGCCACAGACTCAGACGCGATACATGACAACGTATCTGGTGAGATAGTCCTAGTCACTGAGAAGACTACCCCGGTAGCTGCTGACTTGGTGCTTATCGAAGACTCGGCTTCTAGTAATGCTAAGAAGCGGGTGCAGCTCTCTAACTTACCGGCTCCTGGGTCTGACACGCAAGTTCTGTTTAACGATAGCGGTAAGCTGGGCGGTGATGGTGGCCTAACCTACAATAAGACCACTGACACGCTTACGATAGTTAAAGCGGTCATGTCTGTAGGCGCTGATGTTGGCATCGCAGCTACTACTATGTCGGGCACGATTACGCTGACTACATCTTCTCCGCGATACCAGTCACTAGACCCAGACGGGTCTGCTAGGAACGTAGACTTACCCGCAGCCGCAGCAGGCTTAGCTTTCTTCATTGTAAACCGTGGTAATGGGGCAGAAGTAATCACAGTTCGTACCAGCGGTGCCGCAACAGTAGATACGATTGATAATGATGAAGGCTTAAGCGTTATCTGTGACGGTACTCGCTGGATTTCCGCCAAAGCAACTTTGGTAATTGTCTAATGAAATATGCTAAGCAAGGCGGCTTGTGGCTGCCTAAGTATCTCCGTAATAATCGGGGACTAGTAGCCCCTGGCATGATGCCAGTCTCAGGGCCACAAGGGGCGGCGCCAGCACCTCCGTCTACTAACTTAACTTTCTGGATGGACGGGAGCGACCTATCTACCCTATGGAAGACGAACACCCAAGGCAATAATCCCTGCTGGAGCGTGCAAGCTAGCGCAGATGACGATATTATTGAAGCTATTCAGTCTTTATATCCAGGCCCTACTAGCGAGTACACAGTAAGTAACGGCGGTAACGTCTTTACAGCCGTCCCTAAAGTTAAGATGACTACCCCCTTGCTGGGGACTCAGTGCTTAGACTTTGATGGTAGTGATGATGTTACCCAGATAAGCAACCGTACTAGCGATGCATTAATAGCAGCCTCTAGCCTTTTTACTACGACTGCACGAACTATCATACTCTCTGTACGGTTTGATACGTTCCAAGGCTCTGATGGCTACCGGGTAATCATGGCACACGCTAGCTCTAGCGTTAATTGGGGTGTGTATCAATTCAGGATAGGCGGTGTGAATAGCATCGGTGCTAATAACAACGATGGGGGCTATGATACTGTAACAATTAACGCGGCTATTGACACCAATTATGTGGTGATGTGCCGCCACGATGGTAGTAATCTTTACATATCGCTTAATGGTGGTGCCGAATCATCTGTAGCTAGCGGTGCTCTATCAAGTGGCATAGCTGACTCTGTTGCTATCGGTGGTAATCCATCTGAAAGCGGCCACTTCCTAGATGGGCGTATAGGTGAAATTGCTGTATGGAACGTAGACCTATCCGGCCAAGGCACTGACCTTGCCGATGCTATAACATACTTCACGGACAAATGGATATAGATGAACCGCAACCGCAAAGAGCAGCGCGAGATTAAGCTAGTAGGAGTCAATCGTGCGGTAGACCCTACTAAGCTAAAGCTGGGCACCTTTCAGTCCTTAACAAACTTAATACCGGCTAAACGCTACAAGATCAAGAAGAAGCGTGGTGTAGTCCTGCTTGTCAACGAAGCAGATGTACTAAACCCCGCTACTTGCGCGCTATGCCCCCAAGGTACTCTGCCAGAAGCACAAGACCTTGATACAGTCTGCTGCTACGATAATGTTACCGACATCTGGTCTGATGTAACCAGCTCTAGCGGGCAAATAAACTACGTTAATCCAGCAGACCATTCATTCTGGTGTACGTCCGGGGAAGCTAATGGCTTCGCTAGCGGGCCTTACCCTGATGATGCTAGTATCCTATGGAAGCTATGGGAGCCTACTACTCCCGCTGGGCCAGGCTGCACGCTGACAGACATAGGCTCTACCGAAGCTGTAGAGTTCACCGGGTACACAGCTAACGTACAATCTACACAAGCAGCACAAGCTGGTAGATCAGGGCATAGTGATGAAAAGTCATACATGCTTGCTATGTCCGGTATCACACCCGCTCTATGGGATGCTGGTACTAACTCGCCTGTCTACTTCGGTGAGACAAGCGGGGCTGTAGTAATGAGACTGGACTTCCCTTGTGACCAACTAGGCCCTTGGACGAAGTACGGCAGCGATATATTCTCTGTCGTAAAGTGCGTAGGATCAAATGGGCTAATCATAGCTCATTGGCCGATACCATTCGCTGATAATTACGAAGACTACCTAGAGAACTTCGTAACGGGTGGAGTAACAGACCCCGGCAGCCCTATCCCCGGGATTACTAGCCTGGACGCTTTCAAGTCTCTCCATGCTAATGCTACGGCTCTGTACGCTCTTTGTGACGGCGCTGAGTTCGCTAATCCTACAGTGTTTAGCATGGATAAGGGGGACTTCTCCCTTATAGACTCATGGGCTATCACTAATGCCGACTTTGCAACGCCTCTAGGCTTTCACGTCTACAGCGATGATCTTATCTTTGTGCTCGGCTATGTAAGTGAAGTTATCGGGGTTTACACGCTAAACATAGGGTTCTTAGACACAGCTACAGGGATTACTACAACGCTAGGAACAGTGGTTAGCGATTGCATACAAGATGGTACGAGCGACGGAGCACATGGTTTTCAGTATGCTAATAACTATTTCTACATAGGCTTCGACGGTGGCAAGGTGCTTAAGGTAGGCCCGCTACTTTGCCCTGGTACTAGCAATCTTTGGGAAGTGATTTGAACTATAAGCTATCCGGTAACATGATGGCTAAGTGGGGAGCTAAGGCTACATTAGCTGTGATGGCTGAGAGAATGGGTGTACCACTAGGTAGCATGCTAGTAGCCCTACGTGATGCTCTAGGTTATGAGTGCGCGTACTGCCAAGCTGCTAGCCAGATACTCAAGATACAGGAGCGGCTAGGGCAAGAGAAGGCGATAGAGCTTATAAGCAGGCTCCTAGAAGCTAAGAAGACAAACGACACGGAAGAACTCGCTAGAGTTACAAAGGAATTGACTGGTAAATAATGGCTACAGGCGATGCTCTCGAAATAAAGCACCTTCACAACTACCGTAGACCCGGTGAAGTGGATATATTGCTTGCCTTTATCAGGCGTGAGGATGACGTAGATGGTCTATTCCAGTGGAACGGTTCGGGCTGGACTCTCTTACTAGAGCTAGAGGGTACTGATTTAGTTTATGACTCGGTTACATGGCTTAGTAAGGTCTTCTGGTGCGACGGTAAGAATCATATTTGGTATCTGGACGCAGACGAGGGCTTGACATGTGAAGTGACTACTTCGCCCCCTGTCCAGTATCTTATAGTCTTCCAAGAGCGTCTAGTAGGAGCTGGTGACGCGCGCACACAAGCCGAGATAGAGGCAGCAGGCTTAGTGTGGCCTGCTGATTCTAACCGTGACCGTGTGCTTTTCTCAGAGGCCCTAGACTTCAACCGTTGGAGCCCCAACAACTTTATCGACGCTCAGACAGGCACCGGAGAGCTTATTACCGGGCTAGGTATTAACTCTATTAACTCAGCGGAACGGGGAGCACAGAGCCAGCTAGTAGTGTTCAAGAGGCATGGCATCCTGATTAACGATGGTGTGCTAGCTTCCGGCGACCAACGCTTAAACATCGTGAGCAACGTAGTAGGCTGCCCGGGCTACCATTCTATCTGTAATACACCTTTCGGCTTAATCTTCTGCTCGCATAACACGGTGAGCTGGCTGGATACTAGCGGCAAGGAGCCTCAGCAGATAGGTTTCCTGATTAGCCCCGATATTCAAGCTACCCAGCATGACGTGGAAGAGCAAGTAGACCTACAACGCTGGCAAGCTGCAATCTGGCATAACTCCATATTCAAGCTAGCGATAGCTGCTGATAATGATTCAGAGACTAACGACCGTGAATGGTGGTTAGACATGCGGCCTCAGTTATTCCCGCAGGAACAACTTTGGTACGGCCCTATGACTGGTGATAAGATACTCCAGTACATTATCTACCAGGGCGAGCTGTGCGCTGCTGAGATGGGCACGATCTTAATGTGGAAGCTAGATGTAGAAGGCGTCTATGGTAGTATGACCGACCCTACTACGCCTAGAACTAGCACGATGGTATGGCCTAGACTAGCTAACGAGAACATGAGCAGAGGCAAGCTGGACGCCTATGGTTTCAAGGGCCTGATAGACTCGGTTACGGCCGTAGCATTAACGGAAGGAGTAGACTACGAGCGTGGTCGAGCTACTACTAGCGAGACTCTTACAGTGCCAGCACGCCCTGCTGTTTATGACGTTACAAGGCCGGTCAAGCGTAATGCTTACGACGCGCAAGTAACTATTAGTCATTCCGCAGATAGTGACATAGAAATACACGCAGTTTACGTTAGAGGCAAACTCACCCGTAGACAGAGCGAGAAACAAGATGGGAGTACCCAGACATGAAATTAAAGATCAAATTGATCGAGCCCGCCGACATAGGCGCAATGCGAATCATGGCCGCTGACTTCATCGAAGAAGGCGCTATGGAGTATCCAACGATTGACGACACAGAGATAGACAAGGCAATGATGTTGATACTAGGTTGCATCGGCAACCCTGATTATATCCAGCTTATCGCCTACGATGGTAAGAAGCCCGCAGGCTTTCTACTAGCCTATGTGACGGACAAGCCTTACTCCCGGCCTACTAGAGTAGGCGTAGCTCAAGAGCTATACGTTGTGCCTGAAAAACGAGCAGGCATGGTAGGGCTACGCTTGATGGAAGAGGCTGGCTTGATAGCGGTAAGCAAAGGTGCTGAGGGCTTCGAGTGTGTAGGTTCTTACAATGGCACAGACAAGCGGTGGGAGAAGTTCGGCTTTAAGCCCTATCTTACATACGGTCACATGGAACCAGAGAAGTTTCTAGCAATAGTCCAAAGGTTTACCAAAGGGAGAGCAGCAGCGGCATGAAGATATTTACTAGAATCGTAATCGACTTGTTCACCGATGAGGTGACGTTCACCGAGAGTGAACAGTACGAAGGCCCACTAGCACTAGCTGCCGGTGGCAGACCTATGGGCACTACGCCCTCTCCAGCAGGCCAAGCTGTCAAAGATATGTGGCAGAAGGGTCAAGGCGACATGGCAGCACGCCTAATGTCTGTCTACGCTAATAACGAGAATGACCCTTACCGTGATAAGGCAGTAGAGCGTATGACCGACAGCATCAATGCCCAGTATGGAGCTAGAGGGTTAGCTACTAGCGGGATCGGTATGAAGGGGGTCTCTGAAGCTATTCAGAACTTCGATCTAGGCCGTGAAGAGCAGAAGACTAACCAGGGTATCCAGATATTACAAGCCGGCTCGGGAGGGGTTACGAATAAAGCTGAAACTACCCCGCGCGGCCTATTTGGTCTTAAGTAGAAGGGAATCACTAATATGCCTTGGTTTGCAGCATTAGGAGCAGCAGGCGGCGCTGGTGCAGCCGGAGCAGGCGCAGCCGGTCTAGGGGCCGCTGGAGCTGCTAGTGCGGCAGCACCTATCGCAGCCGGTACTGGTGCAGCTCTAGGTGGGGCTGGTACTGCTGGCGCTAGCCTAGCTGGTGGTAGTACAGGAGCAGCATTAGGGGGTGCAGGAGCAGCCGAAGGTATCGGTGTAGGCTCTATGTTCGGTGCCCCACAAGCAGCTAGCGCAGCTCCTAGTATGGGCAGCAGCATGTTCAACTCCTTTATGAACACGATGGGCGGTAACGCTCAGTCAGGCTCGCTACAGCAGTACATGAACGTCGCCAATAATACTTCTAACCTTATCAATGAGCTAGGCCCTAAAGGGTCGATAGCTAGGGGTGATATTGGCGGCATGATGAACAGTGCTAATAGCATGACCAACTTCGGTAAGCCTAGCATGATGAACTCCCAGCAGGAGAGCAATATAACGGATTATCAGCGGGGATCAAGTGGCAACCCTAACATAGCCGTCACAAGCTCCCAGGAGTTTGCTAGATTGCCTAAAGAGATACAAGACGCTTTACTAGGAAAGATACTAGGACGCTAATGCAAGGAATGAACTTACCACAGCCGCCTAGTACATCAGAAGGCGGTAGCGGAATCATGGGCGGGGGTAAGCCATCAGCCCCTCAGATGCCCGGAGGTGGGATGGTCCCTATAGGACCAATGGCTAGCAGCCCACAAGAGGCTAGTGCAGCTAGCGCCCTAAGCAGCGCACCACGTCCTATGCCTAGACCTAACGACCCTATACGAGGAATACAGGGCATGAAATGAGCGAGAAAGATACTAAGTCTTTATTCAACAGCATACTTGAGGCTCTTAGCTCGTCTGCTAAGTCACGCCCTGACATTATGCCAGCGGGTTCACCAACCGATGCCAGGCCCTATACCTACATGGGGCGTGTGTCCTACCAGCCTACTAGCGTAGCGGAGATCATGTCTAGGGCACCCCAGGGCGAGCTAGAAGGGGCTGGGCAGACCCTACAGCAACTAGCTCCCGGGCTAGCAGCAGCGGGCATGGCTAAGCAGTTTAAGCCTGGCTTGCCTGCTAAACATGCATCAGGAGTACAACAGCTAGCAGAACTAGCAGCCGCAAATTCCACACCAACTGTAGCCTTCGAGAAGATGTGGCCTGCTCTAGTAGATGCTAATACGGGCCAGATTATTCACGGTATGGCAGCTTCAGGAGCAGGTGGGCATAACCCCTTATACGATGTTGCGAAGGGCATGAAGGGCTTCGCCCCACAGAGAGCATTTGTAGACCCTACCACGTTCAAAGCTTACACAGAAGCCATGATGGAAGACATACTTCAAAAGAAGTATTTCGGGAGATAACTAAGTGGCAGACATTCTCGATACAAGCAAGTCGATCTATGATATACTCGCAGAGAAGCGGGCTATGATCGAAACACAACGACCAGATGTAGCTAGGCAGCTACCCGTACTAGGCCAGGCTACTCCCGGTCAGCGTATGCAGGAGTCGGCTCAGAACCAGCCTCCGCAGGAGCTAGCCGATAGCCTACAAGCCATGATCGGAGCTGCTACCCAGACAGTAGCAGGCCCCCAGGCTAAGCCTAAAGAACAGGCAGCCGTAGGCGCTGAGATCAACGATGTTCTAGGTTATCTCAACCCGCTTACGCCTAAGAGAACCTACGGCCCTAATATCGGTGGGGCTATGGGCATGGGTGAGAACGCTGGGGGTATTCTAGGCTTAGGTATCCAACCTATTGACCTTCTAGCCTTCACCATAGGCGCGGCCCTTACGTCCAACTTACCGCAGGACAAGGCTATCGCTACTACCATGCAGTTAGCTGGGATGCCTAAAGCGTTCCGTGATAATCAAGAGAAGAGCGCGCGCGCCTTCGTAGACGACAAAATAAAGCAAGTTGGCTTGCAAATCAGCGGTGAGAACCTAGCCGAAAGGCAGATGGAGAACGCTCAGAAACAGTCTATCATAGAGCGGCGTAATGCCGTGCTTAAGATGGTAGGCGAACGCTTAGCGACAGGCAATCCTCTTAACGAGACAGAGCAGCGAGTAATCGGCGTGCTAGGTAGTGGTGTGGTAGACGCTGCTATGCTAAAGGAGCTTACTAGCCCCAGCATACAACAGAGCTGGGCTGCTTATCAGCAGCTTAAGGGGCTAGCTGGCGATACTAATGTGAACGCTACTTTCGATGGGCCAGGAGGCTCTAAGTTTACTATTGGCAGACCCGGGGGTAGTGCCGGCGTAGAGACAACTCTACGAACTAGGGAGATATTAGCCGCAGCGCGCGAAGCTGGTACGCCCATGACTATCGCGGCTGCACACAAGCAGGCTTTAGATGAAGAAGTCCAGCTAGCAGGCGGTAAGGCTAAGGCAGTCTCCGAGAACACACCTCTGCCTGCTCCAGTGCAGGAACGCATAGTTAGGTATGACGACCTAGCTTCACAGTTGCAGACTTTGAAGGATAACTACCATCCTGATTTCGTTGGTCCTGTAGCCTACCGTAGCTACAATCTACGTAGACAGGGGTTAGTGCCCGGGGCAGCCATGCCTAGCGATAAGGAAGTTAAGTTCCATCAAGCGCAGGAATACTTGCAAGATATACGCTTGCGCGTACAGTCTGGAGCTGCTACGAGCGAACCTGAAGCAGGCCGGTTGCTCGGTACATTGCCCCAAGGAACAGACATGCCTGATGTTTACAACCCTGGTTTGAATAAGGCATGGGAAGACACGTCCAGAACGATAGGTAGGATTAAGAGGAACGCTATCACTCCCAAGAAGGAAGTAGGTACGTCTGGGGCTACCTCGTCTACACCAGCACCAGCGCCAGCGCCTACACGGAAAGAGTTACCACCTCCCCCTCAAGGATGGAAATACTAAATGGCTGAAGCTACAGATACACCTATGGAGGGTAAGCTTGTCTATAACCCGTCTACCAAAGAGGTAGGTATGTGGGATGGGCAAACCGTGACCACTTTACCAGGTAGACTCGTTACTAATGAGAAGACTGGTAAGCATGGGTTATGGGATGGTAAGACAGTTACCCCTATAAACATTAATATAGACCCCAACCAGCCTGGCACTAAGGAAGACCAAGCCTTAGTAGACAAGATGAGAGGCACACCTACGCCCGCTGCCAAGCCTGAAAGCCTGATGGAGCAGATGCTCCGTCTTGGTAGGATGGGAGCTGGTATTGCTCTCCCTGTAGCAGGCGGTATCGGTGGGGCTGCTCTAGGCGCTGCTAGCCCTATCCCAGGAGGGGCCTTAATGGGCGAGATGGCCGGCTCCGCTGGTGGTGAGTACCTAGCTCAGAAGCTAGGCGTAGCAGAGCCTAGTAATGCACAGATCGGCCTTGCAGCCGCTAGTCCTATAGGGGGCAGAGCACTAGGAGCACTCGGTCGTGCCTTGCCTGTCAGCCGAGCGGGCGCTGTTAAGCAACTAACTAAGCTACTTCCTAGTGAGACTAGCGCGGCTTTGTTCAAGAAAGCCGGCGCTAATGAGCTAGACCAGCAGGCGCTAGTCGGTCCTATACAAGCAGTTATTAACATGAGCCAGAAGCTAGGCAAGGAGTCACCGGCTACTTCTGTTATAGATGACGTATTCGACCAGCTCACGACTACTCCTAATATGTCGCTGAAAGGTGCAGAGAGTCTAAAAGATACTCTACAAGGGTATATCAATCACTACTCGCATCTAGGGGGACAGAATTACAACCCTACTGTAGCAGGCCAGCTAAAGGGTGTGCGTGCTGCCTTAATGGAGAGTATCGAGGCGGCTAATCCTGGGTACAAGGCAGCCATAGAGAGTTACGGGCGAGAGCAGAACGTCAAGCGTCTAGGGGCATTGATTAGCAAGTCTGCCGATCCCGAGAAGGTTATTAAAGAGCTACGCTCTACACCAATATCTGACCTATCAGCTAAGAACAAGCTGATGATGAATAGCTTTGATGATGTAGAGCTAGATCAAATACAGGACACGCTTGGTAGACTAGCTAAGAAGGTATCGCTACAGCAATGGGTGTCTAGTAGGCTGGCTGGTGCAGCTATGGGTGGTATGCTAGGCTACCAGGGCGGAGGGTCAAGAGAGGCTATCGGAGCAGGCGTGCTAGCTGGTATGCTGGGCTACCCGATAGGGCGTAGAATGATTAACGAGATGGTGAAGAGCGGGACTATCAACAACCCGTCTGCTGTGTCTACCGCCGTGCAGCTTTTCCGCGCGTCTGTAGCCCGTCTACCAAAGTCTGCACAAGCTCCGCAAGAGCCCCAACCAGAAGGCATGCCACAAAAATAACAACACCAGCAATAACAGCCATATAACCCCCGTAAAAGTGCCCACTACGGTAGAGCTATTTCTACCATAGTGGGCATTTTAGTTTACTGAGCTTTAATTGTCAACGCGCTAGGAGCCCCAGGAAGAGCAATGTCGAAGCGCACTGACGCGGCATTAATCTTGTAGCCAAGCGTAGCCAAATGTGAGAAGCGCAGCTTGTTCACACCGTCCACCAACCATGCCAGGGGAATGTCATACTCAATAATGGCAACCACGTTTTGATTAGCAGACACGCCCGCAGAACCCCACAGCACGATAGGCCCATTCGCATTGACGAATAGCTCGCCTTCGTTCGGATAGTCAGGGTCGAACACGTCCAGCACCAGCGTAGCTTTAGTAGCACCAACTGGCTTAGTCACGTTAATCGTAATAGCACCATACTCGGGTATGGTGGTAGATTCTAGCACTAGCGGTAGCACAGTGACCGCCGTAGTAGGGATGTTCCCGCAGCCCTCAGCCTTGGCAGAGTCACCCCCTGCATTAAAAGCACTGACTGCAAAGCAAAGCTGCGTACCTTCTGGGCGCACAGCAAGCGGCGTAACGAACGTGGTCGAATTAGCCCCTACTTGACCGATCTGCGTGAACGTACTATCAGGGTTCTTGAGATAGAGCTTAAAGCCTGTCTCGTTATTAGAGTTATCAGTCCAACTCAGCGTGAACGTAGCGGAACGTGTCTGAGCCTCAGCTTGACTCCCAAGTAAGAGAGCTAGCCCTAGAGCCAGTAATAGTCTTTTTATCATCGTTAAACCTCCTTATACAATTCACTAACGCCTATAATAACTACCTTACCTCCGTGTATCTACCAGGGCCATCAGGAAACAGCTTTTGTAGATGCTCTACTATGTCCTGCATCTGCTTAAGCATCAAGTCCATGCCAACTTTAGGGGGTCTATTATCTTTCAGTACACCTGCTTCGTGAGCATCAATAAGCACAGCAATACAAGCAAGAGCATTAGCGAGATGAGGAACGCGAGTATCAGGGTCGGCCCATTGCCCATTATACCACTTGGAAACATGGCGCAGAAGAGCAGCGACGTAGACACTAGCAAGAACCCCAGCAACTCTAAAATTGTAGCCTCCATACTTCAAGTCTCCTTCGGTCATAGCTAGAGCACCGTAAGCAACAGCGGTCATAGGAAAGAGGGTTAAGTCCAGCCTAGTAGTGGCAGCCCGGTCTTTCGGATTAGTAGGCTTGAAGTTCGTCCGGTCTTCGCTAGAAGTCTCAGGCACAGCCTCTCGAACAAAGTTGGATATGCTGCTCATTTAATCCTCTTTTCCGGTTTCACCGAGTCACACCATGCTATAAGCTCGTCTTCCGTCTTAGCTAGGTAATCTGCAAAATTAGGCATAATATCGTAGCGTTCTGGCTCTTGATTGTCTAGGAAAATACAGTTAGGTTTGTTTGATCCTTTCACATAACCAAGCTCTAGCATAGCTGATTTACCAGCGGGCATAATTGCCACAGCAATATCACAATGGTCTAAGTAAGCCCTGTCAAACATAAAAACATCCGAAGCGTGCCTACCCCTCAAAGCTTCTGCATAAGAACGGCCCCGGCTTTGTTCGTACTCTTGCCAACGTATATCTGCTAGCTCGCCGGGAGCGGCCCACTCATCCATAACATCATAGTCATGGTTTCTTAGTAGATTACCTATCTCTACTACACGCTTGTTAGCGAGAGAGCCAATTAGGTAGATGTTCGTCTTATCAGTCTGGTAGTCCAGATAGGCTATTAGACGGCGTAAATGCATAGGGTCGTCGGCCACTCCCCCTAGAAGTAAGTTGCAGCCATTACATAGTAATCCACGCACTCTACCTGTTATATGACAATGATCTATCTTAGCCGTACTAGAGTCTATTGGCATCCTACACCCGTAGCATAGGCTATTTTGTCTATACATTTGTAGCATAAAATCACTTTCAACCCACCCATGCTGCTTTAGCAACCTTTTACGAGCTAGTGATTTTCGTAATACCTTAACCTCTGCCCTATTTTCATACTTACGGACAGATGATTTTCTTTTACCCGCATTGCCACTAACCCAATCTTTAGACCTGCACTTATTAGAGCAGTAGATAGAGAGTCTTCCACCGCCTTGCTCTCGCTTAGGCTGAGGGAACTCCTTAGAGCATACAGGGCATGTAGATAGCCTTATCAAATTACCTCCAAGTATTTGAGCAGCGCCGTGAACGCTACAGCGCAAGCATAGATTATCACCGTTCTAGTCGGTAGAGCCTGCGTCCATGCTACGGTAGATGCTACAAATAAAATATCGCTTAGCATCCGTACTTCCTCCGTAAATACCCCAAGCTCACAGCCATTTCATCGAACTGCCCTTCGTTCACTTCATGGAAAACGTAGATACCTCGCCAGTGGCGATTGCTGATAGG